>Ga0209121_10006542_pt1 | contig 10210 bp, 12 predicted proteins | sample Cruoilmetagenom3_FD_187292 | JGI IMG/M metagenome (GOLD analysis project Ga0209121, IMG submission 187292) | Oil polluted marine microbial communities from Coal Oil Point, Santa Barbara, California, USA - Sample 3 (SPAdes) (version 2) | ecosystem: Environmental > Aquatic > Marine > Oil seeps ...
ACATCAATATAACTCATTAAGAAATGCATGAATAAAATAGTCCCGAATACCCATAAGAAAATTCGTGGAAGGTGCATTTTTACAATATGTTCCCAGATGTGTTCCTTAATAAAATGATCTGGAACAGTTAATACGATAAAAAGGGAAAAAAGAAACGCAAGTAACACTGATATTTTCATCCAGATATTTAAATTTCCACCCAACAATCCGATGGCAACACATGCTATAAGAGATAAAATAATAATTGCTACTGCAAGCCGGTTTAAGCGTGGATGAAATAAATTACCCCAAATTTTATCTTTTCCAAAACACTTGCAATCGGGTTCGTCGTGTAAGGAAAGCTGATGAGAAGAAATTTTCTCTAATATTTTTTTGGGTTTGTAAAATTTGTCTGTAATATAACCCGCCAGTATACCAACAACAAGAATAATTGCAGTTAATAACATAGCCTTCTTAGGAAACATAGCAAACATTACAAAAGCCTCATCTCCACTTGTAGCAATCATTGTGGTAACTAATGCTCCGAAAGACACCAATCTGTGCGAAAACATGGCAACCATTGTAAATGCTCCAAGGCAGCCAGGGATTGCCCCTAAAATACCGGCAATCAAATATTGGCGCCATTTATTACCTGTAAAGCTTTTTTGCCACAGACCTCTAGATTGTACATTTATATATTCAATAACCACCATCATGACAAAAACAAAGCCGGTAATCATGATGGAATGTAAAAATATTTTATAAACTGCCACCATAATTTTATAAATTTCGATTAAAACAAAATTCGCTGCCCATCATCATATTGTCTATTCATTATCAATACGTACAGTATATACAACTTATGTTTCATCCGGGCTATTAATGCTCTATCCTGCAATCCAACATTTGTTTCTTCATAATGATGAAACTATTTATTTATTCCCAAAGGCAGGGCAAAAATTCCTCTTCCAATATCGATTTCAATAGCATCTTTTTTTATAAGAATAGCTTTTCTTAAGGCATTTAATTCCTATAGATAAACATATTTCTTAATATCAAACAAGTTATTATACTTATCGGCATATTGATTAAAGGTTTCTGTTTTTGTCATCGTTACATATTTTTTTTATTGCCGATAATAAAACATCATTTTCTTTGCGAAGGCCAATGGAAATTCTATAATAGCCTTCCATCCATTCATCAGACAAATTAAAAATATTAACTTCTTCATCATTAAGCCTTTTACCAAAATCAAGGATCTTTGTCTTAATCAAAAGAAAATTGGCGTTTCCGGGAAAAACCTGAATTCCTGTTTTCAATAGTTCTTTTTCTACTCTCTTTTTTTCACTCAGGATTTTATCCACATTTGAAGTCATATATTCAGGCTTTTTTAATGCTTCAATAGCTGCAAAAAGAGTGGGGTTAGAAAGATATGTCAGGAAATCTGGAAAATGATCTTTGAAACAATCTCCCATTATCAGGTAACCCAGTCTAAGTCCTGCCAATGAAAAAGCCTTATCCATGGTTCTCGTAATTGCCAGGTTGGGATATTTTTCAATCATACTAGCAAAAGTTTGTCCCGAAAATTCATAATATGCCTCATCTGCTAATAGTAATACATCTTTTTTCTGAAGAATTTTTTCAGCAAAACCTTTATCAATCATGAATTTACCTGTAGGATTATTCGGATTATCAATAATTATCAGTGTCGGTTCATTTAACTCTTTTAATAAAAGATTACTGTCTAATTTGAAATCAGGAGGGGAAATCTGAATTCTTGTTAATCTACTAGCCTGCTTTAAAGCATATTGTGTAACGGGGAAAAATGATGGGTTCACCATAATTATTTTCCTGTCTTTTGAAAAAATATTGATTATCTCCCGTATTAACAAGTCCGAACCATGACTTAAAACAATTCGTTCAGAAGATGTATCATTGTAATTGCCTAAAAGTTTTTTTAACTCAATTAGAAATTTTGACTCAGAATATCTATTTACATTTTCCAATCCTTTTATTGCTGCCTTTTGAATGCTTCTGGCAGGTGAATAAGGATTCTCATTCATATGTAGCTTGATCATCATTTCACTTCAATAATTGTTTCTGTTTTATATCCAGTAATTACTTTAGCATGTCCTATTAAATTGTTATCTGATTCGGCTTCTCCAGTATCAACTCTGAGACATTCCAGTCTGCTTACTTTATCTTCGGTTGCAACAATAATTACATTCTCTTTGCCGATTAATTTTAATACTTCCGGCGTAAATTGTTTACTTGCCCTGCCAAAAATAAAGCCATTCCCTCCAATAGGTGTGACAATGATTTTTATCTTAAGGTATTTTTTAATCAAACCAAGCAAGCCTTCTTCATTAAGGTCTGTTCCAACTAATTGGCCATTAACAACAGCATCAATACCCAATAAGGTTTTCTCTACTCCCATTTTACAAGCGATAGTTGCCAAAGTTGTTCCTGGTCCTAAAATATAAAGAGTATCTTTTTCAATATTTTCAAAAATATACTGTGCAATATCTTCTTTGATGATTGTTTCAGATTTATTTACATTGGAAGCTTCTTTTTTGCCTTGCAACAGATTTAATTTTTTCGGTACTTTCAGGTAACCATATAATTTTGCTCCCAGTTTTCCTTCTCTGAATGCTTCTTCATCAATATCAAGAACTTCCTTTTCAATAACCTCAGCATATTCATTATTGATAATTTCTGCTGCAGCATATGTTGAAAGCGCAAAAGCAGGGCTGAACATTTTGACTCCTGAAGGAATACCTACAACAGGAATTTTTAAACCGAGGGCATCATATACATCTCTTGCTGTACCATCGCCACCAACAAAAATCAGAAGCTCAATGTTTTTTTCAACCATCTCGCGAATAATTCTTTTAGTATCATCCGCATTTGTTTGTGTACCTATTTCGGATACAACTTCATATTTAAAATCAAACTTCTTAATATAATCTTCACCCATTTTGCCTGGTGCAACGAAAAAGTACAGGTCTTTTCTATTAACCAAAGCAAGTGTGTCTTCTATTCTTTTAGGTGCAGTTGGTTTTGCACCTAATTCAATTGCTTCTTTATATATTCCGCCATCAGTGCCTTTTAATCCAACACTGCCTCCCATTCCAGCTATGGGGTTTACTATTAAGCCTATTTTCTTCATTCTTCCAATTTCTAACGTAGAATTATTTATGTTTAATTTGATAAAACACTCCTCTGTCCTCACGAACCGGTTCAATTTTACCTTCTGCTTCTAATACATCCAGATATTTATTAATTTCATTAATATGCAAACCAAGTATTTTTACAAGGTCATCAACAGTACATGGTCTTCTTGTAATTGTACCTAGAATTGTAGTTTCAGCATCCTTCCGGTATGATTGAATATTTTTCCTTTCGGGAGCGGAAGCAATGATTTCAACATTATCAAGTTTCCAATAGTCAACAATCATTTTTAAATCTTCATGACTGGCAGCATGAATATCTGCTACTGTTCCGGGACGGTCAAGTGTATTTAACTGTATATGATCGGGTTTAATATCTCTAAATGCTTTTTTTAAAGCTTTTAAATCATCAATGTTATCATTGTATCCGGGAACAATAAATACTTCAAGCCATATTTGTCCGGAATACTCTTTTCTAAAATCAATTAGCCCATTAATATGTTTCTTAACACTAAGTCCTGGTGACGGACGATTTATTTTTTGAAATGTATTTTCCCTTGCTGCATCAAGCGATGGGAGAACAACATCTGCATCTAGTAATTCATCGCGTGCTTTTTTATCGTAAAGCATTGTACCGTTGGTTAAAACAGCCACTGGAATAGTTGGTTTGTTATTTTTAATGAATTGCAAAACATCACCTATACGTGAATTTAGCGTTGGCTCTCCGGAACCTGAAAACGTAATATAATCAGGATCTGGATTATTTGAAAGATAATCTCCTAATTCAGTTATAACTTTATCATAAAGAATGTATTCCTTTCTCTCGGTTGTTAATTTTGTCGTATGTCCTACTTCACAGTATACACAATCGAGTGAACAAACTTTTTTTGGTACTAAATCTACTCCGAGAGACATTCCCAGTCGTCGCGATGGCACAGGACCGAAAAGATATTTATACATATAGATATTTTTTACTATATTTTATGCTGTTTAAAAATAATAGAATCTTCTTCTAAACCAAGATGATTAGAGATAACCGGGCATTTTGTTTTTAACAAGAAAAAAACTTGTCTGATGCAATCAGACAATCCTTCGAAATTCCCCTTCTTCTTTAATTCAAAAATATTTCCCGCTTTATCTCTAACAAACAGAATATCAGTATTAACTGAATGAACAAATAATTCAAGAAGGAGGTGTAATTCCTTTAATCTTCAGAACGTCTGTCATTTAACAATTCCTCTCTGATCATTGTATGTCCGCACTTGGGACATTTCAAGCTTGTACATTTAATCCCTTGTTGATGTTGAACTTTAGTACCACATTTAGCACATATACAATATCCTCCAACACTGTATCCGCCACCTCTGTTTCTTCCTTGACCACCGCCCCTTCCAAGGCCTCTACCCTGACCGGTTCCACTGTTTCTTCTTAATTTCATCATTTTATTTTTTAATTAATAACTACATTCCCAAAATAGCAGGTATAACTTTCCTTCTGCTATGATCTGCTATTTCTTTAATATGATCTAATGTTTTTGGTGAAATCGGAATTTGTACTTCAGCCGAATCATATTGTTCATTTCCTATTTTAAGAATCTTCATAAATAATCGAAATGGTTTTTTCTCACTGCGTGTCAGAATTAAATTATCGGCAATTTCTTCTAATTGCGAAATTTCTTCAGCTTTTGCTGATGTGCTGACAGAAAATATATATGTTTTGGTAGTATTTGATACAATAGTACTTTTTATCTTTTCTAAAATTACATCCCCATAAGTTGGGGAGAATAATAATAGATTTAAAGCTGATCCAAAGATTAAAATTCCCGGACCTTTATCTGGCAACTTTGTTGAAGCAAGATTTAACACCTTGTCCCAAACTTCCGGCTCAACAAGGTTAGCATTGATAATTTGCCTGTTAACTTCATGATAGTCTGATATTCCGGTATCAAGCTGTATAAATATTATTTTTTCTTTATAATCATTAACATCTAATCCGGTGACATTTTTTATACTTTCAGCTATAAGTTCCGTACTTGGGTATTGAAGTGACATAAAAATAACACTTCCACCTTTTTTTAACCATGCAGTAACAAATGTTTCCCCAATCAGAGATTTACCCGATCCTCCCGGCCCGGTGATTAAAGTTGTTGATCTTATTGGTAATCCTTCAGGAATTAATTCATCAACCCAATTTATATCAGTTATTATTGTTTCCATTTTTATTATAAACATTAAACTGGAAAAATATTATATGAAATTATTATTTCCTCATACACCTAATACATTTTCAATTTTGTTTACAATTTGAAATATAACAACAGATATGTCAGCATCATTTTTTTCAATAACAATGGATTTTCCTTTATCTGCCATTATTCTCGCATCAATGTTAATAGGGATAGCCCCAAGAAAAGGAATATTCATTTCTTCAGCTTGTTTTTTACCCCCGCCAGAGCCAAACAAATCAATTCGGTGTCCGCAATCAGGGCAGATTAACCCTGACATGTTTTCGATGAGTGCAATTTGGGAAATTTCCATTTTTTTTGCCATACTAATGGCTCTTACAGAATCAATTAATGATACTTCCTGAGGCGTAGTAACAATAATTGCCATATCTGGCTTCATGCTTTGTGCTATGGTAAGAACTTCGTCTCCGGTACCTGGAGGTAAATCTGCAATAAGATAATCCATATTCCCCCATTCTACATCACCAAGAAATTGATTAATCATTTTTGAACGCATTGGACCACGCCAAATAACTGCCTGATCCGGGGACAGCAGATTAGCCATAGAAATTATTTTAACTCCATGACTTTCTTGTGGTATGATTTTATTTCCTGACATATGTACTTCTCCTTGAATACCAGTCATTTTAGGAACGTTAGGTCCTGTAATGTCAGCATCAAGAATTCCTGTTTTATAACCATGAACATGCAATCCATAAGAAAGATTTACACTCACCATTGTTTTACCGACTCCTCCTTTGCCACTAAAAACTACAATACGGTGTTTAATATGGCTAATATTATCAGCAATTTTTTTACTCTCTTGTGCTAATTTTTCTTTTTGTTCTTTTGTAATCATACTAAACTTCCATTTTTCTCGTAATACAGAACCGTTTTAATAAACAGCGGATAATCTATTCCGAATAATCATTATTTATAAATTTAATTCTATTTTCATTTTCATCTAAATGAATATAATCTGATACCTTATAAATGAAATAATCTGCTTCAGGCATATTCTTTATTTTTTTTAACATTAACCAAATAGGTTCATACCGTTTATACCCGAGTTCCTTTTGAAGTTCAAGTGCTGAAATGTTTTTTTTCATAATCTTCAAGTAAGCTATAGTCGACAACCAATATTTTAATGGTAAATTACTGTGTTCCAAAATAGTCCCATTTTTAAGTGATGTTCTGAATTTACATTTTTTACATTCAAAACTTTTCTTATCCTTCTTCCAATAATACTCAACACTTCCACACTTTTTACAAACAATTCCTTCTCGCTCTCTAATATATCGTAAGATTTGACAGCAAGTCGATTCGTCAGGAAAACACTTATAAAATTCAGATAATTTCATAATGCAAAGATAAGACATTTTAGGTAAGATTGCGGATAATTCCCAAATAATTATAATCAAAATCACCCTAATGCCACATCAAGTATCATCATTATTGCGAAACCTATCATTGCTCCAATAGTTGAAAAATCAGTTTCATGTCCACGTTGCGATTCCGGTATTAATTCTTCAACAACTACAAATATCATTGCTCCTGCGGCAAACGAAAGAGCGTAGGGTAAAAGTGGCGTTATTGTAATAACTAAATAAGCTCCAAATACAGCAGCAATTGGTTCTACAAATCCAGATAATTGCCCAAAGTTAAATGCCTTTAATCTTGAAAATCCTTCGCGTCGTAATGGGACAGATACAGCAGTCCCTTCAGGAAAATTTTGCAATCCGATACCTATCGCAAGTGCAATAGCTCCAGTTAAAGTTCCTATTTCCGGACTATTTGCTAAAGCGCCAAAAGCAACTCCTACAGCCAATCCTTCGGGAATATTATGTAATGTTATAGCCAAAACAAGCAATGTGCTACGTTCCCATGATGTTTTTATTCCTTCTGATTTTTCGATAGAAAGGCCTAAATGTAAATGAGGAAGTATTTTATCAATAATTAACAAAAACAGGCCTCCCGACAAAAAACCTACTGAAGCAGGTATCCAGGCAATAACTCCATGTGCTTCTGACATTTCGATTGCAGGTTTTAATAAAGACCAAAAACTGGCAGCAATCATAATACCGGCGGCAAAACCAAGCATTAGATTTAATACTTTAGTATTAATTTTTTTGAAGATAAAAACCAGTGCGGCTCCTAACGCAGTGATACTCCATGTAAATAGTCCTGCATAAAGGGCTAATAATACCGGATTAAATTCAATTAATGTTTTTAAGTCCATGAAATTTCGAGTTTTATATTAAAACGATAATTTATGTTACATTTTACATTTCATATCCTACAAAATTAGTATTTATTTATGGTGTGTTTGCATAAATCTGGCTCCTTTGCCAGATAGGAAATTAGCTAGTGTATCTGATCATTCTAATGTGCCAAATATACGTTGGCTTACCTTTTTTTGAATGACATAAAACAGGAGTTTGTATAAAACCCCGTTTCATACTCCGTGGCTTTTGACTGGAGGTGGCAACTTCTCGACTCCTCATCAAGGGTTCACTTACGTTCAGCTTCTATATTCTTACCTGGTAAGTTCATGACCTGCCTTTTCCTAAACGCTCAGCACCATGACTCTTTACCACAGCACCTTTAGGTGGTTTGATACCTCCTCCTGTAAGGCAATGCCGGTGGGTCATCCGTACAAATGGATGCCACCATCTTAATTACAGCATGCAGAACCTTAAATCTCCGATGTTCTGCTTCTCGGCACACTATGAAAAGTTGCCGATTTCGAAGCACCAATATTTCAATTTACGATTAAGTTTAAATGAGCTACAAGTCTTGATATTATTAATATTACGGCAATTTTTTTATCTGCATTGTTCAAAAATGTATTATAATTTTTTTGATGTTTCATAAGCATTTTTAATAGCATCTTGTGCGTTACCTGTTTTTTTTGCGTCGCTAATAACATGAACCGAAATATTATTTTTCAATTCATTTTCTAATGGATTAAAGCTTTTCATACCAGTTGAAACAACAATCATATCAATATCATTAAATTGAATATCTTTCCCATCTCTTTCTGCATAAACGATTTTTCCTGCAACTTTTTTAATATGAGTGTGGTCGCTAAAAACAGTTCCTTTTTCTTTCATCATTTTTAATGAAAGTAATTTCGCAATCATTTCCCAACAAAATCGGGGTCGGCAATAAGTGCTCTTCCAATTGCAATATAATCGGCTTTGAAATTATCTGTAAGATTTTTTACATCGTCTTCAGAATTTATTTGTCCCACATAAATAGTTGGAATATTTGCTTCTTGCTTGATTTTTCTTGCAAATTCCCATGTTTTTCCTTTTGGCACAAACATGTGTTGGAAATACCAGGGAGGAATGTTGCAAACAGTCCCTGCAGAAACATGGACAGCTTCAACGGATTTTTCTTTTAAAATTTTAGAGAACTTAATCATTTCCTCTAACTTAATCCCGTCAGGTATCATTTCATCACCACTAATTCTTACAATAATCGGCAAATCAGTTGCGGATTTTACTGCATCTAAAATTTGTAATGATAATTTTATTCTATTTTCAAAACTTCCGCCATATCCATCTGTTCTGTTGTTAACTTTCGGAGAAAGAAATTGAGCTACGAGATAGCCGTGTCCAAATTGAAGTTCAATAATGTCAAAACCCGCTTTTTCTGCGCGTATTGTAGCTTTTGAAAATAAACTTATTGCCTGTTGAATATCATCTTTGTCCATTTGTTTTGGGATTGCACCTCCCATTTCACATGCTTTGTCAGTTGATGACAAAAAATAATTTTCCGGAATTCCAGGATTAGCCATTCTTCCGGGATGGTTCAAATGAGCAATAACTTTTGTATCAAATTGATGAATTGCATCTGTTAACTTTTTCAATCCTTCAATTTTATCATCACAGTCAATGCCAATTTGAGTTGGTAATTCTCTTAAACCCCTGGCAATATACAAGGGTTCAGGTGTGACAGCACCAATAAATTTACTTCTTGCTTCATAAAAAATAAGATGTTTTTCAGTAATAACACCTGTTTTGTCGCTGTATCCTGTTTTAATAGGAGCGAAAATGAAGTTATTTTTAAGTCCTATCATAGTATATTACCTTATATTATTAAAGAAATAGTTTAGACCTTTGGTTTCAGGTTTTAAAATTCCTTGTCGTGGAGCACCTGTTTTAAGCGTATATTTGGATGAGAAAAAACCTATTGGTTTATATTCAATAGAATTATTTTTATCAGTGCAACCAATTAAAAATATAATTATCAGTAATAAATAAATGTATTTCCGTTTCATATTTAATTTCTTTATTCTAAAGTTTTTTATTTTAAAAAATATTTTTCTTTTCACTCAATTTTTCTACTAATGCAACACAAGCTAACGGTTAGTTATATGCACCGTGTGTGACTACAAGGTATTTTCGTGTAAAAATTGCAGAAAAATTTGCTTGAAAAACTACCGTTCAAATTTACTGTGCTCCCCTTATGGCGTATATACCATGTGCCCGTTGCACAACTCATAAGTTGATAATAAATGTGAAGTTAAAGGATTGCGGATACTAATTATTATCATCGGTTGAAGCAGTTGTTTGATTTACAATTTGTCCATGATATAGCCAGGGCTTATTACAACAGGGAAGGACAGAAATTTATAGATCCAACTGCGTTTTTTCGGTTGATGCTGATCGGTTATCTGGAAAATATCATCTCTGACCGATAGTTGATAGAACATGTGAGTATGCGCATGTATCTTTTATATTTTATTGATTATGATATAGTAGAGCTGTTACCATGCCATTCTACTATTAGTCATACAACGTAAATTATTACCTGATGCGATCTTTGAATA
>Ga0209121_10006543_pt1 | contig 10209 bp, 8 predicted proteins | sample Cruoilmetagenom3_FD_187292 | JGI IMG/M metagenome (GOLD analysis project Ga0209121, IMG submission 187292) | Oil polluted marine microbial communities from Coal Oil Point, Santa Barbara, California, USA - Sample 3 (SPAdes) (version 2) | ecosystem: Environmental > Aquatic > Marine > Oil seeps ...
TTAATTTTTGAAGGGTTTTTTCGATGTATTTGTCGGTCAGTCTGCGGACGATCAAACCATCAATTATTGTCCCCATAAGACCGAAGGGTAATCTATATTGTAACTATTCAGCCTGTCCAATCACGCCGATGTAAATAGGAGGCATTCGGGCTAAAATACCCCACAAAGCAAAATGTTATTAAGGGCTTCTGCATGTCGGAATAAAAGGATTTCCCTCGAGGGCAGCTTGAATGGCATCAATGACAGAAACGGAGCTCTTTCTGACGGTAGAGATATAGCCCCTGATGCGGCAGAAAGTTTTAGCTCCCTGAGTACTACGAAAGGTGCCTGAGATTTTCTGCTGAACTTTCGTCATCCTGATATCCCGTTCAGCCTGACTGTTGTCAAAGGGAATGCTAAAGTCATACATAAAAGCCAATGTCTCCCGGTAGTGCTCCTTCAAGCGGTCCAGTAGGTTTTTTGCCTTGCTTTGTTTTCTTCTGCCCCGTTTCTTTGGTTGATCCTCAAGCGTAGGAGGTGGGTTTTCAGCCAGACCCTTTTCGATTATTTGATCGTATCTTTCTTCGAAGCTTTTGATCTTTTCCGGATCTAACTTATCAGTTGTTGCTCTATTCTCCTCCACGATCTTTTTAATCTCAAGGAGCAGGTCAATCATATCCTTAGGCCAGTCTTGTTTATCTTGCTCCAGGATGCCAGTCAGATCCCGCAGGTGGTGAGCATTGCAAAGAGCGTGGCGGCAAAGATATTTAAAATAGGGCTTCCAGAAATCATGCATTGCTGTTCCTTGAAACTCAGGCAGAATACCCATAGCCTCAGTGGCTTCATAGCCACGTTTGGCATGGACACCATAAGAGGTCAGTCTTTCTGTGCTGGCCACGTGGAGCCATTCTCTCCTCCCGTTGATATATAAACCGGTTTCGTCAAAATGGACAAGGGGAGAGGTAATTAGCTGTTGCTTGATTTCATTCTCCACAGGCTCCAGGATCTCGCAAGCGGTGTTGTTGGCGTTAACCAGAGTAGCCTGACTTAGTTGATGGCCAAAGAGATCAGCAAACAGCTCACTGGTGCGTTCATAGGGTAGAAGCTGATATTGACTCAAATAGACAGCGATAGCTTTTAGATGGGGTCCATATTGCACCGGTTGCTGAACCTCTTTAGGGAAGGCGGCCTTGTTGAGATAGCCACAATAAGGGCAAGGTTTGATCTCGGCCCGATGCTCGACTACTTCGACCTTGATGAGCGGTAGGTCAAACCTCTGACGCCTTTCATAACCAGTAGTCGGTTCCTTTTCCAAAGAGCGGCGGCATTCTTCACAGGCGGATACCTGATGGGTAATGATATGGTCAGGATTCTCTACCATTTTCAAGGTATGCCCGGGATGTCCTTTCTGTCCGCCTGGGGGTCTCTCGCTTTTTTGACGCTGACTTTTCGGTCTTACAAAATTATCAGTTGAAGGAGGTTTGCTACTATTGCGGCTGTTTCTGTTGAGTCGATCCTCCAAAGTCTTTATTCGCTCTTTCAGTTCGGCAATGGTTGCCGATTGTTTCTCAATTTGCTCTTTGAGTTCGGTAATGGCTGCCATGAGGCTGTTGACCAGTTTAATAACTGCCTGGGGACCAGCCTCATAAATGGCTAGAATATCTTTATGCTTCATGGCCTAAGGCCTCCCGAAATCTCTTTGACAAGGGCAGGAGGTAAATATCTTTGATGGGTACCTTCAGGGTAGTGTACCTATCGTTACGGCTGCGTCCCTTACTCTGACCCACATAGATCCAGTTGGCAGCCCGATAACAGGTACCCTGAAAGCGCTCCTTCTCAACAAAGGTTTCCAGCATATAGATAGGATGGTGGTATCTCTTTATCCAGTCTGAGCTGATGCGTCGAACTACTCTTCCTAAGATATGGCTGGCCAGGTGCGGAACCTTAACCCAGGGCAGGATCAAAAACCGCATGTTGTTGGTGATAAGGTTAAGATTGGCTTTCCTTGTATCTGCATCCCAGCCAATGAACTGATCCCGGGAAGCAATCTTTAAGGCTGCTGAGCCAAAGAGAAGGCAAGCTAAGGGACTATCTTCTCGGTCAAAGACCAAGTACTTCATATTCTCTCCTACTGTGCCACCAAACCCAAGGTAATGGTAGAGAGAAAGCAGGCATTTGAAGAGCCTAATAAGATCTTTGTCTTTAGCCACCTCGATACGCACTGGAGCAACACTATCAAGGTCAGAGGCAATGGCAACCCTCTTATGGGAAATATAGGGAGGGGAGGGCCTCTTCTCAGTTTTCCGATAAGATTTCTTACGAGGAGGCAAGGTAATATAGCTACGCTTTTCTAATTTCAAAAGAAAAGAGCGGCAGGCTATATCCTTAAGTTGACCATTGGTGGCGCGCCAGTTCCAGAGGACCGACAGTTCTTTAGAAAGCCGGGTGCGACCCCAGGATGGATTGGCCTTAATCATTTCTCGAACGAATGCTATATCTTTATCGGTTGTTTTTCGTCCCTGAATAATTATGGTTTTCCTCATACTGTTATTATATCATAAAAACAAGAGTAGTCCAGTCCAACTTTGGCATTCAAGAAATTCAATGTTCATGATACTTTGCGGGGTATTCGGTCACTATTTTGAAGTTGCCAAAGGAACAAGCCTCATAAATAAAGCATTTCGTACCTGAAAGTGGCCGAAAAACACTTGTTTTATCCTTTTCTTTGTGGAAGTTGGGCGAGAGGGAAATCCGATAATTTTTTCTAGGGTTAAGGTTTTTAGGTTAAAACGGGGGGGATGCCTGAATAGTTACGATATCTTTTACAATGGCTCCCTTTCCCTCAACTAGAACAATGGGACTGTAACCCCATCCATGGATAACATGCCTTTCGTCCTTTTCTATAAGCTCCTTTTCAGAATACCCGGTCTCCATTATAACTTCTCCTTTCTCTTAATCTTTTAATCTTTATACAACAATACTTCTTCCTCACCTTCTCCGCTAACTAAAGCAGTTAATTGGTTTATTTAACCATTTTTGCGCAAGAGCGTCTAACTACCAACTTAGCTTCACAAATACTTCTTTTTTCCTTTCCTTTTTCTGTCCAATTTTTTATCATATCAATAGCTATTTCAGTTAACTTGCGAAATGGGACATCAACAGTAGTTAAAGATGGATTGTTAATTGCTGAAAAGTATATGTCATCAAAGCCAATTACTGAGTAATCAGTGGGAACATTTTTTCCTCTCTCTTGTATGCATCTTATTGCACCAAAGGCCATAAGGTCAGACGAACAGAAAATAGCCGTTAAATCGTCTGGTGATTCCTTCAAAAATGTCTCCGTTGCTTCATAACCACTTTTATAGGTGAAATCCCCAGCTTTTATTAATCTATCTTCAACATCTAAGCTGTTTCTTTGTAGTGCCTCAATGTATCCCCTGAATCTCTTCTGAGAAGATGGAGTAGTAGGTCTTCCTTTTACAAAAGCTATCCTTTTGTGCCCGAGATCTATCAAATATTGTGTTGCTTGCAGGGCACCTTCATAGTAATCAGTAACTACTGTTGGAGCTTCTGCACCAGGTATATCTTCATCCACCAAAACTATAGGGATCCCTTTATTGATTGAATCGTTGACTGCCTGAGCTTTTAATCGTTCGCTTATTATGATTATACCGTCTACTCTCTGACTTTCTAGGATTCTTACATAGGCTAATTCTCTCTTTGCATTATTTTCAGAGCTACAAATTAACGTCCCATACCCCCTCTCATAACATACGTTTACAATTGTACCAATAAATTCTTGGTAGGCACAACTTAAGGCCTCAGGAACTATGATCCCTATTAAGTGAGTTTTAAGTCCTCTAAGAGCTTTAGCTCTGGCATCAGGGACATAACCAAATTCTTTAATAATTCTTAATACTTTTTGCTCAGTCTCCTTTTTCATATATCCTTTATTTTTTTTGTTTATTACTCTGGAAACAGTAGCAGGAGAAACCCCAGCCATCCTGGCAATATCTTTTATAGTTAGTTTCATTATCAATTTACGAAATCCTTTTTATAAAATTTCTATTTTTCTCTTTATAAAAGACTCTCCAAATATAAAATCGATTTATAATAACCTATTTTTATTATAACTATTTCTCATTTTTTGTCAAGATAATCCGCGTTAAGATTCAGAAGACGTCGGGTTAAGATTCTGAAAAATTGAAAGTAAACTTAGGTCTTAAGGGATTTTCAGGAGAAATAAAAGAGATATTAATTATCCTACCTTGAACGCACTCCTAAATACTCGTAATTATTTTACACTATAATGAGTTTGCTTCGGTTTGAAAAGTCCTTTGGGAGTAAACCCTATAACGCGGTGGGAATTAAAAAAGAATTATTTTTCCCTTTTTCTCTGGCGGATAAACAGAGCTTCTGCAGTAAGGACAAATGAACTGCTGAACTGTTATCTCTATTTCTTTGTCTTTTTTTAGCTGCTCAAATAATCTTTCTGGCCTTATCTTATAGGTACCATTTTTGTAAATCTTCTCAAACCCACAATGGGGACACTTTGAAGGACGAGGAAGGCTATTTTTCTGAAGAGCTATTTTATTTCCCAAATTTTTAATCTGTTTCTCTTTCTCGCTCATGACACCCTCTAACCCGGCTATCTTCTCTTTTTGTTCTTCAATGAGCTTATCTTTTGCCTCCACTTTACCTTTTTTGCACTTAGGTCCTCGTTTTCTCGGTTTTAGGGCTTGCTCCAGGGTATCTAAAGCTTTCTGGGTCCAAGCATAAATAGAAGGTCTACTTACCTTGTGCTTTCTGGCTATGGTCTGAATCTTTTCCCCAGATATTACCTGGCAGACTATGAGAATCTTTTCCTTGATAGATATAGCCTTAAAATCTCTCATTCTCTCCTACTCAATATACCATAATAATCTACAAAAGAGAGTTTGTCAAGGAAGAAGTGTAAAGTAATTATAAGAAAGAATTATGAAATCTAACCATGCATAAGCGTGTTTTGATATTAACTTACCTCAACCCATCTTTCCTCTTTGACTGACTTTTCCACCGCCTCCAGAACTCTCTGGCATTCAACTCCATCGGCGAAATTGGGTGTGGGCATCCTGTCTTCATCCAAAGCTTTCATAAAATCATAGACCACGTGAACAAAGGTATGTTCATACCCAATGATGTGTCCCGGTGGCCACCAGGCTTTTATATAAGGATGAGTAGCTTCGCTAACCAAAATTTTCCTAAACCCCTGCATCCCATCAGGGTCCTCACAGGAATAGAACCAGAGCTCATTCATATTCTCAAGCTCAAATAATAGGCTCCCCTTACTCCCATTTATCTCAAATCTCAAGCTGTTCCGCCGGCCGTTGGCAAATCTGGTTACTTCAAAACTACCTAAAGCTCCGTTTTTAAATCTAGCTAAAAAAAGAGTAGCATCGTCAACCGTGACCTCTCCCAGTTTCCCTCTTCTTGATTCTGCAGTAAGGCCGGTGGTAAGCTCCTCGCTCACTTCAAGCTCTGGCCTCTTCTTAATAAATGTCTCCTGCATTCCGACGACTTTAGCAAAATCTCCCACCAGATACCGGGCTAAATCTATTATATGGGAATTTAAATCACCGTGAGCCCCGGCTCCTGCTTCTTCTTTTTTAAATCGCCAGACTAGAGGAAACTCCGGATCAGTGACCCAATCCTGCAGGTACTGGGCCCGGAAATGATAGATTTTCCCTAACCGTCCTTCTCCAATCAGTTTTTTAGCCAGACCGACAGCGGGAACTTTTCTATAATTAAAGCAAACCATATGTTTTACCCCGGCTTCCTTCGCTGCCTCCAGCATCTCCTCAGCCTCAGCCAAACTTACTGCTAGCGGCTTCTCGCAGAGGATATGTTTTCCAGCTTTAGCCGCAGCTACAGCAATTTCCCGATGAGTTGAGTTAGGCGTATTAATATCAACTAGATCAATATCTTGGCGCTGGACAAGTTTTTCCCAGGATGTTTCGTAAGCTTCCCAGCCAAATTTTCTGGCAGCTTCAGAAACAGCAGTTTCTGTTCGGCCACAGATCACCTTCATTACCGGCACTGTCTCGGTTTCAAAGAACATAGCCACATCTCGGTAAGCATGTGAATGAGCCTTGCCCATAAACTTATAACCCACCATCCCCACATTAATTTCTTTTGCCATAAAACACCTCCTTTTTATCCAACTGCTTTATCAACCATAGCTCATCCCAATTATTGTAGCAAATGGAATCTTTCTGCCCTACCAGTTACAGGCTTTTTCTTGGCGGATGTAGTCTTAACTGTAACAACCTCATCTATATTGTCAAATACCTTGTGGAATGCTTCTACATAGTATTTCATCAGCTCCAGTGGCTGAGGATAAATGGGATAAGGTTCAGAACAAACCACCAGAGAGTCAGCTAACAGCTTCATTGTTTCCGGATAATCGTTTGGATCATAGGTTATCTCTTCTGCATACTGGCAGCTCCAGGGACAACCCTTGCCATAGCCTTCCTTAAGCTGAAAGAGGGTCTGGCCAGGAATAGGGAGAGTTTGCCAGAGGACAGCATCCACTCCCTCTGCCTGAAGAGCCTTCATCGCCAGATCTCTGAACTTAGCCAGCTCCATATCTAAACCTAACTCATCTGGATTTAGTCTGATTCTGTATTTATGATAGATATGGGTCCTATCAAGAGGGACAAAGGGAGGAGTGACCCCTTTAATCTCTACTAGATGCTGGGATAAATACTCAGCGTTTCTTTGTGCACTGGCATTGTATTCATCTAACCTTTTAAGTTGACTTCTAGCAAATGCAGCCGGTAGCTCCTGGGTCCTATAATTCCATCCCATGGTATAGGCATTGTATTTTCTTCCTTCCTCAGGTTTAAGGAACTCTCCAAACATTCTCACCATGTTGGCTTTACCCCGGTATTCTTCATTATTAGTAACAAAAAGCCCACCTTCTCCTCCCGGCATATTCTTGGTAGAATTTAAGCTAAAGGCCGCCATATCACTGAAATTGCCAGTCTTTTTACCATGATACAATGCTCCATGAGACTGAGCGGCATCCTCTATCACAATCAGATGGTGCTTTTTGGCAATCTCATTTATCTCGTCCATATCTGCCGGCAGGCCATGAATGTGAACAGGCATAATAGCCTTTGTCCTGGAGCCAATCTTTTCTTCTATCTTTTTTGGATTGATATTGAAGGTCTTAGGATCGATATCCACAAAAACAGGTATGACATTATGATGGAGGACCGCCACCGCTGAAGCTAGAAATGAAAAGGCTGGGGTAATAACCTCATCCCCAGGCCCAATGCCTGCTGCGGCCACCGCCATATGAAGGGCTGCTGTACCACTATTTACAGCTATGCAGTATTTTGTCCCGATATATCTGGCAAAGTCTTCCTGGAGGCCTACCACCTCCGGAGCATAGGGACCCCACAGGATACCTCTATCTAAAACTCCCATCACCGCCTTCTTATCCTCCTGAGTAATTACTGGCCAGCCTACCTTTAATTCCTCAGGCACGGTCCTTTTTCCTCCAGCAATAGCTAAATCTCCCGTCATCACAATACCTCCTCCTATTTCAAAATTGTATACCCTTTCTAGCTACGTACAAGTCTTTCTTCATAATTTTAAGAAAGTCGTAGCTTATTATGGCTAAAATTTAGGAGTGTCTCAGAAGGGAATAAACAACACTAAAGCTCTTATGCCTGGAGATGGCAGGACAGTCCTCTTCTCCATAGCTTCTCTAATTCATCTATGCCGATATCTATGATTTTTTTCTCTTTTACACCAATGATGAGTTTATCTCCCTCTACTTTTCCTAACTTAACAAGGGGAGCCTTATTTTTATGAGCTAGATCCCTTAGCTGGTTAAAATTTTCAGGATGGCAGGAAATCACAATGCGGGATTGAGTTTCGCCAAAAAGTAAACCATCGGTCCTGAGGGAGAATGGGAAAAAAGAGGGCAAAAGATCAATAATGGCTCCTATTTTCTGACCAGAGTTCAAGATGCAGCACTCAGCTAGAGCTACTGCTAAACCACCTTCAGAGCAGTCATGAGCGGAGTTTATTAAACCTGCTTTGATCGCCTCAAGGCAAGTCCTTTGAACTGCTTTTTCTCTCTTCAGATTGATTCGGGGTGAATCTCCCATCTTTAAGCCAAAAATTAGCTTAAGATATTCACTTCCCCCCAGATCATCCTTACATTCTCCCAAAAGGATGATTAAATCTCCTTCTCTTTTAAAATCCGGACTGCAGTAGCGGTCCACATCCTCAAGCAAACCCAGCATCCCTACCACAGGAGTTGGATCAATGGCTCCTTTGGGATTCTCATTGTAGAAACTAACATTACCCCCCGTCACCGGGGTGCCCAGAATCCGGCAAGACTCAGTCATTCCTTCCACGCATCTTTTAAACTGCCAAAAAATCTCTGGCTTAGTAGGACTACCAAAATTAAGGCAATTGGTGATAGCCAGGGGCTCAGCTCCAGAGCAGACCACATTTCTGGCTGCTTCTGCTACCGCAATCTTTCCCCCCTCATAGGGATTAAGATAACAGTAAGTACCGTTGCCATCAAAGGTTAAAGCGATGGCCTTTTTGGTTTCTTTGATTCTTATAAGGACACAATCGCTACCGGGAAGAAGAACGGTGTCAGTTCTCACCATATGGTCGTACTGTTGATAAACCCATTCTTTGGAGGAGATGGTCGGCGATTGGAGGAGTTTTTTCAAAACCTCATTACAGTCCGGGGGTTGGGGAAGCTCCGAAATTTTAAAACTCCTGGTCCGGGATAAATACTTTGGTCTTTTCTCTTTTCTGGCATAGACCGGTGCCTCTTTAACCAAAGCCCTGGCGGGAATCTGAGCTACTACCTTATCCTTATCAAATACTCGGAAAAAACCGTCAGCAGTTACCTTACCGATAGTCACAGCATGAAGATCCCACTTTTCAAAAATCTTCTTGGCTAGCTCCTCCTTTTCGCGTCTAACAATGAGAACCATCCGCTCCTGTGATTCAGACAACATTACCTCATAAGGTATCATCCCCGCCTCCCTTCTGGGGACAAGAGAGATATCTATCTCAATGCCAGAACCTCCTCTGGAGGCCATTTCGGTGGTGGAGGAGGTAAGCCCTGCTGCTCCCATATCCTGCATAGCCACCACTGCCCCGGTGTTCAAAAGCTCCAGGCAAGCTTCAACAAGTAACTTTTCCCGGAAGGGATCCCCTATCTGAACCGCAGGTCTGTCTCTATCTGATTCCTCAGTCAGCTCTCGGGAGGCAAAGCTGGCTCCCCCTAGGCCATCCCGACCGGTATCTGCGCCTACGTAAAGAACAGGATTTCCCACCCCAGTTGCTCTGGCCTTAACGAGGTCATCTTTTCTGGCTACCCCCACACACATCACATTCACCACGGGATTACCCTCATAAGTCTCATCAAAATAGACCTCCCCTCCCACTGTGGGAATGCCAATGCAATTGCCGTAAGCACCGATTCCACCGACTACTCCGGTAAATAAATAACGGTTGCGGCCATTCCCTAAATGACCGAAACGGAGGGAATCAAGAAGAGCAACGGGGCGGGCACCCATGGTAAAAATATCTCTGATGATGCCTCCCACACCGGTAGCTGCACCTTGAAAGGGCTCCACTGCCGAGGGATGATTGTGGGATTCTGCCTTCATTACCACGGCTAGTCCATCACCGATATCGATAACTCCAGCATTTTCTTCCCCTGCCTTGACTAAAATGTTCTCAGCTGAGGTGGGAAAGAGTCTCAAAACTGGTTTTGAACTCTTGTAACTACAATGCTCACTCCACATTACCGAAAAGATGCCGAGTTCCGTAAAATTTGGTTCACGAGAAAGAATTTCCTTGATCTTCTCGTATTCCTCCTCGGTTAGCCCATGAACTTTTACCAGCCCCAGAGTTATTTTTTCAGGTTCTTTCAATTACACACCTCTAATTTCGCAGGACTCCACATAATCGGCGATTTTCTCTTTCGTTTCCTCCAGTTTGTCTTTAGAATACGGCTTTATCTTCCCATATTGCTTATCCAGAGTGATCTTGGGCATAAACTGCTGTAAGACATATTTTCTGGCACCTTCAAGGCCTCTGGCAATGGAGATGACATCTTCCTGGTCAACAAGCCCTGGAACAACGGTGGTTCTCAATTCATAATCAATATTTGAGCTTAACAAGATTTTTAGACTTTCCTTCACGGCC
>Ga0209121_10006545_pt1 | contig 10207 bp, 10 predicted proteins | sample Cruoilmetagenom3_FD_187292 | JGI IMG/M metagenome (GOLD analysis project Ga0209121, IMG submission 187292) | Oil polluted marine microbial communities from Coal Oil Point, Santa Barbara, California, USA - Sample 3 (SPAdes) (version 2) | ecosystem: Environmental > Aquatic > Marine > Oil seeps ...
TGGTGGGTTGATTTTTTACTCAACATCGGCCGGCGCCGGCCGCTTTTGCGGGCGGGGGACTTGACCTTTTACTCAACATGTGCTAGAATTTTCTAAACTCAAAGTTTTATGACAAGTTGAGGTCTGTGGTGGGAGCTGAGGAGTTCGGCAAAAGGTTAAGAGAGCTGCGAAAACAAGCCGGCATGACCCAGAGGGGGCTTGCCGCTGAAGTCGGCGTTGACTTCAGCTACTTAAGCAAAATCGAGAACGGGGCGCTCCCTCCCCCCAGCGAGAAGGTAATCTCAAAACTGGCCGAGACCCTGAATGCCTCAAGGGACGAGCTACTGTCCCTGGCGGGGAGAATTCCTTCCGAGATTGGTGAACTGCTGACCAGGCCCGAGGCGCTCAAATTCCTGAGGTCGCAGCGGGGTCAGAAGGTCCTCGGAACTTCAAATAAGAAACCGGGAGGTCTACAAATGAGAGGCAAAGACTTTTTTAAGAACTACAAAGGCCTTGCCAGGGCGGCGGTAGCGGTTGTCCTGGTACTGGCGGTGGGTACGTCGCTGTGGTTCGCGGCCCCGGCCCAGGCTATTGAATTAAGCGTTCCGAACACGAGTGGAAACATCGGTAGCACGGCTACCATCACAGCGACGGTTAATGTCCAGAGTGGGGACATTCTACCAATAAAAAGTATTAATTTAGAAATTTATGACAGTACCAACTCAGAAACCTTCACGGGTTTGCCTCTAAAGACTGTATCAGGCGTTTCATACACAGGTACAAACGGTAGCACTGCCCGTATTTCTGCACGCACTGGATCTGGCTGGGGATATGGTTATGGCACCCGCAAAGCTTACGGATATGGATACGAAAGTGGTTGGGGGACCTCTGGGGGATACCACGACCTCGGCACTGGTTCTACCTTCGGCTATGGATATACTCCTGGTACCCAGGCGGCAACATCAATAGCATATACTGTTGTCTGGAATGTACCAAGCAACTGGCCTTCAGGCAACTATACCATCAGGTTACGGGTTTATGGCAATGGTGAATCTTTTGTTAAAGACGGCACATTGGCACTATCTCCGCTTGGGGAAGGCGGCGCTGGCCCCGCCCCGCCCCCCGCTCCCGCTCCAGGGACCACCGATGTATCCGGCTCTGTAGATGAGGAGGGGGTATTTACTGAAAGCGTTACCGCCGCATCCGAGGATGTCAAGTGCTGGATCACCATTAATGGAGGAACGATAGGTAAGACTGCGGAAGGAGAGCCACTCACCGAGATAACCATCGTGCCAATGGCAGAGCCCCCGGCTCCGCCTGCAGCTTCCAATGTTGTCTGCCTGACCTACGACATCGGACCTGACGGGGCTACCTTTGAACCTCCGGCACTCCTCAATATCATCTACGATGAATCACTGATACCGGAGGGGGTTGCCGAAGAGAACCTGGTTATCGCCCTCTGGGACGAGGATGCCGGTGAGTGGGTACCTCTACCAAACTGCACCGTTAACCCCGACACCAACACCATCACTGTCGAGATAAGCCACTTTGCCGCCTTCACTGTCATGGCTTACACCAGCCCGGCTGCCTTCGCCGCCAGCAACCTGGCCATAGCTCCGGCTGAGGTCGGTATCGGCGAAGAGGTAACCGTCAGTGTCCTTATAACCAACAGCGGCGACCTCACCAGCAGCTATGAAGCAGTCCTTAAGATAGACGGGGCAGAGGTAGCCAGGGAAGAGGTAACCCTGATTGGCAGCGCCAGCGAGACAGTAACCTTCACCACCACCAGGGACGCTGCCGGGACCTATGCCGTGAGCGTCGACGGCCTCTCCGGCACCTTCACGGTAAAGGCAGCACCGGCACCACCGACCCCGGCACCTCCGACACCGGCCAAGCCCATCAACTGGCCGCTTATCGGTGGCATCATCGCCGGAGTCATCGTAGTGGCACTGGTCATCTGGCGGGTTGTCGTCCGCAGGAGAGATTAATAGGTTAAAGAAATGACCTAGCTTTCGTAAGAGAGAACGAGGAGATAAGAAATGACCTGGCTTTTTGAAAAGCCAGGTCATTTCACAATGCAGGTGATTTTAACGCAACGGCCGCCAGCCTTGAGACTAGCGGCGGTTAGTATTTAGAACCGGTCCTCCATTGCCCTTATCTTGTTCAACCGGCGTTGGTGCCTCCCCCCCTCAAACTCGCTGGCAAAGAAGGCGCTAACAATTTCACCTGCCCCTGCCCCATCCCCCACCTCCGCTGCCGCCAGACAGAGGATATTGGCATCATTATGCTGGCGGGCCCGCCGGGCGCTAAAAGCGCTACGACATAGTGCGGCCCTTATCCCCCTGACCTTATTAGCGGTAATACTCATCCCGATACCGGTGTCACATATCAGGATGCCCCGTTCGAAGTCACCCCTGGCAACGGCCCCGGCCACCTCCCGGGCGATATCGGGGTAATCCACCGACTCCGGGGTATGACAGCCAAAATCCTCATAGCCATGGCCCGCCTCCGTAATCAACCCGATAACAAACCGCTTGAGGTCCAGCCCCCTGTGGTCGCAACCGATAGCAATACGCACTTACCTTAGCCTCCTTACCCGGGGGCGATGTCCCCGCAGACCCTTTCCAGCTCTTTCCGCGATATGGCCCCATCCCGCAGCACCACCGGCAGCTCCCCCGTCAGGTCAACAATGGTTGACTCCCTGCCGCCGGAGCACCTGCCGCCATCGATAATCAAATCAATCCCATCGCCAAACTGAGATAAAACCTCCCCAGCGGTTAACGCGCTCGGTCTGCCGCTCAGATTAGCACTGGTGCCAATAACAGGTGCCCCCAGACCCCGGATGAGGGCAACCGGGACCGGGTGAGCCGGAATGCGGACCGCCACGGTCCTGCCTCCGGCGGTAACAATATCAGGGACCGAGGGAGACTTATACAAGACGAGGGTCAAAGCCCCGGGCATGAAGCTGCGGGCCAAAAGCCAGGCAACCTCGGGGACGGCTTCCGCCACCTCGCTTACCTGTGAAACGTGCGCCAGGAGCAGGGGAAGCGCCCTCCCCACCACTCGCCCCTTCACCTGATAGACCCGCTCCACCGCTTCCCGGTGGCCAGCCCAGGCTCCCAGCCCGTAAACAGTATCCGTAGGAAAGGCAACCAGTCCGCCACGCTTGAGAATTGAAATCCCTTCTTCAATCTGTTGCTTGAGAGCGCTGTTCATTTCCTTATTTAAAGATAGGCTTTCTACTTGACGATAGTATATCACAGTGGTAATCTTTGATAAATGACCGAGGACAAGTCAAGCCACCGCGTCAGCACCAGCGGCGATATCGAAGTCTCCACCTATCTGGAGATTGCCAAGGAGATAGGTGGTGAGCAGCCGACAGCAGCCGGGGAAGCAGTCTCCGGTGCCGAGCGGGAGGCAATAGTTATCGTCGACTTCGGCTCACAGTACAGCATGCTCATTGCCCGGCGCATCCGGGAGTGCCAGGTATACTGCGAACTGGTGCCCCATGATGCCCCGTGGGAAAAGATATCCCAGCTAAATCCCCGGGGCTTTATCCTCTCCGGAGGTCCCGCCAGCGTCTACGAGCCCGGGGCCCCACTGGCCCCCACCTATATTTATGAAAGCCATTTGCCAGTGCTGGGTATCTGCTACGGGATGCAGGTCCTGACCAAACAGCTGGGAGGGCAGATAACACCCGGAACCCGGCACGAATACGGCCACGCCATCCTTCACCTGAGTGAAGTGGATTCGCCCTTATTCGCCAGCTTACCCTCCTCCACCCCCGTATGGATGAGTCACGGCGACCAGGTCCAGGAGATGCCCCCCGATTTTACAACGCTCGCCTATACCGAGACCTCGCCGTTTGCGGTGATGGGCAACGGTAAGGGAATATTCGGCCTCCAGTTCCATCCCGAGGTGGTCCATACCCCTGAAGGAAAGACCATCCTCAGAAACTTTGTCTACCAGATATGCGGCTGTCAGGGAAACTGGACGATAGGTAACTTCATCGACGAGAGCATCTCCAGTATCAGGGAACAGGTAGGTAAAGGCAAGGCCATCAGTGCCCTCTCCGGCGGCGTTGATTCCTCAGTGGTGGCTACCCTCATCCACCGGGCCATTGGCGACCAGCTTACCTGTATCTTTGTTGACCACGGGCTGCTGCGCCGTGAAGAGGTCGAAAGGACCTTTAATGTATTCAGGCTAAATTTGGGCATGAATATTATCCACGTTGACGCCAGTGAAAGATTCCTTAAACGCCTGCAGGGGATAACCGACCCCGAGATGAAGCGGAAGACTATTGGCGAGGAATTCATCAAGGTGTTTGAGGAGGAAGCCAATAAGATCGGCAAGGTTGACTTCCTGGCTCAGGGGACTCTTTATCCCGACGTCATTGAGAGTGCTTCTTCTGGGAGCAAAGCCTCAGCTAAGATAAAAACCCATCATAATGTCGGGGGACTGCCGGCCAAGATGACACTCAATCTGCTCGAACCGCTCCGCTACCTGTTTAAGGACGAGGTGCGTCAGGTAGGACTGGAACTGGGGCTACCTGAAGAGATGGTGTGGCGACAGCCCTTCCCCGGGCCGGGACTGGCGATTCGCATTATTGGCGAGGTAACCAGAGAAAAGCTCGAGATACTGCGGGCGGCCGACTGGATTGTGATGAACGAGATTAAAAAGGCAAAATTGTACCGGCAGCTATGGCAGAGCTTTGCCATCCTCACCGATGTTAAATCGGTAGGGGTGATGGGCGATTTCCGGACCTATGGCTATCTGGTTTCGGTACGTGCCGTAACCAGTAATGATGCCATGACTGCCGACTGGGCGCGCCTGCCCTATGACCTGCTGGCCCAGATTTCAAACCGCATCGTCAACGAAGTCCCCGGCGTAAACCGGGTCGTCTATGATATAACCTCCAAGCCCCCCTCAACTATAGAGTGGGAGTAGGAATAGCAATGAGCGAAGCAAGGATAATAAGAGGCGGTATAATTATCTGCGGCGTGATTATAGCCGCTGTGCTGATTGGCACCTGGCAATACGGAATAGACCTCTCAGCGGTATTTCTGGGCACCCCCTGGCAATCATCCCTGGAACCCTCACGCGGCATTACTGCCATCGAAGGGGGAATCGTTGCCATTACACTGCTTTTTGGTGGCTTATTTCTAGCCGGTATAATTGCCCTGATAAGGGGGGTGAGGTAGATAAAAATACTGGTGGTCGGCGGCGGGGCCAGAGAGCATACCCTGACCTGGAAGCTGGCCCAAAGCCCTAAGGTCAAAGAGATTTACGTGGCTCCAGGTAATGCCGGCACGGCCCAAATCGCCCATAACCTGGATATCAGCCCCGCCGATATCGAGCCGCTGGTCAAGGCGGCCGAAGAAAGAAAGATTGACCTTACCGTCATCGGTCCGGAGGTACCGCTGGCTAATGGTATCGTTGACCAGTTCATAGTCAGGGGGATGCCTGTTTTCGGCCCCACCCGCAAAGCTGCCGAGATTGAGTCAAGCAAGGTATTCGCCAAAGGGCTAATGCAGAAGTATAATATTCCCTGTGCCCGGAGCTCCAGCTTCTCTGAATACCCGAAGGCAAAGGAGTACCTCAAGCAGCAGACACCCCCTGTTGTAGTTAAGGCTGACGGGCTGGCGGCAGGCAAGGGGGTAATCGTATCCGATTCAATACCAGGGGCCTTAGACGCCCTGGCCAGTATCATGGAAGCCAGGGCCTTTGGTGCCGCCGGCGACAGGGTGGTTATCGAAGAGTACCTATCAGGGAGAGAGATGAGTGCCTTCGCCTTCACCGACGGGTATGCGGTAGTCCCGATGGTACCCGCCTGTGACTATAAGCCGGTATATGACGGCGACCAAGGACCCAATACCGGCGGCATGGGCAGCTACAGCCCACCCCATTTCTACACTCCAGCACTGGCTAAGGAAGTAACGGAGACCATCATGGAACCCGCCGTGAAGGCAATGCGTGATGAGGAAAGGGCCTATAAGGGTGTCCTCTATGGGGGGTTAATACTCACCAGCGACGGGGTAAAGGTGCTGGAATTTAACGCCCGCCTGGGCGACCCCGAAACCCAGGTTACCCTGCCCCGCCTCAAGACGGACCTGGTAGATATTATGCTGGCGGTGGTTGATAATAACCTCAACCGGGTAAATATAGAATGGAGTGATGATGCCTGCGTCGGGGTGGTAATGGCATCGGCAGGATACCCCGCCGGCTACAAGACAGGCATTCCCATTACCGGCCTGGGCAACCTGGATAAAGACATCCTGGTATTTCATGCCGGGACCAGGGCAGGCCCGGAGCCGGGACAGGTGTTGACCAGCGGCGGACGGGTGCTTACCGTGGTCGCCACCGGCAACACTATTACCAAGGCCAGGGAAAAGGTCTACAATAATATTTCGCGGATTCATTTTGAGGGCTGCCACTACCGCAAAGATATCGCCCTGTATTGAAAAGATAAGAAAGGTAAATCGGGAAGATACCAAAAGGGAGTTTGAGAGGGACCTCGTCCCTCTCCATAAAATACTTCCCCCTCTCCTTTGAAGGAGAGGGGGACTCGAGGGGGTGAGGTAGCTAATGCCACTGGTAGCCGTGGTTATGGGTTCTAAATCAGACACCGAAACAATGCAGCCGGCACTGGAGATATTAAAGGCGCTTGGCATTGACTATGAGGTGTCGGTAATATCAGCCCACCGCACTCCGGAAAAGGCTCGCCAGTACGGGCAAGATGCCCGGGGCCGGGGAATTGAGGTTATTATCGCCGCCGCGGGCGGTGCCGCCCACCTCCCCGGGGTCCTGGCCAGCTGGACTACCCTTCCTATCATCGGCGTGCCGCTGGCCAGTAATGAGCTAAAAGGCGTTGATGCCCTCTATTCTATCGTCCAAATGCCCGCCGGGATACCGGTGGCCGCGGTAGCCATCGGCAGCGGCGGGGTCAGGAACGCTGCTTATCTTGCCGCCGAAATCCTGGGCTTAAAGCACGACGGGGTAAGAAAAGCCTACGAGAAACACAGGGACGGGCTACAAGGAGAAACCAAATGATTGAACGATATTCCCGACCCCAGATGAAAAGGGTATGGTCAGATGAGAACAAGTTCACCAGGTGGCTTGATGTGGAGATTGCGGTCTGTGAGGCGTGGGCTGAACTGGGCGGCATCCCCAAAGAAGCCATCCCCAGAATAAAGCTCGCCCGGGTAAATCTCAAACGCATGGAGGAAATCCTGAAGGAAACCCACCATGACATGACCGCCTTCACCGGCGCTGTGTCGGAAAGCCTGGGCGATGAAAGCCGTTTTATCCACCTCGGTCTTACCTCCTCCGATGTGATGGACACCGCTTTAAGCCTGCAGCTGGTTGATGCCACCGCACTGTTAACCCAGGATATGAAGGAGTTCATCTCGGTACTGGCGCAACAGGCAATAAAGCATAAATACACGGTTATGATTGGCCGCACCCACGGTATCCACGCCGAGCCGATTTCCTTCGGCTTGAAGCTGGCACTATGGGTTGAGGAGATGAAACGCAACCTGCACCGCCTGAACGAAGCTAAAAAAACCATTGCCGTGGGCAAGATTTCAGGGGCAGTCGGCACCTATGCCACCCTGTCTCCCGAGGTTGAAGATAAGGCCTGTGCCAAACTGGGGCTCGCTCCGGCCCCCGCATCAAGCCAGGTCCTGCAGCGTGACCGCCACGCCCAGTTTGTTACCACCCTGGCCATAATCGCCAGCTCCCTGGAGAAGTTCGCCACTGAAATCAGGGGACTGCAGAAAACAGAGACGCGAGAGGTAGAGGAGCCCTTCAGTGCCGGGCAGACCGGGTCATCAGCCATGCCCCACAAACGCAATCCGGAGCTCTGCGAGCGAATCTGCGGCCTGGCCCGACTGGTGCGGGGCTATGCGGTAACGGCAATGGAAAACGTCGCCCTCTGGCACGAGCGTGATATCAGTCACTCTTCAACCGAACGCATCACCCTGCCCGACTCCTGCCTCACCCTTGACTACATCTTGAGCCTTTTCATCCCGATAATGAGGGAGTTGCAAATCTACCCCGGACGGATGAAACGAAACCTGGAGCTAACCAAAGGGCTGGTCTTCTCCCAGCGAGTAATGCTCGCCCTTATCGATAAGGGACTCTCCCGGCAGAAAGCCTACGAGCTGGTGCAGCGAAATGCAATGAAGGCCTGGAAGCGAAACAGGAGCTTTTTGAGCCTCCTCAAAGCTGACACCGAGGTTGCCGCCGTTCTACCCCCCACCGAACTCGAGCCGCTCTTTGACTATCAGTACTACCTGCGTTATATAGATGACATTTTCAAGCGGCTGGGCCTGACCAGAAGCCAGTGGCGGGAAAAACCCGGGGCGGCCGGACCCCCAGAGCTGGCACCAAGAACAATATAAGCTAAAGTGAGGTGAGGGAGATGGACAACCCTGGCATGTCAGTTCTCTTAACTACCGAGCTGCCTCTGCCGCTATTTATCCAGGGAAAGGTACGGGACAGCTATGACCTGGGGAGTTATCTCCTTATCGTCGCCACTGACCGAATCTCAGCCTTCGATTCGGTCCTGCCCTGTGGTATCCCCTCCAAAGGTCTGGTGCTTAACCAGCTCTCGGCCTTCTGGTTTAACCGGACCCAAAGCCTGGTACCCAACCACCTGGTAGCGGTAGTCGATGACACGAGCTGCCTTGACTCCTATCTCCCCGGCCAGAATCGTTTTGACTACCCCGCCTATCTCGCCCGCCGGTCGATGGTAGTCAAGAAGGTAAAGCGCATCCCGGTTGAATGCGTGGTGCGAGGCTATCTTGCCGGGTCGGCATGGGCAGAATACCAGCAATCCGGCACTATCTCCGGGATATCATTCCCGGAAGGACTGAGGGAAAGCCAGCAACTGCCCGAGCCCCTGTTTACCCCGACCACCAAAGCCGAAAGTGGCCATGACCAGCCGCTCACGATGGGTGAGCTGGGAAATCTCACGGGCAGCGCGCTGGCTGAAGAGCTAAAACAGAAAAGCCTGGACATCTACAACCATGGCCGGGAGTATGCCAAAACGAGGGGCATTATTATTGCCGATACCAAACTGGAGTTTGGCTTAGACGGTGAGAGGCTTATCCTTATTGATGAGCTACTGACCCCGGACTCAAGCCGTCTCTGGGATGCCGGGCGGTACCAGGTGGGGCAATCTCAGCCCAGCTACGATAAGCAACCGGTTAGAGACTGGCTTACCGGGTCAGGGTGGAATAAAGAGCCCCCCGCCCCGATGCTGCCCCAGGAAATCATTGACAGCACCACCAGAAGATACCAGCAGGCTTACGAGGAGTTAACCGGCCGGAAGTTAGAGTAGCTCCACCTCAAGCCCTAGCGCTCAAACAGCCCCTTGGTACTGGGCAACTCACCACTTATCCGCTCGTCAATCCTGGTAGCCATATCCAGAGCCCTACCCAGGGCCTTAAACAGGGCCTCCGCCTTGTGATGGTCGTTGACACCGTACAAAATCCGGGCATGAAGATTGAGCCTGGCTTCAGTGGCAAACGATTCAAGAAAATGGCGGATAAGGTCGGTGGGGAATCCCGCCATATCATTATCATCAAATGGCAGCTCAAGCACAGCACGCCCCCTGCCGCTCAGGTCCACCGCTACCATCGCCAGGGCATCGTCCATCGGCACGGTGGCATCAGCCATGCGGACAATACCCTCCTTTGTCCCCAGGGCTTCACCCAGTGCTTTACCCAGGCAGATGGCAATATCCTCCACCAGGTGGTGCTGGTCATCTGCGGAGGCTGAAATCTTGATATCAAATATGCCGTGCCGGGCAAGCTGAGACAGCAGGTGGTCGAACATTGTAATCCCGGTAGCTATCTCCCACTCACCACGACCGTCAATACCAAGTTCCAGGTCAATCCGGGTCTCTTTAGTCTCCCGTTTGATAGTTGCCCGTCTATTTTCCATCTATCCCACCTCCTATTTCCCGCAGCGCTTTGATTACCGCGTCGGTATGTTCCGGTCTGCCGACGCTGATGCGGAGAGAATTCCTCAGCAGGGGCAGGCCAAAGTAGCGGATCAGTATTCCTTTCTTCTCCAGTTCTCGCTGGATTTCGCTCGCCTTTCCCTTCAGCACCGCACAGAAAACGAAGTTGGCCTTCGATGGAAAAGGCTTCAAGAATGTCAGCTTTTTCAGCTCTTCAAACAGCCTTTCTCTCTCGGCAACAATCGCCTTCACATTGCCGAG
>Ga0209121_10006546_pt1 | contig 10206 bp, 12 predicted proteins | sample Cruoilmetagenom3_FD_187292 | JGI IMG/M metagenome (GOLD analysis project Ga0209121, IMG submission 187292) | Oil polluted marine microbial communities from Coal Oil Point, Santa Barbara, California, USA - Sample 3 (SPAdes) (version 2) | ecosystem: Environmental > Aquatic > Marine > Oil seeps ...
GCATCTTGTCATAGATGCAGGGGAGGTCGTATGCGAATAGCTGTGGCCAGCGGCAAGGGCGGGACCGGCAAGACGACGATTGCCGTAAGCTTGCTCTTGTCCTTAGCCGCGCTGGAGGATGACACCCGTCCGTCGAAGCTCCAGCTGCTGGACTGTGATGTTGAGGAGCCCAATGCCGCGATCTTTGTGAAACCGGAAATTGAAGGCCAAGAAGAGGTCGGTATCCTGCTGCCAGAGGTGGACCCGGCACTGTGCATACACTGTGGGCGCTGCGCGGAAGTCTGCGCGTTTCACGCGATTGCCGTCTTTGGTGAGAAAGTGCTGGTCTTCCCACAGTTGTGCCACGGGTGCGGCAGCTGTACCTATAACTGCCCAACTGGCGCGATTCAGGAACGTATGAGCCCCACCGGGGCCATCTCCTGGGGATCGCTGCCGGATCGTCCTGACGTGCGGTTTGGCCAGGGTGAGATGAATGTCGGCGAGGCTATGGCAAACCCTGCGATCCGTGCACTGAAGAAGAAGATGCTGCCCGAAGTTGACGGTGGTGTCACGATCCTGGATGCGCCGCCCGGCAATGCGTGTCCTGTTGTGGAGACGCTGCGTGGCGCCGATTTCGCACTCTTGGTGACCGAGCCGACGCCCTTTGGGTTGCACGATCTCCGGGTCGCGGTCCAGGTTGCGCGGGGGGAGTTGCGGATTCCGACCGGTGTTGTGATCAACCGCGACGGCGTAGGCGATGATGGTGTGCTGACGTTCTGCGCTGAGAACGATGTCCCTGTGCTATTGTCCATACCTCTTGACCGCCGGATTGCCGAGGCATATGCGGATGGCATTCCCCTGGTGGATGCTGTGCCTGCATACCGTCAGGGTTTCGTCGATCTTTACCACAAGATTGTTTCACTTGTCGAGGGGGAGTCCTAATGGCAGACGATCCACAACAACTTGTGGTTCTCAGCGGCAAGGGCGGGACCGGGAAGACGACGGTTGCCGCCGCGCTGGCACATCTTGCCGCGCAAGAGCTGTCCTTGAGTATCGCAGACGCCGATGTCGATGCTGCGAATCTTGAGCTCGTGCTCGATGTGCAGCAGGTGACATCGCACGAGTTTACCAGCGGGTTGCTGGCAGAGATCGATCCTGATCTGTGCATCTCGTGTGGCCAGTGTTATGAAGCCTGCTACTTTGAGGCCGTCACGCCGGGCGGTGTCGGCATCCCGTACGAGATCGATCCGACTGCCTGTGAGGGCTGTGCTGCATGTCACTACCGGTGTCCCGTGGATGCGATCTCATTGCTCACGCCGCCCAGCGGTCTGTGGTATGAGTCAAACACACGTTTCGGGCCTCTGTTTCACGCTCATCTCTTCGCGGGTGGGGAGAACTCGGGGAAGCTGGTCACGTTGGTCAGACAGCAGGCACGACTGCGTGCCCTGGACGACCATCGGGATCTTGTGCTGGTGGACGGCCCGCCGGGTATTGGCTGTCCGGTGATCTCCGCCGTGGCCGGGGCTACACTTGCATTGATGGTCGTCGAGCCGACGCTGTCGGGGGCGCACGATCTCTCTCGCGTGCTTGAGCTAGCGGAGCACTTCGGTGTCCCGGCTGCGGTGGTGGTCAACAAAGCTGATCTCAGCGACAAGCAAACAGAGGAGATCGAAGCGTTCTGTGTCGCGCGCGCCATTCCCCTGGTCGGGCGCATTCCCTATGATACGGTGGTCACCGAGGCGATGGTGCAGGGAGTGCCGGTCACTGAGTTCACCGACGGGCTTGTATCGCAGGCGCTTATTGATACCTGGGGTACAATCAGGGAGAAGCTCGTGGGAGGTTGATGTCCGAGAGGAAGATCAAGCGATCTGATGTAGCCGACCGTTAGGGGAGCTCCTCGTGGTGACTGGGCGTGCGACTCTGGTATGATAGTTGTGGGGGGCAAGCATGGGTACGGAAATGACGCTACGTGAGAGAATCCTGATGCAATTGGTCGAGGTCATCGATCCTGAGACGGGCGTGGATGTGCTGCGGATGCGTCTGGTCGAGGATCTGAGCGTGGACGAACTATCAGGTGCGGTTGCATACCGTTTCCGTCCTTCCTCTCCATTGTGTCCGCTGGCGCACAGTTTGGTGTTGGATATCAAGCGTGCCGTGGCGTCAGTTGATGGTGTGACATCACAGAAGATCGAAGTGGCCGGCTATGTCCGGGCAGAGGAACTCACCGAGATGATCAACAGCATGGCTGTGTGAATCCAGCGGACTTCTGATGGAAGTGCGTGAAATGACTGTCGACCGGAGCGAACTCATGGCCATCTATGAATACCAGTGTGAGGAGTGTGGTGTGGAATTCCAGGCGCGGCGGAGCATGAAATATGCCGACGCTCTCATTGCCGGCCCCGGGTGTGGTGGCGACCACACGCAGCGTGGGCTGTCGATGTTCTTGTCCACCCGGAGCGGAGGGGGGTCAAGCGCATCCGGTGCCGCCGGCAGTAATAGCGGTTGTGGTTCCTGCAGTAACCACTCCTGTGCGTCCTGAGGGACACTAGCGCACCTTCGTCAACAGCCGGTCCTGAAAACAGCATACACCGCTCTCAGCTGGGGGCGGTGTTTTGTTTGCGGTGAAGGTGCCTTAAGTCGCAGGCTCTAGGGCTGGTTGATGAATGCGCTGATAACATCGGCGGTGCGCTGCTTGCTTTCGTACCCGCTAGAGTACCGGCTCCTCATCGGGATGTGCTGCCCTTGTGCGGTGTACAATTCGACGCGGTAGGTTGTGCCGCCGTCGCTGTCCCGGCTGGTGCTCACGGCGACTCTGGCGATGTCGCTAAGCGTGTACTGCCACATGTTGGGGCCGAAGAGGGTTCTCCGGAACTTGACGATCGCATCCTGGTCTCGGTCAAAGGTCCACAACGTGGATAACGACTGGATACCGCCGATGCCCAAACCGGCGCCGATCAGGATGAAGACGCTACTGACAACAAGCCCAACCGTGCCGGCGTCCCGGATTGTCAGCGACTCTATTGAAGTGTCTGTCAGGTAGCGCTGGACCTCCGCCGCCGCGGATGCTTTTCCTGAGTAGCTTGAGCTAGTGTGGCTTGTGAAAGGGATCACCTGATCGCCGGTTTCTATCATCAGGCGGTACATAGTGTCTCCATCACTGTCCGTGCTCTGGGCCACATGCGCGCCTGTGAGCACCTCCAGGGGCCTGTCGCTGACCGAGAAGCCGAGGACGGCACGCGACAGCTGGCACAGCGGAGGCCCTGATGGCACACGCTCGCATGAGAGGGTTGTGTCCTGTCCCATCAGCCATAGCCACAGCGGTGCCAAGAGCACCACGATGATGCCGATGAGCAACAGGACCCAGCCGCCTTGCGGGCGAAGCTGGAGAATCCGATCGTCTTGGTAGTGGACTTTCATCGTTGCCCCCTGGGTTGGACTCGGGCAGAGCCGCCGTGGCGGTCAGGGGCCACGGGCCAGTTGCTGCCGAGATGGTGTGCACGCCTAACGCTCTTAACTGTAGTATAGCGATTTGGCAGAGCACCACAACCGCAGCACGTCATCGGAGTTCCGATCACGCACGGTTCGCATTCCTGTTGCACACATCTAGCTTACCCTGTGTTTTCGGGTAAACTAGCAGCCTGTCGGAAAAGTCAAGAAGTCCGCATTCTCGGGCGTGGGATAACGGTCGTATTGCGCTATGCCAGGGCAACTAATGACCAAGAATCGGCTCTCTCAGCCGTGTGAAGTTGTCCTCCGACAGCCTGCTAGGGCCGAAATTCAGCGTGCGCCCGTCAATTGTTTCTGCGCCGGCCGCCTGCAGCTAGGTCATCGCCTGGATGCCAGCCTTGCCGGCCGGTCATCGGCGATTCTTGCTTGGTGCCTACAGCGCTACCTGGAGGTATGATGGCGTCGTCCTACTACATAGCCGTCGACTTGGGCGGAACACAGATCCGAACTGCGCGATTCTCCGCAGCTCAGGAAATGGAAGAGCGTGTCGCTGTTGAGACCAACGCCGAGGGAGGCCTTGAGCCCGTCTTTTCGCGCATTATATCGACCGTTCACGATGTCTGGCCCGCGCCCGATCAGGGTGAGGTCGCCGCCGTAGCTCTTGGGGCGCCTGGGCCGCTCAATTTCCGCACTGGCATCCTGCGGTTTGCGCCTAATCTGCCCGGATGGGTCAATGTCCCACTGCGGACGATGCTTCAAGAGGCGCTGGGTGTCCCTGCCTTCGTCGGGAATGATGCGGATGTCGCGGCATTGGCTGAGCACCGCTTTGGTGCCGGTAGGGGTGTGGAGAGCATGGTCTATATGACGATCAGCACCGGTATCGGCGGTGGCATGATCTTCAACAACCGTCTCTTCACTGGTGGTCAGGGTCTGGGCGGCGAGGTGGGGCACGTGGGGGTCGATCCCGCCGGCCCACGCCATACGTGTGGCAACATCGGATGTCTTGAGGTTATGGCCTCAGGGACGGCGATTGCTCGCAATGCGCGGGAGCGTATCGAGGCAGGTGAACCTTCTGCGCTCGTTGAGATGGTCAATGGCGATCTCTCGGTGATCTCGGCCAAGGAAGTCAGTCTGGCCGGGCAAGCCGGCGACCCTCTGGCTGTCTCTGTATTTCGGGAGGCCGGTACCTATATCGGCTCTATGCTGGTTGGCCTGATGTACATACTGAACCCAGCTTTGTTCGTATTGGGCGGCAGTGTCACGTTGGCCGGGGATCTGCTCTTCGATCCCATACGTGAGACGGTCGCTGATCGAGCGCCGCAGTCCTATCTTGAGCAGACCCGCATTGTGCAGGCTCAGTTGGGTAGCGATGTCGGCCTGTGGGGTGCCTTGGCGCTGGCTTTGATGGAACTTGAGGGTAGATAATCTACTGTGGGGTGATAGGCTATGTCACGGCTGTTGATTGTGCTGAGCGCTGTCCTGCTCACGGCCCTCTTGGCCATTGGATGGATGCTCGGGCCCGGACTGGATCAGCGGTTTGTGCCCGGGGTCTGGGTGTGGAACGCTTCCCTTGGGGGCATGTCACCTGAGGAGGCCGCGGCCCGTCTTCAGATCGAACTACCTCTGCATCAGCCTGATATTGTGCTTCTGGGCCCTGAAGGGCAGCGGTGGTCGTTCTCGCCGGCAGATCTCGGTGTGTCGATCAACTCCGAGGCCACGCTGGCTCAAGCTTACGAGCCAGGGCACGTGACTGCGAGCCGGCGCGTGTTTGGCGAGCGTTTGAGCATTATGCTGGATGGTATGCGTCTCTCCCCTGTGCTTTCCTGGAACCCCGATATCGCGTGGCGTGCCCTGGCGACCGTTGGGATGGAGCTGGCGCGCCCCGCGCAAGATGCCTCAGTGCAGCTTCAGGGAGCACAGGTCGTCCTGGCGGCCGGCAGCATTGGAAGGCGGATGGAAGTCTCGCAGACGCTGGAGGCCTTGCTCCCAAATCTGTACGCACTGGAGCCTATCGAAGTGGTGGTGCCGGTGACGGACCTTCCGCCCGGCGTCGACGATGGCCAGGCTGAGCAGGTGATCCACATCGCTGAGCAGATACTCCAGGCCCCCTTGACGCTGCTGGTCCCCGATCCCAAGGAAGGGGACCCAGGGCCGTGGGAGATTGCCCCGGACGTCCTGGCGCACATGCTGCTGATTCAGATGGCGGCCGATGAGATATCCGTCACCCTGGACCAGGCAGCCTTGGCTCAGCATCTGGGGGCGCTGGCGATGGCGCTGTACCGGGAGCCCGTGGACGCGACGTTTGATTTCAATACCGATACCATTCAGCTCGATCTGATCACGCCGAGCGCGATGGGACGTGAGATGGATGTGGCTGCGACCGTTTCACGGATCAACGATATGCTGGCCGATGGTCAGCACATGGTGCCATTGGTGATAAACCAGATCGAGCCGGGGATTCCGGATACACTGACGGCTGAGGACCTGGGCGTGCGGGAATTGGTGGCTGTTGGGGAATCTTACTTCACCGGTTCGTCATCTGCCCGCGACCGCAACATCCGGCTTGGCGCCTCGAAGTTTGACGGCGTCCTCGTTGCGCCGGGTGAGGTGTTCTCCTTCAACGAGCACCTTGGTGACGTGACATCTGAGGCGGGATACGATGAATCCTACGTGATCATCGGCAATCGCACTGTTCCCGGCGTCGGCGGTGGTATCTGTCAGGTCGCCACGACCGCGTTCCGGGCTGCATACTTTGGGGGATTCCCGATTGTGGAACGGTGGCCGCATGCCTACCGGGTAGGGTACTATGAGCTGGGCGGGTTTGGCCCGGGCTTCGACGCCACGGTTTACTCCCCGATTGTGGATTTCCGCTTCAAGAATGATACGCCGTACCACCTCCTGGTGCACACTGAGGTCGATGCTGCCAGTTCGCGGCTACGGTACCTGTTCTACAGCACCGCAACCAATCGAACAGTTGAGCAGATTGGGCCGGAGTGGGGGGCACCGATTCCACCGGGACCTTCCGTCTACGAATATGATGAGACATTGCCTGCCGGCACGGTGAAGAAGCTTGAGAGTGCCCATAATGGCCTGAATGCCGTGCTGGGGCGTGTCGTCAAGGATGGCGATGGTAACGTGCTGTACGAGGACGAGTTCGTCAGCGATTTCATCCCGTGGCCTGCGCGCTATGCTTTCGGGCCCGGCTACACACCGCCTGCGGGCGCCGAGGTCGTCGGCGCGCCCGCGCCATGATCAGTGCAGACGAACCAAAGCAAGACGCCCACGTGAGATCTCACGCGGGCGTCTTGTTGCTGGTTTGCTATAGAAGGGCACGAATTCTATCTGGAACTCTGTAGAGCCTTGCCCTCAAGGGTTGCCGATTTCGTCTTCCTGCTTGACCCAAGCTTGGACCTCGAAGCTGACCTTCTGCACAAAGCTCGAGGGTGGGAGGCTGGCGCCCTGAGCGTACTCAATATCCTTGATGCGCGCCTTGACGCGGAGAGCGCCGGTCTCCAGCATGATCTCCTGTCCGGGGCTCAACAATACGATGTCGCCCTTAGGCTCCAATTTCGCCCTTAGGTCTGGATCGCTATAGGCGTACTGGGTGGCCAGCACCTTGGTTACGGTGCGGATGTCGCTCTTGTCGAACAACCAAGCCTCGAAGGCGGTGACTTTTTTGGGTTCTCCCGCACCGATAGTCTCTGAAATGCCGATACCACATTCACCCATGAAATCACTGCCGATCTCAATGCTGAATGATGGATCGAAGTAGTCGTCGCCAAGGACGTAGGGAGTGTTGAACGATTTCACCGGCAGATCCGCCGTGCTGACGCCAACGCCGGGTTTGGCGGTGATGACATCCGGCCCGGTCGCCATAGCCGTGCCGTCGGCGCTGCTCGTGCGGTTGCGTCCAGACAGCAGATACCACGCGACACCGGCGGCCCCGAGGACCAGCAAAGCCACCGCACCAATTGCGCCGATCCTAAGGAGCCTGGCGAGCGGGGTTGCTTCGCCTGTGCTCTCTTCTGTGCCGGTTTCTGCCTCCGGCATCTCAGCAGGAATCGGAAGTCCCTGCTCCTGCATAACGATCTGCTGAACGCCATTGAGCGCAGACATGTAGCTGTCGAGCCGGTAAGCGGGAGCTTTGGCCATTGCCGTGGTGACGTCCTCCAGAAGGAGGCCCTCTTCGGCGAGCCAGGGGATCTTGCTGGAGCTAGGAAGATCCAATCCCAACCGGCTTTGCAGCAAGGAGAGGTCCCCAGTGCTGTAGAACTCCTGAGAGGCATACGCGATATAGGCTGACTTGTAGTCCTCGCGGAGGTGCCCGGGGGTCGCATTTGTCCACTCAATAGGGGCGATCCCCCACCCGATCACAAACCATCCGATCAGGATACCGGCAACCAGAGATAGCAGCGCCTTGTATCTGTCCCAGATCGGTTGGATTTTGACCGTTACTTGGGCGACGATTGTGAAGCCCTTTGCTAGAAGCGTGTCGAACATAGGATATCCCTCCCGGCCTAGATGGGGTGAGCCTACCTTTTCTCGCTACAAGAGTACCATACATCTCATGTAATTGCAACCCAGCACCACAATCCGCGATGTGAATTCCTTACGATTATGGGTAGCTTTACAATTCGTGCTGAGGAGTCGCGGATGTCGCTTTCGTGCCATGAGAGATGAACCGGCACGCGCCGCGCTGGATGCCGGTCACACGTGGGGTGCGAAAGCGATCCGTGCCATCGAGCGCAGCTAACTGCGCGGCGTCTTTGTGCTGCACAGACCCCACCGTCAAGACGTGCGGCCGCACGTCTTGACGGTCACGCCCCGGTGGCGCGTGCAGGGCGTCAACGGAAGCTCGTGGCGGGGCTCCGACAACTCTGCAGCCGCCAGCGGATTGGGGGGGCGGCGTTCGGCACACGCAGTCAGTGGCCTTCCAGATCACCAACAGGGCGGTGTCAAATCCAGACCGATGCCTTGGGTAGCGTTAGGGAACCAATCAGGCGGCCGATGGCTGGCTTGCGGTGCATCTCTGCGTGGGCTCCGGTGTCATCCAACAATGCCTTCCTGTCCTGTCGAGCGTGGCGGTAGCGCTTCTGCCTGCGTTGTAGATACCGATAGCGTGACTCCACGTCCACCTTGTTGTTGTCTGTAACGGTTCTCCTCAGTAACACTATCACTTGGAGGAACCGCACCACCTTGATGGTATGTTGCGTCACACACGCCTTCTGTTGTCCGTCTTGGTGCCTGGGGTATAATCGCTGTACCATGTTTTCTAGGGCAGGAGCGCGTATGATGACTTCGCACAAGCCGCAAGCGTGGGCCTTGGTGATCCTGATCGGCTTTCTGGCCGGGTGTCTTGGCGCTTCCCAGCCCTTCGAGGATGATTTCTCAGATCCTGCCAGCGGGTGGGGGGCAGCTTCGCACGAAACCTACGTTCGCGGCTACCAGCAGGGCCGTTATCTGTTCCAGATCGATGTACCACAATGGTTTGTCTGGGCGACGAACGGCCGCACATTCCAGGATGTGGAGATAAAGGCTGTAGCTCGCGCTGCGGGTCAATCTGACAACCACTATGGGCCTATCTGCCGCTACAGCGACCGGCAGTTCTACTATTTCGCCATCAGTGCTGACGGGTACTATGCCATTTTCCGTTCGGATGAGGAAGGCGAGTTGCTGCCTTTGACGGGAAGCGCTATGTTGCGCTCCGCTGCGATCCACATCGATGGATCGGACAACCGCTTGCTCGCAGTGTGCCAGGACGCCACGCTTACATTCTATGTCAACGGTGAACTGGTCGCGCAGGTTGAGGATGAGACGCTGGCTGAGGGCGATGTCGGTCTTGCTGCCGGTACGGTGGGGGCCGGTGGAACCAGCGTGTGGTTCGATGATTTCGAGGCGCTGAAGCCATGACCACTCCTGGGGGGGGCTGCGGATCGCGTGCCCATTGCCGCCTGGCTTTGTTGATGGCCGTGGTATTGGTGTTGGGTCTGGTGGGCCTCACCGGCTGTGCTGGCAAGAGGGTGTCTGATAGCTGGGCAACGTCCTTCGACGACGACGAGGGTTGGAACCTGAGCTCGGACGCTGTCGCCGATGTGTGCATCGCGGACGGCACGCTGCAGGTTCGCGTCTTCTCTCCGGGGCAGCTGGCCTGGGCCTCGTCACAGTCCGACTGGCAGGATTGCCACGTTGAGGTGTCGGCTACGCAGGTATCGGGGCCCATCGACAACGAATACGGCATTCTGATGCGGATGGACGATGACCGGAGTTTCTACGCGTTCTCGGTGAGTGGCGACGGCTACGTGCGGGCTGCGCGGTATGCTGATGGGCTCTGGTCCCTGTTGGGCCCCGACTGGACCCCTAGTGACGCGGTCAATCATGGGGCAGTGACCAACCGGCTTGAGGTCATCGCAGTGGGGTCGCACTTCGAGTTCCGGGTCAATGACCAAACCGTACTTGAGGTCGAGGGCCCTGATGCCAAAGGCGGGCCGATCGGTCTCTACGCCGGGGCCTTTTCAGAAGGTGATGTGGTCGTCGCTTTTGACGATTTGTATGTCACCCAGGTACCCTGAGGTGCCGGCAGGTGCGCGTCTATCTGGAATCCCTTGGTTGCCGCCTCAATGCCGCAGAGATCGAAGTGCTGGCACGGCAGTTCGCCGGTGCCGGCCATAGCATCGTCACCCAACCGGCTGATGCCGATATCGTGGTCCTCAATTCTTGCGCGGTCACGGCGCAGGCCTCGCGCAAGAGCCGTCACCGTATCAGAACCCTTCACAGAGAGAG
>Ga0209121_10006547_pt1 | contig 10206 bp, 9 predicted proteins | sample Cruoilmetagenom3_FD_187292 | JGI IMG/M metagenome (GOLD analysis project Ga0209121, IMG submission 187292) | Oil polluted marine microbial communities from Coal Oil Point, Santa Barbara, California, USA - Sample 3 (SPAdes) (version 2) | ecosystem: Environmental > Aquatic > Marine > Oil seeps ...
CCGCCCCGCCATCCGATCCGTCGCAGGCGCATGGCGCGAACCTTGCGCGCGGTGGATGTATTGTTCAGCCCGTCACAGGACCGCGTACAGATGTGGGATCACGCCCTGAAACCGGGCCCGGTGTGGACGGTCCAGCCCGAGATTTCCACCCACTTCCCCCTTCTGGCGCAGAATCAGGCCCGCGCCCGCACCGAAATGTCCGGCGATCCGGTGATCTGCTCCACCTCAAACCTGCTTCCGGGCAAACGGCCTCAGCTGATGTTGGACGCATTCGAGGCATTGTTGCCCCATTGGCCCAAGGCACATTTGTATCTGTGTTATCGGTTTGACGACATGCTGCCCGCCCTGCGCGCACGGCTAGCGCACGCACCCGCACTGGCGCAGGCCGTGACCCTGATGGGACATGTTCCGCGCGATCAGATGGCCGATCTATACAACAGCGCCGATATCTATCTGCTGACCAGTAAACATGAAATCGGGCCGACATCCTTCACCGAAGCAGCAGCCTGTGGTGCCATTCCGGTCTGTACCGATCTGGCCAGCATACGGAAAATGTCGGACGCTGGAAAAATTGGCATCCTGTTCCCCCTTGAGGCAAGCGGCGATGAGATTGCACAGGCCATGCTGCCGCTGCGCAACCAAATATCCGACCAAAATCGCGCCGATATCCGTGCGTATTTCGAGACATATCTCAGCTATGATAAGATCGTAGGCGGAATGGTTGCGCAATGGGCGCAGCCGCGGCGAACCTAGGGGGCAGGTGTGCGAATTGCGATCATCACCAAGGGGTTTGCCCACGGCAACAATGACTGGTGTCTGCCGCCGCTGATCGATTTCGTCAGGTCAATCTCGGATCAGGTAGAAGTGGACATATACGCCATGTTCTATCCGCTTGCGCAGCGGGACTATCACCTGTTTGGCGCAAGGGTCTTTGCCTTTGATCTGGCGCGGCGAAACCGCCTGATGCGCCGCCTGTCCTGGCGCAAGGTCGGCGCGCGTGTGGCGCGCGAACACAGCTCCAAGCCCTATGATCTGGTGCACGCGATCTGGGCCGATACACCCGCCACGCTGGGCGCCCGGATCGCGGCCAACATCAACGTGCCGCTGATCACCACGCTTTATGCTGGCGAAGCCGTCTGGAGGCCTGACATCAAATATGGGTCGCTGGGGTCTGCGCGCAATCGCGCCGCATTGTGCCGGGTTTTGGACCGTTCGCACACCGTGACCTGCGGGTCGCAGTTTCTGGCGGATATCGTCCAGACGAACCTGTCGCGTTCGGCGCAGGTGATCCCCTTCGGTCTGTGCCCGGATCGCTTTTTGCCAATCGGTCCCCAAGCGGTATTGCAGGGGGAAACGCGGATTGTGACCTCGGCTTCATTCAGCCCGGTCAAGGGCTTGGACCTGGTGTTGAAGGCCGTGCAGAAACTGGCGCGCGATCATCCCCGGCTGATGACAGGCCTGCATTGGCATTGCATAGGGCCCGATCCCGCAAACCGCGCCCTGCGCGGCGCGTTGTTGCAGCAGATTGGCGCCCTGCCCGTCACCCTGCACGACGCAAAACCGCATTGGGAAATGGCGCAGTACTACCGCGCGGCCGATCTGGCCGTGCAAGGCAGTTGGTTTGAAAGCCAGTGCTTTGCCGCGTTGGAACCCGCCGCCTGCGCGACGCCTGTGGCGGGCACGGCGGTTGGGGTTTTGCCCGACATGGCCTCACCCGATTGGACCTGTGCGCCGGGCAGTGCAGATGCCCTTGCCCAGTTGTTAAGCCATGTTTTGTCACACCGGGCGGGATGGGCGGCAGAAACGGTCAGGCAACAGGACTGGGTGCTTGAAAACGCAACGCTGGACGTCGCCGCACCGCAATTCCTTGCCCTGTATAATCAGGTCGCCGGGCAGTAACGCAGCGCGATCAACGTGTGATCCGCCAGACGCGACAGCGGCCAAACCGCGCCCAGCGTCCCGTCCAACCCTTTGGCCAGACGCAGCAAACGGGGCCGTTTTTGAAACGAGCCATAGAGTTCGCTGGGCGGCAGAAACACCCCGATTGGCACACGCGTCCTCACGGTAAAATCGGGGCCCAGCGCCTTGCGTACGGCGCGCACCGACGGGAACCAGATCGGCAGACGGCTGCCGTCCTCAAGCGTGGCCACCGGGGCACGTTTCAGGCGGCGCAGCATGTTGGTTGTGTTGCGCAGCAAGAGGTTCAACAGAAGCTCCATGCCGCACCAGCGGTTCATCAGAACCAAGACGACGACCCCTTCCCCCCCCATGACCTGTGCGATCTGTTGGCCGAAATGGGACAGGTCCCGGACGCAATTCATCGCCCCGAAATTCGAAAACACCATGTCATAGGGCCCACCGTTTTGCACGGCCATCGGCATGGGCGTGCTGGCGTCCCACACTGCGGTTTCAATCGCCCCCCCCCGGGTACCTGCGGCCTTGTGTGCCGTGATTTCCAGCATGGCCGGGGACGGGTCGGTGGCCATGACCGCGTGGCCATTCGCCGCAAAACGGCGGGCGTCGACTCCCGTACCACAGCCGACTTCCAATACACGCGAGGGGCCGAGCAGGGACTGCGCCGCCACACGATGCACCTTGGCGCGCAGAAACTTTGCGATTTCCTGGTGGGAAAACCGATCATCATACCCGGCGGCGACCCCATCAAAGGCAGATGGTGTCATGCCTCGACCTCGTGACGCCGCCGCCACATATTGGCCCTGTGGCGGATTGATTGCAGCTGCAACTTGGGTGCTTTCACCAAACCCGCAAACCCGGATTTCAGGGCCCGGGACAGTTGCACTTCGGACTGCACCCAGGCCTCGACTGAATTATAATACCGGCGCGAATGGCGCCCGGCGATGCGCGCGTCCCGCTCGGTGGAAGTCGCCCAGTCTTCGGGCAGAACGATGCGGTCCGCGACCTTGTCGTAATAGGGCGTGCCCTTGATCGGATAGGACAGGGTGGACAGCACGTCGTCGGGCAAAGCGGATTTGAGGTGTTGGACCGTGTCCGACAGATCCTGAAATGTCTCGCCCTCATAGCCAACCATGATGAAGGTCCCGGCACGGATACCGTGATCTTGCAACAGGGTGATCATCTCGCGCATTCGCACAGCATTCGTGCGCCGCTCCATCGCATCCAGAATGCGTTGTGACCCGCTTTCGGCACCAATCCAGATCCGGTAACAGCCCATGCGTTTCAGGGTTTTCACCACGTCCTCGGTCAAACGATCCTCGCGTGAGATGCTTTCAAACGGATAGTGCAGGTCGTGTTCCTCAAGCAGGTCGGCAAAGCGGTTCAGCCAGCGGTAATTCATCGTAAACACGTCGTCGGCATACCAGACCTGGTCGGGGCCATAGGTCCGTTTTATCTCAAGCAGTTCTTCAATGACATTTTCGGGCGAGCGGTGGCGATAGCTGTGACCGAACACCGAATGGCTGCACCATTGGCAACGGTACGGACAGCCCCGGGCGGTGATCAGCGACACCGACCGCACGCCGTGGTGTTTTTCCCAAACGCCCATGTATCGTTCCAGATCGATGGCGGCGCGGTCGGGGAACGGGAACTCGTCGATCTTTCGGTCCAGAGGGCGCGGTTTGGTCGTGCGCACATGGCCTTGGTCTTCGCGATAGGTCAGGCCGTTGATGCCCTCAAGCTGAGTCACACCATGGCGGCGCAGATGCGGGATCAGCTCGGCCATGGTGTGTTCGCCTTCACCGTTCACGATCACATCGGCACCGCGCGACAGGTATTCGTCGCTGTAGTTTGTCGCCTCGGGCCCGCCCAAGATAATCAGGCTGCCCGCCGCCTTTGCCATTTCCATGATTGCCAAAACGTGTTTGCGGGTCATCAGATTGGTATAGATGCCGACCGCAAAAGGCTGTTCGTTTTCAATTCGTTGCGCCACCGCACCATAGTCCGAAAAGGTCGTGTCACAAAACCCGACCACCAGCCCGCGCGATTTCAGAAAGGACGAAATATACATCAAGCCCAGCGGCGGATAGGGCTTCATGACCTTCTGTTCCAACGGATCGAGGGTCAGGAAATAGCTATGGCACAGCAGGATATCCACACCTATTCCTTGCCCGTCAGGTTCAGCTCACCAAGGCCCGCAGCGGCGCGGCTGAGCTCCGGGTCAATCGCCTGAATGCCTGATTTCGAGGTCAGACGATGCGCCTGCAACTGCGGCCACAACACCGCCATATACAGCAGCGCCCGCACGGTGCCGCCAGCGTACCGCAGGGAAGCGCCAACCTTGGCACGCCCACGCGCGTCGCGGCGGATGGGCTGACGAACGCCACGGTAAAAGCGGGTCAAACGGTGGGTATAACGATGCAACACCCGGTAAAACGCCGTCTTGAACGGGCCCTGATACATCAGGTCCAGATCGTCCGCGTGCTGCCAATTCTGTTTCGTGCCCAGTTGATCCAGCACCCGGTCATGAAACGGTGTGCCCGGCAGAGGATAGGACACGGAGATACCGATTACGTCGGGCAGATTGCGACGCAGCAGCGCGAAGGTCTGTTTGATATCCGCCCAGGTTTCGCCGGGATACCCGTATTGCAGGAAATACCCGACCGAAATGCCGTGATCCTTCAACAGGCGTGTGGCGTCATCGATTTCTTGAATGGCCGTGCCTTTTTCCATCGCATCCAGGATTTTCTGACTGCCGGATTCTGCACCGATCCACAGCTCATCACAGCCCGCATCGGCCAGCGCCGCAACCTCGCCTTTGCGCAGCAATAGATCGGCACGGCTGAGGCATTTGAACGGAACACGGGTGCCCCGCGCCTTGAGCGCCTCGCTAAAGGCACGCGCCCAACGGGGTTTCATGGCGAAAATGTCATCCATGATCCAGATACGGTCCGGGTTTGCCAGTTTGGCAAGCATCTGAAATTCATCGGCAATCTTTTCCGGGCTGCGGGCATTATACGCCCGCCCCCAGATCGGTTTGGCACACCAATTGCAATGGAACGGGCACCCGCGCGAGGTGGCGACGTTCAGGTCGAACCGCCCCCGCCGCCCGGCCCACATGGCACGGTACTGGTCCAGATCAACAAGGTCCCAAGCGGGCATCGGCAGGTCGTCGATATTGCGCAGAGTGCGGCGTTTAGCGGTGCGCACCACCTGCCCATCAGCGTCGCGAAAGGTGATGCCTTCGATGTCGTTCAACCCGGACAGGCCGGTTTGCGCGATGGTGTCGACCAGCTCCTCCAGCGTGACTTCGCCTTCACCATTTATCACAATGTCAGCGCCAAAATCCAGATAGGTTTGGGGCACGTCGGACACGTCAGACCCCGCCACCACGACAATCGCATTGGCCTGTTTGGCGGCTTTAATCATCACCTCGGCAGCGTCGCGCATGTTCAACAGGCACATCTTGGTGAGATAGTTGAAATTGTCCTCATACAGCAGGGCAACATCGGGTTTGGCCCGGTCCAAGGCTGCCTCCCAGACGCCCGTATCGGCGGCAATCATGGAATCCGAAAAGGCGACGTCATGGCCGCCCGCACGCAGAACCGCGGCGGCATACAGGCTGCCCAATGGTGGGAACAGCTCCATGCTGTCCCAGTTTTTGGGATCCAGCCGAAGGTGGTAGGCTTGGCCAACCAGTATTTTCACGTCGCTCTCCTGTCGCACTTTGAGCAAGGACCACCTTAGCCGGGAAGATGCATTTCATAAACGGTCATGATTTCGTTGCCATAGTTTTTGCGGGTGAAGACCGAGATTTCGAACCCGGCCTCGGCGGCGGGGGTCAGAAAGCCTTCGCTGTCGCCATCGGTTGACAGGTGGATCAGAACCCTGGCACCGGGGGTCAAATAGCCGGGCAAGTCCCGTGCGAATTTGTCCATCAGGTTCTCGCTCCAGAACGCGCGGCTGAGGCGTTCGTTCTTGGGCGGGCCTTTGAAATACGGTGGACCAAAGCAGACCAGATCGAAGGTCTGGCCCTCCAACGGGGAAAACAGATCGCCCTGAAGCACCGTGATTTTGTCTTCGAGACCGTTCAGGATTGCATTGGCCCGGGCCACGCGAACCGCATCCGGGTTGATATCAACCGAGGTGACATCGAAACCGGAACGCGCCGCATAGGCACCGACAATTCCGGTGCCACAGCCCATGTCCAGCATCCGGGACCGGTCTGGCGCCTTCGGTGCACCGACAGAGCCCGCCGCCCGCCCCAACATGACGCCAGCGCGAAATACCACCGGGTTGAATACCGTGGGGATGGTTGCCAACAACAGCCCGTCGGGGGTTTCGATCACCGGGCGACGCACCCGAGGCAGCAAGATTGGGCGGATCAGCCTGAGCCCAAAGCGTGTGAGGATTTGCAAAGGTCGGTTGGGGCGCGGAATAAGCGGGGCATTCATGACTCCAATTTCCTTTCACGATGCGCGAGCTTCGGGGATTGAAGTTCGGCCAATCGGGCCTGCCATTCGGTTTCGACCCAGTCCCCTATGAATTTCCGCTGCCCGGTGCGTTCCTTGGTGAACTGGGTGTGCGGGGTGTCATAGAAGTCTTCCGAGTTGAAGCGGCGGATTTTCCGCTCACTTTCAACGCGTTCAAACCACGTCCCCGGCGGGGTCTGCATCACCCATTCCAAAGCGGTCTTGACGGGGCTGCGGGCAGAAACACGCAGCCCTTCGGCCATGTCGGGAGGCTGCGTTGCATTTGGCAAAATCGCATCGACCCAAGCGTTCTGCGTCCTCATTCGAGCGTATGTATCCAGACCATACATTGGCACCATCTGAGCCACCTCATGGGCGATATACATGCGCTGCGTGTCCAGGCTCAGCGCGGCTGTGGACAGGAAAAAATTCGGGCAAATTTTGTTGCGCGTCGTCTTGGCATCCATCAGCTTGACGCACAGAACCAGCGCGCGCGTGCGCCATAACTTGCCCTGCTCAGTCACGCAGAAAAAGTCCAGATCATCGCCCTTGGTGCTGTTTCGCGCGGCCAGGGAGCCGCTTAAAGCGACCATGCGGATATGGGGAATATTGGCCAGAACACGGGCAATTTTGCGGGCTGTTTTCAGCCGCGATTGCGCGCGGGTCTCGCGCGAATAGCGACCTGAGATGATGGCGTTGCGGCCGGCCAGACAATGGTACAGCCCATCCGTTTCCAGCCGCCCATGGCACAGGTTTGAAACCGAAATCACGCGGGCCACGTCTTGGGGTGTGCACCGAACACCGTGCAAAAAACGATGGATTTCGCCCAGATTTACCGGAAAATCAAAGCAGTCGCGATAGGCGACGGTCGACAGGATCGCCTGTTCGATCTGCGCGTCGGTCGACGCGGTTTGATCCAATGCGGTCAAACTGGATTGTGGCCGAGAGTTCATGATCGGTGGCAGCTTTTCGGTTGGTGACATTGTAGATGCTCAAATGTCCCCACGTTCTGGACACCGACGTGACAATGATCAAGACTGAAAACTGGCCAATACTCAACCGTAAAGGCACTGACATGGAACCCGACTGCGTTGTGCGGTGGATGAAAGATGGCGACAGTCAGGCTGTGCGCGATCTTCATCAAAGCCACTATCATACCCGACAATCTGCCGACGACCTGATCTGGCGTACGGAACGGCATCGTGACCTGCCCGATTTTTCTGAGTTCCCCCATCCATCGGCCTGCGTGGCCGAGGCGGCCGGGAAAATCGTCGCGTACGAGGGCTTTAATTTTCGATACGGCCTGGTGGGCGATACACGGGTGCCGATCGCTGAAAGCCAATCGACCCTGGTCGATCCCGCTTGGCAAGGACGCCATCTGTTCACCCGGTTCCTGTCTTTTGCACAGGGCGATTTAGCAAAAACCGGGGTGCAAATTCTTACCGGTATTCCGTCTGGGCGTATGACAAAAACAATGCGGGTGTCTGGTTTTCATGAGCTTGGCAGTCTGTGTCTTTTCGAGTTTCACGCAGAGCTTATCAACTGGCTGCGCCCAATCTCACCAGCCGACCCGACCGAGACCGTGCCACCACCGGCGCACACGGTTTTTCGCAACGACCGGTCGGACGCGGCCCGCAAGCGACGTTTTCAGGACCGTCCCGGGGTCAGTTATGACCTGGTTTCCACCCGGCACGGAAACGCCATGTGTCGGCGACGGGGGCGGTCCCGGCGCTTTGTCACGATTTGCGATACTCAGGCGCATGAACCGGCGGCAGGGCTTTTTGATCTGTTGCTCAGTTTGACCAATGCTCTGGCGGGTTTTCCCACACGGGTGATTTCGTGCTGGGCTGTCGAGGGCTCTGCATTGGCGCAAGCGTTGTGCGACATCGGCTATCGTCGGGTGCCAGACGGGCAATTTTCAATCGCGGCCAAATCTCTGCCCGGGTTTGAAACATTGTTGGTCGATCAGTTAATACCAGACATGATGATCGGGGATTTTGATGTCGGTTAGCCGTCGTCTCGCCCGTCCGTTCAAGCGCATTACGTTCGACCTGATCACCCGCACCAACCTTGCGATCCTCCACAGCTCTGCCGTGTTTCGGCAGCGGACACCACCAGCCTCAGCCGACAGTGCGGCGCGCCATTTTGGGCTGCGCGCCGGGGGCACGGTATTGGTCCTGGCCCCCCACCCTGACGACGAAGCGCTGGGTGCAGGGGCGACGATTGCCGCACTCAGCGATTTCGGAGTGAACGTGCATGTGTTGCTGATCACCGACGGGCGCTTGTCCGGGGCCGGGCGACTGGGCCAGACTCCACCGGAGCGACGCGCCGCCATTCGGACCGAAGAATTCACCGCAAGCGTTGCGGCCCTGGGTGATCGGATCATGGCGTGCGGCCCCCTGGCCCCGGAAACGCTGTCCGGGGACTGGGCGGATGATCCTGCGGTGATCGCACGGGCAATGACCTACGCTTCGGATTGTGCCCCGACCGTGATCCTTGCCCCTGTGACGTTCGACTATCACCCCGATCACCGGGCGACCGCGTCACTGGCCAGAGCCCTTGCCGCCCGTCTGGCGCAAACGACCAACGCACCTGCGCTCTTTTCCTATGAGATCCAGGCTCCGTTTGCGCGGTCGCATAACGCTGTTATGATCCCGGCCACCCCCCGGCATTGGCAACGCAAACTGGCTGCGGTGTCCTGCCATGACACGCAAGCCGCGACAGCACGGTTGAACCTGCGATTGGCGCGTTATCGTGCAGCCCTGAGGCCGATCTGCAGCGTGCGGTGGTACAGGTGTTACGCGTTGCCCTGCCGCGCACAGCCATCATCCATCACTGCGCCAATGAGGTGACCGAGGCTGGGCCGCGCGGCGCAAAGCGCCAGGCGATCCTCGTCGGCATGGGCGTGCACGCGGGTTTTGCCGACCTGATGGTGCTCTGCGACGGGCGCGTTCTGTTTCTTGAACTGAAGGCTCCGAAGGGTCGCCTGCGCCCCAACCAGGAGGCGTTTCGCGATGCCATGCTGGCACAGGGCTTCGGTTGGGCACTGGTGCGCTCCGTCGACGACGCGCTGGGCGCGTTGGCCGATCACGGCTTCACCACCCGTGTCCGCCCAGCGCGGAGGGTTGCATCATGAGCCACAAGGCAACCGTCTGGGCCATCCAGCAACGCGGATTAAAGCCTGCGACCAAGATCGTCCTGTGGTTTTTGTGCGACCGGCACAATCCGGACTTCGGCTGTTTCCCGACGCAGGTACGATTGGCCGACGACGCGGAAATGTCGGTCTCAGCGCTGAACAACCATCTCACCAGGCTGGAGGAGCTGCGCCTGATCCACCGGGTTCGCAGCTATGATCCGCGCACCCACAAGCGCAAAGCAACGCGCTACATCTTGGGGTTCGAGGATGGGTTTCCACCAGAGCCAACTCCGAAAACCGGAGATGGAATTGCAGGAACGGAGAAAGAACAGAACGCCGACCCAACTCCTGATTCCCGACATGGAGCCATCTCCGGATTTACGGCAAAGCCATCTCCTGATTTTGCCCAAAGCCATCTCCGGAATCCGGAGATTAACCTTGTAAGAGAACCCCTAAGTAAACCTGTAAAGGAGGAGGAGGACGCGGCTGCGCGCGAGGCCGATTTTGATCGGTTTTTTGCAGAGCTGCTCGGCGCGCTGGGCTTTGCCGCCAATGCGACCCTCCCGACCTGGTGGCAGGGTTGGCCAGCACGGTTGCACGTTCGCCGCTGGATCGATGACCTCGGGTTGTCTGAGAAACGGATCATCGAGGTCGCGACCGAGACCCGGAACGATCACCCCAATC
>Ga0209121_10006548_pt1 | contig 10205 bp, 9 predicted proteins | sample Cruoilmetagenom3_FD_187292 | JGI IMG/M metagenome (GOLD analysis project Ga0209121, IMG submission 187292) | Oil polluted marine microbial communities from Coal Oil Point, Santa Barbara, California, USA - Sample 3 (SPAdes) (version 2) | ecosystem: Environmental > Aquatic > Marine > Oil seeps ...
ATCACCAGATTCCCCCATACCCTTAAATCTTATTTTTGAACCATTTTTCACTCCAGCAGGGATTTTTACAGTTAATTTTCTTACTCTCCTCTCTCTCCCTGTACCTTTACATTTAGTGCAAGGGTGCTCTGTTATTATACCCTGGCCTAAACATCGAGGACATGTTTGACTTATACTGAAAAAACCTTGATTTCTCGATACTACTCCTCTCCCATTGCAATTTGGACATGTTATTGGCAAAGTTCCTGGCTCAGTTCCCGTACCCTTGCACTTCGTACATGCTAAATTAGCGTTTACATTTATTTTCGTAGTTACACCTTTAATTGCTTCGTAGAAGGAGAGATTTAATTTATATGTAAGGTCATTTCCTCTTTTTGGTACTTTAGTTCGTCTGTTTCTTACACCACCAGTTTTAAATAAGTCAAATATACTTTCAAAAGCCGAAGATTCACCAAATTCCTGAAAGTTCCAGATTGTTTGAAAATCCTCTGGTTTAAATCCTTTAGCTTGAAATCCAAAAGGTCCCTGACTGTACATTCTAACCTGTTCATCATATCTCTTTCTCTTCTCTTTATCTCCTAAGATTGAGTAGGCTACTGAAATTTCTTTAAACTTCTCCTCTGCTTCCTTATTGTTTTTGTTAACATCAGGATGATACTGTTGGGCTAATTTCCTGTATGCTTTTTTTATCTCTTTTTGTGTAGCACTTTTATCTACACCTAATATCTTATAATAGTCTTTAAATTCCAATTAAGTCACCAGGAATAAATCTTAATAAAATTTTTGCTTTGTTAAATTCAATTTAATTTTTTCTCAGGACTTATCTGATTTTTTTGAGACCTTTACTGTTGCTGGTCTTAATAATATATCATTTAATAGGTATCCTTTCTGTAATACTTCAAGCACTGTTCCTTCCTCGTGTTTATCGCTTTCAATTTGCATTACAGCTTCATGGTATCTTGGATCAAATATCTCTCCCTCGGGATAGATCTCTTTTAGATTTTTTTTATTTAATACCTGATTAAACTGATTATTTATAATGTTTAGACCTTCAATGATGGTTTGAACCTCATTACCATTTTTATAAGAGTTCATAGCTCTCTCAAAATCATCAAGTAATGGCAAAAGTTCTCTTATTAAATCCTTATTTGCTATTGACACGAGTTTGTCTTTTTCTTTTATAGTCCTTTTTTTATAGTTCTCAAATTGTGCTTGTAGTCTCTGCAGGGTATCAATATAATCATTTAGTTTATTGTCTTTCTCATCCAGTTGATTGTTTTTCTCATCCATTTCTTTTTTTAATTCTGCAATCTTTTTATTCAACATTATCTCACTCTTAGTTTTTTTTCTTTTTAATTCCTTTTTCTTAATTGATTCTGTTTTGATTTTATAAGATTGATTTTTACTTGATTTTTCCTTGATTTTTTCATTGCTTCTAAATAGAACATTACCATAATCATTTTTTGAATTCGATTCATTTTTCTTTTTAGCTTCTGGCATAAAATCTCCTACAAAATATATAATTTTAGTAGGGGAAATCTTTAATTTCCCCTACTCTTCCTTTATGTCTCATGTCAAGATCTGACACTTCCTTAAATTCTATTCATTTTCATCTACAACTTCAAAATCAGCGTCTACAACTTCTTCCTCATCTTCTGGTTTTGATTTTTTCTCACCTTTAGACTCTTCAGCTTCTGTAGTCTTTTGAGTTGTCTGGGCATAGATAGCTTCTGCTAATTTATGGGATGCATCCATTAAATTTTGTGATTTCTGTTTTATAGCTTCTACATCTGTTCCAGCCAGTGCCTTTTTTAATTCTGAAATAGCAGATTCTATATTGCTTCTTTCTCCTGAAGGTAATTTATCACCTAATTGTCTTAATGATTTCTCTGTTGAATAGATAAGATTATCTGCATTATTTCTTGTCTCAGCCTCTTCCCTTTTTCTTTTATCCTCTTCTGCATGGACTTCAGCTTCCTTCATCATTTTTTCTATCTCATTATCAGATATACCAGCTGAAGAAGTTATTGTTATTTTCTGTTCATTTCCAGTTCCAAGATCTTTTGCAAACACATGAACAATTCCGTTAGCATCAATATCAAAATTCACCTCTATCTGAGGAATTCCTCTTGGAGCTGGTGGTATTCCTACCAGTTGAAATCTACCTAATGTCTTGTTGAAAGCAGCCATCGGTCTTTCACCCTGAAGTACATGAATCTCAACTGTAGTTTGATTATCCTCAGCTGTAGAAAATATTTCTCCCTTTTTTGTGGGAATTGTTGTATTTCTCTCAATTAACCTAGTAAAAACTCCGCCTTTTGTCTCAATACCTAATGATAATGGTGTAACATCCAGTAGAAGAATATCTTTAACTTCCCCTTTTAAAACTCCTGCTTGAATAGCTGCTCCTACAGCAACAACTTCATCGGGATTTATATCTTTTCTCGGTTCTTTCCCTGTCAATTTCTTTACTAAATCTCTTACTGCGGGCATTCTGGTTTGACCTCCAACTAATAGGACATGGTCTAAATCCCCAGGTTTTACTCCTGCATCCTCCATTGCTCTTTTTGTTGGACCAACACACTTATCAATCAAATCAGATAATAATTGAACAAGTTTGGCCCTAGTAAGTGTCATCTCAAGATGTTTTGGACCTGACTCATCAGCTGTTATAAAAGGTAGATTTATATTAGCAGTTTGAGTAGTAGAAAGTTCACATTTCGCCTTCTCAGCTGCCTCTTTAAGTCTTTGCATTGCCATCTTATCACCAGAAAGGTCTATTCCTTGTTCTTTTTTGAATTCAGAAATTATCCATTCCACTATTTTCTCGTCATAGTCATCCCCACCCAAAAGATTGTTCCCACTTGTAGCTTTCACTTCGAAAACTCCATCTCCGATATCTAAAATTGAAACATCAAATGTTCCTCCACCAAGATCAAAAACTAATATCTTCTGATCTTGCTCCTTGTCCAAACCATATGCAAGAGCAGCTGCTGTTGGCTCATTTATTATTCTTGGTACTTTCATGCCTGCTATTTTACCAGCCTCTTTTGTAGCTTTTCTTTGACTATCCTCAAAATAAGCTGGAACTGTAACAACAGCTTCAGTTATTTCTTCACCCAGGTGTGCTTCTGCATCAGCTTTCAACTTTTGTAATATCATTGCAGAAATTTCTTGCGGTGAGTAATCTTTATCATCAATTTTTACTCTATGTTTCGAACCCATTTTTCTCTTAATAGATGATATAGTTTTATCTGGATTTGTTATTGCTTGTCTTTTTGCTATCATTCCTACTAAGCGCTCACCGGATTTAGTAAAAGCTACAACTGATGGAGTTACCCTGCCACCTTCCGCATTTGGTATAACTGTTGATTCTCCTCCCTCAAATACAGCAATACATGAGTTGGTTGTACCTAGATCAATACCAATTGGTTTTGACATTTTTTAATCCTCCTTTTTATTTTAAAAATTATTATTGAATAAAATAAAGTGTATTATAAATTAGTTAGGTTAACACTTTTGTATTTTATTATTTTAAAAGTTAATATCAATTTGTCATTGCAAGTAAAATTATTACTCAGTTGTCATTGCGAGGGACGAGGTCCCGAAGCAATCTCTAATCAGTATTTTGAAAGTTTAAATCATATTAGGCTCTTTAATATATTTAATTATTAACTAAAAATACCAAGTAATATTATAAAACTTTATAATAATATTGTCAAGTATTATAATAATACTATTATAAAGTTTTGATATTTTACCAGAATTTCACAAAGAAAGTCAATATTTATTAGCTTTTTCACTCAGATTTGTGGCTTTAAAGACGAAAATGTTTCTTCAAAATTGATTTTCCACTTCCCATCTTCATAAATTAGGAATATCTCTTCTGTTCTTATCTCTTCTCTGTCATCAACATAAGTAATAATAAAATTTGCACTTACTGCTGCCTTCTCATCATTCCTTTTTAATAAATTGGTTCTCTTTAACTCTATTTTTCTGACAGAGGAGAGAGATTTGGAAATTAATAAATTAAAATCTTCCTTGTCTATCTTTAATTTATCATTATTTAAGAGATATTTATTATATATCCTTTCAACATTTTTTAAATTCAGGTCATTAAAAAAACTAAAAACTGTTCTTTCAGGTTCAGATTTAAATATTAAAAATTCACAACCTGACAAGATATGTAGGATTATAATTAGTAGAAAAATTAAAAGTAAAAGACGAAATTTAATATATTTTCGGATTGCATATTTTTTTAAAAACATTTTATGTCAATTTAATACTTTTTTAATTTATGTTCATTAAAAGCTATTTATTTTCTTATAATTTCCAATATCTTTTTTGAATTTTTATTATTTGTTCTATTTCCATGCTTGAATTCCTCTCCTTTAACTCTTCTGATGGGTAAGGAACCGGATTATTATACCCGACCATTGCTCTGAGAGTCTCTACTACACTTTGAGATAATCCCTTTAAGTAATAGCCGCCCTCTAAAGAGAAAATAATTCTACCACTACAAACTTCATTTGCCATTTCTATTACAGCTTTTGATAATTTAAAAAATGTATTACTTGTTAAAAGAAGTTGAGTTAAAGGGTCTTTATAATGTCCATCATATCCAGCACTAATCAAGATGAATTCTGGCGAAAATTGATAAACAATCGGAGAAATGATCCTTTCTATTGCCAATAAATAAGTATTCTCCCCACTATATGCAAACATTGGTATATTTACATTAAATCCTTTTGCAATACCCGTTCCAATTTCATTAGCAGAACCAGTTCCTGGATAAAAAGGAAATTGATGCAAAGATATATAAAGGACATCTGGGTCATTATAAAATGAATCTTGCGTGCCATTTCCATGATGAGCGTCCCAATCAATAATAGCTATTTTACGCAAACCCATTACATTCTTTAAATACCTGGCAGCTACTGCAATATTATTAAATATACAGAAACCCATAGCTCGAGAAAAAAGTGCATGATGTCCAGGTGGTCTCACTAAAGTAAATGCATTTCTATAAGTCCCCTCATATACTGACTTGACTGCATTTAAAACTGCTCCACATGCATGAAGCGCACTTTCATATGACTTTGAACAGACTGCTGTATCGGGATCTAAGTGTTTTATGCCTTTTATTTCTGATGTATTTTGAATTAATTTAATATAGCTATCGCTGTGATTTAATTGAATATCCTTTGTAGATGCTTTATCAGGTGAAACAGTTTCAATATTATTTAAATCTTTTCTTTTTTCAATTTCATCTAATATTGCAACTAATCTTTGTGCTCTTTCTGGATGACCCCATCCTGTATCATGTTCTAAAAAAATTGGATGATAAAATAATCCTGTAGACATTTTTTTAATAATTTTAGAAGTTTGTTATTAGTCCTAAATACGACAGGCTCCACAATAGTTTTTTACCCTATATGGTCTACTTAACAATTCTACTCTTACTTTAGTTCCAGTATGTGGAGCGTGAACGAAGCTTCCATTTCCAATATATATTCCAACATGACTGAAGTTTTTGAAAAAAACCAAATCCCCTGGTCTAAGATCTGATCTTGAAACAGAAGCTCCTGCATTATATTGACCTCTTACAGTCCGAGGTAGATAGGTTCCAAATTGTCTAAAAACCCAATAAACAAGTCCTGAGCAATCAAAACTATTGGGACCTGAGGCTCCCCAAACATAGGGCTTTCCCTGTTGTGATAATGCAAGAGATACCACACCTGTATAGTCAGATGGAGAAACAAAATTAGTTACAGGTGCGTACATCTCTCTTTCTAAAATTTGTATATCCTGCTTAACCCTGGCAAGAAGTCTTTCCTTCTCTCTTATTTTTTCTTCTACTTGTTCTTTTACCAAATTTAATTCTGATATTAAACCCAATATTATCTTTTTTTGCTTCTCAGCTTCCTGCTCGATATTAATAATTTCATTTCTTATTTCCTCAACCTTCATTATCAACTGAGCATGCTTGTCTCCAGCTATTGAAAAGAGTTTTATTCTATCCATTAGATCATTAACAGTGTCTGGAGACGACATTATGTATACAAGATTTACCTGTCCAAATTTATAAATTTCTTCTAATGCAGCTTCAAGCTCTGTTTTTAAAGACCTGAGTTCAAAATTAAGTCTACTTTTTCGTTTTTCAAGAAATATTATATTTGATTCAACCTTATTAAGCTCATCTGTATAAAAATTATATTTCTCAACTGTTTCATCAAGGTCCTCATGAATGCGATATATTTCTTTAATAAGTCTATCTTTTTCAGTTCTTTTTTCACTTAAAGGTGTGGCACTAAGTGGTGACGAGTAGGAAAGTGTAAATGAAATGACTAAAATTATACTAAAAACAATTTTACTTATAATAAAGAAGTTTCTCCTCTTTCTAAGTAAAGGATCATCCAATTAATAACCTCCGTTTTCCACTTCTTCAACTACTTAGCATTTACTATTACTGTAAGATTCTAATATAAAATTAATAATATTGCAAAAAAAATAATATTTTAAATTCTAATAATATCCTTAAATATCCTTATTTAGAAAATCTTTTATGCCTGTTGAAATGGCAACTGCTACATTTCTTTTATATTTCTTAGTTGCCATCCTTTTCTCTTCCTCTGGATTTGAAATAAATCCTGGTTCCACTCTTACAGATGTCATTGATGTCTCTTTTAGAATTGGTATATTCATTCCATGAACTCTGCAATCCGGTACCCTTAGTCTTTTAATTAGATTGTCCTCTATTAAATTTGAAAGTATTTTTCCGGAATTAGAGAATGATAATCCAGATGAGAAATAATAACTACTACTTCCCTCAGCAAATGGGTTACCACAATAATTTAAATGGACACTTATAAAAATATTTGCTTTTTTTGAATTCGCAACTGATGCCCTTTCACTCTCATTTAAATTTTTACCAATCTTTTGAGTTAAGCACCAAGCTACATCTGTTTTTGAAATCTCCTGAATTAGATTTTCAGCAATTTCCCAACAGACTTCAGCCTCAGTTAACCCATAAACTCCTATTTTACCTGGATCAGCAGGTAACCCATGTCCCGGATCAATACAGATTATTGGCTTAGTTTGCTTGATGATTTTTCTTTCTGGAATATGATAATTGGTCCCTCTCTCTAATGATCTTTTTAAATTATTAAGAGACTTTATAGTTTCTGGACCAACAAGTCCGTCTTCATCTAAAGACATGTTATTTTGAAATTTTCTAACAGCAGTTTCTGTTTTTTTGTTAAAAATTCCTGTTACTTCTCCCGAATTAAAACCAAGTGAATTAAGATAATGTTGTAAAGTTTTAACATCATCACCTCTAAAAGGTGGTACTTTTAAATATAGAGTTCTACTTCCTAAAGTGTATCCTGCCTCAACAACTTCCAACCATGTAATTGAATCAATAGTACCTGTAACTGCCAGACCTCTTTTTTGTTGAAAGGATTTAACAGCTTCTTCTGTCTTTATTCCAAAAAAACCATCAATATCCTCTAAACCAAGTGAAAATCCTGAGGATTTTAACCTGGTTTGTAAATCAACAACCTCTTTCCCCTTGGATCCTCTTTTTAATTTCATAAAATTTCAAACACAAAATAATATTTATCTAAACAAATTTTGAAGAATTGATAAATTTAATTTATAGGATATTTTTATTATTTTTGAGATAAATTTAAATTTTTATAATATTGTTGAATTATTTCAAATCAAATTCTTCTAAAAATTTCTCCTTTGGACGAGCTCCAATTACTTTTTTCGCTAATTTTCCATCTTGAAACATCATAAATGTTGGAATGCTCATAATCTCGTAATTCTTAGAAATTTCAGGATTTTCATCAACATTTAATCTTGCAATTATTACCTCATTTTCCAATTCCTTTGCTAATACATTAAATATTGGCTCCATCATCCTGCAAGGTCCACACCATGGAGCTGTAAAATCCACAATTATAGGAAGATCTGTATTTTCAATAGTTTCCTGAAAGTTCTCATCAGTTAGTTTTAATATTTTCTCTGGCAAATCCTTCTCCTTTCTATTCTAAAAAGTATATTCATTATTTATTTTTAGATTATACTTTTAAATTTTACAGAGTGAACTACCACCAGCTATCGTAAGGGGGCTTCTCAGCTATGGAGCTAAATTTTAATCTCGTATTCTAAATATTCTTCTGCATTTATAGCCGCTATTGCTCCATCTGAAACAGCAGTAACGACTTGTCTTAAAGGTGTATTTCTTACATCCCCAGCAGCAAACAATCCAGTAGTAGAAGTTCTCATTTTATGATCTGTTATTATACTACCCAGTTTATCCATTTCTACTAAGTTTTTTACTAAGGATGAATTTGGTTTAAATCCTGCATACATAAAAACGCCATCTATTCTTATCTCTCTTTTCTGATTTGTTTTATTATTAAAAATTACTACCCTCTCAACCAAATCCTTTCCTTTGATTTCCAATAGATTAGAATTCCATAAAATATCTATTTTGGGATTTTTAAAAGCTTTTTCTTGTATCATCTTTCTTGCTCTTAATTTATCCCTTCTATGAACTACCTTTAAAGATGATACAAATTTGGTTAAATAAATTGCCTCCTGAACAGCTGAATCACCACCACCAACAACAAGGATATCTTTATCCTTAAACAAAGGACCATCACAAGTTGCACAATATGAAACTCCTCTTCCTTTAAACTCCCTTTCTCCAGGAATACCCAGTTCAGCTGGACTTGCTCCAGTTGCAACTATAACAGTTTTAGCAAAAAAATCACCCTGGTTAGTTTTTAACTTAAAGATTTTGTTTTCCTTTTCAACGAAATCAACCTGGACAAAGTTCATAAACTCAACATTAAAATTATTACACTGTTCTTCCATAAGTTTAGTTAACTCTTGACCAGACATACCATTGGGAAATGCCGGGTAGTTTTCGATAAAATCTGTAAGAGCTACCTGACCTCCGGGCATTTGTGATTCTATAATGAGAGGTGATAAAGCTGACCTGGCTGCATATATTCCAGCACTCATTCCCGCTGGACCTGCTCCAATAATAATTAAATCTCTTACCTTCATTTTTTATTTCAACCTAAATATAACTATAATTATTAAAATAGATAAAAAAAAGTTTAATCAAATTTTTATATAAAGTCAAATTGTGGTATATTTTTGTTGTTACTAAAACAAAATGTTAAAAATAATTACTAAAATAACTTATTATTATAACCTTTATATGAGAATATTTAAGTTGTCATTGCGAGCCACTGAAGGTGGCATGGCAATCTCTACCTGGAAATTTTTTAGATATTACAATATTGTAGATAATATTAGTTTTAAATTCTGTAACAGTCAAATATAGAAGAAAAAAAATATTTCATGACAATAAAATATAAAAGAGAAAAAATAAATGATGAAAAACTTATAAGATATTACACAAGAGGGGATGAGGAAGCTCTTGTTCAACTCGTAAAACGTCACCAGAAAAATATCTATAATCTATCATTCCGCTTTATGAATAATTCTCAAGACGCATGGGATGCAACCCAGGAAACATTTATCAGATTAATTAAAAGAGCTAAAAGTTTTAAGGGAGCTTCTAAGTTTTCTACATGGCTTTATAGAATCACGTGTAATGTCTGTAAAGACATACTTATTAAAAGAAAAAAATCAATATCTGATTCTTATGAAGAACTAAAATTAACAGAAAAGGTCACTTATAAAAATAGATTTAATGAAGTTTCAAATAGAATTTTAGAAGCTGAAGAAACAGATAAAGTACAGAACCTACTTCAAAAACTACCACAAAATCTTAGAATTGTAATTGTACTAAATGATATATACGATTTGAAATATAAAGAAATATCTGAAATTTTAAGTATTCCTTTAGGAACAGTTAAATCAAGAATAAGCAGATCTCGAGAGATCTTAAGAAATATTTTGAAAGAAGAAAGAGAACAAAAAATAGATTTTTAAAGTCTTATATTAAAAGATATATTAAAGGTGATAAATTGAACTGCAAAAATATAAAAAATATGATTTCTGAATATGTTGATTCTGAACTCTCTATTAACCAAAATAAAAAAGTAGAAGAGCATATAAAAACATGCCCGGATTGCAAAAAGTATTTTAATGAGATAAAAGGTGTAAAAGAGTTCATCTCCTCATCTGCTTTTTATGATTTATCTTTTGATAAAGCAAAA
>Ga0209121_10006549_pt1 | contig 10204 bp, 13 predicted proteins | sample Cruoilmetagenom3_FD_187292 | JGI IMG/M metagenome (GOLD analysis project Ga0209121, IMG submission 187292) | Oil polluted marine microbial communities from Coal Oil Point, Santa Barbara, California, USA - Sample 3 (SPAdes) (version 2) | ecosystem: Environmental > Aquatic > Marine > Oil seeps ...
TATGTGCTTATAATGATTTGTGGCCATGAGGAGGGTCACAATGCCAAACTTACGTCTTACCCGTCGCAGTGTTGATGGCATACCGCACCCCGAACGTGGGCAAGCTATCTATCGAGATACGATGTTGCCGGGGTTTGGTGTACGCGTCGGTGCAAAATCAAAAACATATATTGTCGAAGGGCAAGTAAATCGACGCACCAGACGCGTTACAATCGGGCGGGCTGACCTCTTTCCGCCGGAAACGGCGCGACGCAAAGCACTCGTCGTTTTGGGTGAAATGGCAGACGGCGTTGATCCGACAGCTGAGAAGCGCAAGGAAGCAGTAAAAAAGATGACGGTGGAGAAGGCTTTCAACAAGTTCTTTGAAGCCAGACCACATTTGGCGAACGCGACGGTAGAGAACTACTCGCGCACAGGGTACATTTATCTTAAATCGTGGGCGAAAAAGCCAATCAATGAGATCACACGACAAATGGTGTTGAAAAAACACCAAGAGATGTCGCTCAATAACGGAAAAATCGCTGCAAATGACTCGTTTCGTCATTTTCGCTCGGTCTACAATTTCATGGCTGCAACGGAAGAAGATCTCCCGCCAAATCCAGTAAGTATTCTTAGCCAAGCGAGAGCTTGGAACAAGGAACGAAGACGTCAAACAATTATCGAGGCCAAACAGCTTCCGGCATGGTGGGCCGCTGTGATGGTAGAACCCGAATACGCGCGCGACTTCCTCCTTCTCGCACTGTTCACCGGGATGCGCCGCAACGAGATCGCAAGCCTGCGATGGGAGAATATCGATCTTGACGAGCGCAGGCTGCACTTGCCGACGACCAAAAACGGCGATCCCCTAATTCTTCCACTTTCTGATTATCTGCTCAATTTGCTTCGGGAGAGAAAAGAAAGCGCGGGGACATCCCCATGGGTGTTTCCCGGTAAGGGACCCGCAGGTCACATTGTCGAGCCTAAAAAGTTCTCTCAACGGGTCACCGCTGCCTCAGGCGTAACTTTCACTCTTCACGACTTGCGCAGAACTTACATCACCATTGCTGAAAGCCTCGATATTCCACACTATGCGCTCAAACGGTTGCTAAATCATCGTTCATCGGCGGACGTGACTGGCGGATATATCATCATCAACGTTGATAGGTTGCGCGGCCCCGTTGAACTCATTTCCGAACGCATCTTGGAAATGAAAGAACCTAAAGACTGATTGCAGACCGCTTCGTCTGCGGTGAGCGGCTGCAGTCTAGGCAAAAGCGCTCTAGATCCACGTCCATTTGGGCGCGGCGAAGCATGTTTGATCAGGTAACCAAAAACCTGCGCACCGTGTCCGAAGGAGAGTTTTATTGGAAAATCAGTACTTTATGGTGCTGTGAGGGAGGATTGAACTCCCGACCTCGTCATTACCAATGACGCGCTCTACCACTGAGCTACCACAGCATCCGCGTCGCCAGCGGCCCGTGAGCGGCGTCCTCTTGTCAGAGGGGCCCGGCTTACAAGCATCGGCGGCGTCGTGGCGGGTAATTAGACTCACAGGCGCATGGATGCAAGCGCAATCTGGACCCTTTTTGCACCTTGGGTTACAGAAGGTCTTATGAGCGATAAAACCAAGCCATCACAGCCCGCAAAACCCGCACAAACACGGGAGGATCGCCTGAAGGCGGCCCTGAAGGCAAATATGGGGCGGCGCAAGGCGCAGGCAAAAGTGCGAGCGCAAAGCAGTGACACTGAAAACGAGTAGCGAGGCAGGCAGATGGATTCGATTGTAGTAACCGGCGGCGGTGAGCTGAGTGGGGAAATCCCGATTGCGGGGGCCAAGAACGCATGTCTGACGCTGATGCCCGCAACCCTGTTGTCCGAAGAGCCGCTGACGCTGACCAACGCGCCGCGCTTGTCCGACATCAAGACAATGACCGAGCTGTTGGCGTCGCTGGGGGCCGAGGCGACCTCAATGCAAGACGGTCAGGTGCTGACCATGTCCAGCCACAACATCGACAACCACGTCGCCGATTATGACATCGTGCGCAAAATGCGGGCTTCGAACCTGGTGCTGGGGCCGATGCTGGCACGTTTGGGCCATGCGATCGTGTCGCTGCCCGGTGGTTGTGCGATTGGCGCCCGCCCGATGGATTTACACATCCACGGGCTGGAAGCGCTGGGCGCTGAGATTGAATTGAAAGATGGATACCTGCACGCCAAGGCACCGCGCGGGTTGAAAGGCGCGGTGATCGAGCTGTCTTTTGCCTCGGTTGGGGCCACGGAAAACATCATGATGGCCGCGACGCTGGCGAAAGGCACCACGGTGATCAAGAACGCCGCGCGCGAACCGGAAATCGTCGACCTGGCCGATTGCCTGCGCAAGATGGGCGCGCAGATTGATGGCGACGGCACGTCCGACATCACCATTCAGGGCGTTGATCGTCTGCATGGCGCAACCCACCCCGTTGTCACCGATCGGATCGAACTGGGCAGCTATATGTTGGCCCCGGCGATTGCCGGTGGCGAAGTGGAATGCATCGGCGGGCGCATGGATCTGGTTGCGGCGTTCTGTGAAAAACTGGATGCTGCCGGCATTCATGTCGAAGAAACCGCGCGCGGTTTGAAAGTCGCGCGCCGCAATGGCCGCGTGTCGGCTGTGGACGTGACGACCGAACCGTTCCCCGGTTTCCCGACCGACCTTCAGGCGCAGATGATGGCGATGCTGTGTACCGCCGAGGGCACCAGCGTGTTGGAAGAGAAGATCTTTGAAAACCGCTTTATGCATGCCCCAGAACTGATCCGTATGGGGGCCAGTATCGAAGTGCACGGTGGCCATGCCACGGTGACGGGGGTCGACAAGCTGAAGGGGGCGCCGGTTATGGCAACCGATCTGCGTGCTTCGGTGTCCTTGATCCTGGCGGGCATGGCGGCCGAAGGCGAAACCGTCGTGTCGCGCGTCTATCACTTGGATCGTGGCTATGAGAAGGTTGTGCGCAAACTGTCGTCAATCGGCGCAAAAATCGAACGGGTCAAGACATGAGCGATGCACGGTTCGAAGATGGCGGCGACAAGCCTCTGCGCCTGATGGCTTTGGACGGCGAGGACTTGCAAGTCGTCGCCACGCTGACCCAGGACGCGGTGTTTCCGATCACCGAAATGACCTGGCAACCGTCGCAGCGCCGGTTCGCCTTGCTGCTGAACCGGTTCCGCTGGGAGGACCGTGACGCGGCTGAACGGAGGGGCAGGGCGGTCGAACGGGTGCAAAGCGTGCTGGCCGTGAATGACGTGATGAAGGTGCAAAGCCAGGGGCTGGATCGCGGCGACAAGGATATGATCCTGTCGCTGCTGTCGATTGCCTTTACGCCGGGTGACGACGGCATGGGGCGGGTTGAACTGACCCTGGCAGGGGACGGCGCGATTGCGCTGGAGGTCGAAGCCCTGGACGTGACTTTGCGCGATGTGACACGCCCCTATATTGCGCCGTCCAAACACGCGCCCACTCACCCAGAAGGCTGAAGGATCATGACTTGGGCAGGATAAATCCTTACCATCATTTTCGGGATCGGGGCCTTTGTTGTCGTCAAGCTGGCCTTTGCCACTTGGCAGGGTGAGCCCGAAAAGCCGCAGGTCACGCCAGTCGAGCTTGAAAGCGTTTTTCTGACCGGCGATTCAAGTGAAATGTTCCTTGTGGTCAAGGAGGCTTTTCCTCAAGAATACGCTCAGTTTCTGAACGAGCTTGCGCAGGCAGCCAACCAGCCTGGGGCGGACCGTGGGATTGGGTTCGAGCTGGGGCAGAGGTTTACCTCGACCCTGCTGCGAGACAATGCCCACCATATCAAAGCGGCACCGAGCGAGGCATTCTGGCGGATCAATCGGGCCCAGATCGCCGTTTTGAACAGCCTTCAGGACACGCCCTATCTGTGTGGTCGGTTTTTGGTGGCCGGCGGCGGCGGGCTGACACAGGAAGAAACCGGCGCCTTGGATTTGGCGCTGGTGGGGCAGCTAGGGACAGATATGATGCGGGCCGCTGCTGCCGGTCGCTTGGATCCTGTGCCTGACTTGCCAGCAACAGACACGCAGATGGCCGAGACGTTTGCGCTGTGGTCGCAATCGGAAAGCGCTTCGGCAGAGGAACTGGCCGCCATTGAGAAAAACGAATGGCAGACCCCGGCATTTTGCAGCGGATTTCGCGACTATTTCACCTACCTGGATTCACATCGCACCGATTTGAGCGAAAGCGTGGCGCGGCGGATTTATTTGAATGTTGAGGCGCAGTGACGCTGAAAACTGGACCTGTCTAGAGGTCCAAAAAAGGCCCCGTATCTTGCCCCTTTGGCCAACCCGCTTGAGGCCTGCGCCCATGGGCGGTATGTCAGTTGACTAAGGAGATACCCATGCCGCTGACGCTGACCACCACACAGCCCGATTTCGAGGCCCGTTTCACCGACCTTCTTGCCATGAAGCGCGAGGACAGCCCGGATGTGGATGCCGTGGTCGCGGGCATTATTGCCGATGTGCGCACGCGCGGCGACGCGGCAGTGATCGAACTGACGTCGAAATTCGACCGCATGGATCTGACGCCTGACACAATGCGGTTTTCTCCGGCTGAGATCGAGGCGGAATGCGCCAAGGTGTCCGACAGTGATCGCGCCGCGCTGGAATTGGCGGCGGACCGCATCCGGGCCTATCACAGCCGTCAGATGCCCAGCGATGAACGGTGGACTGATGATGCGGGGGCCGAACTGGGCTGGCGGTGGTCGGCCGTGTCTGCGGCGGGGCTGTATGTGCCCGGCGGGCTGGCGTCTTATCCGTCGTCGGTGTTGATGAATGCCATCCCGGCCAAGGTTGCCGGGGTTGAACGGCTGGCAATCGTCGTGCCAACGCCCGATGGCATCGCCAACCCGCTGGTCCTGCTGGCCGCGCGGATTGCCGGGGTGGACGAAATTTATCGCATTGGTGGGGCGCAGGCGGTCGCGGCGCTGGCCTATGGCACTCAAACCATCCCTCCGGTCGACAAGATCACTGGGCCGGGCAACGCCTTTGTTGCGGCGGCGAAACGGCGGGTGTTTGGCAAGGTCGGCATCGACATGATTGCTGGGCCGTCCGAAATTCTGGTCATTGCCGACAAAGACAATGACCCCGACTGGCTGGCGCTGGACCTGTTGTCCCAGGCCGAACATGACGAAAGCGCGCAGTCGATTCTGATCACCGATGATGCGGGATTTGGCGCCCGTGTGGCGGCAGCCGTCGATAAGCGGTTGGAGACGCTGGAACGGCGCGCCATTGCCGGGCCGTCATGGCGCGATTTTGGTGCCGTAATCACGGTTTCCGACATGGATGAGGCCGCCGCGCTGTCCAACCGCATCGCGCCTGAACACCTTGAACTCTGCGTCGCCGACCCCGAGGCGCTGTCGGACAAATGCATCCACGCAGGCGCGATTTTCCTGGGACAGTTCACGCCCGAGGCCATTGGCGATTATGTCGGCGGGCCGAACCACGTGCTGCCCACGGCGCGATCTGCGCGGTTCAGCTCGGGCCTGTCGGTGATGGATTTCCTGAAACGCACCACCCTGGCGCGCATGACGCCCGCAGCGCTGGCCGCCATCGGCCCCGCCGCCGAAACCCTCGCCATTTCCGAAAGCCTCGAGGCGCATGGGCTCTCTGTCCGCGCCCGGCTGAATGCTTTGAACGGACAAGACCAATGACCAACCGGATCAGCCATATCGACATCGACCAGACCGGCCTGGCCGCCCCCACGCCTGCGATTGAACAGGAACGCCAGGTGGCGGTGTTCGACCTGCTGGAAGACAATACATTCACCATTGCCTCGCGCGGGGATGTGACGCCGCCCGAGGGGCCGTATCACCTGGGCCTGTCGATCCGCGAGAAACGCCTGGTGTTTGATATCAAGACCGAAGGTGGCGACGGGGCCGGAGAATTCCACATGTCGCTGGGCCCGTTCCGTCAGGTGGTGAAAGACTATTTCGCCATTTGCGAAAGCTATTTTGATGCGGTGAAGAAATTGCCGCCCAGCCAGATCGAAGCCATCGACATGGCCCGGCGCGGCATCCACAACGAAGGCGCCAAGGTGTTGCAGGAACGGCTTGGGGGTAAGGCCGACATCGACATCGACACGGCGCGCCGCCTGTTCACCCTGATTTGCGTGTTGCATTGGGGCTGATGCATGGTTGATCGCCCCCAATCGGTTCTGTTTTGCTGTGATCACAATTCGGTCCGCAGCCCCATGGCCGAGGGCATGATGAAGGCGTTTTACGGCCGCGACGTTTATGTGCAATCTGCGGGCGTGCACAGTGAACTGGAAATCGACGGGTTTTCCGTTGCGGTTTGCGAAGAGCTGGGGGTGTCCCTGGCGGGTCATACCGTGCGCAGCTTTGATGACATGCGGGAATGGGGCGATGACCTGGGCAGTTTCGACCTGATCGTCGCGCTGTCGCCCGCCAGTCAGCGCCGGGCGCTGGACCTGACACGGCACTATCACCTTGAGGTCGAATACTGGCCGATCATCGACCCCACCGGGTTGGGCACCAAACGGGAAGACAAGCTGGACGCCTATCGCCAGTCGCGCGACCAGATCCGGGACCGGATACTCGAACGGTTCGGAGCGCCGACGATCACTTAAGCCCGTACGCTGCGGGGCCAAAGCGGCCAGCGCTGGACCTTCAGCGCCTGTCTGAGCGGTGTGAAGATGATCAAGGCGGCCACGCCGGCCGACATCAGACACCAAATCGCCGGTTGTTCATTCACGTTCGACGTGATCAGGCGCACCAGCAAAACGCCAGTGACAAAGTGGAACACCGTGATGCGCCAGGCCCCGTACAGGATCGGCAGCACGAAGACGCTGAGCCCATAGCCCAACATGCCGTCCTTGAACTGACGTGCCAGCCAGTAGTCCGAGGTCGCCAGCCCGTTGCCCCAGGAATTCAGGGGTATTTCCCAGGCCAGATGCCAGTTGCCAGCCACCGTGCAGAAATCCACGCCACACATCATGCGATGGGGCCCACAGGTGCCGTTTCCGGTCAGCGGCGCCAGCTGTGCGATCGTATAGACCGTCGCTACCGCACACAGGGCATAGACCACACCGCGCACGCGCAGCCGTGCCTCATCCGGCAGACAAGCCAGCGCCAAGGCATTGAAAAAGAACGGGTGAAGCGAGATATGACCGAAACTGAACATGGTCAGGTAGCGGTTTGCGGGCAGGCCACATTGACCGATCACCGGATAGCTCAGCGCCTGTACGACCTCCATGATGCTGAAAAACCCCAGCGTCATCCACAGGGCAGGGGGATCGCCCCGGCGTGCAGACACCACCGTCAGGGCAAAGCCCCCGACGGCCATAGCGGTCGAAACTCCGGTGTTCCAGCACATGTTTGTTTTCCTGATGTTGGCGTTAGAACAGGATTAACGCGCCGCGTCACGTTAATCAACTCGCCCCTGACGTGTGGGGCTGGCCGCGTTCCTGGCCCCATTCGCCACATCCGCGCCGATTTCCCTTGAAAATCCTGCCATTTGGTCCCATCTATGCGTCGCCCGTGATTGGCGGGTTTTTACTCAGGAGTGAACATGGCCAAGGAAGAACTGCTCGAATTCCCCGGTGTCGTGAAGGAACTCCTGCCGAATGCGACATTCCTGGTCGAGCTGGAAAACGGCCATACGATCATCGCGCACACGGCAGGCAAGATGCGCAAGAACCGCATCCGTGTTCTGGCTGGCGACAAGGTGCAGGTCGAAATGACCCCCTATGATCTGACCAAGGGTCGGATCAACTACCGCTTCAAGTAAGCGCACGATGGCGCGCCTGATTCTCGGTTCGGGAAGCCCGCGCCGGGCCGAACTGCTGTTGCAGCTTGGCCTGACGGCAGACGAGGTGCGCCCCCCCGACATCAACGAAGATCCGTTGAAGGGGGAATTGCCGCTGGCCTATTGCCGCCGGATCGCATCGCAAAAGGCGGCGGCAATGACCGTTGCTGCGGATGAAATCGTGCTTTGTGCCGATACCACCGTGGCGCTGGGGCGTCGCATCCTGGGCAAGCCTGCGGATGCGGGCCAAGCGGCACAGTTTCTGATCGCGCTGGGGGGGCGACGCCATCGGGTTATCACCTCGGTGGCCGTGCGCAATGCGACCCAGACGTTTACCCGCGATGTCGTGACGGATGTAAAGTTGAAGCGTCTGTCAGATGATGAACTGAATGCCTATCTGGCGTCGCAGGATTGGCGTGGCAAGGCCGGTGGCTATGCCATCCAGGGGCCTGCTGGCGCGTTCATCCCGTGGATTCAGGGGTCCTATTCTGCCGTCATGGGCCTGCCCGTGGCCGAAACTGCTTCGTTGTTGATGGCGGCGGGCTATCCTCTTTACAAAGGTGATGCATGAAGGGTCGCGTGATTGCGTTGGACTGGTTGGGCGACCGCAAGGCGGCAGCTCTGATCGAAGATGGCGTGCTGGAAGATCTGTTGATCGACAGCACCGACGGCCCCGTGCCCGGTGCCATTTACCGTGCGATCTGTGACCGGCCTTTGAAGGGGCAGGGCGGCATGATGCTGCGCTTGCCCGACGGCACCGGATTTTTGCGCGCCGCCAAGGGGCTCAGCCCCGGCCAGCCCCTGTTGGTGCAGGTGACAACCCGCGCCGAAGCTGGCAAGGCCGCGCCCGTCACCACCCGCGTGCTGTTCAAAAGCCGCTATGCGATTGTCACGCCGGATGCGCCGGGCATCAACGTGTCGCGGTCGATCAAGGATGACGACACGCGCGTGCGTTTGTTGGAGATTGCCCATGAGGTCATGGACGGGGCTGACGAAGGGTTGATTTTACGCTCCGTCGCCGCCGAGGCAACGGATGACGACGTGGCCGACGACATCGCCGTCATGTTGGAGACGGCCCGCGCCGTGGCCGGGGACGCCGAAGGGCGTGAGCCGGAGCTGCTGATCGATGGCCCTGACGCCCATCTGCTGGCCTGGCGTGACTGGGCCAAGCCCGATGTCTTGGCCGACAAGGAAAACGCCTTTGCCGCCCATGGGGTGGATGAGATGATTCGAACATTGCAGGGGCCTCATGTCCGCCTGACAGGGGGCGCATTTGCCTTTATCGAACCTACACGGGCATTTGTGGCTGTTGATGTGAACACCGGCACCGATACCACCCCTGCCGCCGGGCTGAAGGCCAATATCGCCATCGCCCGCGCCCTGCCGCGTGAATTGCGCACGCGGGGTCTGGGCGGCCAGATCATCGTCGATTTCGCCCCGATGCCAAAAAAGGATCGCCGCCAGCTGGAACAGGTCATGAAGGCCGCCTTTCGTGCCGATGGCATCGAAACGTCGCTGGTTGGCTGGACCACGCTGGGCAACTTTGAACTGCAACGTAAACGCGAACGGCTGCCGCTTTCCGAGGCTTTGAAATGAGCTGCCCAATCTGCGCCAAAAACAGCGATGCAAAATACCGCCCCTTCTGTTCACGCCGCTGCGCAGACGTGGACCTGGGGCGCTGGCTGAACGGCTCCTATGCCGTCGCGGCGGATAGCCCCGAGGACCTCAATGAGGCCGCCGAGGAACTCATGAAAGAAACCAGCCGCCCACACTGAAAAACCGCGTTTTCCCTCTGGACACCGCCCCACACCCCGTCTAGAACGCCCAAACCCTAGCGAGAGATCGCAACCCGTGCCCGGGTAGCTCAGGGGTAGAGCAGTGGATTGAAAATCCTCGTGTCGGTGGTTCGATTCCGCCCCCGGGCACCACTTTATGCAAGTGACCTAAACTAATTTTTGTTATAAATCAGTGATATAGTGTCTTTTCTTGGGTCTCTGACCTCGGAATTGCTACAATATTTGCTACGGAAATTGCTACAGTGAATCAGTTCTGCCGCTTGAAACCTGTTAGTTTAACTCGCAAAACAAAGGCATAATTTCTCTTGGATGGATTGTTCATCTTGGACGGACCATGGTCCAGTTTAACGCTCTGCAATGACCATTGGGCACCCTACGTTGTCCAACGCTTGTAGAAGACAGCGTTTGCCCCATGGCAAGTAAGATCACTGAACAGCGCACATGGTGATCTCAATTTTTTTTGCTACCCAAGGTTTTCTTGCAGAAATCATGTATTGGGCTTAGCCCCTTTCTCCAGACGGACTTATCCAACAGGGGTGACGCTTTATGAGCAACTGGTTTTGGAAGGGTATACGGGATCGTATTCCCCAGGTCAGCTTCCCCAGGTCAGCGTT
>Ga0209121_10006551_pt1 | contig 10204 bp, 8 predicted proteins | sample Cruoilmetagenom3_FD_187292 | JGI IMG/M metagenome (GOLD analysis project Ga0209121, IMG submission 187292) | Oil polluted marine microbial communities from Coal Oil Point, Santa Barbara, California, USA - Sample 3 (SPAdes) (version 2) | ecosystem: Environmental > Aquatic > Marine > Oil seeps ...
CTCCGGTGAAAACCGGAGTCCAGAGCCCTCGTAAGTAGCTGAATAGACTGGATTCCGGCTTTCGCCGGAATGACGAAAAATGGTACTTTTCGACTTTTTGCGAGTGCATCAAGGTTGACATTTAAACTTTGTAATTTGTCATTTTCATCCCGTTACCTCTTTAGCGTGTTCTCAACAATAAACGGAGTTGATCGCACTCCAATGCTCCCTTTTTTCACCCATATCCGGATTACTCTGATTGACTTTCCATCTATTGTTACCAAACTCGGCAACTCTTCGACACCTTCTATATTCGCCGTAGCAAATTCATAATAAGATATGTTCGCACTCAGAGGATCCGGTATTAAAATAATCTTGTCTGTATCATAAGGATGCTTTTCCGGCGTTCCTGTAAAGGAAATATGATTTGTTATAAAATCGGGTTGTCTCTTATAGGCATCAATTTCAAACTTTTTTGTCTGTTCCAACAATTTTTCAATGGGCATAATTTCCTCCACTTATTAGATGGCAGTTTCGTAAAAAGTCAAACTTAGCGAATCTGTCATTTCGACGGTTCGGCTGAGCGTTCGGCTGAGCTCACGCCGAAGTCTCACGCCGAAGTCTCACCGAAGACCATAGGGAGAAATCTTATTTTTTCAATGTGTTACGGTCTAAAGATTTCTCGCTTCACTCGAAATGACAAGCTATTGAGATTTTTTTACGAAACTGTCAATCTTTATTTACTCACTTTTCACGTATTGTCAAGTGACAGTATTTTTTATTGATGGAAAGCACCCCTTATGATAGAAGCTGCATATGCTGAACGTGGGATTAACAGGTGGGATAGGAAGCGGAAAGTCAACCGTTGACAGGCTTTTCAGTGCAAAAGGGGCGTACATAATTGATTTCGATGCACTTACCTGCCTTGTGGAAGAACCAAACAGACAGGCATGGAAAGAAATAGTTGCGCATTTTGGGAAGAAAATCCTCAACGCGGATGATACCATCAACCGGAGAAAACTGGCAGAGATTGTTTTCCACGACAGAAAAGAACTGAATAAACTGAACAGCATTGTCCACCCCATCGTTATTAATGAATGGCAAAGGAGAATCGCGGACATCCGAAAAGAAAAAGAAGATGCCATTATCATCTCCGACATACCGCTTCTCATAGAAATAGGGTTGCACAATAGAGTGGACCTCAGAATTCTCGTCTATATATCTTCTAAAAAGCAAATTAAAAGAATTATAAAAAGAAACGGATACAGCATAAAAAAGGCTGAACGCAGACTGAATTCGCAAATGCCAATAGATGATAAGATTCCATACGCTGATTTCGTCATCAATAATGAAGGACATCTAAAAGAAACAAGAAAGACAGTCGATGAAATATGGGGAAAACTCCTCGAAAAAGAGAAGAGTATCAGAAAAGGATATATCAATGATGGAGGCAGAAAATGATAGGGAAAAATGTACTGACTGATTTTAGTTCAAATGTATCTGAACCTGTAATCGATCCTTCCACCTATGTCCATCCCCTCGCGGCTGTTATCGGTAATGTAATTCTTGGCAAAAATATCATGGTCTCACCCATGGCTTCCATCCGCGGTGATGAAGGCCAACCATTGCATGTTGGCGACGATTCAAACGTTCAGGATGGTGTGATCATACACGCCCTCGAAACAGAAGAAAATGGAAATCCCGTCGATAAAAATATTTATCAAGTCAACGGGAAAAACTACGCCGTTTATATAGGCAGAAGGGTTTCTCTTGCCCATCAGGTACAAGTCCACGGACCGGCAGTCATACAGAATGATACCTTCGTTGGAATGAAAACACTTGTTTTCAAATCTTACGTAGGCGAGAAATGTGTAATTGAGCCTGGTGTTATTATCATGGGAGTCACTGTGCCGGACTACAGGTATGCGCCGGCAGGATCAGTTATAAAAACCCAGGAAGATGCGGATAAGTTACCGGAAATCAGCGAAGATTATCCAATGAAAGACATGAACAAAGGTGTTGTCCACGTAAATACCAGCCTTGCGAGAAGCTATTTAATGCGGCAAAGCCGCAAAGGCTAAAGGCAAGGAATTAAGACTAAAAAGTCAGATTTGTTTTTTTCACTTTTCAGCATGAGTAGTTACGCACGGACAAACGAGTTTGTCTTCGGTGAGACTTCGGCGTGAGCTCAGTCGAACGCTCAGTCGAACCGTCCATGCCGCCTGCCTTTGGGCTTTCAGCTTGTCCGGGTTAGAGAATCCTTGGACCCTTAAGATCAAACACGCCCTGTCTTTTTCAGGGTTTCGTTAAAAACATGGTAGAAGGTTTTATTATCTGCTATGCCGTACTTTAAAATAGCGCCGGCTTTATCAATGTTTTTTATATCGATGACGAGATTAACACTCTGGTTAAAGGCCGCCAAGTTATTCATCGATCTGAATCGACTGCTTACCATCGCTACAAAGATGTTTCTTCGTGTACTCATGGGAAGACGGTTGAGATATTCAAGAACCGGGTTATTATCCGGAATCTCAGTCTCAAAGTTTTCATTTACCACAATTAGTTGATATACATGAACACGCATGTACTTTAGTGCATCACTCGCGGAAACAGCTTCTGTAATGTAATAACCTTCTCCTTCCAGAGAATTGATGATTTTTTTTCGTATTGAAGCATCAGTTTCACATATCAGTGCAGTTTCCTCCCCTTCTTCCATAAGATCAAACGGCTTATTCAAAGCATCATAAAACCCGGACGTGATTTTCTCAAGAAGTCCTTTGTCTTCATCCACCATAGTAGCCTCCTCATCCTTTAAAATCTTCTTAGAGGTTTTCCGTAATTCTTATCAACCTGTAATTCTTCTACTTCAGAAGTAGCTTCGCCCCGGGCAGCCTTTATTGAATCAATACCACGTCCGACAACTCCCTTAGTCGTAGCATAGGCCAGAGCTGTCTCCTCGGTGATCAGACCATTATTATATAATTCAACAATACTATCATCGAACGTTATCATGCCAAAAGCCTTTCCCGCTTCGATTATATCAAGAAAAGTTTTACCTTCCGATTCCCCGTGGAGGATCGAATCCTTTACCCTGATGCTGGTTCCCATTATCTCAAAGGCAGCAATCCTTCCGCCACCAACTTTAGGCAGCAATCTCTGACATATTATCCATCGTATTGTATCGGCCAGACGAATTCGAATCTGATTTTCCTCTTCCGAAGTAAACATTCCGATTATCCGGTTAATTGTCTGTCCGGCGTTAACGGTGTGGAGTGTACTTAACACCAGATGTCCCGTTTCCGCGGCAGTTAACCCTATCTCTAGTGATTCTCTATCTCTCATCTCACCGAGCAAGATCACTTTAGGAGCCTGTCTCAATGAAGCACGAAGGCCATTGGCAAACGTATCAAAGTCTTTCCCCATCTCTCTCTGATTAAAGGTAGCCTTCTTATGAGTATGACAAAATTCAACAGGATCTTCGAGAGTTATCACATGAACTGACTGATTATCGTTAATCACGTCTAATATGGCAGCCAGCGATGTTGTCTTTCCAGTGCCCGTTGCACCGGTAAACAGGATTATCCCGTTTTTTTCCTTCGCCAAATCATAAAAGATATCCGGGAGCTTTATTTGTTCGATAGTGGGAACTTTAGCCTCAAGTTTACGCATCACGATAGAGTAAGTTTCATGCTGACAAAAAATATTTACCCTGAAACGAGCCTTTTCGGAAAGCTCATACGAAGTATCACACGATCCTTCTCGAAGAAGAATTTCCGTTAAACGACGATCCTGATTAATAAGATTCATAGCAAAGATTTCTGTTTGAAAAGGGGTAAGCAGAGTAAAGGGAGGACTTAAAACACTTCTAAGTTGTCCAGAGGTTTCTACCTGAAACGGCTTACCGACCGTCATATTCAAATCAGAGACATCATCATACGACTCAAGCATTTGATTCAATAAATAATCCATCTCCTGTCTTCTCATAACCACTCCCCATTCTTGAAATTCAGACTTTGACGGTTTCGTAAAAAGCTCCACTACGCCGACACGTCTGCGTGTGGGCACGCAGACAGACATTATAATGGAAAGTAACTTGCAGCACAGCTACTTAGTGTATCAAATACCAATCTGTGTTTTTACTGTATGGGTAGGAAAGGTTCTAACCTCCCTCCACGGTTCGGCTGAGCGTTCGACGGTTCGACTGAGCTCGCCGAAGGCTGAGCGTTCGACTGAGCTCACGCCGAAGTCTCACGCCGAAGTCTCACGCCGAAGGCTCACCGAAGACTGCTGGACGGCTAAAGTCGCCCCTTCCCTCACTATTTTGATAAATATTTAGAACTCAAAATTGTTAACACTAATCTGCTTTTACAACCCAAGGTTACGAATAAGGGGCAACCAATAGCCATTAACATGCCTATACTTCCGTAAAATCAGTCGGTGGTTTCTTTAAGAACGGCCTAAACCTTGTTTTATCATTCGATTTGGTGTACGCCTCATCTGAACTGATCCATCCTTTATTTAAAAGATTCATAATTGAATCATCGAGAAGTTGCATACCATACTTTTTCCCCGTTTGCATAACGGAAGGAATCTGGAATGTTTTTGATTCCCGGATAAGATTACGGGCAGCCGGTGTGGCAATTAAAATTTCGAGAGCTACACAACGTCCCTGCTTATCAATGCGTTTGAAGAGAACCTGTCCGATGATTGCCCGGATTCCGTCAGCAAGAGTTGAACGGATTTGCATCTGTTCATTCGCCGGGAAAACCTCAATAATACGATCTATCGTCTTGGGTGCGCTGGTCGTATGAAGGGTTGCAAAAACAAGATGTCCCGTTGAAGCCGCCTCAACCGCCAATGATATTGTCTCAAGATCTCTCATCTCACCAAGCAGGATTACATCCGGATCCTCTCTCAGGGCACCTCGAAGAGCGGCAGAAAAAGATTTTGTATGAAGGCCTACTTCTCTGTGGTTTACAATACAATTTTTGCTCTCGTGTACAAATTCAATCGGATCTTCTATGGTAATGATGTGGTCCTTCCGCATGCGATTTGCTTCGTCGACAATAGCGGCAAGGGTCGTTGATTTACCAGATCCTGTTGGCCCCGTAACCAGAACCAGCCCCCGGGGAAGTGTTGCCAGCTTTGTTATAACCGGAGGGAAGCCTAACGCTTCACAAGTAAGAATCTTGCTGGGAATCTCTCTGAAAACAGCTCCCACACCATATTTTTGTTGAAAGAAATTTGCCCTATATCGCGCGAGATTCGGAATTTCATAAGCAAAATCTACGTCGCCAGTTTCTTCAAACTGCTTAATTTTATGTTCAGGCGTAATCTCATAAAGCATTGCCCTTAATTCATCATTCTCCAGAGAGTGATATTTGATTCGTTCCATATCACCTCTGATTCTAATCACAGGCTGTTGGCCTGCGATAAGATGAAGGTCCGATGCTTCCTGTTCATGCATAATCTTGAAAAAGGCATCAATTTTTGCCATACTGTATCTCCCCTGCTTTCAATCGATCATCCAAATAAAAGGCAGGCCCGGTTTTTCGCCGTGATTTTTTGCCTTGCCTGCTTGAGCCAACATCAACGCCTGCGCAAAAAACGCAGTTGCTGAGGATAAAGAACCTAATAACTAATCGTTAAACATTCTAAAAACTTTAGCTACTCTACATTCTTTTACGTAAAAAGATACATGATTGTCAAGGAATCAAATAAGGTTTGAATACTCGACCCCTTGAACCCTCTGGGATTAATTGTAGATAATGCACTTATTTTGCCTTAATTAACCTCAACTAATCGGGATATGATCCACAAATAATTATCGATTCATATGAACTTTAGTGATATGAAATCAAAACACTTGTTTCCGGAGTATATATAACTATGACGCACGATTTATTTACGGATAAAGATTTAAAGAGGATTCGGGATGAGGGATTATCAAAAAAAGAAGTTATGTCCCAGCTCGAAATTTTCAAAAGAGTGTTTGCCCCGGTAAAATTAAAAAGACCATGCACCGTCGGAGATGGTATAGTTGTCATCCCTGATACCGACAGAAAATCTCTGATTACAAACTATAATGAAGCGTCCCAACAGAGGAAAATAATCAAGTTCGTGCCGGCTTCAGGCGCAGCCAGTCGCATGTTCAGAGACTGGTTCAGATATGCTGAGATGAAAGATTTCAATACAGGCCAGAGTGGCGCCGACTTTATAGGAGATCTCCCGCAATTTGCTTTTTACGATGATTTACAGAAAAGCATTTCAGAAAACGGTGACGATATTACATCACTGATAACAAATAGACAATTGCAGAATATCATAGAATATGTTCTGACGCTAAAGGGACTAAATTATGCAAATCTTCCAAAAGCCCTTATAAAATTTCATTCCTATCCGAATCGTAATCGTACACCTCTTGAGGAACACCTTGTTGAAGCCGCTTTGTATGTCCAGAATGCCGGTCATATATGTAGAATTCACTTTACCGTATCTAATGAGCATAAGTCAGATGTTGAAAATTATCTTTCCAAAGTCATGAAATATTATGAAGGCAAATATGGCGTTACGTATGATCTTTCTCTTTCCGTACAACTCTCGTCCACAAATACTATAGCTGTTGATATGAGCAACAATCCTTTCCGGGACAATGAAGGAAAACCGGTTTTCCGGCCTGGAGGACATGGAGCGCTTCTTAAAAACTTGAACTCAATTGACGGAGATATCATATTTCTGAAGAATATTGACAATGTTGCGCCAGATCGGTTAAAGCCGGCAACGGTTCTCCATAAAAAGATCCTGGGGGGTTACCTTGTGCGACTTCAAAAGGAGATATTCGCGAATTTGCATCTTCTTGTTGAGGAGCAGGTGGATAATGAAACACTTTACAGAATAGCCCGCTTCTGCAATGAGCAACTCTTTATAGACCTGCCCCGGTCGTTCGAAGATGTACCCCGGTCGCAAAAAATTGACATTATGATTGATAAGCTTAACCGGCCAATCCGTGTATGCGGTATGGTTAAAAACGAAGGGGAACCGGGTGGCGGACCTTTCTGGATAGAGGAAAACGAAACTCTGTCACTCCAGATCATAGAACAAGCCCAGATCGACGTTGAATCATATGAGCAAAAACGTATATGGAACTCATCCACCCACTTTAACCCGGTTGACCTGGTTTGTGGTGTAAAAGATTACAGAGGCCAAAAATTTGATCTTGAAAAATTTGTCGATAAAAATGCATACCTTATTTCTCAAAAATCATCGGGGGGAAGAAATCTCAAGGCCCTGGAACTTCCCGGCTTATGGAACGGGGCCATGGCTCGATGGAATACCGTTTTTGTGGAAGTTCCCATTGTCACCTTTAACCCTGTAAAAACGGTAAACGATTTTTTAAGAAAAGAACACATGTAACGTAAGTTATAACTCAGGTTCAAGGTACAAGGAAAAACCTTGTACCTTGAACCTTGTACCTTGTACCTTGATCCTTGTACCTTGTACCTTGATCCTTGCACCTTGAACCTTGATCCTTGTACCTTCGTCCTCATTGCTCAGCCCTCTGCGGCTTGGCCGCCTTAGATTATCAGCTTCCGCACTTCATCTTTTTTGGCTGCAATTATGGTAATCAACCGGCTCGCTCCATCAACACGGCAATTGGCAATAACCCTCTCATCATTGGGGGCATCGCTGTAAAGCGCGCATACGGCAGCAGCAAAGTGGAGAGTTTCTTCATCGCATCCATCAGGGATCAGGACAGTCGGACCCGGAAAATCCTTCATCTTTATAGTGATATCTTTATCTACCGATAAACTCTGTATAACCGTATTATCCTTCTTATTTCTTCCAATAATAATCACAGCATTGTTGTTTGTGCGGATACGTCTTCCTGATTTAAGAAGTTGAAAATCCCGGATATTCAAATCCTCTTGATGTTCAAAGAGATCCCTGAGCCTTTTCGAAAATATGGAATCAGTAAGAAGGCATCCGCCTGCAGGGTTGGGATAGTTTTTTATCCCGTAATGCTTTGCCAGTTCAATCTGACGTTTTCTGCCCCTCCCCTGAATATCGAGAAGCTGCTGACGATTAATCTTTCCTTCTTTTTCCGGAATCGTTTCTGGAAGAAGTTTAGCGCTTAAAGGCCGAACAATATATTCTTCATAACCGGAATTTTTTGCCACAATATGAAGCGACTGCCTTGTTTGAGACATGGGACGCTGACCTAACACTTCTCCTGTAAATAAAAAATCGGTCCCTGTTTCTTCCATCCTCCGTCCCGCTATCTTAAGCATCATGGTATGGCAGTCGATGCAAGGATTCATATTCCGGCCATATCCATATCTCGGAGCCTTGAGCATTACTAAATATTCTCCAGTAATATCCATGACGAGTAGAGGAATTCCGATTTGATCAGCCGCTTGTCTGGCCTTTTTGGCATTAAAAAAAGGTGTCTCAAAAGTTACACCTTCAATTCCTATCCCCTGTTCCTGTATAAGCTTGACGGCCAGTATGCCGTCAAGCCCTCCCGAAAAAAGTGAAGTTCCCTTGACTTTCAATATTTTACTAAGTTCACCCCCCGTTTGTTATAAAGCAATCCACAAATTCCATTATCAACTTCCCGGTCAACAAAATATAATAACCCGTTGTTGTTATTTATTCGTATGGCGGGAAGAGATATTGTTCCCCCATTTTTTCCATCCTGTCCGGAAAAGGAAAATTTGAAATCATCCCGCAAGAAAGGAATTTTTACTGCATCGAGAACTTTCTCGATAACTTTTTTCTTGCTCTCTCTATCGGAAATAAAGACCATCTCCGTACCACTTTTCTTCAATACATCTACAAATTCTTGAGAGATCTTCTTAGAATTTATAATAACCCTTTTGTCGTTTGTCTTTAATAGAAGGTCTACTTTTATAGATGCTTCGAAACCATTTTTTTCCATACTATATATATCAACTTCAGAATGTTGCAAAGGAGAGTAACCTAAAGTCGAAAGCAGAAACTCTACCAATATTATATTTGTATCAGAATTTAAAACAGGAACATTCAGGTCTCCATATCTATCGCTATTGCCTGCTATTTCTGCTCCCTTCACAAGTTCCACAACTTCAAAACCCATTTCATCAGCATACCTCCTTATACTCCCGGGCAACAAACTGGAACGGTTTGCAACAAGCCTGATGCCAAACGAATAAGGTTTTTCAGTTGCGGATACTTTTTTCGATACAATCCAGTCAATAAATATATCTATCCGTGGATGATTCCCAACCTTCAAATAAGTTCCACACTTTTTAATGGAATAATCTTTGGAGGTGTTTATTATCCTTTCAATTATTGAAGGTATTGCCTCGTTTTCTTCAATAGTAACCACCGAATATTTTTCCCACGTCGATTGAATTAGTCTTTTTAAGCTTTCAGGCATACGACGGGAAAAATCGACTAAAATTGTAACCCCGTTATCCAGCTCTATAACCGGCATGGCAGAACAGTTAATGGTAATTTGGCCGGAAGAAGAAAGAGGAATATAATAATTCCCATTTGTTATAACAGATCCATTTATTCGACTCAGGATATAACGTATTGCCAGTATTTGTTTCTCATGATTGATAATTTTATCCGTTTTAACAATTTTTTTAACAAATCCCTTCCCCATGACAGCTTGCTTCTTCTCAATCACTTGTTTATTAATTAAATCTTTTGCAATAATGGGAACAGAAATCGTGCCTTTCTTTGCCTTTCCTCCGGGAAGCAATAACTTTTGCCCCGGATATATCATGTTTAAATCCTCAATGTTGGGATTGAGAGTCTTCACATCATGTAACATTCTATAAATACCCACACTGGAAACGCCCAATCGATCTTGAATAATATATGATACACAATCACCTTTTTTGACAGTGTATTTTGACAGAGCTTCTTTCTTCCCCCATACAGACATTCCTTTATTCTTCACATTAGAGGAATCATTTAAAGCCTCCGTTTTCTTTATAATCGTATCTTCTTCCCGAGTTATATATACGTCTTTTCGAGGCAACAACAGTTTTTGCCCGGGATATACTCTATCCAGATTCTCAATTTCAGGATTGAGTCGTTTTACCACTCTCAGTATCTTAAGAATTTCTTTTTCTGATCCTCCGAATTTTTTCCTGATGATATTAAATATCCAGTCGTCATTCTTGACAAAATATGTATCTACATTTTCTTTTAAAACGGCTGTTTTTTGAAAAAA
>Ga0209121_10006554_pt1 | contig 10200 bp, 12 predicted proteins | sample Cruoilmetagenom3_FD_187292 | JGI IMG/M metagenome (GOLD analysis project Ga0209121, IMG submission 187292) | Oil polluted marine microbial communities from Coal Oil Point, Santa Barbara, California, USA - Sample 3 (SPAdes) (version 2) | ecosystem: Environmental > Aquatic > Marine > Oil seeps ...
GTTGGAACCGCGGATTCGTACAATCCTATAACTTTTACTTTTAGCATTGCCGCGGCAGCTGAAAAGGCCTGGGTACCTTCAGTAGCCTTTTCTCCTCCTTTCGTTGCCGTCAGGTCAAGCACATCTCCTACTTCTATTGGATGGACCTTTGTTGCTGTAACGCCTATTAGAATAGGATAGGGTTCATCAGATGGGTCGCTCAAATCAAAAGAAATCCTTCCTAATTTCATTTCACCCAAGCTTATTTTTTCAGTAAGATTTCCCAGGTCAATCCTCGTTCCCAGATGGTGATGCAAGTAATCTTTATTTGGAGCAAACCATTCTCCTTCTACTATGCATTCTTTTATCGCTTCAAGTTGTGGATCATTTTCCAGATCTATTCCCTGAATTGTGCATCCATCAAAACCATCCCCGACGTTGTAGGTGCCCTGTATGGTCATCCTTACGCTTGCTTCGTACCCCGGAAGTTCTCTTTCAATCCGGTCTGCTATCTTCTGAGCATTTTTTAGTTCTCCAGCACCTCCATACAAATCTCTTTGATCTGAGCCCGGTGCGAGGATGCATGCATCCGAAGACAGGGTCATTTTTGTGGTTGATGAAACAACTTGGGTCATATAGAGTTGAGACGCATTTATTAGCATAAATGAAGACATGGTCAGAGCTATTACTACGATAATAACTCCGTAAGCCTTTTTGTGGTCTTTAATCTCTCCCCCAGCGTAAATTCTAGATGCTTTGCTCACCTAACTTACCTCCTTATTTGCCTTATCATTTACTATTCTTCCATCTTCTAATTCGATTATTCTGCGAGCATACTTCGCTTGATTTGGGTCGTGGGTAACGAATACGATAGTCACCTTATGCACTTCATTCATCCTTTTTAGGAGTTGCATGATATAATCGCTGTTCTTTGTATCGAGCGCTCCAGTCGGCTCGTCTGCAAAGACCACAGATGGATTGTTAATCAAAGCTCTTGCAATCGCAACTTTTTGCTGTTCGCCACCACTCATATGTACCCCTTTGTGGTTTGCGCGGTGCTCTATTCCAACTTCTTTCAACAGCTCCAGTGCCTTTTTAGTCAACTTGTTTTTTGGAGTATCCTGAATAATCCCTGGCAGGATTACATTCTGCATAGCCGTCAACCGGGGTATTATGTTATATGATTGAAATACAAAACCCATTTTTTTTCCTCTGAACGAAGCAATTTCCTTGCCTGTTATAGCGGATGTATCAAAACCATCAATCAAAACCTTCCCCTCAGTTGGTTTGTCTAGCAGACCCATTAGGTTCAGCAGGGTAGACTTTCCGCTGCCTGAAGGTCCCACCACCGCGACAAATTCAGATGGAAAGATTCTGCACGTGGCTTTGTCGATTGCCTTGATCTTGCTTTCGTATTGGCCGTAGACCTTGCTCGCTCCTTTTAGTTCCACTGCAGGAACGGAATTCATTTATTCCCCCTTCAGCCAAAGAATTTCACTTACTATATAAGATTATCGTATTTGGAATCGTTTTTTGCCGAAAATATATCCTATTTGATTCGGCAATCAAACCATCCAGACCAAATAAAAAGTAAATAGAACAAAGCCCCTTACCCTCTCTACAACATTCATAATGTTCATATGCTCATGCCTCCCCTCATAAGCCAGCAGAATGTTTGTCTATAGCTACATTCTAATGTTCATACGTTTATAGAAAACGTTCAGCGGAAAAAGATAATGAATAGAAGCGAAATTAAGGCCCTTTTTCAGGTTCGAATAAAACTTATGAATTCATCGAAAGAACCTCCTTGAAGGTATTTCCGAAGGTTTTTATGAAGGGGAGGATTTTTCTTAGGTACGATTTTCTATTTTTGCACTAAAAATAATAAGAAATAGAGAGGCAGTAAATTTATAGAATTCTTCCTTTTGTGATTCTTTTTAAATGCAAAGGGCGACTTAACTCACATACCTAGTTTATCCCTTCTTTAAAGTCAAGAGATTCATGGCTCTATAGCACCTCGCTTGGGTTATACCATTCGTACCTATAACTCTAACTCGCCCCCCTTCTAGCTTTAACGCTTCACAGATTTTTATAAAATCATCTATTTCATACATTAACTTCTTCGGTAAACCTGCCCTTTGGATTGCTTTATTAACTATTTTTTTTGCTTCCTCTTCCCCACCGACGGGACTCAACAGACTAAGCAAATATTTAGGACTTGGCTCAAACTCCACTTTTTCACCTCGGCTTTAATGAGAAGCCATAATATAATGCAGCGCATCCAGTCAGCTCACCCACCCTCCATATTCCAAGTAGGTCCATCCCATAACCTATCAGGTCAGGGATCAGAAAGAGTAAGAAGAGCGAGCCAATTCCTAGGAGCAGGGCCCTTTTCCTCAAAAATCCTCCAGACCACCTTGCAAAATAGAAGAAGAGAGATGAAACGATTAAACTTAAAAAGATTAGGTTTTTTTTACATAAATTATTTAACTTCGTAGCCAAGAAGTCCCCTTCCTAAACTATGTTAGGGCTCGGGATGAATTGGCTCATATTAATAATATACAAACTATAAAGTATGAATACTTTAGATTATATTACTGTATAATGAAACGAAAAAGAATATACCTTCGATAAGTACTGTGAGGTTGTATAGGATGGGAGTCAAGCTAAAAAATGCAGATAACTTATAAATTCAGGCTATATCCCGATTCAGAGGAAGAAAAGAAACTACTCTGGACTCTGGAGAAGTGCAGGGAGGTCTATAATCAAATGCTCGAAGAATTGAAAAACGGGAAATCCCAAATAGATTAGAACTACAATCCACGCTGCCAAAACTCAAAGAACAGCATCCGGAATTGAAGGATGGGAAGAAGGTAAAACGAGCATTTGCAACCAATGAAGAATACAACGAAAATGATGTTAATCTTGCAGAAAGACTCTTCTATCTATACAGTAAAAGAGGGGGGATAGAAACTACATACAGGATAAAGAAACATTCTTATCTTCCAAAGACAACGTCTAAGAACTATCTCATAAGACTATTCTATTTCATGTTCTCGGTCCTCTTGTATAATCTGTGGATACTGGCAGATATATTGATATGGTTTGCATTGTTTGGATTTGTGAAAGAGGATCATTTGGTTACTTCCAAGCTTTTTGGGACAATATTGTATACTATTGACCCAGATCCAGGAGGATAACAGGTTTATTGTCTGATTATTATTCGATATATCAGTTAGCGTGGAGTATATTTCAATAGCAATTATTTCATGTTTATCTAAAGAAATAATAGGTAAATCGTACATTTTTTAGGTGTATTTCTTCCTGTAGAATATCTTTTAGAGCATATTTTTATACAAAATCGTTTATTCAAACCTACCTTCGGAGCTACTGTAGAGACACAAAGATTTTAATAGATCCGGGTTTATCGCTAACTCCCAAGGAGTATAGTTCCATACTTCATCCAATTGAACTAAAAAGATCCTATCGAAAGGAGTAAGGATAGGAACAAAATAATGAAAAAATTAATAGCCGTATCAGGTAGCAATGGAACTGATGAGAATCTCACTGAGTTTGCCCTAAGAAGCGCCGAAGAGGTAGGACACTGGATCGCCAAAAAAGGAGGAGTTTTAATCTGTGGGGGCAGAGCAGGAATCATGGAGGCGGCCGCTAAAGGAGCAAAAAAGGCGGGTGGCTCAACCATAGGAATTTTACCTGGCTCGAAAGAAGAAGCGAATAGATTTATTGACATTGCTATTCCTACGCATCTTAGCTACTATAGGAATTACGTGCTCATAAGCAGTTCAGATGCAGTGATTGGTATCGCAGGCAGATGGGGTACCTTAAATGAGCTCTCCCTCGCGTTGGATCTGGGCAAACCAACAATTGTTTTAAAAGGTAGTGGAGGCTGGGCCGATATTTTAAGCAAGAAAGAGCTTCTAAAGGGGCTTAAACGAAAACCCCTCATTGCTCAATCAGCAAAAGAGGCGGTTGAGCTGGCGTTTGATCTAAGATAAAAATCAAAATGATAGAAAGAAATTAATTGAATGACCCAGAAAAATTTTGGCGCTCACAATAAAAGGTTTCCCACCGCAAAATTCTTTTATCGGCAAGATATAAGTGAAATAGAATTTAATTGAGGAGGGTGCATCATGGAGAACAAAATGAAACATGTAAATTATAAGGATGTGAAAAATGAGGCAGTTAAAGAAGAGGGATACAAAGACACAAGAATGAGGTGGCTCATAACAAAAGAGGATGGAGCTGAAAACTTTGCAATGCGTATGGTCGAGGTGGAGCCAGGGGGGCATACATCATGGCACGAGCACGATTGGGAGCATGAGATCTTCATTTTGGAAGGGAAAGGTGTAGCGAAGAGTAAGGAGGGAGAGGAAGAATTCAAGCCTTGGGATGTGATTTTTATTCCTCCAATGGCGAAACACCAGCTGAAGAACACTGGGAAAGATTTGTTGAAGTTTTTGTGCCTGATACCTTATAAAAAATGAAGGAACTTATACGCTTATCAAGAAATCTCTTTTGCACCCACCAGACTCATATTAGATGATTTCTTACTGCTGAGATTTAGGGCACCAAAAACCTTTAATATTTTTTAGGGTATCCTAAATATATGGAAAACGCGCTCTCAAGAAAAGTCGAAGACTACCTCGAAGCAATCTTCAATATCATAAAAGAAAAGGGTTATGCCAGGACAAGAGATATGGCATATCTTTTAGAAGTTAAGCCACCAAGTGTGGTCGAGATGATAAAGAAATTGGATGAAAGGGGCTTTGTCCTATATCGAAAATATGAGGGTGTGACATTGACACCAGAAGGAGAGAAGATCGGGAGACTCGTAAAAGGTCGTCATGATACGATAAAAGCTTTCTTAGAGATCATAGACGTGCCCGAAAGAATAGCAGATAAGGACGCATGCATCATCGAACATGAATTATATCCAGAGACCATTGGACAAATCAAAAATCTGGTAGAATTTGTAAAATCCGCTCCCGACCATCCAGAATGGATTGAGCACTTTAAAATATTCTGTGAGACTGGAAAACATCCTTGTGAAGAGAAGGATCATAAAAAGAGAAAAAAATTTTAGGTCATCTAGTAAAATCTAATCTTATTAGGATTTCTATCCAAAATCGAACATTATTAGGGGAAGTTATTTGAATACCTAAAGAGATACTATGATGCTAGGGAATGTGAAAAATGTGGCCGTATTATCGATTAGAAAGAAATATTTGACCGGGGAAGAATGAAGGAAGGTGAAATATGATGTCGATTCAACGCAAGATATTCGTGATTTTGCTACTATCCTTCTTGGCATTGTCTTTAAGCAATGTGGGATGCGTAGAAAAACCTCCAGAAGAAAAGGAGGAGGAAGAAATCAAAGAAGAGGTAGAAAAGATTGGTGTGCTCATGATTGGTTTTGGTGAACCAGGGAAATTTGATGCCGGTTCTGAGGTTGCATGGAAAAATTTCCTCTTGAATTATATGGAATCCGGAATGAGGATGCTCAAGATGTCATTTATGTTTCCCATAGTTAAAGGGACTATGATACCCATGATAGATTCTGGTACATTGCTAGTGGATAAAGATGATCCTTTTGCTGCTGATCCAAAAGAACATCCGAGTTTGGTAGATACCTGGGGGAACGCATACACAGGTGAAGATTATAAATGGGTTTCCATACCCGAAGGCTCGTTCCCAATGCTTGGACCTTTATTTTCTTACTATCTAGCGCCTGATGGCCCAGGTAAAGGTGAATCCGATTTTTGGGAATACGTTGGCTTAACCATGTACGGCTTTTATCGGTATATGGACAACCACAATCCTGGAGAAGAAAGAGAACTCAGAATAATGGATGAGACGGAAGGAAAGTTAAAAGAAAAATACGGGGATAAGATTATCATCGAGCGAGGGTTTGGTGCCGCACACCCGGGCTTCCTAGATTTTAGAGTTGCCGCAGAAAAAATGGTGAAGGAAAAAGGAGTGAAAGACATTGTATTGGCAGAGGACTATGTCTGTCAATCCGAATTTGAACACCCATCTGGGGAGATAGTGGAATATTTCGAAAAGAAAGGGTTAAACGTCAATATCGTTGTATCAGGCCAGATAGGTGGAACAGATGCATATAATGAAGGCGTAGCAAAGAAGGTCGAAGAAGAGCTCGAAAATATTCCAAACGACCGTGATGTAGTCATCCTCCTCAACCACCACGGAATGTTCAATCTGAACATGATCCTCTACGACTGGAGAGAGGAACCCTACCACGAACACGCAAGGAAGGCCTTCGAGGGGGCGGAGAAGGCGATATACGATCTAGATATCGCGAAGAACTGGAAGGGAAAATTCGATGTTTGGCAGGCATACACCGAATTTGTGGAGGGGATGATGGACCCGAATAACAGGATATTGAGCGTGGCAGAGGCGGCAGACAAGGCAGTAAAGGAGAATTACGAATATTGTATAGACGTACCATACGAGGTCGGGAATTCTGGATTTGAGACATTGATTGGATTGAGAGAGGAGGGTTGGGGCCTGGAAACCCCTGCATGGAGAGAATACTATGAAGATGGACTTAGAAAATATAAAACTGAATTTGAATACAACGGAATGAATGTTGTCATCACTGATGGATGGATCGAGGGATATGCTGAGGGATACTATGAACAGGTCTCAAAGGCAATCGAGAAGGTACTATTACAAAGGGAGGAGGTGTGAACAGTGGATGCTATTCTAGTAAACCTTTGTTGCACTTTTCCTTCTTTATTCCTTCGCATAATTCCAAATTGTCTAAGCTGCAACATGCTTGCATGCATGCTAAACTTCATGGGATATCTTTCACCCTGCTGTGAAATGCTGGGTATATAAGAAGGAAAAAAAGATTGAAAAACTCTTTCTCAGTTAAAATTCGTGATGTTCTTTTTGTACAAAGGCAAAGCAAAGAGACATGTTTAAATATTAGGCAAACCTATTATTATAAGGTTACCCTATAAGATGCAAATCACTTTAGCGAATCTAGGACCTAGGCAAAAAGGAACCATCATCCAGATCATTGGGGGTAGAGGTATGCAGAGCCACTTGAGGACAATCGGGGTCAGAGAAGGAAAAACTGTTAGAATAGTAACCAAACAACCCGCGAGGGGACCCATAGTTTTGGAAATCGATGGCAACAGGATCGCAATGGGAAGGGGGATGGCGATGAGGGTTTTGGTAGAAATATGAAGATCTTATTGATGGGAAACCCGAACGTAGGAAAGAGTGTGGTGTTTTCAAGGCTGACAGGTATAAATGTTATCGCATCAAATTATCCTGGAACGACTGTGGAGCTGAAGAGAGGCAGAACCAGATTAAATGAAAAAAGAGCGGAGGTGATTGATGTTCCAGGTGCTTACTCGTTAGAACCAACCTCAAAGGCTGAGGAGGTTGCAGTGAGGATGCTGGAGGAGGGAGACGCCGTCATAAATGTTGTTGACTCGACGAACCTGGAGAGAAACCTGTACCTAACCCTACAGCTTAAAGAGAGGGAGGTGCCCATGGTGGTGGCACTCAACTTTTGGGATGAGGCGAGGCACAAGGGCATAAAGATCAACATTGCGAGCCTGAGAAAATTATTGGGCGTGCCGATCGTACCAACAATTGCAATCACCGGAGAGGGGATCAGAGAGCTGGTTGCTTCGATTCCATCAGAAGCTTCTCCTTCAAAAGTTCTCTCTGAGGATGAGAGATGGATCGAGATCGGAAGAATAATCAGAGAGTCTCAAATTGTGACCCACAGGCACCACACTCTCTTGGAAGTGCTCGGAGACGCGTCAGTCAAACCCCTAACGGGGATTCCCATAGCAATCGTTGTTATGCTTGCAACATTTTGGGTAGTGAGACTGATCGGTGAAGGATTGATTGGTTATGTGTTTGACCCGATTTTCGACCTTTATGAAGGGCTTGTTTTAGAATTAAGCGAAGCGATGGGTCCCGGCTTTTTGCATGATATTTTGATTGGAAAGTTAACAGATGGGGGAATAAACTTTGCTGAGTCGATGGGCCTGCTAACGACGGGAATGTATGTTCCGTTTGCCATGGTTTTACCATACGTTTTTGCTTTTTATCTGGCTCTGGGCATTTTGGAGGATAGCGGCTATCTGCCTAGATTGGCTGTTTTGATAGACACCTTGATGCACAGGATAGGCTTGCATGGCCTGGCTATAATACCGATGATGCTTGGTTTGGGCTGCAATGTCCCGGGAGCCTTATCGACTAGAGTCTTGGAAACGAAGAAACAGAGGTTCATCGCTGCGACCCTGATGGCAATCGCGGTTCCCTGCATGGCTCAGATAGCCATGATATTTGGGCTGGTTGGTAAACTGGCAGGTGTGAAAGGACTCAGCATCGTTTTTCTCACGCTCTTTCTGGTGTGGGTTGTGCTCGGGCTCTTGCTTAAACACCTCGTAAAAGGGGAATGCCCGGAGATATTCATGGAAGTTCCTCCTTACAGGGTGCCATCTGGGCTTGCCCTGTTCAAAAAACTATGGATGAGGATAAGAAGCTTTCTAACCACTGCAATCCCTTTTGTCTGCTTGGGAGTCTTTATCGTAAATTTGCTCTATGTACTTGGAATAATAGAAGCGATGGGAGATCTATTTGCCCCTCTGATGACGGGGTGGCTCGGCCTACCCTCAGACGCTGTTGGAGCGCTAATAATCGGATTTCTGAGAAAGGATGTGGCAGTTGGCATGTTACTGCCTCTCGGCTTAACCGCATCTCAAGCAGTAGTGGCTTCAGTTGTTCTTACCATGTATTTCCCCTGTGTTGCAACTTTTGTTGTCTTGATTAGAGAACTGGGTATTGTAGACATGCTAAAGTCAATGGGCATAATGGTTGTTTCAGCTATGTTGGTGGGAGGGGTGCTAAACCTACTACTCAATCTACTGGGGGTGTAAAAAATGATCTCAAAATCTGTTGAAGACTATTTGGAAGCAATCTACCGGCTGCTAAAAGAGAAAGGCTACGCCAGACCGATAGACATAGCACAGAAACTTCGGGTAAAGCAACCCAGCGCCACAGAAATGGTCCAGCGACTGGCCAAGGACGATCTGGTTGCATACGAGAAGTACAGGGGTATGACGCTGACGCCAAAAGGGGAAAGGATCGCAAACTCTGTCTACCGGAGACACAGGACGCTCGCAGAATTCTTGAAAATTCTAGGAGTGGAAGAGAGGATAGCCGAGGAGGACGCATGCAAAATAGAGCACGATGTTAACCCGAAAACAATGAGACAGCTGGTCAAATTCGTGGAGTTTGTCCAAAAATCCCCGCAAGAACCGAGATGGCTGGAGCATTTTGGGGAGTATGCTGGGACAGGAAAACATCCAGAGCGCGGTAGAAAAAAAGAGGGACCAATAGGTAATCAATAAGACAGTAGAGATTGTGAATTCAAACTTATTACAAAGAATGGAGAGTCGGGCGATGTGAACTTGCTTAAAAAATACATGGAGTGGAGCTAAAACAGTTGGTTAGGAGGTTTCATACAATGCAAATTCAGAGTTTTTTATGAGTAAAAATGTCAATTCATCCAGCAATATTTAAGTAGTAACGTAAGATTAAATCTTATGGCAAAAGCTCTTGTGGTATATTTTACAGTAACTGGTCACACAAAAAAGGCAGCAGAAGATATTGGGAAGGGAATGGAAAACAAAGGCATTGAGGTTAGCATAAAGAGCGTCGTTGACTTTTCCCAAAAAGATGTTGAACCTGTTGAAATTGTCGTTTTTGGTAGCCCAACTCACCTGTCACGTCCCGCCACAAAAATAAAGGAAGCAATGGAAAAGCTGGATGAGAGGTCTCTGAAAGGAAAGTGGGTTTCTGCTTTTACCTGCATGGCAATCAGGGGGGGAGATAAGGTGCTAAAAAGCTTGGAAGAGATGCTGAAAGAAAAAGGAGCGGAAAACTTCATTCCTGGGGTGGTGATACATGCGGGGGCTCTGCTCTCTCTGGTTAAAGGACGTGATGCATCTCCGGAAGATGTCGAAAAGTGTGAAAAGCTCGGTGAGAGTCTCGCATCAAAATGTTGAGACGTACAATTGGTTGAGGACGTGTCGGTCATTCGTCATTTATTCTTTTACAATATCAATGCAAGAAAGCCCATGAATTTATTCATGGGATGAATGCTGTTAAGTCAACTTTCTAACTTAATGTTTATACAAATTTACAGGAATA
>Ga0209121_10006555_pt1 | contig 10200 bp, 7 predicted proteins | sample Cruoilmetagenom3_FD_187292 | JGI IMG/M metagenome (GOLD analysis project Ga0209121, IMG submission 187292) | Oil polluted marine microbial communities from Coal Oil Point, Santa Barbara, California, USA - Sample 3 (SPAdes) (version 2) | ecosystem: Environmental > Aquatic > Marine > Oil seeps ...
CACTGGGGGTTTCCCGGGGTGACGCGCCGCCGGTGATCCTTCAGCCAGGCTGTCGCTTGGGAGTGCGAGGGCACATTGCTTCGACCCACGAGGTGTACTTCGGCGTCACCGTCATTTATGCCGGTGGCGGATTCGCAGGTAAGTTTCATATCATGCGACCCGCCGTCGAGTTTCCCGGCGGAGAAGACTTTGAGGTCCTTCTCGACCTGCGAGACTTTGGGCTCGATCCTTCGCTTGGCGAAATCAAGGACAAGCTGCCGCGCACTCCCTTCCACTTGGTGGTTGAATCCGTATGGTGCCATACTCTAGACCAACAGGCAGGGCTGGAGATTGCCGATGTGGAATTGTTGTCGCCCACGACATCGGTGAATCCCCTGCCAACAGAGCTGCCAGTCATGGACATTTGGGCGGCCACGTCGCAAGGCGACCTGGATACGGTCAGACGTCATCTCGCCGCCGGAACCTATATTGACGCAGCTTTCATCGCACCGGGGATTCCCGCCTCGGGAGCGACACCTCTGCATATGGCGGTCCTGTCTGATCAGCGTGAGATTGCCCAATTTCTTATCGACCAGGGCGCCAATATCAACGCCCCGGCCAAGGATGAATACGGCGGCACACCGCTGCACTGGGCAGCCGTTTTGGGACGCGTGGAAATAGCCAGACAGTTGATTGATGCCGGGGCGAATGTAAATGTCAGTGACAAGAATGGTACGCCGTTGGACGCAACCACCTACGAGAAGTTTTCCGATGGCAAATCCAGGCGTGCGATTGCCGAGCTCCTCCGTGCGTCGGGCGGCGAACTGAAGCAGTCGGTTCAGGAATGAAAAGTACGGAGAAAGAGGCAATCAAAGACTTCCATAACTGCGGTACTTATGGATTAAGGGAGACTTAGAATGAAGAAGATTAACGCATGGATTTTAGTAATCACAGTACTCGTAGTATGCGCACAGACTAAGAAATCGGCCGCTGCTGCGCCAGACGTCGATATTTGGAATGCGGCAGCGAGAGGTAACATAGAGGCTATCAAGCAGCATTTGGAAGCCGGTACAGACGTCGATGCCAAGGAACCGCCCGGGGGCGGCACTCCGTTGCTGGTGGCGGCGACCTTCGGTCGGATCGAAGCCGCCAAATTCCTGATAGAGAAAGGGGCGAATGTCAATGCCACAAGCAACGACGGAGCCACGGCCCTGCATGCAGCGGCCTTCTTCTGCCATACAGAGATCGTCAAGCTGCTTTTGGGCGAAGGCGCAGTGGTGGATGCCAAGAACATCAGAGGCGAAACGTCCCTTGACGCAGTAGCGGGTGATTGGAATCAGGAGTTGGAAGGCATCTACAAGTGGTTAGCGGAACTCTGGAAACTCCAGTTGGACCTTGAAAGAATAAAGGCTACCAGACCGAAAATCGCCGCGATTCTGCGCGAGGCTTCTCGCAAGAGCGTAGAGAAGCGAAAAGCAACAGAGGTGAAAAGTACTGGTTTCAAGGGTTCTTATTACATGAACGGCGAAATTCATGTTAACACGTACGGTACACCGGAAGGTAAGCCGCTGACAACCGGCCACCAGGATTTCAAACCGTCCTGGTCGAAGACCGGCGATATGCTTGTCTTCTTTCGGCGATTGAAGAATCACCGCGTGACTGTGATGTGGAAGACTGCGATCTGTATTATCAACGTTGACGGCACGGGCTTTCACCAATTGACCGACGGCACACACACGGATTTCAATCAAACATGGACGCGTGAAGGATCCAACACGCCCATCTGGAACCGGAAGAATCCGGCCACAGGTGGCTTCTATGTGATGAAGAGCAGGGTGGGGGCCAAGCCCGATGAGGAGATTGCACTCACGGACAAGCGCTATCACACCTGGGCCTACACATGCCTTATGGACGGACGCATTCTCGTACAATGCACACATCCAACACAGGGCTGGGGTTATTTCCTGATGACACCCAATGTCAATGGCAAGCCCACGTTTGAACGCATCCACTGTGACATGGCCACAAGGGGACTGCTGGATCGGGTCAGCATCTCACCCAGTGAAACGAGGGTGTGTTTCGAATACCAGCTTGGGCATCAATACAAAGACACGGGACGCACGCTTTACATCGCCGATTTTGACGCGAACAAGCCCAGTATTACCAATGCCAAGGCGTTTGCCAATGAGGAGCGAGCAGATCGCTGGTTTGCCTACCCCCGCTGGACCAAGGACGAAAAGGCGATTGTATATCATGCGAGCCCGTCACTCTACCTCTACACATTAAAGGATGGATCTACCATCAAAGTATCCACTAACAACGGCGCCGACTACCGATATCCTCACTGCGAGGCAACGCCGAAGTAGAGACGATAGTGAAAGAAAGTCAAGTGATGGAGCCTTGCTATGAACAGTCCAGTTAATGATATTGAGCGGCGTGAATTTTTGAAACGTGCGGCCCAAACCGCGGCGGTGGGTCTTATAGCAACAAATCTCGCAGGTAGTGCCGTACCCGAGGCTAAGCAAATCAAGCTGACAGACAAGATCCCCAGCCGTGTCCTGGGCAAGACCGGCGTCGAACTACCGATGCTGGGATACGGCGGCGCCGCCCTCCCCAAGAAATGGGGAAACACCCTGTCAACTAAAGACCGAGTGAAACTGGTACGCCACGCCTACGACAGCGGTATCCGCTATTTTGATACGGCCATCAGTTATACGTACGAAGACAGTCAGGCCATTATTGGTGAAGCGCTCAAAGATGTGCGTGACAATGTGTTTGTTACCACCAAGGTGGACTTCTGGGACATATCCAAACCGGACGGCCGTATCACCAAGGTCAACAGGGGGGATGTGATCCGGCAGGTCGAGAAGAACCTGAAAGAACTTCAATCGGATTACATCGATGCCATCATGATCCACGGCACGCCGGGCGTCGAGCAGATGACCGTTGGACAGTGCATGGAAGTCCATGCTGAACTCGTGAAAGCTCGTGACAAGGGCCTGGTTCGTTTTATAGGATTTTCGGCTCACCACTACTTTGACAAGGCATTGGCTTTGATTTCAACCAATGAATTCGATCTGTGCATGCTGGCTTACGGATACCTGCCGCGCGGGAACAGTCGGCTTTTTTCTCCCCGGACCACAGAACTGCGTAACGCATGTCTGGCAAAAGCGCATGAACTCCAAATGGGAATCGTCACGATGAAGGTCCTGGGGGCCGGCATGCTCGGAGGTTTCGGTATGAAGAAGTATGAAAGGCTACCTGGTACGGCAATCCGCTATGTGCTCCAGGACGACCGCATCCAAATACTGACTATTGGTATGCGTTATCCAAATGAAATCGACCACAACGTAAAGATCCTTGCTGACGACACAACATACACGAGCGAAGACCGTGCTCTGTTGGCGGATGCGGGAGTTGCCGTCCTTAACGATGAAAACGTCAAGAAAATGAGCGTGCAATGAATGATGCAGATTGTTGTGACACAAGATACCAAAGGAGGCATATGATGCATATTCTCTGGGGAAGTTTGATCATAGCAGCAGGCCTATTCATGCTGGTCTGCGCAAGTCTAAAGAGTCAGTTTATCATCTATCGGCTTATGGTCAATCGCTCCAAAATACTATGGGGTGAGAATGTGTATCGTTTCCACCAGATTACAGGAGCTGTTGTCATCGTCTTTGGAGCATTAGTGGCCCTTGGGTGCATGTAACCATGGAAGAAGGCCGACTACCGGTATCCCCACTGCGAGGCAATCCCGAAATAGGTAGGTGAGTTGTTTGCGGAACGGTGAAGTCTGAAAGAGTGCCAGAAAGAGAAATGACAGACAAATGAATCAGGTAAAATCACCATGATAGAGTACCAGGACACCTTCGAATTTAATGCGGATAAGCCTATCTTGGTAATGGACAAACTATGCAAAAATTATGAATTAGGATCGACCGATTTGCGTGTCTTGCGTGAGATCGACTTGACAATCCGCTGCGGTGAATACGTTGCCATTATGGGGCCCAGCGGTTCTGGAAAATCAACCCTGCTAAATATGATCGGTTGTCTGGATCGTCTGCACAACGAGGGCAAAACACTGATAATTGTTACTCATGATGAGCATATTGCCGCCAAGGCCGAACGTGTGATCCATCTCTTTGACGGACATATAGCTAAAGAAGATAATAATAAGCGGTAGTTATTCATGTTATTATTCGGTATAAACTTTATAGTGAAATTGGCAATGAAGAAACTTGTGTTGACGAAATCACGTAGTCGCATTCGGTTAGCTGCTTGGGTGATGCTTGCTTTGTTGGTATCTATGGTTATTGTTGCCAGCGGGTGTTCTCGCACCGAGCATCGACTTCAAGCGGATCGAGAAGCGTACGATGTAATCGCCGAGCGAAACGTTGATCCGCGATGGCACGCGGATGACTATAACATCGAGATTGATCCTCGCAGTCGATACTTTGATCCCTGCGATCCGGATCGTCCTCCGATGCCCCCGGACGATCCTGCCTCGCACCAATACATGCGCCTGGTTGACGGGAAGAAAGGCTTCAAGCACTGGGATGATAACGGCGTTCGGGCCGAGTTGGAGAATCCCGAATGGCGCGAAGCGCTCGCCGAATATGTCGAAGTGGGCACCGATGACTCGGTCAAGCTCAACATTGATTCTGCGCTCAAGCTCGCCTACGTACACTCGCCGTCCCATCAGAACCAATTGGAGACGCTTTATCTTTCCGCCCTGGACGTCACGACAGAGCGATTCCGCCTGGATACACAGTTCTTTGGCGGATATGATGCGAAATACAACCACAATGGATCTTTGAAGAGCGATCAATTGACCTTGGGGGCGGATCCGACGCTCCAGGTACGACGAAAATTTGTCAACGCGGGTGAGCTTTTGGTCGGATTCGCCAATTCGTTCGTGGTCGAGTTCGGCAGTACTGGCGCAAATTTCGCTTCTTCGCTGGCAAATTTCTCGTTCGTCCAGCCGTTGTTGCGCGGCGCCGGGCGAGATATTGCGTTAGAGCAACTGACGTTTGTCGAGCGCGCCTTGCTTGCGAACCTGCGTGCCTACCGTCAATACCGCCAGGGTTTCTATACGCAAGTCGCAATTGGCGAGCTGGGGGTCGCCGGACCGCAGCGGGGCGGCGGCAGTACGGTCATTGCGGGATTTTCCGGTCAGGGTAGCGTCGGCGGTTATATCGGCCTGCTGCAACAACTCCAACGGATCCGCAATACCGAGGATAACCTCAGCCTGCAGGAGCGGACTCTGGCGCGTCTGGTAGCCTTCCAGGAAATCGGTGTAATCGACCTGGTGCAAGTGGACCAGTTTTGGCAGAGCATTGAAAACGAGCGTGCCAACCTGTTGCAAATCCGAAATAGCTTTGAACTGACTCTCGATTACTACAAGACGGGTACACTCGGTTTACCGCCGGACCTGCCCATCGAACTGGACGACAGTCTAATTCGCCAGTTTCAACTGGTCGCGCGCGAGGCAACCGAGGTCGAGGACGCCATTGTTGCGTTGCAGGATTATCTCGGCGAGTTGTCGGAAGATGTGGGTATCGAGTCGCTCGGTCAAATCCTGAAAGATGCCTCAACACTTGTGGAGTCCCTTCGGCGCCAAATGGATGATGTGTCGCCGGACCTCATGCGCATGGAAGAGGCCGTGCCGGCGCGCGAACAGACTATGACCAACGAGCAAAAGAGGACGTTCCAACGCGACAGAGAGCGCCTGCATGAGGGATTGGCTGACCTGGAACAGCAGTTCGAGCAAGTCCAGGCTGAGCAGAAGACCATTCGAGACGGACTCTCTGAGAGTACTAAAAATGCCACCTTCGGCAAGACCGTCGTCTGGTTAACCAACCTCCTTCGCCTCGTTCAGGGTTCCATGTTGGTGCAGGCACGTGTGCGCCTTGAAACGGTAAGCGTCGAGACTATCGAATTGGATTCCCAGGATGCCTTCGGAACCGCGCTTGCCAACCGTATGGATTTCATGAATGGCCGGGCGGCGCTGGTGGATAGTTGGCGGTCAATCCAGTTGAACGCCGATGCCCTGCAGTCGGTCCTGAATGTCACCGTAAACGGTGATATCCGAACGACGCGGAACAACCCTGTCAGTTTTCGCGAGTCCGCGGGAAATCTACGGATGGGATTGGAATTTGACGCGCCCTTCACGCGACTGTTGGAGCGGAACAACTATCGCCAGTCACTGATCGACTACCAACGGAGTCGTCGCGACTTCATCCGGTCACATGACTCGCTCCACCTGGGACTGCGCGGGTTGCTGCGACAGATTGAGCAGCTTCGTATGGACCTGGAGATTCAACGGCGCGCCGTCACGATTGCGATTCGGCGTGTCGATATGACGCGTGCCGCGTTTTATGCGCCGGTGCGGCCCCCGCAGCCGGGACAACGACCGGCTCAATTCGGACCTACTGCGGCGACCAACCTTCTGACGGCACTGTCTTCCCTGCGCAACACACAGAACAACTTCATGGGCGTGTGGCTCAACTACTACGCCTCGCGCATGCGCTTGGCGCGCGAGCTGGGTACCATGAAGCTCGACCAGGACGGCGACTGGATAGACCGTCGGGTTTCGAATTCCAGCCTCGCGAACGCATCTGACAGTGACTCGTCGAGCCTGCCCCCCGCCCTTCCCGGCGAATGGATCGAGTTGGCTGACCGCTTACCGCAGGAACTGGATGCACTGGCTCCGGCAGCAGTCGAAACATCCGAAGGTCCGGCCGAGATTGATGCCCGGCATGCGGAACTCATAAAGGAGACCGATCATGTCGACTGACGTGCTTGCGAAAAAGCAGAGTTCACAAGCTCGCAGCCGCTCTCAGAAGTCTCCGGGTGCCCGACGGTGGAAACTCGGTCTGTTGGTGATTGGTGCGGTGGCCGTGGTGGCGATTGCAGCTACGTTTATCTCCGGTGCCATTTCTCCACCTGAATCCGGTCCCAGGCTGACGCACACAATTGCGCGCGGTGACCTGGTCGTCTCAGTCACAGAACAGGGCACCCTGGAGAGCTCCAACAATACGGAAATCAAGTGCAAAGTCCGAGGTTGGAGCCTCGTGACCTGGGTGGTCGAGGACGGTACGGAGGTGAAAGCAGGCGACGAATTGGTCAGGCTGGATACCAAGCGAATCGAGGACGCCATCAGTCTGCAAACCACGAATACCCATACCGCGCGGGCCACATACGAACGAACCAAGGCCGAAGTGGCGAAAGCGGAGATAGCTATCCCGGCGTACCTGGAAGGCAGTTATCGAACGCAGTTGAAATCGTTGGAGAGAGGATTAAAGATTGCCGAGACGAATCTATTGACCGCCCAGAAGATGCTTGCCCACTCTAATAACTTGTTTAAGCGCGGCTACGTAACTGAATTGGAAGTCGAGGGCAATGCCTTCACAGTCACGCAGGCTGAGCTGGAACTGAAAGTCATACAAACCGAGATCGATGTTCTGAAAAAATACACCAAAGAAATGCGGATGGAGACACTGAACGGCAACTTGATCGCAAACAAATATAAGCTGGAATCGGACAAAGCCGGACTCGCCATGGACCAGGGTCGCCTCGATCGCGCGAAGGAGGAACTTGAAAACTGCGTCATTAAAGCCGAAAGGAGCGGCCTGGTGATTTACCCCTCGGCTGCAGCGTGGAAGGAGACACCCGACATCGCTGAAGGTGTGAATGTACGTAAGGATCAGGTCCTGCTGCTTATGCCCGACCTGTCCAGGATGCAGGTGAAGGTTGGTATTCACGAATCCATTGTCGACCACATCAAGCCGGGGCAGGCGGCCCGGATTACGCTGCCGGACATAACGCTTGACGGCAAGGTTTCCTCTGTTGCCTCGGTCGCTAGACCGGCCGGTTGGTGGACCGGAAACGTGGTGAAATATGACACGATTATTGAGCTTCCCTCCGTCGAAGGGCTGAAGCCCGGCATGAGCGCTGAGGTGCAAGTGATCATCGATCAGTATACGGACGTGTTGACAATACCAGTTGTCGCGGTGGTAGAAACGGTAGAAGGAGACTTCTGTTGGGTCAAGACGGCCGAAGGAATGAAACGGCGTTCGCTGAAACTCGGTAACACCGACGACTCGTTCATTGTTGTCAAAGCGGGTCTGAAGGAGAGCGAAGAGGTCGTACTCAATCCGCTTGCTTTCGTTGAGGAAGCACAAAATGAGGTGCTGATACCGCTCGACGAGGAAAAGACGCCCGAGCCGGTGAATCCGGAGACCGATCATGTCGACTGACTTGCTTCCAGAAACACAGAGTCCGCAACAGCGTAGCGATCAGGATTCTTCTTCAAACCGATGGTGGTGGGGTATTCTGCTGGCTATCGCTGTGGTAGCTGTGGTAGCGTCGGCTGCCGCACTGATCCCAGGGGCTGGTTCGTCACACCAGATCGGTCCTGAGCTGACGCATACGATCACGCGTGGCGACCTGAACGTCACGATAACCGAACAAGGGACACTGGAGAGCGCTGACAACACGGAGATCAAGTGCAAGGTCCGCGGGCAAAACACCATCATCTGGGTGATCGAGAGTGGGTCGGTGGTCAAACCGGGAGATGAATTAGTGCGCTTGGATACGCTGGTGATAGAAGACGCCATCGCTGAACGCACGAAGTATGCCTATTGGACAAAATCCGGGGCCGAACGAGCCCGAGCGGATGTGGCCAGAGCTGAACTCGCCATCCCGGAGTACCTGGAAGGTCGATATCGCTCGCAACTGATGACGCTGGAGAAGGACCTGATCATTGCCAGGTCGAACCTGCTTACTGCACAGAACATACTTGCCCATGCGGAAAAAATGGCTGAGCGAGGCTACGTCAGTGGATTAGAAGTCGATGAGAAGACGTTTGCGGTCACACAAGCTGAGTTGAATGTAGACGTCAAGAAGACCCAAATCGATGTTCTGACACGATTCACCAAGGCCATGGAACTGGAAACGCTGAATGGTAACTTGAACGCAGCCAAAGCCCGGTATGCCGCGGAGGCCGAGCGAAACCAACAGGATGCGGCTCGCCGCGACCTCGCCATCGAGGAGCTCGAGTACTGCGTCATGAAAGCCGAACGGAGCGGCCTGGTGATTTATCCCGTGGCCCAAAAGTGGAAGAGAGCACCCGAGATCGAAGAAGGTGCGACCGTGCACAGGGATCAAGTCCTGCTGCTTATGCCTGACCTGTCCAAGATGCAGGTGAAGGTTGGTATTCACGAATCCATGATCGACCGTATCAAACCGGGATTGGCTGCCAGGATCACGCTGCCGGACAAGACGCTTGACGGCGAGGTTTCCTCTGTGGCCTCGGTCACCGGGGCGGCAGGGTGGTGGACCGGAAATGTGGTGAAATACGACACAATCGTTAAGCTCCCCTCGGCGGAAGGGCTGAAGCCCGGCATGAGCGCCGAGGTTGAAGTGATCATTGATAGGCACGCGGACGTGCTGACGATCCCCGTATCCGCGGTGGTAGAAACGGCTCAGGGAGACTTCTGTTGGGTCAAGACGGCCGAGGGAGTAAAACGGCAATCGCTGCAACTCGGCGATACCAACGAGACGTTTATTGTGGTCAAGGCGGGTGTGAATGAAGGAGATGAGGTTGTACTTGATCCGATGGCCTCCATTACAGAGGCCCAGGCATTGGTCCTGAAACCGCTCGACAAAGCAAAGTCACGAGAGCCGATAAACATGGAGGCCGATCGTGTCGAGTGACGTGTTTCCACAAAAGCGCAGAAATCATCAGGGTACCTCACCACACCGATGGAGGAAACGTGGTTTGCTTACGATCGGTGTAGTCGCCGTGGTAGTGTCGGCTGTAGCGCTGATCCCAGGCGTCATTTCGTCGCGGGAGATCGGCCCCAGACTGACTCACACAGTCACGCGGGGCGACCTGATCGTTACAGTCACCGAACAGGGGACTCTGGAGAGCGCTGAAAATACGGAAATCAAATGCAAGGTTCGAACTGCGGCGGTCCCCATCATCTGGGTGATCAAGAGCGGTACGGAAATCAAGCCTGGAGACGAACTGGTCAGATTGGAGACGCTGGACTTCGAAGACCGACTCAATGGAGTGTCGAAGTATGCTCATTCGACGAAGTCCGCAGCCGAACGATCCAGGGCTGATGTGGCGCGAGCGGAGCTCGCCATCCCGGAGTACCTGGAGGGCAGGTATCGTGCGCAGTTGATGACGCTTCAGAAGGACCTGGCTATTGC
>Ga0209121_10006556_pt1 | contig 10200 bp, 11 predicted proteins | sample Cruoilmetagenom3_FD_187292 | JGI IMG/M metagenome (GOLD analysis project Ga0209121, IMG submission 187292) | Oil polluted marine microbial communities from Coal Oil Point, Santa Barbara, California, USA - Sample 3 (SPAdes) (version 2) | ecosystem: Environmental > Aquatic > Marine > Oil seeps ...
GTGGTGTTTGGCAATCTGTAGTCAGTCCCGCACATCAGTGTGGTGGCGGAAAAACAAATGTTAGTGAAACGACACTCTTCAGGAGAGATGACATGAGTCGAATAAACGTTATTGAGCACAGTGAAGCGAATGCTGAACAAAAATCACTATTGGATGCCATTCAGGCGCAGCTTGGTATGGTGCCGAATTTTCTTAAGGTCTTCGCCAATTCTCCAAGCGCGCTGAAAGCCTTTTTAGGATTACACGGTATTGCCAACGAGGGCAGCCTTGATGCCCAAACGCGTGAGCGCATTGCGCTGGCACTGGCACAGCAGAATGCCTGCCAGTACTGCTTGTCTGCGCACTCCGCGATTGGTCGAAAGGCGGGCTTGAGTGGTGCCGAGGTCGATGCCAATCGGGCCGGAACCAGTGAGGATGCAAAAGCGGCTGTGGCCGTTAAGTTTGCCAAGGCGCTGGCAGAACACAGCGGTGAGGTGACCACGGAAGAAATTCTTGAGGTGCGGAATGCCGGTTACAGCGATGCCGATATTGTGGAAATTATCACCCACGTGGGTATGAACATTCTGACCAATATTGTAGGTAAAGCCAGCAGAGTGACGATTGATTTCCCTTCGGTGGATTTACAGCTTGCCTCCTAAGCGGAGATTAGCCGTCCGGCAACTTTATCAGTGATTAATTACAACATTTTGTTTAAGGAGTCATCATGAAAAATCCACTGACAAATGGTTCGCATCACATTGGATTAACTGTATCGGAGCTCGAGAAATCAGCAGCATTTTTTACTGATATTTTGGGCTGGATAGAGGTGAAGAGGAATGATGAGTATCCATCAATTTTTGTGAGTGATGGACAGATCATGGTGACTCTTTGGGCGATTAAAGAACCCCCCGCGGTACGGTTTAACCGAAAATCAAATGTTGGCCTGCACCACTTAGCACTGCAAGTTAGTAATGAAGCTGTGTTGAATCAAGTTTACCGAAGATTGATGGATAACGGAGTAGACATCGAGTTTTCACCAGAGAGCGTTGGAACCGGTCCAGCCAAACATATGATCTGCTTTGATCCCAGTGGGATAAGAGTGGAGTTTATTTGGGCTGGTCAGTAGCCGGTTACAAAACATTCTCCCTAGGGTGTCTTGTTTATCCATAAAAACCAACTATTCAGAGGTTTGTACCATGGGACATCGATTTTCAGAAATCACGTTTACTGAATCTGTTCGTGAGGTACAGCGGGAAATGGGAAGTCGTGCCGGCTATGCCGTTATGGATGGTGGTGATGATTACAATCATCGGCTGGGTGAACAAGAAGCCGAGTTTATTGCCGCCCGGGACAGTTTTTATATGGCCAGTGTCGGCGAAACCGGTTGGCCTTACCTGCAACACCGCGGTGGTCCTGCGGGGTTTATGCGTGTACTGGATGAAAAGACCATCGGCTTTGCCGATTTTAGTGGCAACCGTCAGTACGTCAGTACCGGCAATTTCCGCAAGGATAATCGGGTCTCGCTGTTTTTTATGGATTATCCAAATCGCACCCGGCTGAAATTATTGGGAAAAATTCGTGAGATTTCGCTGGATCAAGAACAGCTGCTGGCGACATTGGAAGTCAATGATTACCGCGCTCGGGTAGAGCGGGGTTTTATTATCGATGTCGAAGGATTTGACTGGAACTGTCCTCAGCATATTACGCCACGCTATACCGAGTCCTACATTGATCAATTAATAACACCGCTGATTGCAGAAAACCGGCAGTTAAAATTGCAGCAAAGTGAGGAGGGCCGTCAGACGATTGCTGAGACCCGCGTGAAGGCACTGGGTGATGGACCATTAGCCCTAAAAATTACAGGTATCCGTCAGTTAACACCCAGAATCAGAGCGTATGAATTGCGCGATCCAATGGGTGGTGAACTTCCATTGATCTCAGCGGGTTCACACCTTCGTATTCCGGTATTGCTGCCCAATGGTGAGACCGCCATACGCCATTACTCCATCTGCTCTAATCCGGCGCGACGGGATAGATATGAAATTGCGGTATTAAAAGAAGATCACGGTTTGGGTGGTTCAAAGGCCGTTTATGAACAGTTTGATCTGGGGCTAACCTTGCGCTGTGATCCGCCCGATAATTACTTTCCCCTGCATACGGATAGCCGTCCAGCAGTCTTCATTGCCGGGGGCATCGGTATTACACCCATCAAATCTATGGCTCAGGCATTAGCTGCCAGGGATTGCCCGCTGGAGTTACATTATGCGGGTCGCAGTGATCGCGAGATGGCGTTTAGTGACCGGCTGGGTTGGGAATTTGGCGAACAGATATTCCTCTATCGTTCGGAGCAGAGTGAACGCCTGGATATTCCCCGATTGTTAATGGCCGCGCCAGACAATGCGGAAATCTATGTCTGTGGGCCAGGCCGTTTGATTGATGCCGTGGTAAAGACGGCCAATGAATTAAATATCCATTCAGAACGTATTCACTTTGAGCGTTTTGCCACCGTAGACGATGTAAATGATCGCCCCATCACCGTAGAGCTCACCAGATCCAAAACAACCCTTCAGGTTAATGCAGATCAAAGCATTCTCGATGCCATGTTGGATGCCGGCGTGGCTGCGCCATATAGCTGTCGAACCGGTCAGTGTAAATCCTGTGTTGTGAAAGTACTGGCCGGTGAGCCGGAACATAGAGATTCCGTACTAACAGAGGCTGAGAGGCAGGATTCACAGCTGATGTGCCCCTGTGTCTCCCGTGCTGTTGGTGAAAAATTAACGTTGGATATTTAATTGAAAGGAAATTTACCATGAACATAAAGCTAAACCCGCTGTTAGCGAACCAGTTGCGGCCACCGCTGCCGCCATTTAATCGGGAGGCAGCCATGGAAAAAGTTCGCCTGGCAGAGGATGCCTGGAATAGCTGTGACCCTGAACATATTGCCCTTGCTTACACGGAAGACAGTCGTTGGCGAAATCGCGCGGAATTTATTCACGGCCGTGGGGATATTATCAAGTTCTTAACTCGTAAATGGGTCAGAGAACTTGAGTACCGGTTGATAAAAGAATTGTGGGCTTTTGATACAGCGCGTATCGCCGTTCGTTTTGCCTATGAATGGCACGACTATTCAGGGCAGTGGTTCCGCTCCTATGGCAATGAAAATTGGGAATTCAATGAAAGGGGTTTGATGCAGCATCGCATTGCCAGCATCAACGATCTCGCCATCAGTGAATCAGAACGAAAATTTTACTGGCCAGTAGGAAAGAGGCCGGATGGGCACCCGGAGTTGTCTGATCTTGGTTTGTAGTGGTGGGGGAAATAGAACATTTATGGGCTCGGCCACACCGGAACAATTCCAGCTGTGGCCGAACTCAATATCAACGTTTTTTTGACGAATTATTGGCGGTCTGACATAGATAGTTTAGTGATAGACCTCGTGTCGCTGAGACTGTTCAGAAACGCGGTAATGTCACTGGTTTCTTGAGCATTTAGTGTTTTACCCAATTGCAGTTCTGCCATGGTTTGTACCGCTTCTTCCAGTGTGGCCACATGGCCGTCATGGAAGTAGGGTGCAGTCAATGCAATATTTCGCAGCATCGGCACCTTAAACCAAAAGTTGTGGTTGTCGTCGCCCGTCACTTGCGCCAGGCCGATATCAGCCTTGTTTTCGTAGGGCTTCACTACCCCCAGTTTTTGGTAGGTTTGTCCACCGAGCAGGGCACCGCTATGACAACCGGCACAGCCATTATTTATGAAACTTTTCAGCCCGCGTTTTTCTGCGTCATTGAGTGCATGATTGTCGCCTTTCAGGTAATTATCAAAGCGGTCACGGGTAATCAATGTGCGTTCGAAGGCGGCAATGGCCAGGGCGATATTGTCGTAGTTCAGACTGTCTTTTCCCAGTGTTTGCTCAAACAGCTCGGGGTATTCCGTTGCCGATAGTTTTTTAACGACGGTGTCGGGGTTTGGCATACCCATTTCGATCGGATTGAGAATGGGGCCCTTAGCCTGTTCGATAAGATCGGCAGCACGACCATCCCAGAATTGCTTAAACTGAAGTCCCGCATTCAATACGGTCGGGGCATTGCGACCGCCGCGTCCGCCTTTGGCGCCAGGTGACGTTACTTCACCATCATCGCCACCCGTCATCACGTTGTGGCAGCTGGCACAGGATTGATTGTCGTTAATGGAAAGACGAGGGTCGTGATACAACTTGTTACCCAGAGAAATCAATGCGTCAGAGTCATTTTCTGCGCCTGGCATCTGTTCTGGTAGCGGCTTAAACAGTGATTGTGCCTGTGTCTGAAGTGTATCTGCCGATGCATGATTGAATAGAAGAACACCCAGAAAAAAAGTGAGCGTGGGAACTGAAGATATGATGTTTCTCAATGACATTTCTGTCTCCTTATAGTGAGCGGCGGCTAATGTAGCGGAGGCAGTGGATAGCTTCTATTGATATGTTTTTATGTGTTCAATAAATAATAGCTATATTTAAATTTTATGGCTCAGGTAGGGGTAATAGGTGGCAGGATCACTGCGTCAAATACTTGATTGCCAGTTGAGACGCAATAAAACAAAACGAGAAAAAAAAGATCATCGAGAGAATCCCCGCCAGGATAATCGACTTTGGGTTGTCTTCCAGCAGGTCTGTGGCTCGTTTTAGACCCTTGCCTCGTTGCAGTTGAAAGAGCAGGCAAAATGCCTGGGCGATAATCTCCAGAAAACTGAGGTTCTGCTTGTTGGGTTTGTCTTCAACCGTTTTGAAGACGGGGTGCGCATCGTACTCAATATTTTGCTGTTCGTTATTTGTGGTCATGGTGGGCAACACTCCAGTAAGGCTAGCTGTAAACTCTAGCGTAACTACTGCAAAGTATACAGATACAGAAAAATACTTTTTTAAGGTACAGTTGTGGCTGTCATGGTGCTGTACCCAAAGAGTAACTGTTTATTGTGAGTGATTATCAATACCAAAGGCTAGTAGATCATTTCACCAGGGAAATCAAAGATGGCGTACTACCTGCCGGTACCAAAATGCCGTCTATAAGGTCGCTTTCCCGTATTCAAGCGGTGTCCAAAACAACGGTGATTACGGCCTACAGCCAGCTTGAAGCGAAAGGGCTGATTGAATCCAGGCCCAAATCCGGTTTTTTTGTCTGCCTGCACAAAAAGGATGATTTTAAGTTAAGGCACCCGGAAACCAGCCAGCCGACGGTAAAGCCCGCTCTTGTTTCAACCAGCCAGATCATTATGGATATTATGGAAAAGGCCGCATCCTTTGATTTACTTCCCAAGGTGGATCAACAGGCCGGTAATGTGGAGTTGCGGCAATGCCTTTCCCGGGCACAGAGAAGGGAAAAAGAAATAGAGCAGCATTATTATGACGAGCCCTTAGGTTACTTGGCATTACGGCAACAGCTTGCATCGCGCATGTTCCATTCACAGCGTGATGTTTCCCCTGAAGAGATAGTCATCACCCATGGCTGCCAGCACTCACTGCTGCTTGCCCTGATGGCCTCCACAGAGTCGGGGGATATTGTGGCCATTGAGTCACCCGGTTTTTATGGTGCCATTCAATTACTGGAAGCCCTAAACCGAAAAGTGATTGAAATGCCGAGTTCATCTTCTACCGGTATTGATGTCGAGGCATTCCAACAGGCTGTGAATCAATGGGATATTAAAGCGCTGATCGTTTCGCCTAATTATTCAACACCCACGGGTGCAGCTATGCCAGAGCATAGCAAAAAGCAATTGTTGGCATGCTGCATTAAGAAAGACATCGTGATAATTGAGGATGATGTTTACAGGGATTTGTATTTTGGCTTGAACAAGCCGCGGAGTATCTATTCTTTTGATACAACCGGCACCGTTATTCTTTGCTCGTCTTTTTCAAAAACCTTATCGAGAGACCTTCGGCTGGGATGGATATTACCGGGAAAATTAATTCAAAAATCCAAGCGGCTAAAGATCGTCACCTCCATTTCTACAGGTGTTACGTTGCAAAAAGGGGTGGCGATGTATTTAGATCAAGGAAGTTACGAGCGACATATCAAAAAGAAACGCCGTGAATTGGAAGTGCAATCCATACAGTGGCAGAGTGCTATTAAAGACCATTTGTTATCGGTGCAGAGCTGTTCTTCTCCCAGCGGCGGCCTCTCCTTATGGGCAGAGTTACCCAGTAATGTCGATACCATAAAGCTTTATGAAAAAGCCCAGAAAAAGGGCATTGCGATAACCCCCGGGCCCTTGTTTAGCCCGCAAAATAAATATCGAAATTATCTGCGTTTGAGTTTTTCTGAGGTGTTAACGGATAAAAGAAAAGCGGCCTTAATTTGCCTGGAAGAACTGATTCAAGATTTTCAATAATACCTTGTTTATCTAACAGTTACCTTTTTACGGCGGTGAAACTGTACTTGTAATAATAGATTTATTGTCCCTGTTAATAGCTACTCAGTAAGTGATAGTTTGATTCGCTGTATTTTATTGTTGCTAGTGGATTAGAGGAGCATATGCTTACAACAAAGGGGCCGAGGGATTTTGTACATCTGGATGAATTTTGGGCAGCTGATGAGTTGTGGGAAAGCTATTTTCTGGATAAAAAAATCTGGGTCTATGTCGATGAATATAGAGGCGGTCTCCCCGGGGATTTGGATTATAGCCGGATCGTTATTCATGGGGGTGAGAATAAAGGGTGGCTATACAGCCGAAGATTAGCAGAGCAAATCGAAGTTCATGCTGTGCTCGATAAAATAAGGGTGCCTGTTTCAGAAAGTCAGCTTCAGTCCTTAGGTTTTATTCCCTGGGAAGATAGTTATATTTAATCAAGTAAGCCCTTATCTACAAAAATAAAAACCACCCATGCGAGGGGTTGTTATTCGTTAAGCATCGAGATTAACGTTTTTAGCCTATCCATACGGTTTCCTCGGCGAGTAAAGAAATTAACATGTTCGCCGTTGTGTCGGCTCTTCGATAGTTTTATGCCCCATAGCGGGGAAATCTGGTGGGGTAGAAGTGAGTAGCGGATATCGACGATGCCCAGATGATCCTCGGGGTCTATCCCTAGATAGCCAGCAGAAAACCATCCAAAGCGTTGAATATCTCGGGCCTGCTGAGAATGTGGGTCTAACCAGGGATAGTCGCGGTCTAAATTAATCTTTTTGGCGCTATCTCCAGACCAGATTCGTTGACTGAATATGCCAGGTTTAATGGCATCTACATAGAATCTATCATCGGTTTCATAGACCAGTTTCCATACCAGAATATTGGCAAAACTGGGTTTGGTTTCCAGTCGTAGTGGTTGATGGCCTCGTTGTTCTGCGAGTTGTTGCCCGATATCCAGTGCCCGTTCATGTTGAATAATAGCCAAGCTCAAATAAAGGGAGCCCCAAATAATAGCGGCCCATACGTAACGGCGGGATTTCAGTTTGGCTGCCAATATAATGAGTGCCAGCAAGGGCAGGGTAAAGAGTGGGTCGATAACCGAAATAATATCCCCGGCAAATCGATGATCAGTGATGGGCCACAGTAGTAGGGTGCCGTAACTGGTGCATCCATCGAGTAACCCGTGAGTTGCAAAACCCAGTAAGCTCCAGAGGTAAATGGACTTAAAATTCAGTTGCCAGCGCTTGGCCAGTAATAGATGAAAAATCAGTGCACAGAGTAGTGCGCCAAACGGAATAAACAACAGTGAATGGGTAAATTGACGATGAAATTCCAGAGCAAGCAAAGGGTCACTGGATGATTGTATCAAGACATCGAGGTCGGGCGTCATGCCTGCCAGCGCACCAATAAATCCAGCCTTGGCCAGTGTTTTGGCTTCGCCATTGGTTTGGGCTAATGCAGCACCGACTACGCCTTGGGTTATGGGGTCCATGAGGGTTCTCTTTGCATCAAGCTATCTCAGTATCAATCAATTTGTTCCCTGCGATCATACGACAAGCGGGGCCATTAATTTATCCGTAATAAAAGCTCAGGCAAGCTTACACTTAAACGGTTCTGCCTAGAGTGGGTACACGATATTCCTGGTCAGTTTTTGCGGAATGAAAAAAACTGGTGGCACCTGAGAGCCCATTCACCGGGAGTTATTGGCTGGGTATATTTTCCTCGTTAATTCGCCGTACACACACCTGTTGTTTGGTGGGATACAGCGGGCGTCCAAACTGATTGTAAATAGCTACATCTGCCGCATCGCGGCCATAGCCAATGGCTACATACCCGCCATTCTTTTGGGGCTGCGTGGCATCAAAGGAATACCAGCGACCACCGACATAGGCTTCAAACCATGCATGCAGCTCCATGGGGTTCAATCCGTAGAGGTAGCCAACCACCATGCGGGCAGGAATGCTCAGGCTCCGGCACAATGCGATCCCCAGGTGAGAGAGGTCTCTGCAGACACCCCATTGCCGGGCATTGACCTCGATAGCCGATACCTGAATGTCGCTATTATAGGGGTCGTAAAGAATGGTATTTCGTAACCAGGTTTCTATAGCCGCAACCTGATCGTAGCCCATAAGTGCGCCATTCGTAATAGACATCGCCATTTGGCTGAAGCGGTCGGATTCACAGTAGCGACTGGGTAATAAGTAATTGAGCAGGGCATCGGGAAGATCTTTAATCTCGACAAACATTGCGCCGGGTGCCACATCCACATGATCTGAGATCATCACGTCTGCAGCGGTATGGATTGAGAAAGCGCCTGGCGGTGCAATCAGTCGCTGGCAAAGGTTACCGTATATATCGGTAAACTCGAATACCGGAACACTGGGGGTGAGTTTGTATTTCTCGCTGGCAACCCATTGCTGTGCACCGCTGCGTGCCCTCAGCATAAGTACAAAAGGCGTTGACTCCTCAATGTCGAACTCCAGGTCACAACTGGTGTGTAACCACATATTTCACCTCTTTATGGGAGAGCGTGAGTGAACAATGGGTCCCTTAGTAACAGCCTCATTCCTTTAAGCGGGAAACATCAACGGAGACTTCTAGCCTCGGCGATTCGCCTCCGCCGAAGATGACACCTTTGACCGGTGTGACATCGAGATAGTCTCGACCAAACGCGGTGACAATGTGCTGGCTGTTAGCTTGTTTATTGTTGGTGGGATCAAATTCTACCCAACCTTCATGGGGGCAAAAATAAGCAATCCACGCATGCGTTGCATCGGCTCCCACCAATTTTGTTTCTCCTGGCTTGGGAAGTGTTTCGATGTAGCCGGAGACATATCTGGCGGGTATCCCCATCGCCCTAAGACAGCCTATCTGCAAGTGCGCAAAGTCTTGGCATACGCCTCGCTTGTGCTCGAGCACATCGCTCAGGGGGGTGGCAATTGTCGTGAAATTCGAATCGTAGGAAAAATCGTTGAATATTCGGGTAGTAAGATCGCTGACACAGGAGTTCAGCGAATGATCGATATGAAATGATGGCCTGGCGTACTCTTTTAACGCTTCATTGCTCTCGATCATTGGTGAATTGAGTAAAAATTCACGTGCTTCGATGGTTTCCTGGTTCATAGTCTGGCGTAAGTAGTTCAGCGCATCTCCGTATGAAACCCCAAGGTCCAAGTCTAGTTCGCGCGTATCGTTGTTAATTTGAACGTCACTTACTGCGGTAATAATTAATTCGGTGTGTGGCTTCTGAATTTCAAAATTGTAGGTTTTGTTGCCAAAATAATCCGTTCGTTTGCGCGCTTTTGCTGGCTCAGGTGAGAATGTGACAAGACTTTTGAGGCACATCTGGTGTTCGGTGTTTCTGGGAACAACATTGGCCAGGTTGTAGCAGCGCGTGACACGCTGTGCGTATTTGTAGTGTGTGATATGACGAATCCGATAGAGCATTACTGGCCATCCCAGAAAGTAGTCACCAACTGTTGAGGGTCAGTTCGGTGATCGAAGTGCTTGTCACTGATGAATCGATTGAAGTCATCCAATAACTTATCAAGTTGGTGCAGCAGGTTCTCCATATCGTCGCGTTTATCGGAGGTCGTTTCCAACAGTCTCGATAGGCGGGATAGTTTCAGGCTGGTGGTTGCCTCTAGTAGAGCGCGCTCTTCCTCTTCAAGTTCGCCAACGGTGGTATCGGTTTGGGGCAACTTGACGAGGAGCTGTTGTAATCTTTCAAGCTGAAATAATAGCGATCGTGGATTACTGTCGTCCAACATAACCAGTTCCAGCCCCAGTTCGATACCTCTGCGTACTCGGCCGCGCCTCCGGTAGGTGATCATAACTTCCATT
>Ga0209121_10006558_pt1 | contig 10199 bp, 5 predicted proteins | sample Cruoilmetagenom3_FD_187292 | JGI IMG/M metagenome (GOLD analysis project Ga0209121, IMG submission 187292) | Oil polluted marine microbial communities from Coal Oil Point, Santa Barbara, California, USA - Sample 3 (SPAdes) (version 2) | ecosystem: Environmental > Aquatic > Marine > Oil seeps ...
GACCAGGCTGTGGATTGCGCCGATCTTGGCGCAGGCGAGCATCGCCATCACGGTCTCAGGCAGCATGGGCATGTAGATGGATATTCTGTCGCCCTTGACGACGCCCAGGCTCTTCAGACCGTTCGCCAGCTTGTTGACGGTCTCGTAAATCTCCTGGTAGGTGTAGACCTTCTCTGGCTGGTCAGTCACCTCAGGGATGAAGTAGTATGCGACCTTGTCGCCCTTTCCTGCCTTGATGTGCCTCTCGATGGCGTTGTAGAACACGTTGATCTTGCCACCGGTGAACCACTTGAAGTAGGGCATCCCGGAGTCATCGAGAGTCTGGGTGTAGGGCTCGTACCAGTCGGCGTAGGTCTTGGCCATCTCGTCCCAGAACTCGACGTAGTTTTCGCCGCACCAGGCACGCATCTCCTTCTCGGTCTTGAATCCTTTCGCCTTAGCCCACTGCCAAGCGTTGCAGTTCTCTGCGAGGTCCTTTGGCGGCTCAAAAATTCTAGTCTCTTCCAACAGAACCTTGGTCGTTCCAGTTTTTCCTTCAGCCAAAATTTTACCTCCTTTAAACCCTCAATTTGAAGTGTTTCCGCATCTTATGATCGATATCCGCTCATGAAGCCAATCTTATGGCATAATTACATTCACTCGCCGCACATCAACCGCCATCTGACACGGCGAACTTCGTGGTGTGCAGAACCCGTTCGGAAACACAGGCGTGTTTTACAATCACTTCGTTTATAAATCTGACGCAAACAAATATTATAATGATTAATCACGACATATAACGCTTTGATGTTAAGGATATCTGACTCTTTTAATTCATAATGTTGATTTAGATCTTAAACGGGTTTGAGGATGGACGAAAAAGACGTTCTCGACTTTGGGTGGGATGAACCCAGCGAATAACTGGATGTCATATCGGTGTATAAAAGATCAGCGCAATACAAAAAAACGCGCTGTGTTCATAATCTGCAATAAAATAAATTATCTACTTCAGAAATATCGGCGGTGTGTGAATATCGCAGGGAATGATGCCTGCTCGATCTTGCACAAAATATGAATAATATATAAAAGTATAATTCAGCTATTCAGACTATAATTCTAAATGTTTGTGATCTTCCTAACGCACCCATTTTTTCGGATTTGCGATCTGGCAGTGGATAAACCGATAATATTTAATAAAAAATCATGAACATGACCTGTGCGGCCACTGATCTGGCCCGGTCTTCGGTGAAGGGCCGATCGAAGAATGACATAAAAAATGATGAGGAAAAATCCAAAAAATATGGGGGCATTGATCGCTCAAATTTAGACGATGAGCGGTATGCCGTCCACAGCCTCGGGGTTGGCGAGAGCAGAGGTGTCGCCGGTGGGGTTGCCGAGGGCCTTGGCCTTGACCACACGGCGCATGATCTTGCCGCTCCTGGTCTTGGGCAGGTCGTTCACGAAGTGAATCTCTGAAGGCATGGCCACCGGACCTAAGGTCTTCCTCACGAAGCCCCTTATGTCCTTCGCCCGGTCAGGGGTCGGCTCTTCTCCCACTCTCAGGATGACGAAGGCGACGATCGCCTCTCCCTTGATCTCGTCGGGCTTTCCGACGACCGCCGACTCAGCGACACTGGGATGGGCTACGATGGCCGACTCGACCTCGGCGTTGGCGATCCTGTGACCTGCAACGCTCAAGACGTCGTCGATACGGCCCTGTATCCAGAAGTAGCCGTCCTTGTCCCTCGTTGCCTTATCGCCGGCAAGGTAGGTGCCGCGCTTGGGGGTATCCCAGTACATGGACCAGTATTCCTTCTGGTACCTCTCTGTGTCCTTGTAGAAGGCCCGGAGCATCGAAGGCCAGGGAGTCTCGCTCACTATGTTGCCGCCTTCTCCCAGCGGGACCTCGTTGCCCTCCTCGTCATAGACGTTGATGTTGAATCCGGGCAGCGGGAAGCAGCACGATCCTGGCTTCAGTGGAGTGATCGGCAGCGGTGAGTTGAGGAACGTCCCTGTCTCGGTCTGCCACCAAGTGTCCATGATCTGGAGCTTGCCTGCACCCATGTTGTCGCGGTACCAAATCCAGGCCTCGGGGTTGATCGGCTCGCCGACAGATCCAAGAAGCCTGAGGCTTGAGAGGTCGAACTTAGCAGGCCACTCTTCGCCCTGCTTCATGAACATCCTTATCGCCGTGGGCGCGGTGTAGAGAACTGATACCTTGTTCTCCTCTATGATCTTCCACCACCTTCCGAAGTCTGGGAAGTCTGGAGATCCCTCGTACATCATGCTGGTCGCACCGAGGCAGAGCGGTCCGTAGACGATGTAGGAGTGGCCCGTGATCCATCCGATATCAGCTGTGCACCACCAGACGTCGTTCTCTTTAATGTCGAAGACCCAGTCCAAAGTCTGAGCAGGTCCAACGATGTAGCCGCCCTGGGCGTGCTCGATACCCTTGGGCTTGCCGGTGGTTCCGGAGGTGTAAAGGATGAAGAGCCTGTGCTCGGGGTCCAGCTGCTCGGGCTCACATTCCTCTGACTGCCCCTCAATCAGGTCGTGCCACCATACGTCTCGTCCCTCTTTCCAGTCTACGTCTATGCCAGTTCTCTTGTAGACGATCACGTGCTCGATGCTTGGCGCATCGGCGACGGCTTCATCGGCGTTGGCCTTCAGAGGCATCGGCTTTCCGCGCCTGTAGAACCCGTCTGTGGTGATGGCAACCTTTGCTTCACAGTCTTTCACCCTGTCTCCGAACCCCTTGGCACTGAAACCGGAGAAGACTATGCTGTGGATGGCGCCTAGCTTGGCGCAGGCCAGCATGGCGATGGGCAGCTGTGGGATCATGGGCATGTAGAGGCTAACCCTATCTCCCTTCGTGATGCCCAGGCTCTTCAGACCGTTGGCGAACTTATTTACCTCTTTGTAAAGATCACCATAGGTGATATGCTGGGTCTCTTGATCGACAGGCTCGGGGACCCATATGTAAGCCAACTTGTCCTTCTTGGCCCCTTTGGCATGCCTGTCCACAGCGTTGTAGGTCATGTTGACCAAGCCGCCGGTGAACCACTTGAAGTAGGGCATATTCGAGTCGTCCATCACCTTGGTGTAAGGCTTGAACCAGTCGACGTAATCCTTGGCCATCTCGTCCCAGAACTCGACGTAGTTTTCGGAACACCACTCACGCAGCTCCTTCTCGGTCTTGAACCCCTTCTTCTTCATCCACTTCATGACGTTGGAGTTCTCCACCAGGTCTGCGGGCGGCTCAAAAATTCGGGTCTCTTCCTGCAATACTTTTGTCGTTCCAGTTTTTCCTTCTCCAGCCACTTTAAACCCTCCTTATCCAAATACCGAATATTTTTGCGCACTTTTCTCCCCAGATCTCCGGACAGATTCGGTGTTTCACCCGTTGATATATCTCCAGAATCTGCCCAGCGTTCTCTCTATTTACGATATGGAGAACGCCCACCTGGACTACCACGATTAATAATTTTCATGATTAATAAGGTTAGTGGCCTGTTAATCGTTATCGACTCAAAAATATCGCAAACACGGCAAAAAATAGATCGTGAAAATGGATAACAGCGGGTCGGTGAACTTGGTCGAATATCTCCTATTTGCGACTCGCCAACTCTCCAACCAGGTAGAATGGGCTTGTCTTCACGATCCTCAACCGATGGACGCTTCCAAGAAGCAGAGGCTCGTGAATCACCGTCTTCCTGTAGTTCGGTGACCTTGCCATCATCGTCCCTTCCCTTCCTCTTTCCGTCACCTGCACGACGAGCGTCTTCCCAAGGTACAGGCCGTTTCTCCTTCCCGCAATCTCCTGCCAGAGCCTGGTCATCCGTCTTGAGCGGTCCTTCTTGAATCGAGATGGCATATCTTTGAGCTTGCTCGCAACGGTTCCCGGGCGCGAGGAGTATCTGGTGACGTTGACCTTGTCGGGATCTGCTGCCCTGATCAGATCTTCGGTGGCTCTGGAGTCCTCATCGGTCTCGCCTGGAAAGCCCGAGATGACGTCGGTGTAAAGGGTGAGATCGGGAAAGGCCGCCCTGAACCTGGCCGCCATATCCAGGAAATCTCGTGCCTCGTAACCTCTCTTCATCGAATCCAGAACCCTGTCCGAGCCCGACTGGACGGGAAGGTGGAGAAACTTGTAGATCTTGGGATCTTCGTACGATCGGATCAGATTCTCCAGGATCGGGCTCAACAGGTCCGGGTTCATCATCCCGACCCTCACCCTGAAGTCGCCATCTATCCTGACGACGGCGTCAAGAAGCTCCGGGAGGCTCGACCCCAGATCCAAACCGTAGGCTGCGGCGTCCTGAGATGCGAGCTGGATCTCCACCGCCCCTTCTTTCTGGCGGCGTTGAATCTCTTCGGTCACCTCCTGGACGGTCTTGCTCCGAAGTGCTCCTCTCGCCCGCCTTACAATGCAGTAGCTGCACCGTCCTTTGCACCCCTCTGAGATGTTGATGACGGCGCAGAGGTTTTGGGCGGGCGGGAGATGGCGAGGTCTCGTTTCCTCGGACCGGAAAGCTTTGCCCATCTTCTGGCCTGCCGACCGATCGAGGATGCCCATCACCTTCTGGCAGCGTATATCCTGGACAGTCTCGGGCATCGCCGCAGGAAGGCAGCCCGCGATCACTAATCTTTCCCCCTGAAGCTGACAGAGTCTTTTGATCATGTTCTTCTCGGTCCTGTCGGTGACGACGCAGGTGTTGATGATCACGAGGTCTGCCTCCTCCAAAGAGGAAAGATGGTGCCCTTTTTCGATCAGAGCGGCGCTGAAGGATTCAGAATTGCCCTGGTTTGCAGCGCAGCCATAGGTCTCTATGTAAAATCTCATATTCGCCAGCCATCGGACCGCTGGGAAGGCAGCGATCTACGATCCCGCAAGTTTCGGGTCGGGTTCTTCTTCGACATCCGTTTCCGTCTCTGTCGTCGCCTTTCGGGCCGATCCTTTTTGGTCCGGTGCCTCTTCCCCACCGGCCCAGTCGACGAGCTCTTCAGCCATCTGGACGGCTGCGGCCGACGACTCCTTTTCCTCTTTTTGGACCTGGTAGACCCCCACCACTATTCCCATAAGGGCGGGGGCCAGGAAGAACCCAGCAATTCCTGCCACCAAAACCCCGCCCACAAAGGAGAGGATCACAAGCAAGGGATGGATCGTAGATTTCGTGGAGACTATGTAAGGCCTTATGATCAGGTCCGATGGGAGGTATATGAGGGCGCTTGAGACGGCGAAGAAGAAGAGGGCGTCAAAGAGTCCCATCTCGACGTACCTGTAGACTGTTATCGGAACTATCACCAGCCAGGATGAGAGGATCGGGACGAGGCCCGATATGAAGACGATGCTGGCTAGGGCAAAGGGCCTGGGTATACCGAAGGCGTAAAAAACCATCGCGGAGATCAGACTGCTGACGATGGCGGTGTAGATAGCCCCGATGAAAATACCGCTCAGGATATTATCGATTCTCGCGCTGTACTTCTTGTAGATCGATATGTTCTCTGTGGGGAGGAAGGTGATGACGCCTTCTGTCAGCCTATTTCCGTCCAGGAGAACGAAGTAGCAGACGAATATCGAGGCGACTAAGTTCAGGCCCGTGAGAATTACGGACATCCCGTAGGAGAAGACAGGAAGACTAGAGAGAACCCTTGCCAGTATCTCAATAATCGTCTTCAGGCTTCCCGCCAGGTCTTCGTAGATCGCAGGAGGTATATCGTAGATCGCAGATAGGATCTCGTAGTTTTCGAGCGGGATCTCAAAGTTTCTGAGGAAGATGCTGGCTCTCCGAATTATCTCTCCCTGGTTCTCTACAGCCCAGTTGAGCTGGGAGACCACCTCGAACCCTCCAAGTCCCAGGATGAGCGCGATTGGAAGTATTATGGAGATCGTCGCGACTATTGAGCCGAGGCGTCTGCGGCGTCTGAACTTGTCTCTTATCGGCCTTCCCACGTATGCGAAGACGACCCCGAGGATGATCCCGTCCAGGAGGGGGAAGAGAAAGTAGGATATGAGGATCAAAATGAATAGTATGGGCAGGATGATCCAGGCGTTCTCAAGATGCTGGAATCGAAGATCTTTCTCCAAGTAATCTGCCCCAGATCTGACTGGACTGCCAATCGATAAATAACTTTGTGGAGGAGTGGATCAAGATCTCCGAATTCCCTCCGCCCGGCCCGGCTTTACTTCGGCAGCTCCACGGTCATCAGGACCTCGTCCGCCCCCTCTACGATCTGCTGCTGGGTGATTCCCCGAAGGCTGGCCGCCAGGATTGCGCCGCCAGCGCCCACGCCCTCTTTGCCGGCTCCTTCGGCGTAGCACTTGAGCGCCGGTATGGTGGACCTCTCAAGCCCCGGATCAGCCATGTACCATTTCCGTCCGACCGCCTCCACAGTCTCTTTGAAGCTGGCGCTTCTGTCCTCTACGATGTACTTGGTGGTGGCGATGGAAACGTCGCCATCAAGGCCCAAGGCGTCAGCGGCGCAGAGGACGGCGGCCATCTGGGTTCCTCCGGCCAGGACCACCTTCGTCTCCGAGAGGCCCTTCATAAGTCCCAGAGTGCAAGGGAGCATGGGGTCGCCAAGCTCCGTCAGAGCCCTCAAGGGATCGGATTTCATGCTCCCGAAGGAGGCGCCGCACCGGTCCATGGCCTGATCGACGATCTCCTGTTTCATGCCCATCGGGTTATTGTGGAGGCTGCTGCTCACCTTTCCCGGGTACCCCAGGGCCTGCATCACGGCCATGGCGGTCGTTGTCCCTCCTGCTATCGACTCGCCTATGAATATGCAGTCGGAGAAGCATGCGAGCTTCTTTCCCAATATGGCTGCACGGTCCATGATCTCTGCAGCGTCGGGCACCGCGGTCTCGAACCTTATATCGCTACCGGCAGATCCGTTCATGTCGACGTAAGGCACCGCGGGCTTTCTTCTCAGGCCGCTGGTCACAAAGAGGGGCGGAATCCCTGAGAGGTTGAGGGCAGCTTTCGTCATCACGGCTGGCGTTGTCGCGCCCTCCGGCGATTCCGGGATCTCGGGTATCGTTATGATCTTGTTCAGCTCGACGAGCTCGGCGTCAGCGCTGGGAGTGTAGTCGGTGAGATCCGGAGAGGCGCCGGCCGCGCTCAACCCCGGGATCTTTCCGGTGTCGGTGTTGGAGAGGACGCAGAGGAAGAGCGGCCTTTTCGGCTGGTAATCAAAATGAGGGTAGATCCAGTCTTGCATGATCAATCTGGTGTCCTGAGAGATATAAAAACTCAATGCCAGACGAGTTAAGACAAGTAAATTTTACTTGATTGCTGGCCAAGCAAGGTTGCCGATCGAGTCCCACTTCGCACCCGATCGGTCCCCTGCACCTTCCAAGTCCCGATCACTCGATCAGGTTCACCTCTACCATCTCGCCGTTCTCCCTTCCCTCGACCTCTTCTGGTACCATGACGTACCCTTCGGCCCTGGCCACAGAGCTTAAAATTCCAGCTCCTGAGGTCATGATGGGGGTTGCAACGCCGTCCTTCAGGCCGACCCTCGCGAAGGTGAGGTATCCGGGCCGCGAGACGATCTTTCCATCGAGCCTCGCCAGAATGACTCTTGGAAGGGCGGTTCGGTGGGCCATCATGGTGATCAGGGGCCGGGCGAAGATGTAGAGGGCGGAGAGGGCGGCCACCGGGTAGCCCGGAAGGCAGATCACTGGCGTCTTTTCGATCATCCCGAGGGCCGTGGGCTTTCCGGGGGTGATCCTCACGCCGTGGACCATAAGCTCTCCCATCTCATCCAGGATCGGAGGGGCGTAGTCCTCCTCTCCCACGGAGGTGCCCCCGGAGATCAGGATCAGGTCAGCGTCCAGGTTTTGGGCGATCGCCTCTTTGATGAGATTGGGGTCGTCCTCGACCAGGGGAACTTTTCGGGGTGACCCGCCCCAGATCTTGGCGTACAGCTCTCCCATCAGCCCGTTCGTTTCGCGGGCCTGGCCGGGCTCCAGTTGCTGGGTCGAGAAGGGCGGGACAAGCTCGTTTCCCGTCGGGATGATCGCAACCTTTGGCCTCTCGTAGACTTGAGCTTCAGAGAGGCCGAGGGATGCGAGGAGGGCGATGTCGGGGGGCCTGAGCTTGTGGCCTTCTCTGAAAACGGTCTCACCGAGGGCGACGTCCTCGCCGACCCTGGCGAGGTTCCTGTAGGGGTGGACCTCGGCCGTCGCCTCCACCTCTCGTCCTCTGGGGAGGGCGTCCTCCTTCATCAAAACCGCGTCTGCCCCCCGTGGCGCTGGCATTCCCGTCCTCACTGGAACGCATCTTCCCTCTCCGGCGGCCTCGTCGATCTGGAGGTAGACCGGGGCGAGGGGGCTAGCGCCTCTCGTGTCCGCTGCCCTGACGGCGTATCCGTCCATCGCGGCCCTGTTGAAGCCGGGAAGGTTCACAGGAGAGCTAACATCCTCATAAAGCACCCTGCCAAAGGCCCCGGCCAAATGGACCGCCTCGGACCTGTTCACGGGCCCGCACCTCTCAAGAAGGGCTTTCAAGGACTCGGTGGCGCTGGCAAGCTCTTTGAACATGGTCTAGGCTTTTTCACGCCCTGTTTGTGTAACTTTCCGTCAGAGGTATCGTAATCGTTTTTCTCTTTTGCCGCCGTAAAAACAGATATATACGGTACCACCTGCATCTCCCCGCAACAAGCTCAATAAGAACATTTCGGAACGTGGTTTAGTTCCTCGAGAAGGTGGAGATCCAATGACTGCAGTTGTTTGGCTGGAAGAAGTCGGCAAGGACGACGTTCCCGTGGTCGGCGGGAAGGGTGCAAGCTTGGGCGAGATGATAAACGTGGGCGCCCCCGTGCCCGGGGGCTTTGCTGTCACCGCACAAGCTTATAGAGATTTCATCAACCGATCCGGAATCGCAGACGATATCTTCGAGGCGCTGAAGGTGGACGTCAACGACACAGCGGCGTTGAACGCGGCCGCGGAGAAGGCGAAAGATCTCGTCCTCAAGGCCAAGGTCCCAAAGGACATCGAGAAGGATATCAGGGACCGATACCTGGAGATGTGCAAGCGCGAGGGTGAGGTGGTCTTCGTGGCCGTCAGGTCGAGCGCAACGGCCGAAGACCTTCCTGACGCGAGCTTCGCGGGCCAGCAAGAGACCTTCCTGAACATGAAGGGCGAGGACCAGGTCTTCGAGGCTGTCCAGAAGTGTTGGGCCTCCCTCTATGGGGCGAGGGCCATCTTCTACAGGGTGGAGCAGGGATTTGAGCACGAGAAAGTGAACATATCCGTCACCGTCCAGAAGATGATAAACTCCGAGAAGTCCGGAGTCATGTTTAGCTCTCATCCAAGCACCGGAGAGCCCCAGGTGATAATCGAAGCTGCCTGGGGACTGGGCGAGGCGGTCGTCAGCGGGAGCGTCTCTCCGGACAACTATGTCGTCGATAGGGAGAAGAGGGAGATCCTCACCAAGTTCATAGCCGCAAAGGAGATCATGATCGTTAGAGACCCCAAGACCGGCGAGACCGTCACCAGAAAGGTCCCCGACGACGAAAGGGAAAAGCTCGTCCTCTCCGACGAGGAGATCTTCAAGCTCTCCGACCAGGCCGAAGTTCTGGAGAAGCATTACGGCATCCCCCAGGACATCGAGTGGGCCTTTGAGAACGGCGAGATGTTCATCCTCCAGTCCAGGCCGATCACCACCATTGGACACGGTGCCAAGGCAACCGAGTCTGAGGAGGGCGGCAAAATCATCCTCACGGGCCTTGGAGCGTCGCCGGGCGTTGCCACCGGAAAGGTGAAGCTCGTCACAGGTCCCGAACACCTCGACAAGATCACCAAGGGCGACATCATGGTGACTGTGATGACGACCCCCGACATGGTCCCTGCAATGAAGAGGGGTGGCGCCATCGTCACCGACGAGGGCGGTATGACATGCCACGCTGCGATAGTCAGCAGAGAGCTTGGATGTCCTGCGGTCGTTGGGACCAAGAAGGGTACCAAGATCCTCTTCGAGGGGATGCTGGTCACCGTCGATGGCGGCAAAGGGAAGGTCTACGAGGGCAGCGTCAAGAAGGCGAAGGAGGCGGCACCGGTACAGGCCACCGTTGCCCATAAGCCGATAACCGCGACCGAGATCAAGGTGAACGTCAGCATGCCAGATGCCGCAGAGCATGCTGCAGCAACGATGGCAGACGGCGTTGGCCTCCTCAGGATCGAGCACGTGATTTTGGGCCTTGGCAAGACCCCCAGG
>Ga0209121_10006559_pt1 | contig 10196 bp, 10 predicted proteins | sample Cruoilmetagenom3_FD_187292 | JGI IMG/M metagenome (GOLD analysis project Ga0209121, IMG submission 187292) | Oil polluted marine microbial communities from Coal Oil Point, Santa Barbara, California, USA - Sample 3 (SPAdes) (version 2) | ecosystem: Environmental > Aquatic > Marine > Oil seeps ...
GCGGTGTTTTCTTCATATTTTAAAAGTTCTTCAATGCCTGCAGCTTCTTCTTTTGGCATTAAATCTAATAATTCACGAGATTCTTGAGGAGTTATTTCCCCTAAAAAATCGGCTGCTTCATCCGTATCCATCTCTTCCAGGATATCAGAAGCCTTCTCTTTACCTAAAGCTTCCATGATAATAGTTTGCAATTCTGATCCCAGCTCAGCAAGCAATTCGGCTATTTTTTCATCATCTTTTAATCTTTTAAATATTTCGATTATTTTTTCTAAAGGCAAATAGTCAATGATTTCAGCAAAATCTGTAGGATGTAAATTATTAATAATTTCCTTTAATTCTTCGTATCTACTTTCTTCTAATATCCTTATGATTTTTTTGGCAAATTCTTTTCTCTTTTCTTCCATCCATTCAATCCTTCTTTTATTTATTCAGAACACACCAAATACCGGATTCACTTTTTAATCTTTATCGATTTTGAGTGATAGTTAACTTCCAAAAAGCTAAAAATATTCTCAACAGATTATATACGGTACACAACAGATAACATTATAGCATATTACGATTTTTTGGATTGCAATCAATTAACATCTTAAGTAAATTTATTTTTTTAGTCTTCTTTTTTAATTATTTCTTCTAATATTCTATATAATGATGAAGCATGTTTTGCTGGAACATTTTTTAACGGTGCCTCTAATACTTTTACACGAATAATTTTAGAGGAAAAACGAATTTCTATTTCATCATTCATTTTAATTTCATCTCCTGCTTTAGCTATTCGCTGATTAACTTTAACGCATTTTGCAAGACATGCCTTCTTAGCCTCTGTTCTTCTTTTAATTATTCTGCTTATTTTTAAATATTTATCTAATCGCATATTTATTAATCAGCCGATTTACCAATTAGCCAATTCTCCAATTTATCAATTAGCCAATTGACCGATTTACCAATTAAGATAAAGGTTAAGACCAATTAACTAATTAATATAGTTTGCCGGTTAAATACAAAATACAAGTAGGGGTAGACCTTGTGTCTACCCTTTTTAGTTATCAATTGCCAAATTCAAATCCATCAATTATCGAGATATTATATTAGCAGTTATTGCGAGCTCCAATTTATCGGAGTACGGCAATCTCCTTTTTTCTAGTTTTAAGTTTTGAATTATGGTTTTGCGCTTTACGCTTTTTATATTATATACTCGATACTGTATACTGTTTTATTCTTTTGTTTTTAATTGAGGAAAAAGAATAACTTCTTTGATTGAACTTGAGTTGGTGAGCAACATCATTAATCTGTCAATACCAATGCCCAAACCTCCGGCCGGTGGCATACCATACTCTAGAGCTTCTATATAATCTTTATCCATAAAATGACTTTCCAAATCCCCTGCTTCCTTTTTAGCTACTTGTTCTTCAAATCTTCGTTTTTGTTCGGCAGGATCATTTAATTCTGTAAAAGCATTGGCCAATTCCATTGAATTAATAAACAATTCAAAACGTTCAACTAATTTTGGATTATCTTTCTTCTGTTTTGATAGAGGCGATACTTCAAGAGGATAATCAATGACAAAAGTTGGCTGTATTAATGTAGGCTCAACATATTTTTCAAAAAGTTCATTGGTAATTTCACCTCTACTTGTTGTATCTTTTATGTCCAGGTTGTTTTTCTCTATGATTTTTTCAAAATCTTTCTCGGGCAATTTCTCCATATCTATTCCACATGCTTCTTCAATGGACGTATACATACTTATCCGTCTCCAGGGAGAAGAAAAATCAATTGTATTTCCTTGATATTCAATTTCCAGCTTGCCTAAAACATTTTTGACAATATATAAAATCAATTCTTCGGTAATTTGCATCATGGTATGATAATTGCCATATGCTTCATATAATTCAACCATGGTAAATTCGGGATTGTGTTTTGTAGAAATTCCTTCATTTCTAAAATTACGACTTAATTCGTATACTTTTTCCAATCCTCCAACCAGTAATCGCTTTAAATATAGTTCCGGAGCTATTCGTAAATAAAAATCCCTGTCTAATGCATTATGGTGTGTAATAAATGGCCTTGCGGTAGCTCCACCGGGAATAGGCTGCATAATTGGTGTCTCAACTTCCAGATATCCTTTACTGTCTAAAAAATTTCGTAATGATTGTGTAACCTTGCTTCTTTTTATAAAAATATCACGGACTGAAGGATTCACAATTAAATCTAAATACCTTTTTCTGTATCTTGTTTCTACATCTCTTAGTCCATGCCATTTTTCCGGTAAACTGCGAATAGATTTGCATAAAAGGGTTAATTTTTCTGTAAAAATAGTCAATTCTCCCGTTTTTGTTCTAAACACTATCCCGGTAATTCCCAAAATATCTCCAACATCAATTTTACTAAAAAGTTCGAATGCTTCCTGGCCAATTTTATTGGATTTTATATATACTTGGATCCTTCCCTCAATATCTTCGATATCGGCGAATGCGGCTTTGCCATGTTTCCTCAAAGACATCATTCTTCCGGCAATAGTAACCTTTTCCTGACTACTTTCGCCTATACCAAGTTGGTTGAATTTTTGTATAACCTCTCCACTTTTATGCGTTCTTATAAATCTTTGTCCAAAAGGATCAATACCTTCTTTTTTTAAATTTTCTATCTCATTCCTTTTGATTGAAATCATTTCTGTTGTGCTTTTTTTTATCTCCATCTATCCATCCTTTATTAATATAATTTTAATAAATAAAATATTTTGTATTTACAAGGTGCAAACTAAGCAATTACGACATATTATTTACACTTAAAGTTGTACAAATAAATAATGAACAAAGCATACTATATTTAAAATATTTAAAACTTTGTTCATTATTACGTTTATCAAATAAACTATGTATATATAAAATTATTTAACATCTAAAACTTTAAACTTGAGTTGTCCCGCCGGTACTCTAATTTCCACAACATCATCTTTCTTTTTCCCTAACAAAGCTTTTCCGATAGGTGAAGAGATGGATATTTTACCAAAGTCCGGTTCAGCTTCTACGTAATCTAATATTATAAATTTAATCTTCTTTTTAAGCTTTAAATCTTCAACAAATACTTCTGAACCTAACGATACAAAGCCTGAATTCTTTTTGTTTTCGTCAATCAATTCATAATTTTCAATAATTCTCTCCAGAGTAAATATTCTTCCCTCTATGAAAGCTTGCTCATTTTTTGCGGCATTATATTCTGCGTTCTCTGCAATCTCACCAAAGCTTACCGCATTTCTTATTTTCTCAGCAATTTCCTTTCTTTTTACTCTTTTAAGATGATGTAGCTCTTCTTCTACTTTTTTTAGACCTTCTTTAGTTAACATAACTTTTTTTTCGAACATTGAGCATATCTCCAATAAATAATTTATTCTATATAATAGCATAATTATTTTTAATGCGTTAATTATTATAAATTAAATATAAGCACTATTATTTTTAATAAAGTAATAGTGCTTATATATTAATAAGAATCTTTATAGAAAATTATAAGGTATTGGTTTTTTATTGTCAAATAAATTTAATGCTTGTCTTGTTGCTAATATTACTAAACTAACAAAAAAATAAAATTATTGAATATTAGTTTTTCTCCTAACTACCTCTTAAAATTTACACTACTCAATACTTGTTTAATACTATATTATTCCCAATTTTTTACCGGATCTTTCGAAAATATCTAAAGCTTCTTCAATATCCTCATCTGTATGAGTTGCCAATACATGGGATCTTAATCTATTTGTTCCTTTTGGAACCGCCGGAAAAATGATAGGACAGATAAAGACTCCTTCATCATTCACCATTTTACAAAGTTCCAGTGTATCTTCTTCATTGCCTACAATAAGAGGAACGATAGCAGTAATGCTTTCCCCAATATTATAACCCATTGAGCGGATTCCTGTTCTGAATTTTTTCATGTTCTTCCGTAAATTTTCAATACGTTCCGGTTCATCTTCAATCACTTCCAAAGCAGCTTTTGCAACTGCAGCGGTAACAGGAGGAAGGGGTGCTGAAAATATAAACGGCCTTGAGTTATGTCTTAAATAATCAATCATATCTTTATCTCCTGCTATATATCCTCCCACAGAAGGAATGGTTTTGCTTAAAGTTCCCATGTGTATGTCTACTGCATTTTTTAATCCAAAGTGTTCCTCTATTCCATGGCCCGTTTTACCTAAAACTCCGATAGAATGAGCTTCATCTACCATCACCTTGGCATTATATTTTTTAGCCAACCGTGATATTTCGGGTAAATTTGCTACATCTCCCTCCATACTATATACTCCGTCTACTATCACTATTTTATTTACAAAATCATCAGAATCAACTAAAATGCGTTCCAGGCTGTTCATATCATTATGTAAAAAAGTTTTATGTCTTGCTCCGGAAAGTATACATCCATCAATAATGCTGGCATGGTCTATTTTATCCATAACAATCAAATCTCCTCTTTGATAAAGAGAAGTTATGGTAGCTAAATTGGTAACATATCCACTGGTATAGGTAATGGCAGCTTCTGCCCCCTTGAATTCTGCAATTTTTGCTTCTAATTCTTCATGCATTTTAGTAGTCCCTGATAAAAGCCTTACTCCTGATGTACCCGTGCCATACTTCTCCAAAGCTTTCATTGCTGCTTCTTTTAACCTGGGGTGGTCAATCAATCCTAAATAATTATAGGATGCAAACATAATTTTTTCTTTACCGTCAATGATCACCCTTGACTCAGATGCATTCTCAACCGTTTTTAAATAAAAGAATTTACCATTTTCCTTCATTTTATTTACTCTTTGTTTAAGCTGATTAATTCTATCTTCTAATAAATTTGTCATTTTTATCCTCCCTTTATTTCAATTTATTAGTTTAATTTTTCTATTCTCGGCTTGAATCCAATTCTTTCTATTAGTTTCAGATAGTCATCCGGGGATAATTCATCCGGGGATTTTCCTGAAACAACAGCTAAAGTAGCCTGAAATACATTTGTTCCAAAAGATCTTCCTTCAAATTCCGGTGTCGTAGTTATTAAGTAACTTACACCTCTATTTTTTAAATCTTTCACGTTAGCACTGGTAACCGTATTGGTAATGACTATTTTCCCTTTCATTTCATTCGGCATATATTGGCTTATCCCCAAATAATCACCGGCTATAATATCTGCTTCTTGAAAATATTTAATATATTTCAGATTGGATTTTTCCTGTTTTTCACCTGTTGGATATAAATATTTAATGGGTACGTGAACAAATATCGGTAATAATACTCGGGCAATTCTGTTGATCGTTTTAAATGAATGCATGGGAATGGGAACATTCAAACAAAAAATTAAATCACCAAAAGTCATCTCACACCCTGCTTCTATTAATCCTTCAGCCATTCCGAATCTGTCTACAGTAATTGTAACCAAAGCTTTTTTTCCTTTTAAAGCAATATCAGTCTGGTTTTCAATATACTTTACAACACTTTTTTCCAATACATATTTAATGCCGGTACCATCAACGATAGGTGTTTTCTTAATAACACTGACAATCTTTTCAGATTCTTTTATTGTATATCTTTTACCGTTGGGTCCGGAATACAAATAGAGATCTGTTCCCCCCAAGCTAAAGATATCAACTTTTCCGTCGTATTCCTGAAATATTTGAATCATCTTTTTTACATCACCATTAGTTCCTCTTCTTTCTATTTCAACCTTTTCGCCTAATATTTCTATTTGCACCTTATGGTCTCTCGTTGAAGAACCCAAACTAACTCCCAGGACTTTTTTCATCTTTAATCCTCCATATAAATTTATTATCAAACCTTTATATCTTTTATAATTTCTATTATTTTTTCGGGATTGACATACTTATCTTCTTTGATGGGTGAATGACCTATGACTTTCCCGATTACTTGAACGCTAAATATTTTTTCAACTACAGGAACTCTCTTGTCTGATCCTAGAAAGATAATTAAATCAAAATCTGATAATCGGACAATAATTTCCATTATTTCATCGAATAACTCAATCTTACTTTTCTCTTTAATAAACTCATACCTTTCTTTTTGAGTAAAAAGTAAAACATATTCAATGCCTATCTCTTTTGCTGACTTGGTGAGTTCTTCTTTGTTCTGAATAGGAAAACCGATTAAAGCAATTTTTTCTCCTTTTCTTATCTCGCCTAAACTTTCCAATCTTGATACGAAAGTTCTTTCAACTCCTAACTTACGAGCCACCCCTTCTTGAGTTATACCTTCGGTGCGAAATTCTAGAATCTTATTTATTTCCTTGCTTATTTTTTCTTTACTAACTACTTTTTCGCCAATTCTGATAAAATCCATTTTAAAAAACTCCTGTATACATTTTTGTATACAGGTAATATAGCATAGTTCTTTATGGATAGCAAATTTTATTTTCCAGATGTCTTATGTTTATCACATAAAGAAAATATTAATCTCGTAATGCTAATTGTAAAAAGTATGTAAACAATCACATATTTTAGAAAATTACTTAGTTTTAAACTTAATTATATACAAAAAACATAAATAAAAATCTTATTTGACTTTTCTCGGAAAATAATATGAAAATATATAAATCATTTATATTTTTCAGGAATATTTTATGATGTAAGTTTTGTAATATTTAGGAATGCGGAGTTTTAGCTTTTTAAATATTAAATAGATATCATTTCGAAATTTTACATAATCTACTAAAGAATGGTTGTGAGGCTGGTAATTAATCTACCCAGGGATGAGCAGATTCGACAATTAACATAAATTAATTATTATACAAATCATTATTGAGTAAAAATGAAATTTTGATTTACTCACTTTTATGTTATTCAATGACCCCTCCCCCCAGCAGAGAATCATCATTGTAAAAAACTGCAGCTTGTCCCGGGGTTATAGCTCTTTGAGGTTTCTTGAGTTCAACCAATATTTTTCCCTCTCCACAATCATATAGAGTTGCCTGTGCACTTTTACAATTATATCTTATTTTTATATCTACTTTCATCGGAAATAAAAACACTTTACCGGAAATTATTTTTAAATTTATTACTTTAAATTTACTTTTGTAAAGGTCACTATTATCACCTAAAATAACTTCATTTTTTTTCGCGTCTATTTTTATTACATATTTGCGTTTATTTAAAGATACACCTAATTTTTTTCTTTGCCCGATAGTATAAAAAGGTATTCCTTGATGCTCTCCTAACGTATTTCCCTTTATATCTTTAAAAAATCCCGGGATGATGGTTCGGGAGATATTTCTTTTTAAGAATTTTCTATAATTATTATCCGGTATAAAACAAATTTCCTGACTTTCCGGTTTTTTATAATTTTCCAGCCCATATTTACCTGCCAATTCTCTTACTTTTTCTTTACTTAGTTCGCCCAAAGGAAATATGACGTATGATAATATTTTTTGTCCCAGTTTATAAAGGAAATAAGATTGATCCTTTTTTTCATCTTTTGCCTTTTTTAAAGTATATTGATTTATTTGTTTATTAAACTCATTCAATGCATAATGGCCGGTGGCAATATAATCCATCCCAATTGAGAGAGCATTTTTTAAAAAAAGCTCAAATTTTATTTTTTGATTACATTCTACGCAAGGATTAGGAGTTTTTCCTATCAGATATTCACTGCAAAAATATTTAATCACCTCTTCTTTAAATTCACGAGAAAAATCCCACACTGTCCACGGAATATTTAATTTATATGCAACCTGTTTGGCAATTTCGATATTCTTTTCATTAGTGCTATAATCGTTGATTTCTTTAAGATTTATTGTTTTACTATTAAAAAGATTCATGGTAACACCGAAAACTTCATATCCCATTTCTTTCAATAGAACGGCAGCTAAGGAACTATCTACACCCCCACTCATAGCCACTAATACTTTCTTTTTTTTTGTATCTTTTATCATTTGAACTATTCTCTTTAATATTGCTCGAATTATATTTTTAAATTCTTATAATATCTAATTGTTTTTCCTTCATCGGTTTTGCTTTTTTATTTTTTGGATCATCCTGGTGCGAATTATAATAATTTATCTCTACTTCGTCCAATCCTTCTTTATCACAATATCTTGCAGTAATCTTGCAGGCTTGATTAATTAACTCATCATTTAAATTTCCCTTTGTTTTCAACAGAGAAATCGGACCTTTAAGATCTCTCGCCTTCAACAAAATATCTCCATTATGAAAATACTTTTCCATTTGACTATTTTCATCTTTATTTCTTCCAACTACTATTTTAGTATTTTTATCCAACCTAAAGTGCCTGCCAATTTTTAGTAACTCTATGTCCTTTAAGGAGTATTTTTTTTGTGTAAACAAATCTTTTAATCTCTTGGAAAAGCCGGGTTCGGTTAATTTGCACCCCCCTGCGGGGGAGGGATATTTTTTTATTCCCATCCGTGAGGCTAATTCAATTTGTCTTTTTCGAGAACGACCTGATATATTCAACAATTGATTTCTATTTACCAAACCTGTTTTTTCCGGAATTGTTTCCTCAAGTAGCAAAGCAGATAATGGTCTTAGTATTAGACCTGGATATCCCGATTCCTTCTCTATTGTTCGCAAACTACCCTTATTCTGAGACATTGGCCTTTCACCCAATACTTCTCCACTAATTATAAATGAAGCATTAATCCTGGACATATATTCTCCGGCTTTTTTAAACATAAAAGCATGGCAATCAATGCAGGGATTTATATTTTTTCCATATCCATGAATTGGATTTTTAAGTATTTTCATATATTCATTACTTATATCTATGATTTTCAAATTAATATCAAAGCTTTTTATTGAAGGATATTCGTCCAGGCCAAAAAAGGGAGTTTTAAAATTAACGCCAATCACTTCTATTCCCTGTATCATGATTAACTTAATGGCTAAAATACTATCTAATCCCCCGGAGAATAATGCTACTGCTTTAGTTTTATTAATCATCCATTTCCCCCTCACTAATTTTTACTGCAATATTGCATAAATCTTCTAAAGAAGTATCATCCAAATGTTTATTTATTTTTTTAGAAATATCTTCCAAAAATATTCTTATCACGCAGTCTTCAATTAAATCGCATTTATTTCTAATGGGTTTATTGTTCTTAAGTACATCGTCGATACAATCAACTAGTACTATAGGTCCTTCAACGGCTCTGATAATTTCTCCTGCACTAATATTTTCAGCTTTACAGGATAAATAATAACCACCGCAAGCACCCCTGGTACTTTTTACCAAACCTGCCTTTTTTAATTTGTTAAATAATTGTTCCAAATATTGCAATGAAATTCTCTGCCTTAAAGAAATATCTTTTAAACAGATTGGTTTTAAACTACTACTTTGGTTTTGGTTTAAATCAATCATCGCTCGAAGTGAATATCTTCCCCTGGTAGATAATTTCATTGGTTTTTCTCCTTTTTATATTAGTGTTCTGATGTTCAGATTCTCACATTATCAAATTTACTAATTAATATAATTTGTATATTTCTTTATTTGGCAAAAGTATCATTAGAAAAAATCAATTTTATTATATATTTAATAGATAATCTTTATGTATAATTTCGTTTATCTTTATTAAATGGCAAATTGCAGCTTTATTTATTTGGAAAGTTATTTTAAAAAATTATATTATTTATGACTTTTTTTGTCAACATTATTCTTACTATAATGCCTTTTAAAAGAATCAAATATTTTTTAACTAAATTAAACACTTGTTAAAAACAAAAATTAAAAAAGGGGGACAAATAGCCATATATTTATCCCCCTTTTTTAAAACATTTATACTATTTACTCGCAAGTTATTGCTTCAACCGGGCAATCTTCTGCTGCCTGTTTGCATGATTCTACCAAATTATCAGGTACATTGCTAACTTTAACTGTTGCTATGTCCTCCTTTAATTCAAATACTTCAGGGCAAGTATCTTCACAAAGCCCGCAACCGGTACACAAATCTTTATCTACCACTGCTTTCATTTTGCCTCTCCCTCCTTTTTTGTAAATTATATTTTTTTTAAATAATTAATTGACGTCCTAGTAAAATCATTAAGTCTTTTAGCATATTCGACAGTATTAATAATATCGCAAAAGTAAATAAAATTCAAATCATCAAAAACAGTATCGAGTATTGAGTATATAGTATCGCGTTAAGAAAGAAAAAGAATAAATGGAAAAATTAGATTTCTTCTTTTGCTCTAACTA
>Ga0209121_10006561_pt1 | contig 10195 bp, 11 predicted proteins | sample Cruoilmetagenom3_FD_187292 | JGI IMG/M metagenome (GOLD analysis project Ga0209121, IMG submission 187292) | Oil polluted marine microbial communities from Coal Oil Point, Santa Barbara, California, USA - Sample 3 (SPAdes) (version 2) | ecosystem: Environmental > Aquatic > Marine > Oil seeps ...
TGCTGGGGCGGTGGCAGCGGAGGTGCAACTGGTTCAGCCAATGGGCTCAGAGGTGATCGCCACGCTGAAGGTGGGGGAGAAGAGTTTCACGGCGGAAGCCTTCTCTGGCTGGCTGGTTGACGAGGGCTTCGCGGCTGTTGCGGGAGGAAGGGTGTGGGTCACCTTCGACCGCAACAAGTTGCACCTCTTCGACAGCCAGACCGACCAAGCGATCTTGTGAGAAGATCAGTTCATGATCTCGTTGGACAAAGTACTGGCTCTGGCAGGCGCACCGGCTTCGCTGGCCGCTGAGCGGGCCATTCACACGCTGGATGACCTGGCCGAGGCCGCCCGCGCCCACCGGCTGCGAGCCCTGCCGGGCCTGAACATCTCCCTGGAGTACCACATCCTGCGCTGCATCGAGGAGCTGCGCACCGCCGATCAGGGCATCCTGATGGACATGGCCCACTTCCAGGCTGCCGAGGTGAAGCAGTGGCTGGCCGGGCACGAGGGCATCGGGCAGATCGAGATTGTGGGCGCTCTGCGGCGCGGCAAAGGGCTGGTAAGAGCTATCGAACTGCTCGCCGCGGCTGAAGACCCCGCCGGTGTGCTCCGCTCCTTTGGCCACTCACCGCTGGTCAGAGAAGTGAAGGCAGAGATAGCCTTCCCCCTCTCTCCCCCCTGGGAGGGGGGGGCTGGGGGGGGTAGTTTAGCCTCATGCAAAGCCCTCTCCACCCTGGGCCTGCCGCTCACCCTCCACGCCGTGGAGCCCAATGGGTTCGGAGCGGCTCTGCTGAACCTGACCGGCTCGCAGGCCCACCTGCAGTGGCTGCGGGAGATAGCAAGCCAGCGAGGCTTGGGGCTCGACGGCCTGCTGGCCCAGGCTGGTCCACGCGAGGAAGAGATCTACCGCCGGCTCGGCCTGCCCTTCGTTCCCCCTGAGCTGCGGGAGGATCAGGGAGAGATCGAGGCAGCCCGGGCGGGCAAGCTGCCGCACCTGATCGCCGCCGATCAGCTCCAGGGCGACCTGCACATGCACACAAACTGGGCCGACGGCCTGCACTCCATAGAAGCTATGGCCCAGGCGGCCCGGGCCAGGGGCTACAAATACATCGCCATCAGCGATCACTCGCCCCTCATCGAGGAGGCGAACGGGCTCGACCCGGCCAGGCTGGCCGCGCAGGCCGAGGAGATAAAGAGGCTGAATCGCCGCTACCCGGATTTCACCATCCTCAAGGGGCAGGAGGTGGATATCCGGGCCAACGGGGAACTGGACATGCCGGATGAAGCGCTGCGGGGGCTGGACCTGGTCATCGCTTCCATCCACATCCCTTACGGCCAGGATACGGAAACCGTGACCAGGAGGCTGATCGCCGCCATGGAGCATCCGCTGGTGGACATTGTCGCCCATCCCACGGGCCGGCTGCTCAAAGAGCCGGACCTGTACAGGCCGGACGTGGCTGAGCTCCTGCGAGCAGCAGTCAGAACCGGTACAGTCCTGGAGGTCAACTCTGGCCCCGACCGCCTGGACCTGAGCGCCGAGTGGGCACGCCGGGCCAGGGAGTACGGCCTGTCCCTGGTCATCGGTTCGGACGCTCACAGCGTGCAGCAGTTGGGCTGGATGCAATTCGGACTGGCCACCGCCCGGCGGGCGTGGCTGGAAGGGGCGGACGTGTTGAATGCCCTGCCTCTGGAGCAACTGCGGCACAGGTTGAAGCGACGGCGACTTTAGCAGGCAGCTGCACGACAAGGTAGCCGGTCAGCGTTTCCCTATCGTCGGCAGCGTTGAGGCCCCCCCCACTGCAACCTGCGCTGTGCCTACTGCTACGTCGACCTGCCCGCCGCTGATCGACAGGCACAGGAACGGGAGTTGACATGCGGGGAGTTGTGTGGTATGCTAGTTTAGGCTGACGTTCCGCGAGGGCTGGCACCAGTTCATGCCCCGCGTGGGGCAGCCCTTCGCCTTGGGGGCACTGTATACATACCTGTCAGGTAGAGTACGCAGCGACCGACAGGTAGAATGCCGAAAATCCAGACCATCGAGAGAGACACCAACAGACGAGGAGGGAAAGACATGAAAGAAAAGAAACAGTGGCAGAAACCGGCGCTCATTGTGCTGGTGCGACGCAAGCCGGAAGAGGCGGTGATGAAGACCTGCAAGACTCAATTGGTTCACCTCGCTTTTCTTAATAATTGCACTGCGTATCAGGGAACTCCCTGTCCCTCAGTCGTCGGCTCCTAGCCCTTGGTCCCTTGGCTTTTGGCCCTTGGGAATCCGTGAGGGGGGTGGGGTTCAAGGACCCTGCCGCGGGTAATGAGGGCTATGACCTCTTCCGGCGTAATGCAAGGGGCAGGCGGGGGTGTCGCGTGGCGTTGCTGCCTGCCCCGTCCTTGTTTGTGGGGGGTGCAGGGGGGCGTTGCCCCCCTGCCCGCGGCGCCTGGCAAGAGCCTTTCGCATAGCCTGCAATCGAGGCCACGCACCTGGGCACCTGGTGAGCCATCCCAAATCTTTGCCCATCATAGAAGCCGCCTACAGCCTGGCGCTGGATACCAACCGGGCAGTGGTCAAATTCCCCCGCCACCAGCGGCCAGGGTTGGGCCGCCGGCTGGAGGAGGCGGCCTTTGAGTTGCTGGCGGCGCTGGTCAAAGCGCGCTATCTCCAGGCCACGGATCCGGCCAAGGCGGCATTACTCGTTCAGGCTTCCCAGGCCCTGGATACCCTGCGTATCCTGGTCCGGATGGCCAAGGACCTGGAGCATTTGCCGCTCAAGCGCTACGAGGAATTGTCCCGGACCATGAGAGACGTGGGCCGCATGTTGGGCGGCTGGCAGAAAAGCACCGGCGGGCAGGGTTAGGATGGGCCAGACTCTACTAGAGGTCGCCGCCTTTCCCAACCTGCTCCAGGCCTGGCGCTGTTTGTGTGGTCGTCTAACGGAGCCGGTGCGTCTCTCCTTTGCCTGGCAGTTGGAAGACCATCTCCTGGACCTGTCCGATGCCCTGGTACAGGGTGTCTACGCTCCCCATCCAGAGCCGGTAAGCTACCACCGCACCGACTCGGGCAAGAGGATCCCGGTCCCCTGCCTGGAGGATCGCCTGGTACTGCGGGCGCTGAAACAGGCGCTTTTGCCTCACCTGGAGCGGCCCTTTATCTACGACACCTACGCCGGGCTGCCCGGCCGGGGCGTGCACCGGGCCGTGAGCCGGGTGATGGCCTTCCAGCGGCGGGTGGCGCCGCCGGACCGGCCCCGCTCCGGCTGGATCCTCAAGACCGACGTGCAGGATTTCTACCCCTCCTTGCGCCATGACGTGCTGTTGGCCCACTGCCGGCGGCGTTTGCTGGACGAGGACCTGGTAGCTCTCCTGGCCCGTTTCCTCGCTGTCTGGGGCCGGTGGTCGGGCACGCCCGGCCTGGGCATTCCCCTGGGCTCCTCGCCCTCCGCCCTCCTGGCCAACCTCTACCTGGATCCCTTTGACCACTGGATCAAGGACGAGCTGGGATTCAAATTCTACGTGCGCTACTCCGACGACATGGCCTTCCTCAGCGCCGACCGGGCCGAGTTGGAAGGACTCCTGGAAGAGGCACAGGCCTTCCTGGCCGGGCGGCTGGCCCTGGCCCTCAACGAGCGCAAGACGGTTTTCAAGCGCAGCGGCGACGGCCTGGATTTCCTGGGCTATCGCCTCTTTTATCACCACCTGCTGCTGCGCCGCAAGAACATGAAAAAGGCGCGGCGACGCCTGGAGCGCATGGCCCGGCAGTACGCCCGGGGCGAGCTGGACCAGCAGGACGTGCAGCGGAGCCTGGCCGGCTGGCTGGGCTATGCCCGCTTTGCCGACACCTACAACTTTCGGCGGCGGCTGTTGGCCGATTTTGTGTTGAGGCGGGAGGCGGCAATATGAGACCGCGAGTATCGCTGGCCCACCTGCCCGGCAAAGAAGGCCGGTTGCTGCTGTTGGGCGTGGGCGGCGGGCGGGAGGCCATTCCCCTGGCCCGGCTGGGCTTTCGTGTCACCGGCGTGGATTTTGTGCCGGACATGGTGAAACTGGCCCAGGAGAACACGGCCCGGCAGGGGTTGGAGATCGAGGGTCTGGCTCATGGCGGCCATGTACTCCTGCGTGCCCACCCGGCAGCGGCGCGTGGCGATGCTGCGGCGCGTCCGGCAGGCCCTGCGGCCCGGCGGCCATTTCGTCTGCGGTTTTCACTGGGGCACACAGGAAGAACATTCGTCCCAGGTGGAGCGCGTCCGGCGCCTGGCGGCGGTCCTCAGCCGGGGCAACCTTTCCTACGAGCCGGGCGACATGCTGTGGCACCAGGTCGAGTTCATCCACGGCTTTCTCTCCGAAGAGGCGCTGGGCGCCGAATTCGCCGCCGGCGGGTTCGAGATCGTCCACCTCCAGGTCCGCGCCGAGCGAGCCCGGGGCGAGGCGGTGCTGAGACGGGAAGTATAACCTCACGCAATACGCAAGGAGGCTTTTATGACCACAAACGTAACTCTGGACGGCGTCTACGTCCCATCTGAAAAGATCGTGGCCCGCACAGTCATGGACGAGGTGCTGATCGTGCCCCTGGTATCCGGCATGGGCGAATCGGACGAGGGGTTGTACACCTTCAACGAGGCCGGGCAGGCCATCTGGGAGCAACTGGACGGCCAGCGTAACCTGAAGGACGTGGCAGCCGAACTCGCCGCCGAGTACCATGCCCCGGCTGGCGAGATCGAGGCCGATGTGCTGGGGCTGGTGGGCGAGCTGGTCGGGCGGGGGATGCTCGCCGAGGTTGGGTAGATCATGGCCGGCGATTCGTACACCATCACCCAAACCATGGACCCCGCCACCCTGTGGGCCGGCCGGCAGCCCCTCCTCAGCCAGCTGGACGTGGAGCTCACCGAGCGGTGCAACAACAACTGCCTGCACTGCTACATCAACCGCCCGGCCGACGACCGCGCGGCCCGCGAGCGGGAGCTGTCCACCGGACAGCTCCAGGCCATCCTGGACGAGGCCGCCGCTCTGGGCTGCCTCACGGTGCGCTTTACCGGGGGCGAGCCGTTGTTGCGGGACGATTTCGAACCGCTGTACCTCCACGCCCGGCGGCTGGGCCTCAAGGTGATCCTCTTTACCAACGCCACCCTCATCACCCCCCACCTGGCGGACCTGCTGGCCCGCGTCCCGCCGCTGGAGCTGATTAGTATCACGGTCTATGGCATGAAGCGGGCCTCGTACGAGGCCGTGACGCGCACGCCCGGCACCTTTGAGGCCTTTTGGCGGGGGACGCACCTGCTGTTGGAACGGGGCGTGCCCTTTGAGGTCAAAGGCGCGCTCCTTCCGCCCAACAAGGGAGAGATGGACGAGTTCAAGGCCTGGGCCGCCACCCTCCCCGGGATGCACCGCCCTCCCGGCTACGTCCTGTCCCTCGACCTGCGCACCCGTCGAGACTCGGAGGAGAAGAACCGGCGCATCCGTGCCTTGCGGCTCTCGCCGGCGGAGGTGCTGGCCGTGCTGACCAGGAGGCGCGATGAATACCTGGAGGAGATGCGGGGCTTCTGCGCCCGCTTCACCCGGCCTCCAGGCGACCGGCTCTTTTCCTGCGGCGCGGGGCGGGAGAGCGGCTGCGTGGACGCCTACGGCCGCTTCCAGCTCTGCATGCAATGCCGCCACCCGGACACGGTGTACGACCTGACCTTCCCCCCTTCTCCCCCTGATTTCGGGGGGAGAAGGGGGGCCAGGGGGGATGAGGGGGGCAAGTCCCTCCACGACGCCCTGACCAATTTCTTCCCCCAGGCGCGAGAACTGCGGGCCACCAACCCCGACTACCTGGCCCGCTGCGCGCGCTGCTTCCTGAAGGGACTGTGCGATCAGTGCCCGGCCAAGTCGTGGCAGGAGCACGGCACGCTGGACACGCCGGTGGAGTACCTGTGCCAGGTGGCCCACGCCGAAGCGCGGTATCTTGGTCTGCTGGCAGAGGGGGAGAACGCCTGGGAGGTGGAGGACTGGCGGGAACGGATAAGGCGCTTTGCGGGGGAAAGAGTTTCTGGTGCTGAGTCTTGACATCCTGGGGCAAGGTTGGTATACTGTACGCGACGTTCTCGCGTGAACCCCACAAGGCGAGGAGGAGCCAGATGGAGAAACGAGAAAAAAAACAGTGCACAAACCAGAACTCATCGTGCTGGTGAGACGCAAGGCGCAGGAGCCGGTGCTATTGGGTTGCAAGGACGGCCTGCAAGCTGGTTCAGACACATCCGACTGTTACATTAATCCAGCCTATTGCGATGAATTCGTCATCTCCTAGCCCTTGATCCCTTGGGCTTTGGCCCTCTTGTGGTGAGCCTGTCGAACCATGGGATATCCCTGAGGCAGGGTAAGGTTCATGGACCTTGCCACGGGGTCTTGGACCACGAAGGTCACGAAAGAACGCGAAAGTCACGAAAGGCTTTCGCGCTTTTCGTGCCTTTTCGCGTGTTTCGTGGTCCAAACGTCCCCGGACTGGTGCTTGGCGTTTGCTCTTTCTTGTGGTACACTGAGCATCGTTCCCTCCGTAGACGCAGCACGTTGAAGGAGGTGGTGGAGGAACTATCCACTCCGGCGAGGGCTCCTGGCGGATTTCACGCTGCGGAGAGTTAAGGAGTAGTCAATGCCTCATTGCCGCTACTATCAAACCGGCGGAATCACCATCCAGGTCGAGTCCGACCTGCCTATCACGGATACCACCTTCCGTTCTAAGTTCAGGCTCTTTGAGGTGGACGGGCCGGGAGAGGACAATCTCGTCATCCGCCACATCTTTCGCCCCTTTGATTTTGAAAACGAGGACCTGGGCCTGCGGGTGTACCTCAAAGCGCCCTGGGCCATCTATCGCCGCGGCGACGAGTGGCTCTACCTGAGCGTGTCGCCCACGATGGCCGACACCGAGGCCGGCGACGTGGCCGTGCTCAGCGACGACCACACCCTGGGCCGCATGTACCACGCCCTCGAGGACGTGTACCGCAAGGGCGACCTGCACTCGCTGTCCATGTTCACCACCGACCAGGTGCTCCTGGGCCGGGTGCTGGCCGACCGGCAGGGCTGTTATTTGCATTCCAGCGGCGTCATCCTGGACGGCCAGGGCTTGCTCTTTGTGGGCCACTCGGGGGCCGGCAAGTCGACCATGGTCAAGATGTTGCAGAATGTAGGGGCAGGCCTTGCGCCTGCCCTTGCGCCTGCCCATCGGGGCGACCACGAGGGATCGCCCCTACAGGTGGAGGTCCTGTGCGACGACCGCATGATCGTGCGCAAACATCCCCCGCTCTCGGGGGAGGGACGGGGAGGGGGCGAGGGGTTTCGCATCCACGGCACCTGGAGCCACGGCGAGGTGCCGGACGTGTCGCCCAATTCCGCGCCGTTGCGGGCCATCATGTTCCTGGAACAGGCCGCGGAGAACCGGCTGCTGCCCCTGAGCGACGTCAAGGAGATCGTGCCCCGGCTGCTGGCCTGCCTGATCACGCCCTACGTGACCGGCGACTGGTGGGAAAAGTCGTTGACGCTGATGGAGCACATCGCCCGCGAGGTGCCCTGCTACCGCCTGCGTTTCGACAAGAGCGGGGCTGTGGTGGACGTGCTGCGCCAGGCCTTTGGCCAGAGACATGATGAGTAACCAGTCCCAGGAATTCGTCCCGCGCATCGAGGACAGATCCCTTTCTATGCCGGCCCTCGTGGAACTGCTGCGGGCCGTGCTGGACCGGGGCGCGCAATTTCGGTTCGAAGCCCCCGGGTTCAGCATGTCGCCCTTTATCCAGGACGGCGACACGATCACGGTGGCTCCCCTGGCCGGCGCGTCGCCTCGCCGAGGGGACATAGTAGCCTTCTTGCGGCCCGACTCTGGCAAGGTCGTCGTGCACCGGGTGGTGGGGAAACAGGATGGCGCTTTCCTCATCCAGGGCGACAACGCAGAGGAGACGGATGGCCCTGTACTGGCGGCGAGCATCCTGGGGCGCGTGACTGAGGTGAAACGGGACGGGAGCCCGATCCGCCTGGGCCTGGGCCCGGAGCGATATATCATCGCCGGCCTCTCCCGCTGGGGGCTTTTGCGCCCTTTGCTGCTATGGGGGTGGCCGCTGGTGCGACCCATCGTAAGGAGACTTTCACCATGAGCGAAGCCTTCGTCTCATCCCTCGACATCCAGGACTTTTTCCTGTGGGACAAGATGAAGGCCCGGCGGGCCCTCTTCTCCTTCGACCTGGAGATCACCGCCCGCTGCAACAACAACTGCCGCCACTGCTACATCAACCTGCCGGCCGGGGACCAAGGTGCCAAAGCCAGGGAGCTCTCCGTGGCCGAGATCGGCCGCATCGCCGACGAGGCCACAAAGCTGGGGGCCATGTGGTGCCTCATCACCGGCGGCGAGCCCCTGCTGCGCCCGGACTTTCCCGACATCTACTTGCTACTCAAGCGCCAGGGCCTGCTGGTTTCCGTGTTCACCAACGCCACCCTGATTACCGACGAGCACGTGGCGCTGTTCAAGCGCTACCCGCCCCGTGACATCGAGGTGTCCGTTTACGGGGTGACGCGGGAGACCTACGAGGCAGTGACGCGCCGGCCCGGCTCCTTCGCCGCCTTCACGCGGGGGCTGGACCGGTTGCTGGACGCCGGGGTGCGGGTGCGCCTCAAGGCCATGGCCCTGCGCTCCAACCTCCACGAGATGCCCCAGATCGCCGCCTTTTGCCGGGAGCGGACCAAGGACTATTTTCGCTTCGACCCCCAGTTGCACCTGCGCTTTGACGGAGATGAGGTCCGCAACGAGGAGATTCGGGCGGAACGGCTGTCCCCGGAAGAGATCGTGGCCCTGGAGCGGGCGGACCCGGAGCGGTTCGAGGCGCTGGAAAAAAAGTGCGACACCCTCATCCGCCCCGAGTTTGCCCAGCACACCGGCAACCACCTCTTTTACTGCGGCACGGGCACCGGCAGTTTCAGCGTGGGCTACGACGGCACCTTCCGGCTCTGCTCCCCCCTCTGGCACCCGGATTGCGTCTACGACCTGCGAACGGGCAGCCTGGCCGATGCCTGGCGCAACTTCGTCCCCCAGGTGCGGGACATGCGCTCGAATCGCAAGGAGTTCCTGGAGACCTGTCACGTGTGCCCGCTGGTCGACCTGTGTATATGGTGCCCGGCCCACGCCCACCTAGAGACGGGCGAACTGGACGGCCCGACGCCATACTTTTGTGCCGTGGCCCACGCCCGGGCGGAGGCGGTGCAAAGCAAAGGAGACGATTGGGGCGGGATTGCAGGGTCGGTCATCTGACAACGACACCCCCGGACCGACTGAACGCTGCGCGAGAATGTGCAGGCCGAGGTGTTGTGCCGGGATTGGGCGGTGGCGTGACAGGGGTGCCGACCAAGCGAATGCAGCAGCACAGTCGTAGAGAAGGACGGTGCAGATGACACGCTTTGAACAATTGGATAAACTGTCAGCAGAGACCGACATGGTCTGGTACAGTGTCCGCGAGGCTTGCGGGCACGTCATCCACAATCTGTTTACTACCATGAAGGACTATTTCGGCGCAGATGCCCCCAGGATCGTACCTGTCCCAACGTTGGGAGACTATGATTCTCAGATTGATTATAAAATCGAAGATGCTTTGCGCGTGGGGGATGATTTCTATTTCCACATTAGCCTGCAGTTCACGTTTGAGGTGGAAGTAGTCGTGATCCCGTTCAAGATCAAGCTGATGCCGAAAGCAGACTTGCGCACGTATGAGATTGTTGTTGAGCTTCACGACAAGAAGTATCTCGTGGAAATGGTGTCATTCGACCAGTTTTCTCTCATCAGCGAATACGTGTTCGAGGCCCTCAAAGAGGATCTTCGCAACTCCTGGAAAAGGTGGGCTAGGGATGGCAAACTGCCTGGGGAAGAACCCTACATCTTCTATCACCCTTACTCACCTGAACAGGCATCGGGTGCCGCTGATGATTGGCATAGAACCGAAACAGTTCCTTATGGAAGCGCGCAGCGGGCGCGCCAGTGGATGACGACAGAAGACGCAGCCGAGCACTCGGGCTACGATGTCGAGTATGTACGCCGTCTGGTTCGGGAAGGCAAAGTCGCCGCTGTGAAGGAGGGCCGCAGTTGGTGGCTTTTCGCACTCAACTCTGGGCCAGCGAGAGGCAATTGGCACGCGCCGAAGGATGGGCCCAAAACTCTTCCCTCACGCTGAGTGATGAGCCGTCGTGTGGACAGATACCCAACTATCTGACG
>Ga0209121_10006563_pt1 | contig 10192 bp, 9 predicted proteins | sample Cruoilmetagenom3_FD_187292 | JGI IMG/M metagenome (GOLD analysis project Ga0209121, IMG submission 187292) | Oil polluted marine microbial communities from Coal Oil Point, Santa Barbara, California, USA - Sample 3 (SPAdes) (version 2) | ecosystem: Environmental > Aquatic > Marine > Oil seeps ...
GATTGCAGTTGCACCAACGCGTGGCGTTTTTTACCCGCGCTCAGTTTGATGGGCGATGACAGGGCGGCAGCATCCAGCATCAGGCCAGCATCGCTTAGCGGGGCGTCGTCCAGACGCGCGCCGTTTTCAGAGATCAGGCGTTTGGCCTCTTTTCCCGATTTGGCAAGCCCGGATTTGACGATCAGCTGGACGATCGAGATGCCATCGCCGATCTCGGCGGCGGACAGGCTGAGTGTGGGCAGGTCATCACCCACACCGCCTTTTTCAAACACCTCGCGTGCGGTTGCCTCGGCGGCGGCGGCGGCGGCGGGGCCGTGGCACAGGGTGGTGACTTCGTTGGCGAGGATGATTTTGGCGGCGTTGATCTCTGAGCCTTCAAGCCCGCCCAGACGATTGCATTCGTCCACTGGCATCTCTGTGTATAACTTCAGGAAGCGGCCCACATCGGCGTCGGTGGTGTTGCGCCAGAATTGCCAAAACTCATAGGTGCTGCGCATATCGGCATTCAACCAGACCGCGCCATCGGCGGATTTGCCCATTTTCTTGCCGTCCGAGGTGGTCAGTAGTGGCGTTGTCATGCCGAATATCTGGTGGTCCAGCACCCGGCGCGTCAGGTCGATACCGTTGACGATATTGCCCCATTGGTCCGAACCGCCGAACTGGACCAGGCAGCCATAGCGGCGGTTCAGCTCAAGGAAATCATAGGCTTGCAGGATCATGTAGTTGAATTCAAGGAAGGACAGCGATTGTTCGCGGTCCAGCCGGGATTTCACTGATTCAAACGACAGCATCCGGTTGACGCTGAAATGCCGCCCGATGTCGCGCAGAAAGTCCAGATAATTCAGATCGGCCAGCCATTCGTCGTTATTGACCATCAGCGCGCCGGTGGGGCTGTCGTTATAGTCAAGGTATTTGGCGAATACCTGCTGGATGCCGCTGATATTATCGTCGATCTGCGCCGGGGTCAGCAACGGGCGCTCATCGGCGCGAAAGCTGGGATCGCCCACTTTGGTAGTCCCACCGCCCATCAGGGTGATCGGTTTATGTCCGGTCTTTTGCAGCCAGCGCAGCATCATTATCTGGATCAGGCTACCCACATGCAGCGATTTTGCGGTGGCGTCAAAGCCGATATAGCCCGGGACAACCCCTGCAATCAGGGCATCATCCAACCCCTGATAATCGGTGCAATCGGCCAAAAAGCCGCGTTCTATCATCGTTGCGATAAAATCCGATTTGGGGTGGTACTGCATGATACTCAACAGGCCTTGTGTTTTGGCCCTCTCAGCTGGGGCTGGTGTAAGTTATAGGTCAGTAGAGGCCAATATTTCCCCCATGTTACGGGGAATGTCCAGTCACAGCACAGGTCAAAATTCCTGGGGGAAATTGCGAAAAGTAGCTAATGCACTTCCCCGTGACGGTCGAAAATGGACTGAAGATCGGGATTGACCAATATGGATACTCGGCGATTGCGATTCAATCGCCTGCAGGGCAGCGGCTATGATTCCCAGGTGACCGGCACAGAGACAGGGCCGCGAAAGGCCCAGCCGACAAAGGTAGGGCCTGAAGATAGTTTAAGCTTTTTCAGTGTGTTGAAGGCCAAAGGTAAGGAGATTTCAGTGATCAGGCAGCGCGCGGCGGCGGCCCCGGCGCAGAAATGCGGACCGGCGCCGAAACTGATGGCCGATTGGGTGTTGTGGCGGATGTCAAACACATCGGGGTCGGAAAAATAGGTTTCGTCCCGCCCGGCGGATCCAAACATAAAGAAGACCCGGTCTTCGGGTTCAAAGGTGATGCCCTGCACCATATCGTGCCGCGTCACCCTGCGTGGTGACATGCCGATGGGGGATATCCAGCGGACATATTCAGCAAAAGCGTCGGCGTAAGAGGCTAGGCCTTTTTCAATCAATTCCAATTGCTTGGGATGCGAAAGTAAGGCCCATATCAGCCCGGCAATGACGTCACGCGGCTCGTTTTGACCGCCCGAGATGATCAGCTTTATATTGGCGCGGGTGGTGTCGATGTCCAGCCCGGCCGCCAATTGCACATCCAGCGCCGAGCCATCCGGCTGTGCCCTCACCTGCGGCGCACGGGCGTCGATATGGGTATCAATCAGCGCGGTGGCGGCGTGGCAGCGGGCCTCGATTGTCGGGTCGCCAGCATAGTTGGCGCAGCCGTTGATCATCGCCTGGCTGGTGCCGTCCATTTCTTGCGGCGTCATGTCGGTCAGGCCGGTGATTGCCTTGAGCGCCTCGGCCGAGACTGGCATCGCGTAGTCGCGCACCAGATCACAATGGCCTTTTGGCGCCAGGTCTTTCAGTACCTTCAGCGCGGCGCGGTGAAAGATTGGTTTCCAATGGGTCTGTACTGTACGTGGGCTGACGGCGGGGAACAGGATTTTACGTTCTCGCTGATGCGCGGCCCCGTCCTTGCGCATCAGGTTTTGGCCCATCAGCTTGGTCATCAGACCGTCGGGTTGGTCAGAAGAGAACACCTCGGTGCGTTTTTCCTGTGCGTGAATGTCATCGCGCCTGGTGAACAGCGTGGCCCCTAGTTGCGGCACAAAGGTGATTGGCGCCTGCGCCCGCATCTGCGCCAGAACCGGATAGGGGTCAGCGGTGAAAGCGGCGAGGTCAATCTCGGTTATTGGGGCGTTGGACATGGGTCGATGTTAAGGCGTTTCCATTTTCTTTCAAAGAAAATTCCGGGTCAGCGGGTGAGCTCGCGCATGCCTTTGGCGAGACCGGACAGGGTCATCGGCACCATGTTGTTGTCAAATGCCTCGCGGATCATGCCAATCGAATGGGTGTACTCCCAGTGTTTTTCCGGCACCGGGTTGATCCACAGGTTTGACGCCCATTGGTCGCGGGCGCGTTGCAGCCAGACCTGCCCGGATTCGGCGTTCCAGTGTTCGCCGGCGCCGCCAGGATAGGCGATTTCGTAGGGAGACATCGAGGCATCGCCGACAAAAATGCATTTGTAATCCGGCCCATAGGTGCGCAGCACCTCGTGCGTGGGGGTTTGTGCATCCCAGCGGCGGCGATTGTCGCGCCACACACCTTCGTAAAGGCAGTTGTGGAAGTAGAAATATTCCAAATGTTTGAATTCGGTGTGGGCTGCGGAAAACAATTCCTCGACCACTTTGATATGCGGATCCATTGACCCGCCCACATCAAGAAACAGCAGGACTTTGACGGCGTTGCGCCGCTCGGGGCGGGTTTTGACGTCCAGATAGCCATGTTCGGCGGTGGCGCGGATCGTGCCGTCAAGGTCCAACTCGTCTGCGGCGCCTTCACGAGCCCAGCGGCGCAGGCGTTTCAACGCGACCTTGATGTTGCGGGTGCCCAGTTCAACCGTGTCGTCCAGGTTCTTGAATTCACGCTTGTCCCAGACTTTGACCGCCCGACCTTGGCGGCCCTCTTTCTGGCCAATACGCACGCCTTCGGGGTTATAGCCATAGGCGCCAAACGGCGAGGTACCCGCCGTGCCGATCCATTTGCTGCCGCCCTGATGCCGCTTTTCCTGTTCCTTCAGGCGTTCGCGCAGGGTTTCCATCAGCTTGTCGAACCCGCCCAATGCCTCTATCTCGGCCTTTTCTTCATCGGACAGGTGCTTTTCGGCCATCTTTTGCAGCCAGTCGGCGGGGATATCCACGGCCTCGAGCACTTGATCCAGGCTGATGTTTTCCAGCCCTTCAAAGGAGGCGGCAAAGGCGCGGTCAAATTTGTCGATGTTGCGCTCGTCTTTTACCATCGCGGACCGCGCGAGGTAATAGAACGCGTCAACGTCATAGGTGGCCAGGCCAGCCTTCATGCCCTCAAGAAAGGTGAGGAATTCGCGCAGCGAGACCGGAATAGAAGCTTTGCGCAGGTTTTCAAAGAAGGGAAGGAACATCAGGTCAGACCGCTAAGCGATGGATTGCAATAGTGGCAAGCAGGCCCACTATTGCATAGGCCACGCCATAGCCAGTGGCGTATTGGGCAATATCTGCCGCCGCGCCGCCGCGTTTGCGGGCGGTCAGGCCACCCAGAACAGCGCCAATCAGCGCAGCCCCAAAAACGATCATGGTTTATCCGCCCGTTCTGCTTTGCGGGTTCAGGGTCGAGATTTCCTGCATCTTGGCCCGTACCGCCCAATCTGAACCAAAGCCGTATCGTGCCCATCCCAGACTGTCCAGCCTGACAGCGCGTGCCTTGTCGAATTGACCGGTCTGATCCAGCGCTTCGGCTTGCAGCAGCATCAGCGTGGACAGCAGCGCGGCATTTTCGGCGCGTGCGGCGACGTCCAGCACCGGGCGGATCTGGCGCAGGGCGTTGGCACCGTCACCAGAGGCAACGGCATAGGCGGCCGTTTGTGTGGTGACATAGGCGCGGTGCAGGTCGGTTCCGGGGGTGCGGCTCAGATAATGCAGTGCGGTGCCGTAATACTGTTGCGCCAGTTCCGGGTCATGCGCCTGGGTCATGCGGCCCAGCATATAATAGCTAAAGGCGCGGCGGTGATCTTGCCAGCCCTGTTGCTGGGCTGTGCGCGCGGCGTCGGTCGCCGCTTCGCGACGGGCGGCGGGGTCAGCGCCTGGTCCAAGGGCGGTTTGCACGGCCTCATTCCAGCTGCGCGGGGTGGGGGAAATTGACTGCGTCGGCTGGCCATTGCCGCGCGGGTTCAGGCGGGCAAGGATGGTGGGCAGGCGGGCGGCGACCTGGCTTCGGGTCATGCCGCTGCGCAGTTCCGGGGCATAGGTGGCCCGCAGGATCAGCATATCAAACCCGGTCAGGACGGTGTGCACATTGTCATCGTTGAACACCGAATCAGGCAGCCGGTAGAGATCGTTCAGCGGGCCGACGGCCTGTGCCAGTTCTTCGTGCAGGCAATCGCGCACCTCTTGCGGGCTGGCGTCATAGGGCAGGAAGATCGCCAGCCGGGTGCGGTTTTCCAACAGCGACCAGTTGGTTTTCGATTTGCGCCGATCACGGCGGAATTCGTCCAGGCTGGAAACATTGGGCACCACGAAACAAGCGGCCTGCGGCAGGGCGCGGCGGATATCGGTACGGCTGACCGCCTGAATGGTCACATTCGCGTCACCCGAGGCAATCTGGCGAATGTTGATCCCGGCCTCATTTTGCATCCGCGACAGCAGCCGCCGCAAGTCGGGTCCAAGGCTGGGTGGTGGGCTGCCGGTCACCTTGACGGTGATCGGGGTTTCAAACCGAGTAAAAATCGGCAAGGCCCGGCCGCTTTCCAGTTCGAAATGCAGGGCAATGAAATCGGCGGCGATATTTGCGTTGGATTGCATCGGCGCCGCTGGACGCGCGGTGGCAAAGGCCTTCATCGGTGGCAGGGTCGATTCCGAAATCTGCGCACGGGTGGGCGTATCCTGCAGCGGGACCGTGGCGCAACCGCTGACGGCCAGCACCAACACAAGAGCAATGTTCCGGATCATGGGCGCTGGTACCGGATAAACGGGGATTGCACCCCGATGCGGTCATAGAGCTTGCGCGCGACCTCGTTGAAATCCTGGGTCAGCCAGTACACGAATGGCGTGCCATTTGCGTCGGATGCCGCGTAAACCGCTTCGATCAGCGCGCGGCCAACGCCGGTGCCACGGGTTTCGGGGCGGGCATAAAGGTCTTGCAGATAGCAGACGTCTTCGATTTTCCAGGCGTGGCGGTGAAACAGGTAATGGGTCAGGCCAACCAGCCGCCCGTCTTGTTCCGCCACCAGGGCGCTAAAATCCCGGGGGTCGTCGCCCAGCAATCTGGCAAAGGTGCTTTCATAAACTTCAGACGGCGCGGATGTTTTGTAAAACGTCAGATAGTCGGTCCACATTTCGGCCCAGTCAGACCGATCATCAGGGCGCAACATGCGCACAGTATACGAAGCTTTCATCGACATGTTTCCCACGGTGGCAGACAGGGGTAGTACGCTCAAGGTCTAAATTTTTCCTGTCATTTCTATGGTCGAAATTTGGCAAGACTGTGGCGCAAGTGCAAAAAAACGCTGATAATCAACAAAATGGGCGGTTCGCGAGGAACCGCCCATGCCACAATCTGATCTTTTTTACGCCTAACGTTGGCCACGCGCCATGAATGCCAGGCGTTCAAACAGGTGCACATCCTGTTCGTTCTTCAGCAGGGCGCCATGCAGTTTGGGCAGTGCGCTGGCACCGTCACGTTTTATATCCTCAGGCGACAGATCTTCGGCCAGCAGCAATTTCAGCCAGTCCAGCACTTCTGAGGTGGATGGCTTTTTCTTCAGGCCAGACGTTTCGCGCAGCTCATAAAACTGGGTCAGGGCGGTGGTCAGCAATGCTTCTTTGATGCCGGGATGATGCACATCGACAATTTTGCGCATCGTCTCTTCGTCCGGGAAGCGGATATAGTGAAAGAAGCAACGACGCAGAAACGCGTCGGGCAGTTCTTTTTCATTGTTCGAGGTGATGATGACGATGGGACGGTTATCTGCCCGGATCGTCTCGCCGGTCTCGTAGACAAAGAACTCCATTTTGTCGAGTTCCTGCAAAAGGTCGTTTGGGAATTCGATATCGGCCTTGTCGATCTCGTCAATCAGCAGCACGACTTTTTCGCCTGCCTCAAAAGCCTGCCAAAGCTTGCCCTTTTTGATGTAGTTGGCGACGTCATGCACCCGCTCTTCGCCCAGCTGGCTGTCGCGCAGACGGGATACGGCGTCATATTCATACAGGCCTTGCTGTGCGCGGGTGGTGGATTTGATGTTCCATTCGATCATCCGCAGGCCCAGCGCTTGGGCCACCTGGCGGGCCAGCTCTGTCTTGCCGGTGCCTGGTTCGCCCTTAACCAGTAGCGGGCGTTCCAAAGTGACGGCGGCATTCACCGCAACTGTCAGATCGTCGGTGGCCACATATTCCTTGGTGCCTTGAAATCTCATGCTTTTCCAAACCTTTGTTCTTGGGGTCTTGCGGGCAGTGCGCCTTTGGGGTTTTTAGCCCAACGCAGGCACAATTGTGTAGTGACAATCTGAGATGTGTCGGATAAACGCTGCGATAGAGGGGCGCCAGATGTCTAGGGAAGTTTAATGACGGACGTTGTTGGCCAGACCGAGGGAGCTAAAATGAAGCAGGAAGTGTTCCTGCCGGATGATTACCGCCCGGCAGAAGATGAACCCTTTATGAATGACAAACAGCTCGAATATTTCCGACGCAAGCTGACCGATTGGAAGCAAGAGCTGATGGCGGGCAGTCGCGACACGATCGAAGGGCTGCAGGACGGTACCCGCAATATCCCGGATGTTGCCGACCGGGCCAGCGAAGAAACCGATCGCGCACTGGAATTGCGCACCCGGGACCGTCAACGCAAGCTGGTTTCCAAAATTGATGCTGCGCTGCGCCGGATCGACGAAGGCGAATACGGGTATTGCGAAGTGACCGGTGAACCGATTTCGCTGAAACGTCTTAATGCCCGCCCGATCGCCCAGATGAGCCTTGAGGCCCAAGAGCGCCACGAGCGACGCGAAAAAGTACATCGTGACGCCTAGGCCGCAGATCTGTGATGCTGCGACAATCTTGCAAACGCCGGGGCCTGTTGCCTCGGCGTTTTTGCGTTAAACAGCTATTATGGAATTGAACGGGCACAAGATTATCATAGTGGGCGCGGGGATTGGCGGGCTGGCAGCGGCGCTTTGCCTGCACGCGCGGGGGGCGGATGTCACGGTTCTGGAACAGGCCGAGACGATCACCGAAGTTGGCGCCGGGTTGCAGATTACCCCTAACGGCGTGGCGGTGCTGCGGGCGCTGAACCTTGAAAACGCGCTGGCGGCCACTTCGGTCCGGGCCCAAGCGGTTGTGCTGCGTGAACATGGATCCGGGGATGAGGTTTTGCGGTTGGATTTGGCCCGGCTGGCGGCGGATCAACCTTATTATTTTGTGCACAGGGCGGATTTGATTGATTTGCTGGCCTTGGCTGTTCGTCAGGCCGGGGTGCAAGTGCGGCTGTTGCAAAAGGTAGACCGGGTCGTGCAGGCAAGCGGGCCTGACGGCGATGCACAGGTATTTTTGGCCGATGGTGCCGTTTTGCATGCCGATCTGGTGGTGGGGGCGGACGGGCTGCATTCGCGCGCCCGGGTGGCGCTGAACCATGGCGGTGCCCCGTTTTTCACGGGTCAGGTGGCATGGCGGGCCGTGGTGCCGAATTCGCTGACCCAGGCGACCCAGGTGACAGATGCGGCCGAAGCGCAGGTGTTCATGGGGCCGGGCCGACATCTGGTGTGTTACCCGTTGCGGCGTGGCAGCATGATTAATCTGGTTGCAGTGACCGAACGCGCGGCCTGGGCGGAGGAGGGCTGGCATCATACGGATGATCCAGCAAACCTGCGCGCGGCGTTTGCCGGGTTTGGCGGGCAGGCGGGCGCCCTGCTGGATCAGGTGGACGAACTGCGGGTTTGGGGGTTATTCCGGCACCCGGTGGCAGCGTGTTGGCATAAAGGCGGCGTGGTGCTGCTGGGGGACGCGGCGCATCCGACGCTGCCGTTTATGGCGCAAGGGGCGAATATGGCGTTAGAGGACGCCTGGGTTCTGGCCGATAGTCTGGCGCGCCACGGGATGGGTGAGGCTGGGTTGGCTGCCTATCAGGCGCGGCGCCGGGACCGGGTGGTTCGGGTGGTTGAGGCCGCCAATGGCAATGCCTGGAAATACCATTTGCGCCCCGGCCCGGTCCGCGCAGCGGCGCATATGGCCTTGCGTCTGGGCGGTGCACTGGCCCCGGGGCGCATGGTGCATCAGTTTGACTGGTTATATGGCCATGACGTGACCGCCTGATATTTTCTGTTGCCAAATTGAGCGCCTGCGGCGCGCTGGTTTAGTGATTTGGCGCGGGGGGATGGGGTGGTTTTCTCGTGTGAGCTGTGTGCTGGGCGCAAAGGGAGGGGCCGCAGGCCAACCCAAGCAAAGCTATCAGAGGTCGAGGTCGATGCAGACCGGGACGTGATCGGAGGGTTTTTCGTGGCCACGGATTTCAGCGTCGATATGGCAGCTGGTCAGCAGGTCGGCGGCTTGCGGGGTCAGCAGGAAATGATCGATGCGGATGCCGTCATTGCGGTTCCAGGCACCGGCCTGATAATCCCAGAACGAATAATGCCCGGGGCCGCGCGTGCGGGCGCGGAAGGCGTCGGTGAAGCCGAGATTGAGGATGCGCCGATAGGCGGCACGGCTTTCGGGGCGAAACAATGCGTCTTCGCGCCAGGCGTCAGGACGGGCGGCGTCTTCGACCTGGGGGATGATGTTGTAATCGCCGGCCATCAGTGCGGGTTCTTCGCTGGCCAGCAGCTGTTGGGCGCGGGTATACAGCCGGTCCATCCAGGCGAGTTTGTAATCATATTTCGGCCCCGGCACCGGATTGCCATTGGGCAGGTACAGCCCGCACAGGCGTAGCGCCTGCTTGCCGACCACTGTTGCCTCAATCCAGCGGGCCTGTTCATCGCTGTCATCACCCGGCAAACCGCAGGTGACATCCTCGAGCGGCAGTTTTGACAGGATCGCCACCCCGTTAAAGCCTTTTTGCCCGTGGGTCTGCAGGTTATAGCCGCGTTCTTCGAACGGCTCTCGTGGAAAGGCCTCGTCCACCGATTTGATTTCCTGCAACAGCACGACATCGGGCTGCGCCATGTCCAGCCAGGCGGGCAGGGCGTTAATGCGGGCCTTGATGCCGTTGATATTGAACGTGGCGATTTTCATGGGCGTCCTTTTGGCGGGCGATTGCGGCCTTGATGTCCGATCTATTGCTGAAAGCGGCGGGATGGGCAAGCAGCAGCCGAGTCTTGCAGGGCGTTAAAGAGCGTCAGGACGAATCGATTCTGGGCTTAACGGCTGTGCCCAGTATCTGATTCGTGGCTACATCTGGATGCAAGGCGAGCAAAAGTTGCCGATTTTGTGCCTGGGGATAAGTTTTTTTCGTCAAAATTGTGTCGGCACGTTTAGGTTAAGCGTCAGCCTGCTGGCTGACATTCTTAATGTGGATAACTTATCGGTGCGCCACCTAGGGTAGAAAAATATGTTTCCAACTCTCCCATAGGGTGCAAGCGTGAAGGGGCGATCAACTTCACAAATGGGAAACAGAACCATGACTGCACTTCGTAAAGTTTATGCTAATGACTCCACACTCACCACTGCGGCAAAGACCAGCCTGTATGATGGCGAGGGAACCTATATGTTCTCGTCCGGGTCGGCCCC
>Ga0209121_10006564_pt1 | contig 10192 bp, 5 predicted proteins | sample Cruoilmetagenom3_FD_187292 | JGI IMG/M metagenome (GOLD analysis project Ga0209121, IMG submission 187292) | Oil polluted marine microbial communities from Coal Oil Point, Santa Barbara, California, USA - Sample 3 (SPAdes) (version 2) | ecosystem: Environmental > Aquatic > Marine > Oil seeps ...
CCGCACCTTTAATTGATTGGTATATATTTTAGGATTTCTCCGCCTCATCTTGATTTTTTTATTCAAATGAGATTGCTCCTTTTGATTCAGCCGACCTCAATTTACCTAAAAAGGTTCCTGTGTACGGATATTTTAAAATATTGTCGTCGAGGTCTCAGCTATTTATATTTCAATTTTTAGTTATTTTTAATGGATTTTTTCCGTAGCCTTGAGCTTTTCTTTAACATTCTTGCCTTCATCTAACTTCTCTAAAGCGGTCATGTTCAGGACAAAAATATTTTCGAGCACCTCCTAGGTGATGATCGATCACCTTGGCTCTCGCATGGCTTCATATAATGACTGCTTCCCGTGTCATTTCTGAGGTGTGACGGCCGAGAAACGTAACGCGTCCTTTATTGCTCCCATTAACGGGGCCGAGATCAACGATCATAACCCTATCATGAGCGTGGTTTATTATCTCATCAAGACTTGCCTTGAGTTCAACAACACCCTGAGGTGTGAGATCGCATCGGAACACTGAGTATTGAAGTCCCCTTCCAAAGCCCATCATGGTCCTGTGCACTTCTCGAAGTCGTTTTGGATCTGCTATATCGTAACTCACAAGGTAAAAGTTCAGGCCTGCCATTCCATCGCCTCGAAGTCATCTAGTGCAGAACGGGGGGTATGAGTCAAGTTCTCCCGATAGGGTACGGCTGAGCAGTCTTGCTTGAACCTCTAATACACGTCGATAACTGACAGGGTAACCGAACAGAGGATGGGTTATCTTCGTGTTTATCCTTCTTTCGTAGCCTCGGATGACTCTCTTTTTCGCATGCGCCTTCAGGGTAACCCCCAAACGGTTGATGATAAAATCCTTCTTAACAAGCTGGCCGTTGTTGAAAAGACTCAGGGCAACAGAGTCCGCGATCAACGGTCGAAATTCTTCCATCATGTCCAGCGCCAATGCAGGTCGACCATACTTTGGTTGATGATAGAAGCCCAGATAGGGATCAAAACCAATTACCAACAAGGTAACGAACAGTTCTTTGCTTAGGACCCCGTAGAGATAGGAGAGGACCGCGTTCACGGGATCCCTTGGGGGACGCTTATTTCTATTCTTAAAGGAGAAGGCACTCTTCCTTTTAAGGAGGTTGTCAAACCTTGAAAAATAGATTTGGGCTGCTGCCCCCTCCATCCCGAGGAGCCTCTCAAAGCTATTTACGTTCTCTACATCTTCCGCCAGATGCTTCAGTTGATTCAAAACCTTTCTCGGGACCGCGTCATCGTTCCTGCGGAGGATCGTACGAGAGTTCCGGATCTTTCCTCTGATGAAGCCCCGGGCAAGCCTCAAGGAAGCCCCAGGGTCGAAAGCCGTTCTATACTGCAGGATTCTAAGCTCTACGTTCTTGTGTGTCATCCCCGCGGAGTAGCCGTAAAACCAGCCGCCATGGGAAAAGTAGCAGACGGGTATTCCCCTCTGCATCATCTCTCTGAGAACCGGCATGGTGATGTACGTAGTCCCGTACAGGGAGAGCTGAGATACGTCACGGAGAGGCAAGCTCTGGACCACCTCTCCCTCCTTGGAGACCTCCAGCCTTTCACCGTTCTTGTGGATGGAGTAACCATGTCCAACCACATAGACGGGAATGGAGTCATCTCGGCTTGGATAGAGACGCCTGACCCTCCTGCCTCTTCCACGTAGCAGGTTAACCTCGTCGGGCAGGCAGATGCCGACAAGAGAACACCGGGGACATTTTTTACTATCCTCAAGGGGGGGAGGCACATCGCCCTTAGCCACCATCAAGCGTAATCGAGCTAAAAGCTCAACCGTCCTGCGAACCAGAGCTTCATCGAAGGGTACTATGACCTTACTCTTGGAGAGAACATAGTAGATCACGCCTTCGTCACAGTCAAAACCGTTCTCCCTTAGAACAAGCCCTTGAGCACATAGCTGAACCCGTTCTGGCTCGTATGCCCCCTCCGGTATTGAGGGCACGGTGCCCCGCTTGTAATCCACTGGGGTCACCTTTCCACCCTCGCCCTCCAGAAGATCGATCCTCGTAGCAACGCCGATCATCGGGCCTGAGAGATTGACCGAGGTCACATGGATCTTAAGGCCTTCATCTCCGCCATCGGGAAAGCTCCCTCTCCTCCTATCTACGCGACGATGTTGATAGCGCCCGTCGACAGTATCGACGCTGTCTCGAAACTCGCTCTGGACCCACTCAAGGTAACACAGTCGAGGGCAGTATGCGAACTCGTTCAGCATCCGGGCAGGAACGAGTTGGGGTGTTGTGTCTACGCGTCGGTCTTCACCATCGAATGATTCCACCAAATGGCACTTCCCCTGCCATTAGACTTCGGTAATGTGCCGGATGCGTCCGTTTCGAGTCCACATCATCCGCTGTACCGGCCCTACCATTCGTCTGGTCGAATGGTCCCCTTACCGACAGGGGTGCGTTTCCCAGAGGATATAACAATTATGGATTATATTTCAATAAAACTTCATTACATTCTACTCGAACACATGTTTATCCCTCAGGCTCTATCATGAATAGACCCATTCCTCTGTGGCACTCATAGCCGAGCGCAATGGGGCCGGATGTTTCCTCCTTGAAGACGACCTTGAAGCCGTAGCATCCGCCAACCATCGGCTGGCCGCCATGGCGTCGTCGCTTGAACTCGAGCCAGCGATGGGTAACGCCCGAGGTACTCTCGAACTCGGGGAGAGGTTTCACGGCCACGACTTGAGGAAGACCCCTCCTCTCCACGGATAACAGCAGCTGGGCCAGCGGGCCGTCTCGCTGTAACTCGGTCAGGTCCGGGAGAACACCATACTCCAATAGAAGATGCGCTCTCGTAGGAAATCTTCCTAACCGTCTTGGGGTCCCTATCTCAACTCCCTCCGGGATAGGCTCTGTTCTCCAGCGACCAGCCCTCGTGGTCTTCGGGTGGCGGGTTAAGAGGTAGGGCGTAACCGAGCGCCAGCTCCTAGATGGCCCCATTAAAACATTGCCTTTCAGTTCCTCTGGTTTGTCGGCCATCCCCAGCAACATCAGGCTGAGGTCGGGTCTCCGGCCATACCTGTAGATCGCTCTGAGGTTACTGAGAGCCTTCCTGTGCCCTTCATCGAAGCCCATGGAGGCATATAGGGTAATATGATCCAGTCGACCATCCCCATCCTCGTCACTTGGCAGGTAGAATGCGTGTTCATGCCCCGTCAATGGAGAACCAGCCCTGTCTCTTCCAGAGAGGACACCCGACTTTCTTTTTTTCGGGCCTCCGTAGACGCTCATAGCAGCGACGTGGGTCAGGTCGGCGACAGGTAGAGCCTCAGTGATTGATGGTAGTGGGGTCACATCGAGTAGGTAGCGTACGATCTTGACGGATCCCTCCTCAACGTCAGGGCTTACCATTTGAAATTCGGGTTCAAAGCAATTCCTCGGTCTGAGATACCTGACCAGTCGACTCCCCGGTGGATAAATTCGTTTCTCTTCCTCACGCAGAACCGTGGTGCGAATGAATAAAGGATGATCCTCGTCTAGGGGATTACCCATATCTAGGTCCTCATCGGGAACAAGAACCATAGTGATCTCTTCGTCCTCTCCGGGGGACAAGCCCTCGCCGAGAGGTCTTACATTGGCTGGAAACTCGTCTGTTTCTTGGGCATCTGCTAGGCTTGTCATACACCAAGACTCTGCTCGCCCGAGGAAGGGGATGTTAGTCAACAACTTTTCCATTAGATCTCTTTGATCTTCATTCAATTTCGCGTCTTTCCAGTATACAATGACTGGTTCGTCTCTGGGAACGGCGACAAACGTGTCGAAGACCATGGTTCGGGAAGCGTCTCTCTTTTTAACCCATTGCTTATCCCAGGGCATGAAGTGGCGTGTATGACCGACTGTGGCGGGAGGTAGATGATATACAGGGGCTGTTCGTAGCTCGGAAAGTATGGCTCTGATCTGCCCTTCCTCGACCTCCGGTAGAGTGCGCTTCCATGTTGCTATTATTGCTCTCAGAATACGCCATGGGGATGGAGGCCACTCGGGAATGCCCTCATTGACATGCCTCCCCCAAGGGGTGGCGTGATAGCGACCTGCCGGAAACCGGAGGGATATGCCGATCATAATTATTCCCTGTACTTCAACCGGGTTATCGGGGGATCCGCGAAAAGGCCTTTAGCCTTGCAATCCTTAATCAGGCCGGGGAGCACCCTCTCAAACTCGTCAACGGACGGGATCTCAAGGCCTTCAACGTTTGTTACCCTGACGTCATCTATCATCTCAAGATCGCAGGCGGTCCTAAGCCGGAGTCCTTCTCTGAGGAAGCGCCTGATTTTATAAAGAGACACTGCGACGAGGAATTTCTCGGCTTCCTCTCCGAGCCCGAAGCCTCTGATGCCGGCTAAGTCCAGGTTGAAGTACGCCGTCAGATCTCTGGCGGTGTACTCGGTTCGAGAGTAGGGGACGTTTCCTTCTCCGCCTTTTACCCCTGGAGCCACACGGCTGAATTTGACCCCGCCGCTCTGAACTGGGTGAACATCGGAGGCCTCGATGAAGGCTGAGAGAGTTCTTGGCACTCGTAATCTGCCGCCGATCTCCTCGAGAAACACCCCGTGGATCAGACAGTTTGGGTCATACTTCATGAGGGTCTCATAGAAGGATTTGAAGGGAACCGGCTTCTTCGGGCCGTATCCAATCTCTTCGGTTATCGCCTCGTTGAAACGTTCCTGGGTCTTCTTACCTGTGATGTACTCGGAGTTTATCCGGTGGGCTTCCAGTATGGAGTTGGTGAAGGAGCCGTCCTCATCCAGCTCGACGTGGACGTACGGGGTTCCCCTCAGGGGCTGTACCAGATCCTGCCCTGCCGTGTCCCAGCAGACGGACTCCAGCCGATTAGCCATGGACTGAGCTGACTCCACCAGCATCATCTGAGTTCCATCGGGTGACGTGTACTCGGCAGCTCCGAGGTCAGGAAAGCCAGTAGGCTGAAAACGTTCTCCTTGGACGGGTTCGAGCTCGGCTTTCATCAGAAGCCGGGGTTGATCCCCCAAGCCCTGATACCATTCCTCATATTTGTTCATGGTTCACCACTAGTAACCATTTTATGTTAACATGCTTATAGGTTTTAGCTTCCGACTTCTTTATCAGCTCCGTGAAGGTGTCCTGAGGGAAGCTCTCGCTAGTGAGTCAATCTCCCAGACGGGGATAAGTAGTGCTCCTACCAGACGACTTTTTTCCGTTTCTCTCACCATTAGGTCTGGGAGGGAGACTCTACCTCTTATGGTACCTAGGGGTGTAAGGCCAGATGCTCTAAGTCGATAAATCGTCTTTTCAACCGCCGCCGGTATTCGCCCGCCCTGTATTAGTCGCGTGATCTCCGGGGCAGGGGGAATCCTAGTCCCTTCCTCCGTGTTCCATGATAGACCCCATCTGCCTCTCCCTTCATCTTGGCGAAAGATGAGGTTCCCGGGGAGATGAACGAGTTTCAACAGAGAATACAGCCGCGAGAGTTCCGGAGCCGGTTCCCTTGACCAGTGGGGTCCATGGAGTTCACGTCTGTATTCCCACCACCTAACAGTTGCAAGGGCCCAGAGAAGATCTGATAGTTTGCCCTCATCTCCGTAGCCGCTCAGATACCGATGTACATCGGCTAGACTCACCGAGACCCTCTCCCTTATTGGCAAGAACTCCGATTCACTGCGTACGCCATCCATCAATCGTCTTATGAGAATCTCTCGAAGGCTATCGTTGAGACTGCCTTTTCTCCATGAGACATCCTTCCGGTTGGCTTTCCAGGCTACATAGCGTTTCTTTTTCCATTCGATTGGCTCCATCTGAACTCGGATGGGGCCAATGTGCTCATCGTAGATTGACGCCAACGCACAGGCGAGGCGATACTCCAGGCTGCCGTCATCGCATGCTAGGATCCATCGAGGCGATATGTAGAGGGGCCTCACAGGTCGTTTCTCTCCTGCATAGGCGAAGCCTCGTTCAGCTCGGCCGAGATTCATCAGCACCCTCTGAAGCCGGTGGACCCCTCCATGCTTACAGTAGCCGATGATGCTGCCCTCTAAAGACCTGAGGTGTTTTCCATAACGAAATGCTGAAGCTTTGTTACTGTAGGACTGGCGAAGTTGGTCCAGCCATCCGTCCAAGTCGTCGAACAAGCGTACATGTTCAAGCGGTTTATCATATGTTTTCATGGGTCCTAGGTCTACGGTAGTATGATAATTCTCTCCACCGACCCGGCCTCTTACCAGGCCGTAATGTCGGAACTCTGAGATACCCCTGTCGGTGCCAAGAGATGCAACGGCACGGATGAAGTCAAGGCCATCACGTGCCTGACGCCCCGCTATTTCAGCTCTACCCTCGGAAAAGACAGTTTTTATCGATTTCAAAGAAGCTGGATTACTCCAGAGGGGCAGCCATATCTCTCGGTCACCAGTCTCTTTCAGGAGAATTGATGTCGCATCGCTATATGAGACTCGGCAGGTGAAGGGGAAAGACGCCACCCGTCGTCGAAGCCCTGCTCCTCGGGAGCCCGAACGACGGCTCAGGGCGCCTGAAAACAACGGGAGTCCTTCCATTATTAAGATAAAATCCCAAGGGTTCCTAAGGGCCTTCGCCTCGAACCCCTCAAAGGCGTTGGGTCCACCAACCCATCCAGGAGAAAACAACCCAGGGCTATCATCGACGATCGCCACTACTTTGCCGTGTACACCTCCGAAGAGAGATTGCTCACACGAGGCCAACGAGTCAAACGCTCTGTAGTACCCCTTGAGTTCGCGCTGGTAATCAAAGTCAGGCAGACATAGCCAGAGACATTGCATATAGTTGCCTCCGAAGTGGAGACGTCCGTCACTACCGCCGCCACTTCCCAGAAGGGTGTTTGGCACAAACTTTTCTTCCCCTATGACGGCTGCAACATCCATGAAATCAACCATTTTATCGGGAAGGGTTGACCTTAGTAACGACATGAACTTCGCCTTCACCGCGCTATTCTTCGTTCCCGTGATCTTCTCTTTTGTCAGCTTTAACCCATCTATTATCTCTATTATTTGCGAGATGGCCATTCGATATGTTTCCAGTCGGTGGGATTGAGAAGCTAGAAAGGCTTCGACTATCCCGTTTTCAGTGGGCGGCTTTGAATATGGGCCGGGATTACCTTCTTCAGAGACTTTAAAGAAGTCTTTTCCACTCCATGGAATCACAATAGGTGTGGGCTCATAGTGATTGAAGAAAAACTGTAAGATTTCTTCTTTACATGTGGTTCTAGAGAAGACTAGGTGGGGGGCGTTGTTTCTCCAGTAGAGGCGCAGTTTATTGTCGAATTGCTCGGCTAGGATTCTGAAAGCACCCATCCCCTTCATATAACCTGAAAAGGTGGAAGCTTCGCAAGCCCTAAGGATCACCTCGCATCTCAAGAACTTCCTCTCCCGTGTTCTGCGGGATCTTTCCGCCCGCTTCCTCTCCAGTCCGCTACTCGAAGGAGTGCTTCTAGGTAACCAAGCTTGAAGAGACCCAGTTCCTTCCCGTCTCTCAGCCGAATAGTCCTATCCAACCATGTGGGCTTACCTTCTTCGTGCATCCCCAGTTCCATGAGGCTTAGATCGAGAACCGTCTCAGGGAAATATTTACCCTCTCCAAGTTCTACTCTTGGGATGATATCTCCCTCCCAGACGCCACGTGCGAAACGGGTGCCCTCAGGATACGAGTCCTCTTTAGACTGCCATGGCAACACTTCATTCGGCAGGGATCTTATTGATAACCGTATCTTACCGTGATGAGCGGCTATCATATACGTGACGAGGTCCTTGTCCTCCTCGGATGTCACGTCTAGAACTTGGGGGTTTTGTTGTATCGCCAACGCTGAGGCAAGCTCATGGCGGAAGTATCTTCTCCGGTACGAAAACCGTTTTATAATACCCGACTTTGCCCATAGCCTCTGTCCTAGTTTCCTCCTCTCCTCGTCGTCCTCGACCATGTCGAGTATTGCTGTCTGGAAAACGGGATGGGCTTTCCCTATGTCGTGGTATCTTGCGGCGTCAAATAACGCATCCTTGTACCTCTTGTCCATCCCTAGAAGGGAGAGAGAGCTGACAATCCTTTTCATTTCTGATGAAACGTATTCTGCGTGTTCCCCTATCGTGACCCATGTACCTCCGGTGCTATCATGGTCGTCCCCCGTCGACTCGTTTACCCTCCGTTCCTCGATCTGAACTGGTTCAACATGATCTTTGGCTTCTGGGTACCAACCCATCTCGGGAGTGTACCCTCCAGAGGTGCTGTGAAGGAGGTAGATACGCCCGGGGATGAGCTGGGCTATATTCGCTTTCACGTATCTTCTATCTATGTAATTCCACAGCCATGCATCATGTTTTCTCATGAAAGCCCTGAAGGAGTTTATGGGAACGGAGCAGAGTTCCTCTCTCCCTGCCCTAGGAAGATCTTCCGACGGTATCTCAGGCTTTTTTTCCTTACTTCCCCATTTTCTCCAGAAGACCTGGACATCGAGATCACGAATATCTCGGATGTATCTTGAGACATCTATATCGTTCCCAGATAGATCAGGAGTATTGTCAAAGAGCTCAACAAGATCCTTACGTCGTAGGACATAACGGGTGGTGTAGGGGATGGCCTCCTTACATCGCTCAATCTCCGCCGGTGAGATCCCCTCAAGTCGTTCTAGTAGACCCCGTGCGTGTTCTAGTTCTTCAGGGATGTAGGGAAGGGCCGACTCTACTGCTTTTTCATCCTCCGTTGAAACATCGATCCAGATTGCATTAGAAGTCTTGTGTTCTCCATAACGGTTCAGCCGTCCGAACCTCTGGACAAGGCTAGCCCATGGAGCAAGCTCTGTGATTAACGTGCTTGCGGATATATCCACCCCTGCCTCGACGACTTGGGTGGCGATGATTATCCTACCACCCTTCGGGAACCCCTCATCTCCAGGCCGCTCGTTCAGAACCCTTGTAAGCGCCCTCCTTTCGATTGGACGAAATCTTGAATGTATCAGCTTCAGATCAAAGCTATGCCCAGATTCCCTGATTGATTTATACAGTCTCTGAGCACGATCTACAGTATTTACAATGACCAATGTGAGAGGAGCTTCTTCGGTTGAACTTTGTTGGTTCAGATGGCTTTCAACCACTATTTCATTCAAGGATGAGATATACGCGTTCAATTCTGTTTCTGATGTGCCCTTTAGGATTACGCCTTTTCCTATCAGATTCTTCGTCGCCTCTATTCGTCTGAGAAGAACCTGCTCATGAACATCGTCAGGACCAAGGCGGAGAACGTCTTTTTCCACGGGTTTAACCCTGTCAACGGTCTCGATCCACTCGGGCTCACATGTGGCACTCATCCATACAGTCATACATCTTCCAAACACTCCGAATTTTTTCCGGAAGGCGTCTAGTTGGACGGAGGTGGCCAACCCAGAGCCCATAAGCTGAACCTCGTCCATGACCCATAGGCTATCGTTATTCAGGAGTCCGAAGTGTATGGGCCAGCGGAATCTGCTCATGGAATAGCCCCGATTGAGGGCTCGGGAGAGAAGCATGTCCTGGGTGCCTATGAGGATGGCGTCGTTCTCCGGATAACGGTCCCAGTCTACATCAAGGTCGCCTCCCATGAGGAGATGTACGGATATCTGCGAGTTTTGAACCCCGTTTTTCTTGGAGTAGTCCACTGAGGGGTTTGTCGTTTGGGGTCGTGGATCGTAGCTCTTCAAACTCTTCTTCTCGCCGTCTTTCATCTCCCACTCGGCTCTGCCTGATAGTAGGCCCAAGTTGTCAAGCCACAGAATCGCCTTCTCATATGTCTGCTCTACGAGGACTCGCATCGGGAGACAGTACACCAAGCGTCGTGGAGTCGACTCTTTCACTCCATCTGATGCGAACCTCCTCTTCCATATCCAGCCTAGTATCACACCCGCAGTTTTTCCGGCACCAGTAGGTATTTTTACGAGTTCATGAAAATTAGTCCTTTCTAGGGCCATACTCTTTTGGAATGGGAAAGGATGGAAGCCGGTGGCCTTTTTGAATACCTTGTTAAAAAGCAAATGATCCGTCTTATCTCTAACGCGGAGGGCGGCCTCGACCTGCTCCGACAGCTCCGGGATCCTGCCCGCCGGCGCCCCGGCTTTGAGCTCCTTCTGGGCTGATCGTCCCCCTGCGATCATCATCGCCGCTGTTGCCGTACCTCCCCCG
>Ga0209121_10006566_pt1 | contig 10190 bp, 8 predicted proteins | sample Cruoilmetagenom3_FD_187292 | JGI IMG/M metagenome (GOLD analysis project Ga0209121, IMG submission 187292) | Oil polluted marine microbial communities from Coal Oil Point, Santa Barbara, California, USA - Sample 3 (SPAdes) (version 2) | ecosystem: Environmental > Aquatic > Marine > Oil seeps ...
TATGAGGGCGTATTGCAATACGCCCCTACTTTTTGTATAAAATATTGTTTTTTAATGTAGGGGTCGAATTTATTCGACCCGAGTTTTGCGGGCTTGATAAATCAAGCCCCTACTTCTCTCTCTGTAAATTTGTAACTCGCAACCTGCAACTTGTAACCAGTATTTTAACTGGTAAACCGGCAAACTAATCTTAATCTTATCTCTCTCACTATATATTTTTCTCCTGACTCCTATTTTCTTAACCGGGTAACCGGGTAACTAACTAACTATTTGCTATATACTTTTTTTTATTTCGTGCTACTTGTAAGATAAAAAATATAAGGCTCTCAGCCTTTGCAAAAAAAACTTAAATCTGAAAACTGACAACTAAAAAACGTAAATTTATCCTTTTTTAAACCAATCCTTTCCCTGTTGTAGCGATAGACAAAGCTCCGTATTTTACCCCTTTGGTTGCTCTTAGCTTATTGGCCAATTCTTTAGTCTCTTCGGGTCTTCCTTTTACGACGATTATCTCCAGACAATTATCATGGTCTAAATGGATATGTTGACTGGAAATAATCAGGTGATGAAAATCATGTTGTATATCGGTCAAGGTATTCATCAACTCTCTTTTGTGGTGATCAAATACCAGGGTAATGGTTCCGGCTACTTCTTTTCCTTCTGTCCATTCTCTTTTTACTAAATTCTCCCTGATTAAATCCCTAATGGCTTCTGAACGATTATGATAAGATTTTTCTTTAATAAGTCTATCAAATTTTTCTAAAAGACTCTTTTCCAGAGACACGCCAAAGCGAACAATTTCTGACATTGATTTCTCCTGTCGGTATTACTTTTTTAAAAATAATAACACAGTATTTCTATTTCGTCAAAGCTATTAAAAGACAATATCGAGTGAAAATACAGTAATAAGTAATGAGAGAATAGTTAGCTGATTAGGGAGATAGAATTCAGGAGTCAGGAGGCAGAATAGAAAAAGAAAAAGAAAATACAAAATTCATGTAGAGAGCAGACTTTATGTCTGCACTCTTTGCTGGGGAATTCAAATAAATGAGATTGCCACGTCGCATCGCTCTTCTCAATGACATAAAAAAGATTTGGGAAAAACCCCGGTAAAAAAATTTCACGGGAAAGAAAATAGTAGGGGCGTATTGAAATACGCCCAATAAACTATATAAAACAATAAGGCAATCACACCTGTCAAGAGGTTCGAGCGGAAATACCGTAATAAGTAATAATTAATAAGAAAGAAGTTAATTTTATACTACTTCCGGTTCGGGATAATTTTCTCCAAAGCAATCCACTGTTACTTCCAATATTTTCTCCGGAATTAATGGTTTATCATTTCCATCTTTTTCAACATTTGCTATTCTATCAACTTCATCCATCCCTTCAACAACTTTCCCAAAGGCTGCATAGCTCCCGTCTAAATGTGGGCTGTCTTTATGCATGATAAAAAATTGTGAACCCGCACTATCCGGCTGTCCACTGCGTGCCATACTGAGGACTCCTGCCTGATGCTTTAAATCATTATTAAAGCCGTTAGTTGAAAATTCCCCTTTTATGCCATAACCGGGTCCGCCAAACCCCATACCTTTAGGGCAACCTCCCTGTATCATAAAACCGGAGATGACTCTATGAAATATCAGGCCATTATAAAAATTTTTATTTATAAGTGAAATAAAATTATTTACTGTAATCGGGGCAACTTCAGGAAACAATTTGGCGGAAATAATTTTCCCGTTCTCCATTTTCATTGTAACCATGGGATTTTTTTTCATTTTCTTTCCTTTCATAAAAAAATAGGCTGCCATCCGAATGACAGCCTATTTTTTTAATTTTTTTTATTTAGAACATACTATCATATTTTTCTTAATCACTCAAGAATAATATCCTTAAGTAAGCGCTTGGGTACATGATGGACTCCATGCTCATCCCGCCAATATTTAATATCTCCATCAAGAGCAACTGTTTCAAGTACAACTTTTTCCTTAGGTTTCCCGATTGCCAATACATATAAAATCTCATATTTTTCCTTAATTTTCAGGGTATATCTTAATTTATCCCTATTTATTGAAGCGAACATACATCCACCTAATCCCTTTTCAGTTGCTCCTAAAAGAATGCTTTGAGCAGCAATGCCGGGATCACACCAATAGTTTTTGCTGATTTCCTGATCATTCAACATAATAATATATGCAGATGGCTTTTCACCTTCGATCGGACCCGGCCAATCCTTGAGATAACCTGCCCATGCCAGTGTATTAAAAATAATTTCATTTTTATTTTTTTCACACGACAGGAAATATTTTAAAGGCTGCTTATTGGAAGCAGATGCAGAAAGCCTGGCTAAATCTACGAGTTCCTCTAAAGTTTTTCTATTTACCGGAGCATCTTCATAAAATCTTCTGTAAGTTCTATTTTTTCTAATTAGATCTTTAATCATTACTATTCTCTCCTTTCATCATAAATGTCTTTTTTATTATTATCGCAAGTTTAAGCTTTATTTTCAAATATATATAAAACTAGTCGTTAGTAAAAAAATGCAAAAAAATAAATATAAAATAAATTAGTTAGCTGGTTAGAATACATTGATAAGTAATGAGTGATATGAAAAGAGTTAGTTAACCAGTTAAAATACAAAATCAGTCGGTTCACCCAACCGTATAAATACAAGGAACATAAAATTCAGAATTTAGAAATCGAGAGAAAAAAAGATAATATAAAGTGTTACATAAAGATAAAACCAGAGAAGAAAATAAAAAATATTTTTATTTTCTTTAAATTCTATCCCAATTATTTTTTTTATGTTAAAATAATTTGTGAATGAACCAATACAAGGGAAGGAATGGAAAAATGATTAAAGTAATGAAACGTAACAATACAATCCAATATTTTGACAAAAATAAAATTATTAATGCAATCACTCAGGCAATGAGAGAAACAATTAAAGGTGTAGATAAAGAACTTTGCACATCAATTGCCCTAAAAATAAAAAAAGATTTAAGCTCTTTTGATAAAAATGTAACCGTTAATGATATACAGGAAAGAGTAGAAATGGAACTTATGAACAGTGAAAGGAAAGATGTTGCAAAAGTTTACATCTTATATAGGGAACAGCGTGATAAATTAAGAGAAACACCCAAAAAAAACCACAAATTGTTAACGGATGACTTTATCAGCCAATACAAACATCTTCCCAATCCATTTCCCACACAATTAGGACAATTTGTTTATTACCGCACTTATTCCCGATGGTTACCATGGGAAAAAAGGAGAGAATACTGGTGGGAAACGGTTAAAAGAGCAGTGGAATTTAATTGTAACTTAGTAAAGACAACCCAACATGAAGCCGAACTTCTTTATGATAATATTTTTCATTTAAGGCAGTTTTTAGCCGGCAGAACCCTTTGGACAGGTGGAACGGAAGTTAGTTCAAAATACCCTATGGCAAATTTTAATTGCAGTTTTACCATATTAGATAATTTTTCTGCTTTTAAAGATCTATTTTATCTATTGATGATTGGAGCCGGTGTAGGGATAAGAGTCTTAAAAGAAGATGTAAAAAAACTTCCAAAAATAAGAACAGATGTTAAAATAATTCATGAATCTTATTCTCCGTTACCCATGGAAAAGAGGGAGGATTTAACCAGTATTATTTTTGAATCCAATACTGCACATATTGTCGTCGGTGACAGTAAGGAAGGCTGGGTTGAGTCTTTAGATTATTATTTGAGTATTTTATACAAAAAGGAATATAGAGATGTAAAAACCATAATTTTCAATTATAATTATGTCAGGTCAAAAGGTGAAAAGTTAAAAACCTTTGGTGGAACTGCCTCGGGATATAAAAGTTTAAGAGAGATGTTTTCCAAAATTGATAAAATTGTAAAAGTAGATTGTTATACCAATTTTAAGAAATTACGACCGATTGATTGTATGGATATTGCTAATATCATCGGCCAGAATGTGGTTGTGGGTGGTGTCAGACGAACCAGTGAAGTCGTATTATTTAACAAAGATGACCAGGAAATATTAAATGCTAAAAATAATCTTTATGAACAAATTGACGGAAAATGGATTAAAAATGAAGTTATTGATTATCGGGAAATGAGCAATAATAGTATCTTTTATACCTCAAAACCAACCCGTGAACAACTAACCTGGCATGTGAAACAAATGCGATATAGTGGAGAGCCTGGATTTATGAACGCCGAAGCAGCAGCTAAAAGAAGACCGAATTTACAAGGGGCTAATCCTTGCATGGAAGTACTGCTTGATAGAAATCAAATGTGTAATTTGACTACAGTAAATGTATTAAGTTTTGTTAATGAGGGAAAGTTAAATAAAAAAGGATTATTCGAAGCTCAACGGCTTTCTTTGCGTGCAGGATTTCGCATGACCTTTTTAGATTTGGAATTGGATCAATGGGACATCAGACAAAAAAGGGACAGACTAGTCGGCTGTAGCTTGACGGGATGGCAGGATATGGTCAATGCTGCCGGAATGACTAAAGAGGAGCAATCAGAATTACGAAAAAAATTAAGAGATATTATTCATCAGGAAGCAAAAAATTATGCCGGAAAATTAGGGGTTGAACCACCCCTGCTAATGACTACAGTAAAACCGGAAGGTACGCTTTCCCAATTACCCACTGTTTCCAGCGGAGTGCATCATTCTCATTCTCCTTACTTTATCAGGAGAGTTCGTATTAACAGCTCTGATCCCTTACTTAAGGTATGTGAAGAACTTGGCTATGACATTAAGCCGGAAAATGGACAAACCGAGGAAAATTGCCGAACAAAAGTCATTTCTTTTCCTTGCAGCGCTCCGAAAGGAAAAACTAAAAATGAAGTTACTGCCATCGAACAATTAGAAAATTATCGTTCCTTTCAAAGGGAATATACAGACCATAATACCTCTATTACCGTACACGTAAAAAATGATGAATGGGAAAAAGTAGAAGAATGGTTGTGGAATAACTGGGATGAAGTGGTGGCGGTAAGTTTTGTTTCCCTGGATGATAGTTTTTATGCCCAAATGCCTTATGAAGCAATTACCAAAAAAGAATACGAAAAGAGATTAAAAGAAATAATACCTTTTATTCCTTCTCTTATTTCAAAATATGAAAAAGAAGAAGTAGAGATCGATGTAGGGGATGAATCCTGTGTCAACGGAGTATGCCCTATCAGGTAGAAGATACACTGATAATTGTTAAAGGAATGGTTAATCTGATAACTTGGTTATCTACAAATCTTAATTAATTTTCAGACTTGTGTTAGAATATCTACTCCTTTGGAGGTCACAAGGACAGTATGTTCAAACTGAGCACTAAGACTTCCATCTTCGGTTGTTACTGTCCAGCTATCTTCTGATGACACCTTAACTTCATATGACTTTCCCATATTAATCATTGGTTCAATAGTAAAAATCATTCCTTCCTGAAGTCTTATCTTATTTCTTGTGCTGTAGTGATGAAAAACCTGGGGATCTTCATGAAAACTTTTTCCAATACCATGCCCTACAAAATCACGCACGATTGAGTAACCGAACTTACTGATATACTTTTCTATTGCTTTTCCGATTTCATAAAAGTATTTCCCCGGCTTCACTGCATTTATTCCCCGATACATGGCATTTTCTGTACGGTTAACCAGGTATTTCGCCTCTTCATCCACATTACCAACTAAGTAGGTTTTTGATGTATCTCCATGATAACCATCTAATTTAGCGGTAACATCTATATTGAGGATATCACCATCTTTCAAGATTTCTTTTTCAGAAGGAATTCCGTGACATACTACATTGTTTATTGAGGTACAAATACTTTTTGGAAAACCATTGTAATTTAAAGGAGCAGAAATTGCTCCATGTTTTTTAGTAAAATCCTCACAAAGATCATTTAAATATAGAGTAGAAACACCTTTTTTTACAAAAGGCTCAATGTATTTTAATATTTTACCTGCCAGTTCCCCTGCCTTCCTCATTTTTTTAATTTCATACTCGCTTTTTATATGTATCATCTTTTTCTGCCTTTATTTTTTGCACAAATAATATTCTTATACTTTATCATAACCATATCAATATGAAAATTATAAATTATTTTGCTTATGTTTTAAAATTTTAATAATTTACACAAAATATATTTATGATTATTTCAATTTACACATAGTAAATTTTATAAAATATTTTTCTTATTCTTTTTCCAAAAGTTTTGAATTATAAGAAGTTTTATTCTGATCTTTATCTTGATATCTTTCCAATGCCAATTGAATTAATTTGTCAATTAAATCATGATAAGGCAAACCGCTTGCCTCCCATAACCGGGGGTACATGCTGACTTTTGTAAAACCGGGAATGGTGTTAATTTCATTCAGATATATTTCATTTGTCTTTTTAGAAATAAAAAAATCTACCCGGGACATTCCTGCCGCATCCACTGCTTTAAAAGCGTGAAGAGCAATTTGTTGAATCTTTTCAGATATTTCTTTCGGTAATTCAGCCGGTATAATTAATTGTGTTTCTTCATCGATGTATTTTGAATCGTAATCATAAAATTCTCCTGCCGGTTTTACTTCCCCGACAACAGACGACCGGGGCTCATCATTACCCAATACACTACATTCTATCTCTCTTACATCTTCAATTCCTTTTTCGATTAATATTTTTCTATCATAACAAGCGGCTAAATCGATTGCTTTTCGTAACTCATCTTTTTTATGAACTTTAGTAATTCCTACACTTGAACCTAAATTGGTAGGTTTTACAAACAAAGGATAGGTCATTCTATCACTAATCATTTTCATTATAGCTTCAGTTTGATGCTGCCAATCTTTTCTCTTAATGGTAAACCAATCCAATACAGGCAGCCCTTTCTGTTTAAAAATAATTTTCATTAATTCTTTATCCATGGAGATGGCAGAGGCTGCTACCCCTGCTCCTACATAAGGAATATCCGCCAATTCCAACATCCCCTGTATAGTACCATCTTCTCCATAAGGTCCATGTAATACAGGAAAAATAACATCAATATCACTTTTGACAGGAATTTTATTCAGGTCTGAATTATTTTTTATCTTTACCAATGATTTACCGGAGGAATCGTTAAGCAAAATCATGGTGCTTTTTCCTTCAATTTTACCAGATTCAAGCGCTTGTGCACTCTCTTCAGGAGAAATCCATTTACCTTTTTTTGTAATCCCGATTGGGACTACCTCATACTTATCTTTATCGATAGCCCCTATAACGGAAACAGCAGAACAATAAGAAACTTCATGTTCTCCTGACCTGCCTCCGAATATGATACCCACTCTGATTTTTTTATCTTTCATAGTAAACCTTTCTTTATACTAAATACTATCTATTATTTTTTTTCATTCTTTCCAGTCTTTGTTTAATCTCTTTTTCAAATCCTCTTTCTGTGGGATAATAATATTTTTTATCTTTCAATTCTTTGGGCATATGTTCTTGAACGGCATAACCTTTCTTGAAATTATGGGCATATTTATAACCTTTTCCATAACCCAAATCCTTCATTAACGAAGTCGGGGCATTACGAATAACCAGAGGAACCGGTAGTGGCCCCCATTTTTTAATATCTTCCCGGGCTATCTTGTACCCGGCATAAAGTGCATTGCTTTTAGGGGCACATGCCAAATATGTTGCTGCCTGTGTTAAAGCTAAATTTGCCTCGGGCATTCCAATAAATTTAACCGCTTCCATAGCTGCCACTGCCACTTGAAGTCCCTGCGGATCTGCATTTCCCACATCTTCGGAAGCAAATCTTACCAGACGACGAGCCACATAGAGCGGATCTTCACCTGCTTCCAACATGCGAGCCACCCAGTAAAGGGATGCATCCGGATCAGAATCCCGCATACTCTTATGTAACGCAGATATAATATTATAATGCTCCTCCCCTGTTTTATCATACCTTAAACATCTTTTTTGAACCACAGCTTCAACAATATGTAAATCTATTTTTCGAACCCCTTGATGTTCAGGTTTGGTGGTCTTCACTGCAAAATCCAAAATATTCAGAGCAATCCGGGCGTCTCCGTAAGCAAGTTCGATAATAAATTTTAATGTTTTTGGTGTAATGCTTACATGATACGCGCCTAATCCTTTTTCCTTATTTTGCAAAGCTCGATTTAAGATTATTTCCAATCCTTCGCTTGACAAAGGATCCAGGACATAAACGGTTGAACGGGATAAAAGGGGTGAGATAACCTCAAAAGAAGGATTTTCGGTTGTCGCCCCTATTAAAATAATCGTTCCGTCTTCTACAAAAGGTAAAAATGCATCTTGTTGAGCTTTATTAAATCTGTGAATTTCATCCACAAACAAAATTGTCCGCTTGTTCTGATATCGTCTTCTATCCTGAGCTTCTTTTATAATCTTTCGTAAAGCCGGTACCCCGGAAGTAACCGCACTGAAGGATACAAAATGTGTTTTTGTCATCCCTGCAATAATCTTTGCCAAGGTGGTTTTCCCCGAACCTGGTGGGCCCCAAAGAATAATTGATTGTAATTCATCATTTTCAATAGCATTTCTCAATGGTTGACCGGGAGCGATTATTTTTTCCTGTCCGATAAAATCTTCCAATTTTTCCGGTCGAATTCTATCGGCAAGAGGGGCACTGTTAAATTTATTTTTATCGAAACTATTAAAAAGATCCATTTTGTTTTTCCTTTTTATTGCTCTTTATCCATTGCCTCAAACTCATCTCTGAGGATGGACATTAAAACTACGTTGTGAAATTTACCTTGGTAAAAATGGCTTTTTCTTAACGCTCCGTCCTTTTTAAATCCACATTTTTCATAACATCGGATCCCTCTTTGATTGTATTCAAAAACCCAAAGATATATGTTATATAGATTCATCTGATGAAATCCATGATTGAGAATAATTTTTATTGCTTCTGTTCCGTAGCCTTTTCCCCAATTTTTTTTATTTCCGATGACAATTCCTAATTCTGCGTTTCTATTTTTCCAATCAATATTATCTAAAGTAATCTGCCCTATGTAATCCCCTTCTTTGCTTTCGATAACCAGGTTCTTTTGTTTATCGTTTTTGGTCATCATTTTTTCCATATATTTTTCTTCCTCCGGGCGGGAAACCGGGAAAAGAAACGAACTTAAATATTTGGTAACTCCTAAGTCATTTATCCATTTCATAATTTCATCCAAATCACTTTTTTTTAAAGGTCTTAGATTAATTAATTTTCCTCGAATCATATCGTTTCTCCATAAATTTAAAGATTTTCAACAAAAATATTAGCTAAATTATTTAGATATATTATTTTTTTATTATTATAGCAGGATTTTACAATTTTTTGTATAATATAATTAAAAGAGGCAATTTATTATGATTAAAAAATTAAAAATAGCTTGCTTACAGGTAAAAGTTAGAGAATATAAAGATAGAAATAAAATTAAAGAAAATATTCTAAAAATGATAGACAAGGCAGCCGAACAACATCCAAAATTGATAGTTTTGCCGGAAGCGGTTTATCCCGCCTATTACCTGTCTCCTTCAATAGTAAAAGATACCAATGAATTTTATCTATCAACTTTGGAACTTATAGAACAGGTAAAAGAAAGGGCTAAAAAATATCATTGCTATATTGCCATAGGAATAATAGAAAATGATTTAAAAGAAAAAAAACTTTACAACTCCGCCATGCTGATAAATCCAGATGGCAAAGAGATTTCCCGATTTCGAAAATCTTTTCTTTGGCATTTTGATTCTAACTGGTTCTCTGCAGGGGATAAATATCCGGTTGTAGAAACCGACATCGGAAAAATCGGGATGTTTATTTGTGCAGATGGACGCCTTCCCGAAATTCCACGCTGTTTAAGTTTACAGGATGCTGATATTTTAATTGACTTGACCAATTGGGTTACCAGCGGTTTTAAAAAAGAAAACCTGACTAATCCCCAGGCAGAATACATGATTCCGGTCCGTGCTTTGGAAAATCACACCTGGATAATTGCCGCAAATAAAGTGGGAATGGAAGCGAATAGCATACTCTACTGCGGTAAAAGTGCAATTTTTACTCCTCAGGGGGAAATTGCTAAAATGGCTACATCTCATAAAGAAGAAATTCTGTTTTATGAAATTTCTCCGGAAACTTCAAAGAGTACATCAGTTTATCATGCCATTGATGTTATACAGGATAGAAGACCGGAATT
>Ga0209121_10006567_pt1 | contig 10187 bp, 9 predicted proteins | sample Cruoilmetagenom3_FD_187292 | JGI IMG/M metagenome (GOLD analysis project Ga0209121, IMG submission 187292) | Oil polluted marine microbial communities from Coal Oil Point, Santa Barbara, California, USA - Sample 3 (SPAdes) (version 2) | ecosystem: Environmental > Aquatic > Marine > Oil seeps ...
GGCTTCATAGCTAAGGAAGATCCTTTAGGTTTGATTACCTTCATCATACTTGGGTTAGCTACCATAGTATTCATAGTTATATTCATTGAAGCACACCGTCGCATTCCTGTGCAGTATGCTCGCAGCACTTTCCGCGGCGGCCGCATGTATCGCCAATCAGGCTCAACCCACATTCCACTACGGGTAAATACGGCTGGAATGATACCCCTTATTTTTGCCATAGCGCTAATGCAATTTCCCGCTACCATAGCTACTTATTTTATGAACCCAGCATCTCCAAACTTTGCTGATACACTCTACAATGTTTTTAGGATGGATGCCGAACTCCCTCAGGGTTTAATCTACTGGGGATTATACTTCGCCTTAGTAATCGGTTTTACCTTCTTTTATACCATGATCATATTTGAACAGATGAATCTAGCGAAAACTTTGCAGCAGCAGGGTGGCTTTATCCCCGGAGTTCGCCCCGGGAAGGCTACTGCTGATTATTTGAATCGCACCATAAAGCGCCTTACCTTCGGTGGTGCTATGTTTTTAGCTATAGTAGCAATTCTGCCTTTCATCGCTCGAGAAATTACCAATGTCACCGTGTTGACTATTTCCAGCACCGCTATACTTATAGCTGTTGGTGTTGCCTTGGATACCATGAAGCAATTGGAATCTCAGCTAACCATGCGCCGCTATGAAGGTTTCTTAAAATAAGATGCGCATAGCGCATCTTAAGGAGTGGCTAGGCAATAAATAAAATTTAACAGGTTTTTGCGGAGGCAAAATGTATGTTATTATATTAGGTGCTCCAGGGGCAGGAAAGGGAACCCAAGCAGATATCTTGTCCCAGGAGATGAATTTACCTCATATAGCTTCTGGTGATTTGTTTCGTCAGGCATTGGAGAAGAAGACTGAATTAGGGCTCTTAGCTAAATCCTACATGGAAGAAGGGAAGTTAGTTCCCGATGAAATAACGATAAAAATGATTCTTGAGAGGATTGATGCGCCTGATTGCAGCTCAGGCTGTCTTTTTGACGGGTTTCCTCGGACTTTAGAGCAAGCTGAAGCTTTAGATAAAGCTTTTGCTGACCAAGGAAAAACCATAGACACGGCAATATATATTAAAGTACCTAATGAAGAGCTCGTGAAACGTCTTAGCGGAAGGTGGATTTGCCGAAATTGCCAGACGCCATATCACTTGCTGACTTCGCCACCTAAAACACTAGGGAGATGTGATAAATGTGGTGGCGAATTATATCAACGTCCCGATGACAGCGAGGAGACGGTGAGGAAAAGGTTGGAGGTTTTCTTTGCTCAGACTATGCCTATCCTTGACTATTACAAGAAGCAGAACAAACTCATTGAAATTGATGGCAATTTGGGAATAAAAGAGGTGGCTGGAGAAACAATCTCTGCGCTCAAAACTATTTAAAGAGATGATCATTATAAAGTCTCCTGAAGAAATAGCTCTTATGCGGCAAAGCGGCAAGATCCTGAGGGCTATCTTGGATAAATTAAAAATGGAAGTAAAACCCGGGATCAAAACTTGCCAGCTAGATGCCGTTATGGCTGATGAATCAAAGAAGAGAGGAGTCAAGCCTTCTTTTAAAAACTATCAAGGTTTTCCCGCTAATCTCTGTGTTTCTGTGAATAATGAGATAGTTCATGGCATTCCCGGTGAGCGAGTGTTAAAGGAGGGAGATATTGTCTCTTTGGATGCCGGGGTTATTTTTAATGGTTTTCATTCAGATGCAGCTATAACCGTTGGTGTGGGTGAGATAAGCCATCAAGCCAGAGAACTTATAGCGGTTACTGAAGGAAGCTTAAAAGCTGGCGTTGCTCAGGCTAATTGTGGGGCATCAGTTGGTGACATTTCAACAGCTATCCAAAATTGTGTTGAATCAAAGGGATTTTCTGTGGTTAGAGAATATACCGGGCACGGAGTAGGCCGAGATCTGCATGAAGAGCCGCAAATACCTAACTTCGCGGTTGGAAAAGGCCTCTTGCTCCGTAAGGGCATGACTTTAGCTATTGAGCCCATGGTTAATGCCGGGGATTGGCATACTAAATTGGCTCCTAACCAATGGACTGTGCTCACAGTTGATGGAAGCCTCTCAGCGCATTTTGAGCATACTATTGCTATCACTGATGGTGAAGCTGAGATACTTACTTAATATCAAGCAAAAAGTATGGCTAAAAAGGAAAAGATAGAGGTTGAGGGCAAAGTAATTATATGCTTACCTAATACTATGTTTCGCGTCGAATTAGCTAACGGCCATCAGGTACTAGCTCATATTTCGGGCAGGATGAGAAAGCATTATATTAAGATTTTGCCTGGGGATAGGGTCTTGGTGGAGCTTTCTCCCTATGATTTAAGCCGCGGCAGGGTTACTTATCGGCTTCAGTAGCTTAGAGGTCGTTCTGCAAATTAATATTTTGGAGTGGGGATGCCACCTTAATTGCTCAATGAATTTGTCATTCCTGCCCAGATGTGTTTTTAAAAGCCTGGTAAGTTGCGAGTTTGAAGACAGGGGGAGCAAAGCCATATCAATGGATAAATTTTTTTGCAATGTGATATACTTATAAATATAATAATGCAAACGTTGTGGGAGCTGGAACAATGGAATTGGTCTCGCAATATATTATTACTGGAATCTTGACGGGGGGTATTTATGCCCTTTTGGCCCTCTCCATAGTGCTGGTCTATAAATCCACTAGTGTCATAAATTTTGCCGTGGGTAACATGGCAATGGTTGCATCATATATCTGTTGGTCCTCCCTCGTCCAGCTCGAATTTCCTGCATGGCTCTCTATACCTCTCGCTATAGGAATTGCAGCTCTCATAGGAATGGGGGTGGAGCGCTTATTTTTGCGCCCCCTCATCGGTCAGCCCATTTTGGCATCGATGATGGTAACTTTGGGGTTGTTGCTCTTCTTTTATGGTGTAGCCAACTTAGTATGGGGTTCTCTGTGGCACCCCTATCCCAAATTGATTTCTGTTGAGCCATTGTATCTATTCGGGGTATCGATCTCTAGAATGCATTTGCTAGCATTTTGCATCGGTCTTGCTCTGCTTGGGATTCTGAGTTACTTCTTCTATCGGACGCGGGCTGGGCTCAACATGAGGGCAGTGGCCGAGGGTCAGGACCTAGCTAGGAGCGCCGGGGTAAACGTAAAGAGAGTTTTCTCCCAGGCTTGGGCCTTGGCTGCAGTTGTGGGAGCGATAGCAGGCATCCTCCTGGCTATGATAACTACCCTCACTCTAGATATAGGCGAACTGGGGCTAAAGGCATTCCCGGTTATAATCCTTGGTGGATTGGATTCTATCCTAGGGGCAGTGGTGGGTGGCATCATTATAGGTGTCTTGGAAAACCTATCCGGAGCGTTTTTGGACCCCATATTTGGGGGTGGGGTGAAAGAGGTGGCCCCCTACGCTATAATGCTGTTAGTCCTGTTGTTTAAGCCCTATGGCTTGTTTGGCTTAGTGAGGATAGAGAGGATATAGAGATGCTACCTTGCGGCACATATAATGCTACTTATGCCAAAGATATGGCTATTGTGCGCACCAAAACTCAATGGGGGCTGACCATTGGGGGGCTTATCTTGCTGTTCTGTCTCCCCCTTTTCACGCCCTCATCCATTCTCAGCATCCTCATCATTATGGGCATCACCATCATCTCCGTCCACGGCCTCAATATCCTCACCGGGTTGTGCGGGCAGCTCAACTTCGGGCAAGCTGCCTTTATGGGCGTGGGCGCTTATACCTGCGCCTACCTTATGATTCAGGGTATACCTTGGCCAGTGGCCTTAATCTGTGGCGCACTCATGTCTGGCCTGATAGGCTTGGTATTTGGCCTTCCCTCGCTGAGGCTAAAGGGCTTTTATCTCGCTATGGCCACCATAGCAGCTCAATTCATCCTTAGCTATACCTTCGTTCACCTCACTAAATTTACCAGAGGTTCTCTAGGATTGGCTGTACCTATAGTTCATGTGGGAGATATAGCCCTGAAAAGCGAGGCTAGTCTCTTCTGGCTTATCATGGCTTTCATGGTCATCATGACCTTCTTTGCCAAAAACATAATGAGGACCAGGGCGGGGAGAGCTTTCGTCGCTATAAGGGATAATGACCTGGCCGCCGAGATATTGGGCATCAACCTCACCTACTATAAATGCCTTGCCTTCTTTGTTTGCTGCTTTTATGCTGGGGTCGCTGGCTCGCTGTGGGCTTTCTATTTCCATGTGCTGGTTCCGGAACACTTCACATTCATGGATTCTATATGGCAGGTTGGTATGCTTATCGTAGGTGGTATGGGAAGCACCTTGGGAGTGATGTTAGGAGTCGTCTTCATCCGAGCTATATCGGAGGGAATAGCTGTCCTCTCTCCCAAGCTGGCTAGTATTTTCCCCCAGGTAGGTGGAGGAATGGGGGGAGCAACTGGAGGTTCATTCTTCATCGCTCTAGGATCGATGCTCTTCGGTCTCATAATCATCCTATTTCTTATTTATGAGCCTAGGGGCTTAGCTCATAGGTGGGAAATTTTTAAGGCTACTTATAGGCTTCGTCCTTTCCCGTATTAGCAATAAGCGGTTATTTGAAAATTGAAAAAAAGGAGGGAATATGTGAGAATGTACGCTGAGACATAGAATAAATTCTTGAAGAAAGGAGGTTAGAAAGTGAAAGGAAAAAGAAGGTATATTGTAATAGCATTGGGGATAATCGCAATGGTGAGCCTGATGGTTGGATGTGTCCCGGAAGTAACACCAACTCCACCTCCACCTCCACCTCCAACCCCAACCCCACCTGAGGAGGAGCTGTGGACGCCAGAGAGCATAGTTAAGCTCCCGGAAGGAACCACTAAGCCCTGGAAGGAGGGAGAAATAATCATCGCGTTCTGCAGCGATATTACCGGCGCCATCGCTGCAGAGCAGTGCCATCGCACGCCAGCCCAACATATATTCATAGATTACCTTAATGAGGAGTGGGGAGGTATTGATGGCCATCCCATCAAGGTTTTGTGGGAAGATACAGAATATAACCCGGCAAAGATCATGACGGCCTACAAGAGGTTCATAGCTGCTGGGGCCAAGATGATAGTCACTGATGGCTCTGTGGGCGGCACCGCAACGAAAGCCCTTGCCCCCATAGATGACATTGTAGTCACTAACGGCGGCGGAGCTCTGGATAACTACTATCCCGCCGGGCGCGTGTTCTCCACCTGCCCCAACTATGCCAGAAGTTTCGTTTCCTGGATGGAGTGGGTGAAGGAAGATTGGGCCGCCGCGGGGCACACCGGTACCCCAAAGGTGGGCACTATGCAGTGGGATAATGCTTTCGGAAGGGCAATACTGCCCCAGGGTTATGTATGGGCGGCAAAGAATGATGTTGATATCGTAGGCAGCGAGTTCATTCCGCTGAAGCCCTTAGATGTCACCACCCAGCTTCTAGCCCTGAAGGGCAAAGATGCCCAATATATCTATGTCAACTGTATCACTTGGGCCGGGGCGACGGCCCTCAACGATGCCAAGAAGCTGGGAATGATTCCTGGGGTTAAATTTGGTGGCGTCAACTGGTGCTTCAAACCATCCATGATCGAGTTGGCAGGGGACAACTTCGAAGGCTTTATATCCCCCACCGCTTTCCCCGCTAACTGGGATATTCCCGGTATGGTTACTCCTGAGTTGGAGAGAATCTGGGAGAAGTATACCCCAAGGTATGCCATCGACAAGCCGGAATTCAGGAGCCAGGACTGGCTCAGCGGCTGGGGTGAGACGGCAATTCTTTGTCTGGGGTGCTATAATGCCGTAAAGAAGGTGGGCTATGAAAATCTTACCGGCGGCGCCATCTTCGACGGAATAAAGCAACTAAATGTGCAGTATCCCGGGGTGCCAAAACAGACGCTAAACATGACCCAGTATCCTGAAGACCGAGAGTCCTGTGACACCATCATGCTCTGGGAATGGACTAAAGAGAAAGGGTTTCAACCTGTAACCGACTGGTTTAAGATGAAAGAATTGCCCATGCCGAAGGAGGGCGACCCTTATTATTAATAGCCAAGGCGGAATTGGTTCAAATAACGAGGTGTAACGCTAAGCTAAAGCGTTACACCTCGTTAGCGAGGTAATTTTGGTGCAGCAAACTCAAATCAGGCTGAAAATGGAAAACGTTGACCTCAGCTTCGGAGGTGTTCATGCGCTAATCGGTGTAAGCTGCGAGCTGCAAGATGGAGAGATCCTGGCTTTGATTGGACCAAATGGCGCTGGGAAAACTTGCCTCCTGAATTGTGCTACGGGTTTTTACCGACCCCAGAAGGGAGAGAGCTATTTCGATGGGCAGAGGATTACCAAGTTCCCTTCACATAAGATTGCCAACCTTGGTATAGCTAGAACCTTCCAGAATATTGCCCTTTATACTGGCCTGACTACTCTAGAAAATCTGATGGCAGGGAGGCATCTCTCCATGAAGCAAAACATCATACAAGATGCCCTCTATTTCGGTTGGGCACACCAAGATGAGATAAAACATCGCAGGGTGGTAGAGGAAATTATTGACTTTCTGGAAATAGAGCCTATAAGAAAGAAGGTAGTTGGCTCGCTCCCCTATGGAATGCGTAAGAGAATAGATTTGGGCCGGGCGCTTGCCATGGAGCCGAAGATACTTATGTTGGACGAACCCATGGCTGGTATGAATGTGGAAGAGAAAGAGGACATGGCGCGCTTTATCATCGATATTTATGAAACGAGGAAGATACCCATCCTCATCATTGAGCATGATATGGGATTAGTTATGGACATCTCAGACCGCATCGTAGTTTTGGATTTTGGACGCAAGATTGCCGAGGGTACGCCACGTGAGATAGCAGTAAACCCGAAGGTGATCGATGCCTACTTAGGTAAAGAGGAGGCGGAATTCGCCAAATCGGAGAAGAAGGGATAAAAGATAGAGGAGAGCTTTACCAAGTGGAGGATGTAGGCTCATTGATAAGTAGCTAGAGTGGAGGTGCTGAAATGTTGGTCCTCAATAATGTTGAGGTTAAATATAGTGATGTTATTCTGGTGCTCAAGGGGGTTTCCATGGAGGTTCCTGATGAACATATTGTATGTCTCCTTGGGGGCAATGGAGCTGGCAAATCTACCACCCTTAAAGCAATATCAGGACTGCTCGGAAGTGAGTTGGGAAAGGTAAGCGATGGTAACATCCAGTGGGATGGCCTCAGGATAGAAAACGGAGACCCACAGATGACTTCCAGGCTCGGCATCATCCAGGTGCAGGAAGGGAGGTTGACGTTTGAGCACCTTACCACGGAGGAAAATCTGATGGTGGGGGCTAATATGCGGCCCGAGATGGGAGGGATAAAGAAAGACATGGATATGGTCTATGATTACTTTCCCAGGCTCAAAGATCTCCGGAAACAGACCAGTGGTTATCTATCTGGCGGGGAGCAGCAGATGTTGGTGGCAGGGCGAGGTATGATGGCGCGCCCTAGACTTATGATGCTGGATGAGGCATCGCTTGGGCTTTCGCCCATTCTGGTAAGGCAGATATTCGACATAATAAAGAGGTTTAATCAGGAATCTAAAACCAGTATCCTTGTGGTGGAGCAGAATGTGAGAGTCGCCCTTGAGATCGCTAAGTATGGTTATGTGATGGAAAATGGCAGAGTAGTGTTTGATGGTCCCTCTGAGAAGCTGCTAGAGAACGAAGATATCAGGGAATTCTACATGGGATTGAGCCAGCTTGGGGAGAGGAAGAGCTACCGGGAGGTGAAACACTACAAGAGAAGGAAGAGGTGGCTAGGATAATCTGCTAGTTTGTAAATCTTAACGCCACCTAAAGCAATACCAGGTAACACAAAATTGATAAATGCTTTTGCTATTTCTCTAATTGTTTCGCTTTTATCTAGAAAAGAGTTCTTATCTGCACTTTAGTAATCGTTTTGCCTATTCTACCATCTCGATATTTAACCACTGATTCAGCCTCAAATTCATCCCTTTCTGAATATATGCTGTCTATAATGTCTTTATACTTGTTCTCAACATAGTCCCGCCTCAACTTCCTTGTTCGGGTTAATTCAGCCTCGTCTGGGTCGAATTCCTTGTGGATACAGACAAATCTCTTTATTCTCGCTGAGGCAGGGAGATTGTTATTTAGCTTCGTTACATCTTTGTATACCAAGTCATAAACCTGTGGTTTCTGAGATAAATCGGTAAAAGTAGTGTAGGCAATATGGTGATCCTCAGCCCACTTTCCGGCAATAGCGTAATCTATCTGGATTATAGCGCTAACGAAAGGCCTCTCTTTACCCCCGACAATAATGGCATCTCTGATATGAGGGCTGAATTTCAATCTCGCCTCAGCGAATTGAGCGGGATACTTGCTGCCATCAGTTAGCTCCATAAGGTCCTTAACTCGATCAAGAAAGATAACATGTCCTTCGTCGTCAAGATAAACTGCATCGCCACCGTGGAACCAATTGTCAACTCGAGCTTTCTCAGTTTCCTCGGGGTTTTTGTAGTAGTTCGAAAACAATCCGGCGCCACGCCATAACACCTCGCTATCTTTGGTAATCCTGAGTTCCATGCCTGGCAAAGGCTGCCCTATGGATTCCATTTTGATATCTTCGCCTAGGTGACAGCAGCATAGACCACACTCAGAGGAGCCATAAATTTGCTTCAAAGGAATACCGATAGCGCGAAACCAGCGGAAAATCTCGGGGGCAAGCAGAGCCCCACCAGTATATGGCGCCCTAGTTTTAGATAAGCCAATCTTGTCTCGGAGGTAGTAAAAGGTTATCCCGTCTGCTATTTTGACTAGAGCTCTCCAAAACAAATTTAGCTGCTTCCTTTCCAGTTGAGTATCAGCCCTCTTGTAGCCCACAGGAAGAAGAAGTTTATAAAGGAACTTCTCCATGAAGTTAGCATCCTCTAGCTTGGCTTGAACCTCGCTACACAAGCTTTCCCAGAGCCTGGAAGTATAGAGTAGCATCCTTGGACCTATTTCCCTAATGTCCTCTGTCATGGTTTCTGGCTCCTCAGGGAAATCAACTACCGTCCCAGAGACTAGTGCGCCCGCTATCCCAAGCATTTGCTCTGTGATCCAGGCTGGAGCTACATAACTGAGATATTCATCAGTATCATACCATGGGTCAACCTGAAACCAGTTGGATATGGTTCCTATCAAGTTGTTATGACTAACTATTGCCCCTTTAGGCAAACCAGTCGTACCCGAGGTGTAACAGTAGATAGCGGGAGAATTACCATTGCCTCTTTCCACCATCTCTTCAAAAAATCCCGGGTGCGTCTTTTCGTATTCTTTACCTAGCTCAATAACCTCATCCCACCCCTTAACAAAGGGGTCTTCGTAAGCCCACATCCCCTTATAGTCCCAGTAGATAACATTTCTTACCAAAGGCACATTGTTCCTTATGGCCAATATCTTGTCTGTCTGCTCCTGATCCCGAGCAACAACGAATTTGGAATCAGAATGCTTGACAATATACTCTACTTCCTCGGGAACACAATCAACAAAGATGCCTACAGCTGCTCCACCTACAGATTGGGTAGCATATTCCGCCCAATACCACTGTGGCTCATTATCGCCGATAAGGCTGACTCTATCGCCACTTTCTAAACCGAGGCTAACCAAACCTAGCGCGAAATACTTAACTTGCTCGTAATAATCCTTCCAAGTATAAGTTATCCAGATGCCAAAATCTTTATTGCGCATAGCTGCTTTGGTATCACCCCACCTGTGATAATTTCTCATGATAAGCTTTGGTAGAGTATCTTCAGTCATCCAGCCTCCTTTCCTTTATTTTATCAAACTCTGCTTCTTCCTTCAACAGAGAAGCATCCAACCTCATTTCCTTTCGGTGAGCCCAGCCAAAGTAAATAGCGCCAATTATGGAAATTTTGCTTCAAAGTGATATGTCTCGCTGCCATTAAATTCTCTAAGGTGCATAAAGATCTCCGAAGCTCAGATTGACGTGTTCCACTCTTAATGCAACCTTATTGTCCATTCCCAATATAAACACTCTATAAAATTGTAACCCAAATTTCCAAATTTTGATAGTGATAGTAATTAGACGTCCTCTGATTCCCGCTGTCAGGAACTGACATTTCAGTGTCAACGCAAAGTGAAAGTGTCAGGTTTCTGCAAAATGAAAATGTCACCTCACGCTTTTACTGATTCTGCTTTTAAG
>Ga0209121_10006568_pt1 | contig 10186 bp, 7 predicted proteins | sample Cruoilmetagenom3_FD_187292 | JGI IMG/M metagenome (GOLD analysis project Ga0209121, IMG submission 187292) | Oil polluted marine microbial communities from Coal Oil Point, Santa Barbara, California, USA - Sample 3 (SPAdes) (version 2) | ecosystem: Environmental > Aquatic > Marine > Oil seeps ...
ATTATGTATAAGAAAATTGTAAGTGTGGTTTTTATTTCACTATTAATTTTATTTAATCTTTATTCGTCGATTATTGTTGATGGAAATTTATCGGAAAATATCTGGAATAATGCAAAATCTATAACAGGATTTAAAACATATGATCCTGTATCCGGGGATTTCCCCCCCGAGAGTACAGTCGTATATTATAGTTTTGATGATAATGCAATATATTTTGCATTCAAATGCTATGAAAAATCTCCCGTAAATTCCCTGACTGCGAATATGGATAATGTATATAGAAATGAGGTTCTTTCAATATTCATTGATACATATAATGATAAAAGAAATGCATATGTTTTTTACATATATAATACGGGAGAAAACAGTCAAGCTTTGTATTCGGATGGACCGTCAGGGGAATATGACTATAATTGGAATACAATAATCTATTCTGCAACACAACTTACCGATTATGGGTGGGTATGTGAAGTAAAGATTCCATTTAATAGTTTGAAATTTCAGAAAAAGAATATTCAGGATTGGAATGTATTGTTCTATAGAAATTATACAATCAAAGATATAACAACAGTATATCCGCCAATAAAAAGAGAGACAAAAAAACTAAGTGGGGGAATGGTAATTAAGGAAATAAAAATCAATAAAAAATTCTATAATCTGAAATTTGTCCCGTATGGTATAGGAACATATGAGAAGAAATATACGGATTCTTTAAATTATACATATGATAAAGATGGTAGAGCGGGAGGAGATATCTGGTTTAATCCGACAAATAATTTAACATGTAATATTACAATTAATCCTGATTTTAGTCAGATAGAGGCAGATGTCGTACAGTTTACAACAAATGAACGATATATGTTATATTATCAGGAAACAAGACCGTTTTTTATGGAAGGAAGCACATATCTTAGTGATCCTTTGAATCTGTTGTATACAAGAAAGATTCAGAATCCTCTTTATGGCGTTAAAATTATAGGAAAAGAGTTGAATACGGATATCGGATTTCTCCATAGCAGAGATAATGGAATTAATGGCGGTGAAAGGGGATATTATAATGCTTTGAAGCTAAGTAAGGATTTTAATAATAATCTGTCATTAGGGCTGTTTGCCGGAAATAAGGAGTATGAAGGTGGTTTAATAGATGATTCGGTGCGGATTCAGGGGTTATATAGCAGAATTTCCTCATTTAATATAGATTATAATAAGGGCTTTTTTAATGCATATATAGAGGGTATTGCAGGATTCAATTGTAGAAATATCGATACAATTAAAAAATATTCGAGAGGATATGAATTTTACAGTTATCTGAAGAGATATGATGGAAAATTATATAATCTAATATCAGTTGAGGGTAGTTCTCCCGGTTATATAAATGATATGGGTTATTTTCAAAGAAATGATATTTATGAGATTGGATTTGATAATGCATATATGCAAAATATAGGCAAGAAGTATTTACAGTATATTCAATATATGCTTTATACGGAATATAATGGTAATTTCAAAGGAGAGCTTATTGAAATGTCCACTACACCTCAGATATTTGCAAGATCCGACAACATTATGTTTTCTTTAAGAGGTACATTTAAAAGAGAAAATTATCTTGATAGTACATATAATTATGCTTATATTACACAGAATTTTTTATTTAATCCGGGGAAAGTATTACACTTTTTGATTATGTATAAATATGGAAATGGAATAAACTATAGCGACAATTATCTGGGCATTAAGCATATTTTATATTCAGGTATAACATACTCACCTGTAAATAAATTATATTTGAATTTAAGTGGTAGTATGAACCGATTTTATAATTCTCAAAATAATCATCTCATATGGGATTTGTGGTATGTAAATACTAATATTATTTACAGATTTACACATAATTTTTATTCGAAATTGATTGCACAATTAAATATGGAAACAAAAGAGGGATTTTTTAGTGAGCTATTAACATACAAATTTAATTCGATGTCAGCAATCTATATTGGAATAACACAGGATTTTGAAAGAGATAACGATTTTAAATTCAATGATTTTGTAATATTCGGGAAGATCTCATACCTGTTTGATTTTTAATATTTAGTATATAAGGGTGTCGTTTCTTTAAAATTCTATAGCAGGAGGGGAAAAGTAAATAGTGAATAGAAAATAGCAAATAGTGAATAGGAGCAGATTAATGATTTTACAGGAATGACAAGGGAGGGCAGACACAGGGGTCTGCCCCTACAATTTCACTAATTAGGACGAATTATACAAATGAGAAATATCCTTTAACTTTCCCGCCCCATCGCGGGAGGGAACTGAAGGGAGGGGGATATTGAGAGAGATCCACCACGAATTCACAGATTTATAACGAATTTCACAAAGAGATGAGAATAATTTATTGCTTTAATTACACAAATTTAATACAAATTGCACAAAGGAGAGGGAGAAGGGAATAATTTACAACTTTATTTCACGAATAGGAAACGAATTGCGAATGTGTCATCCTGAATCCTGATCTGCATCAGGACAGGTCTATTTCAGGATCTGGTATAAGATGCTGAACCAATACTGAATCAAGTTCAGCACAGGGCCCAGCATGACAGAAAAAGGAGGTGATATAGGGCGAGGAAGCAAGAGAGAAATATCCTTTAACTTTCCCTCCACATTGCGGGAGGGAATTGAAGGGAGGGGGGAAATAAATACGATTTCACGAAAGGGAATAAGGGCAGACACAGGGGGTTGATCCTACAATTTACGATTTACGATTTACAAAAATAACCGTGTCATTACGAACGAAGTGAAGCAATCCCACAAGTGTAAATTTAGATTACTTCGCCTGCCTGTGCGTGTTCGCACGCAGACAGGTCATTTCACTCCTCACAATGACAAAAATGAGCTTAGTTAAACTGGTAAGTATGTCTATTCCTATCTACTTGAATAATTATTTTCATAGTTGACAATATTATTAAATATAAATAGTATGTATAATAATGATAGGTATATTGATTAACCCGGTAGCAGGAAAAGGAAAACCTTTAAAATATTTAGATAAGGTTGTTTCCTATATAAAAAGCAAAGGTTTTAAAAGTAAATTGATTTATACGAAATTTAGAGGACATGAAAATGAAATCGTAGAAAAATTTGTTGATGAGGGTATTGATAAAATTATCATTATGGGGGGAGATGGAACAATTAATGAATCACTTCAAAAACTTCTTAAACATAATGTTGCTATACTTCCGCTTCCTCTGGGAACAGGAGATGATTATATAAAAAGTGTATATGAAACAAGTGATATTGATGAAATTTTAAGTAAAATCGGAACAGGTAGAATAGAAAAATTCCCTGTTGGAATCGTAGACGCAGAGTCAGACAGATTCTATTTCATAAATGGGCTTGGTATAGGTTTTGATGCGGATGTTATTCATAATATTAATAAAATTCCTTTTCTCAAAGGTCATTCTCTCTATCTGGCTTCAATAATTTTATCTATATTCTTCTTTCATGCCATGGAGATAAGATTCAATATAGACGGGTTGATTACAAAAAGAAAGAAAACACTTGTTACAACTATCGGTCTTGGCAAATATCTTGGAGGGGGAATGATGCTGCTTCCGAAGATTAAGTCTCCCAGTAACCATTTTGACACCTCTATTATCGAAGAGGTTAATAAATTTGTTTTTTTTAAAATGCTCCCATTAGTTCCCAAAGGCAAACATATACAAAGTTCCTTTGTAGATTATATCAAAAATGTAAAATCAGTAATTATCGAATCCGATAAATTTATTAAATTTCATCTTGATGGTGAACTTATGCCATATAAATATAAAAAGTTGGATGTTTCAATAGTTAACAATGGAGTAAATATAATAATATGAAAATGGATAGTTATCGCGAAAGAATACCTTCACTTAAAAGGATCCGCAATGGGAAACCACCCATATATTTTGATAATGCATGTATGACATTAAAGCCTGATATTGTTGTTAATGCCATCAAAGATTATTATGAAAAATATCCTGCATGCGGAGGGAGAAGTCATCATTGGTTTACAAAGGAGGTTGATGAGAAGGTCTCTATTTCGAGGGAGAAAATAGCGAATTTTATAGGTACGAAAAGGGCAGAAGAAATTATTTTCACAAGAAATACAACGGAAGCTATAAACCTTATCGGACATAGTTTCCCCTTCAATGAAGGAGATATCGTAATCACTACGGACAAGGAGCACAATTCCAATCTGTGTATATGGAAAGACCTTGAAAATAGCAAAAAGATTAAGCATATGTATGTTCCGTCGAATGAAGATAATTCATTTAATTTAAACAGATTCGAAGATATTCTAAAAAAAGAAAATGGAAATGTAAAACTTGTTAGTATTGTGCATACATCCAATCTTGATGGATATACAACACCGGCAAAGGAGATCATTGAAATTGCTCATAAATATAAAGCATTAGTATTACTTGATGCGGCTCAGAGTATTCCTCATAAAGATATAGATGTAAGTGAATTGGATGTTGATTTTTTAGCTTTTAGTATACATAAAATGGTTGGACCTTCCGGAATTGGAATATTGTACGGGAAGTATGATCTTTTAAAGAAAATTGGAAGATACAATGTTGGCGGAGATACGATAAGTGATGTATTTATCGATGAACCACCCATATACCTGCTGCCACCTATGAAGTTTGAGGCAGGACTTCAAGATTATGCAGGAATGATAGCATCGGGAGAGGCATGTGATTTTTTAAGTGAAATTGGGAAAGCAAACATAAATAAATATGAAACAGAATTGAATTCTTACATTACATCAAAACTGTCCTGCTTTGAAGAGATTCAAATTATAGGACCCGAGAATCCTGCCGAACGATCGGGGATATTTACATTTTTCATTAAGAAACCTACGAGAATCGATGATAATGATAAAGCTCTTGATGAAAAGTTGAGCGATGAATACAATATTATGATTAGATCGGGAATGTTTTGTGTAAACTGTTGGTTTAACAAGAAATTAAAGGAAAGAAAAATTAACAGGATTTGGTTCCCTGCATTCAGGGCATCTTTTTACTTTTATAACACTAAAGAGGAGGTGGATATCTTTGTCGAAGCAATTACAAGAGAATTGGATCGACTAAAAGATATACCTATATTTTAATTATGGATAAATTAGTTAGAGAATATTTTATCAAAAAGATAAAAAGGGAGAATTTCGGACAGATTGAGAAAGCGGATTTTATATCAAGAGGTTCGATATGCATAGAAACTAGCGGGGATGTCATCTCGATATATATAAAGAAAGAAGGCAATATACTAAGTGATGTGAAAATGGAATGCGGACCTTGCGATCCGGCTGCTATCGTTGCAACAAATATTGCAGTTGATATATTGAAGAACAAAAAAATAGATGATATTGTAAATGACAAAACAGCATTGGATGAAGAATTTTCTGCTATAATTGGGGGAGAAAGCAAGGATGGATTAATACATTTTAACAAGGTAATAGATCAAGTTAAGGAAATGCTTAAAGAGGAAAAATAATCACGGAGGAGAGAGAGGGAGGGAGAGACCAACCACGAATTCACAGATTTATAACGAATTTCACTAAGGAGAAGAGAATATTTTTTTGCTTTAATTCCACGAATTTGGAACGAATTACACTAAGGGGAGGGGAATATTTCACGAATTAGAGATAAATTACACGAATAAGGAGAAATAGACATCAGACTTCAGACATCAGACGTCAGCCGAGAAGGGAAGAAGAAAAATATAACAAATTTCACTAAGAGAGGAGAAATATTTATAGATATTTGGATTCTGAAATAAATTCAGAATGACATAGGGTAAGCACAGGAGTCTTCCCCCACAATTTACAATTTACAATTTCTATGGTGTTTCTATAACATTAGACGCAAAATATTGCTTTAATTACACGAAAGAAATAACCTTTTACTTTCCCTCCCACTGGCGGGAGGGAATTGAAGGGAGGGGGAATAAATTTTACCTTTAATTTCACAAATTTGAAACTAATTTCACGAAGAGAAGGGGAGAGAATATCCTTTTACCTCTATTTCACGAATGGGAGACAAATTACAAATTTGTCATCCTGAATTTATTTCAGGATCTAAGAGAGAACTGAATGTAGGAGGATATGTAGAGACGCAAAATATTGCGTCTCTACGGTCAAATGTTGAAGGAATACTGCTAAATTTAGCATTGTAATATAGTATTATAAAATACTACTTGACAACATGGGGGGGGGCAGTATAATAAACAAAATTTCAACAATTAACCAGGGAGGTTTGGTGAAAAGGTTAAAGAAATGTATATATCATTCAGTATTCTTGTTATTATTAATTGTTCTTGTTTTATATACTGGAACAGGATGTGGAAATTCCGGAGGTGTTTGGCATATTGCAGATAGTCTTGTTGTAGATTTTTATTTTTCTGAAGATAATGTAGAACATGAAGCTTATGATAATGATTTTCCTGATATCATTAGAATTATGTTGCCAAATCAAAACTATAATGATACATTATATTATGTGTTAAATGCCACAATATATGGCATAGATAATAGTGCATATACTATTGATCAATATTTGACAAAATGGGTTGCAATTAATGATACTTTTGCCAACATGAATATGAAAATTGTGATAAAAGGTAATTCTATTATAAATTATCCTTGGGCAGGAGGGATGGAATTTATAGATACACTAAAAATAGTAAGATTATCTGATGAAAATGGAATTTCTGCTATGGAAGGTATTAATTCTGCATTTTCTTTTAATGTTGCAGTATATAACAAAAAAGCAAAGGAATATGAATATTATCAAAAAGATTTCGATATGTCTTTTAAAAAATCAATGAAAATAGAAGTAGATCTTACTTATGTGGGAAGTTCCTTTTTAGAGGATGATTTTAACTTATATAATATATTTGACAATTTCAAGAATTTAATAAATGATGAACATATAGTAATAGATGCGAAAATGACAAATGTAAATATACCGGATCCTCCTTCAGTAGATTCAACAAACGCAGGATGGGATGAATTATTGGAGTATTCTCATTTGTACCATAATAGTGCCTTAATTTATGAGAATTATCAAGACACTTCTGATGAGCGTTCAATTGAAGTCATTATTATTGGTATGGGAGGAATAGAGGATATTGGACACTTCGGTGTTACAAATTCTTCAAATGGTAATTACTTGTACTATAGAGAAGGAAGTATAGCATATAATAATCCTATATTTTTAAATATCCCTCAATTACATAATTTAATAATGTATCATGATCAATATTACTGGGAAGGTGAAATAGGAAATAGTGAATTTGACTGGGATGCTTTTAGAACAGATATGAGTGAAGCAGTAGGAATGATTCTTGCCCATGAAATAGGACATAATGTAGGGAGGTTATTGGATGAGTCAAATCCGAATGCGAAGAATCAAGGGTTTGGTTACAATGTAATGTATGTACCTGGTCCTAATGATACAACTAGTTTAACTATGGCATGTTATCTGGACAGATATTTTGCATTGTGGCAAAAAGAGGAAATATTGAAAATATCTCAATTCTATTTCAAAGGTAACAATTGAAGGAGGAAAAAATGAAAAGATACTGGATTTTTGTTTTTTTAGCACTATTTTCTTTTATATTTTTATATGGATCTTTTAAGCCGGAGGAACACAGATATTATCCTTCAAGTAAATATGGAAAATTTAGAGATAATATAAAATTAACTGACGCTGAAATTAAATCAGCTATATACAAATCGATTATAGAAACGGACAAGAAGAAGTATATAAGTGGAGAACCTATTCTTTATAAAATACTTGTAAAAGCATTAAACAATAAAAATGGTTGGACACTGGATTCCGTTAATTTTATAATAAAAGGGGATAATACAGTTTATAAATCAAATTTAACTACATTTGAGAGAAGATTGTATAGATTTTTAAATAATTATAGATATATTGTAGCCCCTGTTGCAGGTTATAGATTTCCCTTAAAGGGTAAAATTTACCATGGAGCTTATGCGAATATATTCACATATTTTGAAAAGTCACCTTTTTTACAATTTCAGATAAAACCTGGGAAATACTGGATAAAATTTAATTTAAAAAGAATTACAACCAATTGTTCAGAGATATTGCCCTGTTCTACAAGGATTGAGATCGATTCGATTCCTGACAGTGAAAAACTGCAGTTTCATCTTTTAAAAAAAGACAAATATAAAGAGATATTTACGAAACACCCCGAGTCTGTATATGCCCCCTATGCTAAATTTAGATATTTACTAAAATTAGTGAAAGAATATGCTAATGCTTTATATAATGATAATAAGGTATCACAAAATAAATACGGAGAAGAGATAAAACAAAATTATTATGAGCTTGTAAGGGATTATCCTGATTATGCTGCAGGTGAAGTTCAAATGATGGAATATATTTTTCAAGAAGTAATATATTGCCCTATACTTGGTTATCATAATAGAATTGTATCTATTGACACATTATTAACACCTGAAACAAAAGAGTATTTCGATAAATTCGGAAATCTTAAGGACAGTAATATGGCTATATTTTTAAAGTGGAGATTAATAGACAAATGGGTATATTTTAAAAAAATGGCTAAAATAAAATGGAAAGATCCCAAGAAAGGAGAATTGCTTAAAACATTTATTAAACATGAAACAAAAAGATTAAAAAGAACAGTGGGGAAGAAGGAGTATCATGTATCTTATTAATAAAATACTACTAATTATCATCTTTTTATTCTTAAATATAAATATGATTTTTGGTTATGATATAAGAAGTATTTTTGAATATAAACCTAAATTTGTTAAACCAAACAAAAGTATTGCAAGAATAGAAATTAGTGAAGAAGATAAGATTAACGGAATAATAAATTGCTTTATTCAAAGTATACAGGATGATAATTTTCTAACAATAGAAAAATTTATTAAGAACAGGATAATGATTAATAATAAATTGACCAATAAAAAAGATTGTTTTGAAGTAATTAATAGAGATATAGAAATATCTTTAAGATTGGATGATTCTAAATCATTAAAAAATAATCCTATAAGTTTAGGTAATATTGAAATAAAAAAGGTAAGAGAGACCTATAATTGTTACTGTTCATTTAAATATAAAACGAATAATGTTATATTTAAATTAAAAATAGAAAAAATTGATTGTAATTTTAAAATTTCAGAAATTAATATTTTAGAAAATAAAAAATTGCAAAACAAATTAAAGAAGAGGGAATTATGAAAAGGATTCTATTGTTTACAATTTTAATAATGTCATTCTGTTCAAGTGTTGCATTTTCAAATAATACTTTATTGAAAGATTATTTTAGAACAAGTACTCACATAATAAACAGAGATACATTAAAACACTATGATGGATATAGTGATAGATTCTATCCTTATCGGTTGCACAACTTTGACTTCCTACCATATTATGAAGGGGGAGAATGGAACAATTTAGTTGTAGGAACATTTGATTTAGATTCCGGACGATTAGCTTTCGCGTCAAAAGATATGAATTATTTTAGTAATCAGGGCATAAAAAAGATGCAAAAAGTATGTTCTGACAATCATCGATATATCTATATAATAAGAAATATTTATAATCCAATTAAAATATTTAAAGCATATTTTTTTAATAGCACAAATACAAAAGAATTTTTTATTTGTGATAGTTTCATTAGTTCGATCTATCCAAAACCATTAGATATTGCTATTAATTTTAAAAACACAATTAATGATTTAGTAGATGATAAAATTTGGGCAGCAGCAAATAATAATATTATGCTTTTAAAATATGATACTAAAGATAAAAAAATCTTCAAAAAGAAATCATGGTATAATATAGGGGGGAATTCAAATGAGAGATATACTTGTATAGCTCTTGGAAAAGATTATGGTGTTCAAAATAACTATATATATGTATATGACTCACTGCATAATAGAGTTCTGAGGTTATACGAAGATATTGATAATTATAATCAACCTACATTGACTCTGGTTAGTTCAAGAACAATGCCTTCGGATTGGATTATCAAATCAATAACAACAGATTACTTTGGCAGTGTGTGGTTGAGTGAATATAATCATGGATATCTTCAATCATATACACCGAATCTGCAACAACCATTAACAACTGCAAACTGGTCA
>Ga0209121_10006569_pt1 | contig 10186 bp, 5 predicted proteins | sample Cruoilmetagenom3_FD_187292 | JGI IMG/M metagenome (GOLD analysis project Ga0209121, IMG submission 187292) | Oil polluted marine microbial communities from Coal Oil Point, Santa Barbara, California, USA - Sample 3 (SPAdes) (version 2) | ecosystem: Environmental > Aquatic > Marine > Oil seeps ...
ACCATCCCTAAATGCATTAATGGCACGTTGTGCAACTTGTACAGGGCTTGGTAGAATGAATGGGGAAATAGTAAAGAGGGAGACCATTAATTGCCACAGGCTCAGCCCGATTGTAATGGATACTAATAATATGATCAAAGGGTTTGTATAAAAACCCTTTGAAGGAAATGGTGATCTTATATGAGTATTAGATGTTGCTTCAATATCAGGTGTTGCTTTCATAATAAAACAGAGACAAATTTTTGAGAAACAGGCAGGACCGCAGAGGTACTACCAGGGCATCTTTTGTTTACGCTAAGCTTACTTAACTTCATAAGCCGGTGCTGATTAAAACTTTGTTTATATCAGAGAACACAGTATCTTGTATCCTGTCTTGATCTTATGCAGACAGTATACGAATATTTATGAGGACTGTCAATCGAACATTGAGATTTTACTAACCCCAAATTTGGATTATTTTCTAAATCGTCAAGCATCGCCGGGTTGAGATCGGCAATTTGGGGAGGACTCGAGTTTTTAGTTTGATTGTTTAGAGGCGCACCTATTTATCCAATAATCGCGGATTGAGGATACGTTCTAGCGCGGATCCCAGCAGTGCAAATGCAACCCCTGTAATGAGCAATAAGGCAAGGGGCTGTAAAACCCAATACTTTGATCCATAGAGAGCGCCTTTGGTTAATGCCTGGAAAATGACGGTACCCCATGTGGGCAATCCTGAGTTAATATTGAATAATCCCAAGGTGGCCTCAAGGAAGACAAAGCTGGGTATCAGGATGATGAGTTGGGGGACCAATACCGGGATGATCCTTGGAACCATATATTTCATGATAATTCTACCGTTGCTGGCACCATACGAACGGGCGGCCTCAATATAAGAAGCGTCTTTGATTTGAAGAAAAGCAGCCCTGAAATTTTTTGTAGGTGTCCCGAACACATTTAACAAAACAATCACGCTCAATATGACCCATATGTTAATTCCCAGGAAGGCAGAGGCAAGAACGGACATTGCCAAGACAGGTAGAATTAAATTGATATCGGTCAACCTTTGTATCAGGTTGTCTACCCATCCGCCAAACCAGACACCCGTCGCAGCGATGATCATAGATAAAACTGTGGTCGACAATGAACCAACTAGGCCGATAATCAATGCGAACGGCATTCCCCAGAACAATGGAACAGACAAGTCTCGGCGGGAATTATCTGTCCCGGAAAAACCGTACACGCTGCCAAGCATCACAAATTCAGCTTGAATATCGCTATCTTCCTCGAAAGTAAGTCCATCAATCCGTAATTGATATGTCCCTTTAACAAGGCTGGGAGTATTTGAGTCTGGGTCAGCAAATAGGATATAGTGGAATGGAGTGGGAGAAATTCGTGAAAAATTGAACCACTTCTCCCAGTTCTCATTCTTGGAAACGATTCTACGCGCAGGGATATATTCCTCGAAATCATATATGACGCCTGATTCAACAGCGACACCATTCAGATTAAATACTCTTCCATCTGGGGTAGTCCATGTCATGGAGGCAAATGGCTTTTTTACTTCAAAAGTGCCATCAAGATAGAGCGTCATTTCGCTCGGAAAATCCGCATAGTTGTAGTCAAAAGTGTATAGCAAGGTGATTTGCTTTGTTCCATCATCCATCAATTTCTCGATCCTTTGCGCACCACCCTCTTCGCTATCGAGGATCATGGTCGAGAGCAAATCTTCTGATCTAAATATATTTATCCAGGCGGGTTGAGCCAATTTTGGGGCCAGCGGTTTACCAGTAAGGATTGTCTTGCCCCACTCGTTGCCGATTTTGTTATAAGGCAATTCAATCACAGCGTAAAGAGAGCCTAAGACCAGCAACAGAATAATGGCAAATCCAAATACTGCTGAAGGAAACTTCCTTAGTTCAACTATGAACTTTCCAAATCCCTTTAATAGTTGCTTTGTTCCCGATTGTAGCGTAATAATTAATTGATGTATATTAACCTTGGGAGATATACTTTTTGTTTTGGATTTATTCGTTAATGGAGAAACCTTCTCATAATATATTGGAGAATGTTTCTTGCGGAAGAGATTTTTGTGTTTTGTAGGGATAACTCGTAAAGTTGGTTCGTTTTGAGTAAGCCGAATGCGAGGGTCAACCAGGATGTATACAATATCAAGTAGAAACACCACTATTCCTAACAAATATGCAAACAAAACTACCAGTGAGAGGGCAATAAGCAGTTCCCCGGGATACATGCTCTCGCCCCAGAAATTTGGTAAACCTACAGTGACGTATAGCCATCCAATTCCCCGCCACTGGAAGACCACTTCCAAAGCCATGGTCATTTGCCAGAAGCTTATCAGTATCAGAGAGAAACTCGTAATAACATAGGGTAATGAAGGTTTTAGGATGTAATTTCTTCTTAATTTCTTTGGTTTTAAACCTATCGCTTTACCCAGGTCGACATAATCTTCGTCCCCAAAGGTTACAAAGATCGTCCGCCAGGAGTACACCATTTGGAAGAATAGACTTAAAAATATGGCTATTACTGGCAAAGCCATGTGTTTTAACAGAATTGGAATGTACCCAATCTTGTTCTCCGGAGGAAGTGTGTCAAACATACCACCTACGGGGAAAATTTTCAATTCAATAGCAAATATCGTGATTAATAGAATGCCTATTACCCAGCTTGGAACTGAGGAAATGGGCGCTATGATGGACAGCAACCGGTCATACCATTTGTTGTGGTTCTGAGAGAGAATAAGTGCCAATGGTAAGCCCAATATAAATATTAACAAATACGCAGTCGCAACCAGCAACAAAGTCATTGCCAGGTACTGCCAGATGATTTCATTGAGAGTAAAGTTTGTTCGACCTTGGGCTATAGCTGGGAGAGGTGTAGCATTTCCGGTAGCGAGCTGCCCCCAATCAAACTTAAGAGCATTGAATGTCCACAATAAGTTCTTTATTAGATAAGGCTCGTTGATACCGCTCTCCTCTTCCAATTCAATGCGAAGATCATTAAATAATGCGGTTCGATCCTCTTTAGACATATTGTAAACATAGGGATGTTCAATATGATAAGTTTGAATAGTCCTTTGAATGCCTGTCCGAATAGCTGTATCCAGTTGTGGTTTCATCACTCCCAAACCCAGGCGAACAGGTCGATTAATGATTATGATCGTGATAAAAACACCTAAAAATATGGTCAGCAAAATCAATAAGGCTTTTTTTATTAAATATCTCAAGACCTGCTTAATAGTCTGTTTCTTCTCAGATTCAAGGGTAACTGGAACAGGGCTTTTAACTGTCAAAGAATCATCTTTCATAGAACGGGCTCCATGGCCCCGATTAACAGATTTTAATAATAGCTTCATTATACAACAGGTATGATCTTGTTGATTCCCTGATGATTGTTAGTTGCACCGTATTATAAAAATTTGTTCATTATACCTGAATTCAGTGACACTAAAGGATATTTTCAAGCGCCATTAAAGGCGAACATGAAAATACGGGGATGCCTTATTTGTTCAAAAATATATCGATATCATTAGACACTATGAAGAGGATCACGAGCTAATCACCTGTTAAGTATACACACTCTGTTATCAGGTTTGGAATAAAAAAAAGGCTATAATTAGAACGAAATGGCTGTAACACAAAAATGCCCCAAGCATATCATGGTACTTGCTAATGCTGATTTGCCGCAAGCTTGCTACCTGGCGGGTGAAGTGAGCAGTTTCTTGCGTTCGTTGGGTGTCTGCAGCGAGCACGGATCGCTCTCAGATGAAGCTGCTCAACAGGCGCTAAGACTTGGAGAATTTGATATGCTCATCACATTGGGTGGCGATGGCAGCATGCTGCGGTCTGGCCATCTCTGTGCGCCTTTGGGCATTCCCTTGCTGGGTATAAATATTGGACACTTTGGTTTTCTGGTTGAATTGGGCGAAAATGATTGGAAGGAAAAGCTTCCAGTGTTACTTAAGGGTGATTACCGCCTGGAAGAGCGGATGATGCTCCGGGCAGTTTGCATTCGTGATGGTGAAAAGGGAGAAAGTTGGGATGTGATCAATGAGGTTGTTGTCTGTCGCGGCCAATATGTGCGCCCGATCCAGGTCAGTGCCATGATGAATGACAGCTTTTTGACCAGCTATATTGCCGATGGACTCATTGTCGCCACTGCAACTGGTTCTACGGCTTATGCCCTGGCTGCCGGTGGGCCGCTCCTGCCTCCCGAACTGCGTAACATCCTGTTGATGCCTGTCGCGCCACACCTTTCCCTGGATAGGGCAATCATCCTCGCTGAAGGTGCTTCGGTGAGCGTCAGCGTTAAGACCAGGCATGAAGCCGTTGTTAGTGTGGACGGGCGTGACCCGATCATCATGCACAATGACGATCAAGTCCTTGTTACAGCTAATAATAAATCTTTGAAAATGGTGCGCTTCCAGGATCCTGGATATTTTTACCGCAATCTGACCGCCTATATGGAGCATAATCCAATGACGAGTATTAAAGGTAATGAAAAATTTGTCACAAAATGACGCACTTAATGAAAAGGCAGGTGCAATCACACTGCGCTGCAATCGTTGCGGAAAGCCAATCATTCCTGAAGCAGCTGTATTAACCCCCACTGGTTACCGCTGTAAGGAGTGTGTGCGCGGTCAGCAGAAAAAATTTGATACTACTAAAGCCCTGGATTTTCCAATCGCTTTTATTATTTCAGCCATACTCTCCTTTCTCGGGAGCTGGTTAGCTGCACGGATTGGCTTTTTTATAATACTTATCGCACCTGCAGCAGGGATGCTGATTGCTAAGGCTGTGCGCTTTGCAGTAAGTAAACGCCGCAGTAAAACACTCTTTCGGGTGGTGCTGTGGGCCACTATAATCGGCAGCCTGCCACTGCTCATCTTACCGTTGCTTTCATTTATTTATACTCTATGGGCAGGTAGTTTTAACGTGTTTGCGCTGCTGCCATTACTATGGCAAATTTTGTTTACCAGCTTGAGCGCATCAACGGTTTACTACCATTTATCCGGCATTCGTTTACGATGAGATCTTAATGAGGATTAACAATGCTGACTGAACTACGCATACAGAACTTTGCTATCATCCAGGAATTGATCCTGGAGTTTGATCAAGGATTGGTTATCTTCACCGGTGAGACCGGTGCGGGGAAATCGATCATTATCGATGCGCTGGAGGCGGTTCTTGGAGGCCGCGCAGATACGACCAATATTCGCACCGGCTCTGATCGGGCATTTGTGGAAGCTGTTATTAAACTGGATGAACCAGCGAAAAGCGCCATACAGGAAATCCTCAGCGAGGAAGACTTGCTTGATGACACTGATTTCCTGGTATTGAGGCGCGAGATCCGCAGGGAAGGCCGCAACACCGCTCGCATCAATGGCCGCAGCGTCAACGTCAGTTTGCAGCACGAAGTGGGCTCCATATTGGTTGATATTCATGGACAATCAGAACATCTTTCTTTATTAAAGGTGCGTAATCATCTTGACTTGTTGGATCGTTTTGCAGGTACAGAGCTATTCTTGGATGACTATCGCGAGGTCTACACAGAACTGCGGACGGTCCAGAGGGATCTCGAACATATCCGACAACTAGAAAGCGACTCAGCACGGCGCGTGGACATACTTAATTATCAAATCCAGGAGATTGAAGCAGCTAATCCCCAGCCTGGTGAGGCAGCAGACTTGCGTCAGGAGCGCACACGCCTTTCAAATGCCGAGAACCTGAGCACTTTGACACAACGGGCGCTACAGCTTCTGGATGAAGGCACGCCGGAAACATCCTCTATCACAGACATGCTGGGCGAAGCGGTGCAGGCATTGGCAGACTTGGGGAGTATTGACAGCTCAACCCTGGCCATACACGACGTTGCTGAAAGCAGCTTGAGCAGCCTTTCCGACCTGACACTGGAACTGCGCGCTTATTCCGAAAAGATTGAGTTCAACCCGCGCCGCCTTGACCAAATTGAGGAACGCATTGACCTGATCAATACTCTTAAGCGTAAATATGGAAATTCAATTGAGGAAATCCTGGCTTTTGCTGAGCGCGCTCATCGGGAATTGGGAAATATTACCCATGCAGAGGAGCGCTTAGAGGAACTGGGACAAAGGGAAGTCGAGTTAATGAAAGCTGTATCAGAAAAAGCCTCACTTCTTTCAGAAAAACGTCTTAAATCGGCGAAATCTTTGGCTGAGGCGGTTGAAGTTGAGTTAGATGACTTGCGCATGGCAAGCGCGCGCTTTGCGGTAAATATGCAGGTGCGGGCTGACGCTGACGGTTTACTGCTGCCTGATGGGCGGCGGGTTGCCTTTGACTCCCGCGGGTTTGACCAGGTGGAATTCTTGGTGGAGCCCAACCCGGGCGAAGGTTTAAAGCCTTTGGCAAAGACTGCTTCTGGTGGTGAAACGTCCCGTTTGATGTTGGCACTAAAGAATGTTCTTGCTCATGCAGATACTATCCCAATATTAATCTTTGATGAGATAGATCAGGGTATTGGCGGGCGAGTTGGTATGACTGTTGGTGAGAAGCTCTGGAACCTGTCACATCAGCATCAGGTTATGTGCATCACGCACCTGCCGCAGCTGGCTGCCTACGGCGACCAGCATTATAATGTTACCAAGCAGGTGTACGAAGGACGCACACTAACACAGGTTGAGTTTCTGGAAGATCAAGCACGCCAGAATGAACTTGCCCAGATGTTGGGTCCGCTCAGTGATGGTACTTTGCGCTCAGCTGATGAGATCCTTGAGGCTGTTGAGGTAAGGAAGCGAACTTTATTGAGTGAAGAATAAGCTTGGTTAATAGTGATAAATTGAAGATTGGCTGATTTGTTGTTTGAGCAGCTCGTATCAACTTTAGCATTATGTGTCAGGTTTAAGGGCAAGTCAATACTTATGCCGTAGTGCAGAAAGGAGTTGGAAATGCCCAGCTTGAATGATATCCTGGCAATTATTCTTGGCGGAGGACAGGGAAAACGCCTCTATCCTCTCACTGCTATGCGCTCAAAGCCGGCAGTACCTATTGCAGGGAAATATCGCTTGATCGATATCCCTCTCAGCAATTGTATCAATTCCAATATTTTCCGGATTGCTGTATTGACACAATTCAATTCTGTTTCGCTTCATCGTCATATTACGCGTACTTATAACTTTGATTCCTTTCATACCGGCTGGGTACAAATCTGGGCGGCAGAGCAGACGATAGAGCATACTGACTGGTATCAAGGCACTGCAGACGCTGTACGCAAACAGCTTTTTGAGATCCAGTCAACGCGCGCCAAATATGTGCTTGTCTTGGCCGGGGATCATCTCTATCGTATGGATTATGCCAAAATGGCTGAATTCCATTGGGAGAACGCGGCGGATATCACCGTCGCAGTGCAGCCGGTTTCGCATGAGGATGCCCCCCGTTTTGGTATCCTTAAACGGGATAGCGCATACCATATTAGTGACTTCGCCGAGAAACCACAAGACGCTGAAGTATTGGCGTCTATGGTCAGCCGGGAAGATAATCAAAAGCCTTTCCTGGGCTCAATGGGTATTTATATGTTTAATCGCCAGACGCTTGTCGATATTCTCAGCCCGGATCAGCACAGTCTCAAACTGGATGATTTTGGTAGTGATATTATCCCCCATGCTATAAAGCAGGGTGCAGCGATTTATGGATATGATTTTAATGGTTATTGGCGTGATATTGGGACGATCCGCTCTTTTTATGAGACGAATTTGACGCTTACCGAGTCAGATTCACCATTCGACATGTTTGATCCTGATAATAGACTCTTTACACATGCTCGCTTTCTGCCAGGCTCACGTGTGGATGACTGTCAAATGTGGAAGGTCTTGATGGCTGAGGGTTGCTGTATTGAAAAAGCAAACATTGAGCACTCAGTGATTGGGCTGCGCAGTCAGGTCAAAGCCGGGTCGCTTATTAAGGACACCATTTTAATGGGCGCGGATTATTATGATCAGAAAAATAACCGCTATCCAATTGGTATTGGTGAGAATTGCAATATTGAAGGTGCGATCATTGATAAGAATGTACACATGGGTGACAACGTAGTTATCAAGCCATTCCCGCGGGATACGAATTTCGATAACGATCTTTATTCTGTGCGAGATGGGATTGTAGTGATACCTAAAAGAACGGTCTTACCAGCGGGAATTTATATAGGCCCTGAGCGCTAGAGAAACGAATGAGTTATACAACCTAATCGCAGCATTGGATCTTTAAATAATCGGCATATGCTAAAGAAGAACGCGTACTGGCAGCTACAGGACGGGTAAGCTTGCAATTGCCAACCCCATCACCCAGGTCGAAATCGCCCATGTCACCACAGGTTACCCCTTTGATTTAAGGTGGTTCACAGCCATAGTGAAGAAGCCGTCCGCAAAGAACTCGAGCGCGCCGTGTGCCGGTTCCCTTACCAGCGTCGCTATGAAGGTATAGGTTTGTTGGCATCCGTGTCATTGCTTAGAACACCTGGCGCTGGGACGTCTAGAGCAATATCTTGAACGGTTTCGTAATCATACGGTATTTGCATTGATACCAAATAATAGATTGCTATGCACTCTTCTCCCGCTGCGTGGCAAATGAAACAAAAGAAGCAAAGAAACAGAGACTCCCTCGTTGGGAGTCTCTGCTGTTTCTTATCCGATCAATCCTTATTACTTAAAAATGATTGGAAAGTAATATGTATTGAACGACAGATAAATTACGATTGGGTCGTGGTCGGAGGAGCGATAGGGATGAGCTTGGTAAAGATCAACCGATTTGTATTCGGTGTTGTAGTCGATCACGGAGGGTTCGTCGATGTTGATATGCCAGAAAGTGATGTCGTAAACCTTGTCCTGCATACTGGCTGAGGTTACTGCATGTTCAAGATAACCAGCCATGCCGTCATACACATAAGTATAGCGCTCTGCTTCCTCAACTTTATCAGCTACCTGATCGATCATGCCTGCTGAAGTAAGCGTAGTGATCGGATCTTCTCCGCCGTAGCTGTTGAGGTCACCGGTGATTATGACATCCGGGTCAATGGGAACCAAAGTATTGTTAATCCAGGTCAACAAGGCGTTTGACATGGCAACCCGCGTGGCATTATAACATCCAACACCGCCGCCAGGATCAAGATCACCGCCAGTTGGGCTTCCAGAGCAATTCTTTGATTTAAAATGGTTGACAATCACCCAGAAACGTTCACCTGAGGTATTATCCTCAAAAAGTTGTGCGATGGGGTAACGATAACTATCAAAGGGCGATGCATTCGTGCTCAAAGCACTCCCAATTGGAGTAACTGATCCAGGTTTGTATACAATTGCCTGCTGAATGACGTCACCACCGGTACCGGTGGCAGGGTCAGCAATGTAATTGTAAGTCCCTGCACCAAAGGAGTTATTAAGGGCAGTTGTGAAGGCGCCAACTGCATTCGCACCATCCCAGGATTCGATTTCGACAAGACCGATGATATCCGCATCCAAATCGTAGAACGCAGCGATCAGTTTATCTTCCTGGCGGGTGAATTCTGTTGTACTATCTGCGCCACGCGGCCTGGTACCAGAGTCATAAGGTGATTCTGAAGGATAAGGCGTCTGGTCGAGGGTGGTGAAGTAGTTCAGCACGTTGAAGGATGCAAGCTTGAGTTGAGCTTGATTTGCTGGGGCGGATGGCCGAGGGTTTGCCTGAGAGAAAACAGGGGCTGCGACAGGGTGAATCCGGTAGTAAACATCAGGGAAGACCCAGTCAGCAGGAGTGTATGAACGGGCAGAATTGATGCGACCCTGATCAAGGATGCCTTCCAGGTATGGCAGTGTGTCTCCTGCGCGCAGGGCACCGTCACTGGCGTAATAGGAAATCGGATCGGGATTTTGAGCACTGTTACCGTCGTCCAGGATGATCATACGGCGTATGTTAGCGGTGTAATCGCCGCCCATGCCGTTGGTGGGGGTAAAGATGCGTCCGTCGGAGCCTAAAGTAACCTGACCAAAGCGGCCCTGAAAGTAGTTCTGTTGTACGGTTAGGGTTTGATTAAAATACACATACATACCCTCATAACGCTCTAGATAATCATCAGGATTTGCGCCAGAGGGGAGTGGTAAGACAATTTGCGTTGGCGTGGGCGTACTTGTGGTTGTGCATGTTTCCACATTCTTAACAGAACTCAACTGTGTCATACCCGCCATGGC
>Ga0209121_10006571_pt1 | contig 10184 bp, 9 predicted proteins | sample Cruoilmetagenom3_FD_187292 | JGI IMG/M metagenome (GOLD analysis project Ga0209121, IMG submission 187292) | Oil polluted marine microbial communities from Coal Oil Point, Santa Barbara, California, USA - Sample 3 (SPAdes) (version 2) | ecosystem: Environmental > Aquatic > Marine > Oil seeps ...
TATAAATTTCGTTATATGTTAATTTTGGATAGTCAGCATCTTGCTTTTTCCAATCTTTTTTTAGTAAATCTAATTCATCCATAACTTACGGATTTAATATTGTTCTTAAACGAGCTTTTATTCTATTCATTTTCACACGTGCATTCACTTCTGAAATACCAATTGTTTCAGATATTTCTCTATAATTTTTATCTTCTAAATACAAGAAAATTAATGCTTTATCAATATCTGATAATTGATGGATTGCCTTGTACATTATTTTTAATTGTTCTTCTTCAGTATCATCGTAATCGGTAGATTGAATTCTGTGCAATACACTATCAAAATCTTGAGTTTTTATAGTTCTTTTAGATTTTCTATACAGTGTAATAGCAGTATTTAACCCAATTCTATACATCCAAGTACTTAATTTTGAATCACCTCTAAACTTTGGGTATGCTTTCCAAAGTTGTATCGTAATTTCTTGAAACAAATCATTGTGTGCTTCTTGATTATTAGTGTAAATTCTACACACTTTATGAATTATATTCTGATTCTTTTGAAATTCAGAAATAAATTTATGTTCAAGGTCTTTAGTCACAAGTTTTGTTTGGTTCTATTAATAAGTATAGTTTGTAAATGTTTTGTTACAGTTTATGTGTTAAAAATAAAAAAAGCAACTCAATTGAGTTGCTTTTATATCTAGAATTAAAAAGAATTAATTTTCATTCTTTTTAATATCATCAATAAAGTCTTTAAGCTCTAAACCATATTTAGAAGCTTTTACTTTTTTTGATAACGAATTATTTACAGTATCTAATAATTTAATATTAGCATAGTATAATTCAGTTAAAGCAATATAGGGTGCTACTTCGTACTTACCATTATTAACTGCGAAATTTGTAGAAAAATAATATTTTCTTTTAATTAAACTAGTTTCTTCTTTTTCAATTTTTGAAGCCAAGGCTGTATCACCACTTTTTTGTGCTTCAAACTTCTCTTTAATTAAATCTAATTGTTTTCCACTAAACTTTTTAGCCATAGCTTCATGTTCCTCTAATAATACTTGGTTTTTTGAACCTGAAATTTTAGCAGAAGTTGCAAATTTTGAAAGTTTAGAATCGATTGTAATTTCACCTTTTTCACCAAAGAAAGGTATCTTTTTGTCTGCATTATTATCTAATGCTACATAATATATTTCAGGGGTTTCAATATTATCAACAAGTTTAAAACTATTTTCTCCATTTAATTTTACTGAATCTACAGAAATAAGTAAAGTATCTTTATATTTTTGAAGATATACAGTTCCTTTTTTTAAGCCGTTTATTGTTCCATTAACTGTCATACTTCCTTTTTTATCACTTCCACAGGAGATTAAAAGACTTACAACAATAAAAGAGTAAATTATTTTTTTCATTTAGTTTATTTTAAGCGTACAAATATCTAATTTTTAATTGAATTTATAAATTAATTTAAGGAGCAACAATACGCATTAGTTCGGCTGTTAGCATAGCGCCGTAAGTTCCAACAACATAACCAAAAACGGCAAGTAATACGCCTACCGTTGCAAGAGAAGGATGAAATGCAGCGGCAACAATAGGAGCTGAGGCTGCACCTCCAACATTTGCTTGACTTCCAACCGCTAAGAAAAAATAAGGAGCTTTTATAAGTTTTGCCACAACAATTAATAAAATTACGTGAATAGTCATCCAAACTAATCCAATTAAAATTAATCCAGGGTTTTCTAAAATTTTGCTTAAATCCATTTTCATACCAATAGTGGCAACTAAAATGTAGATAAAAACGCTTCCAATTTTACTAGCACCTGCACCCTCATATTTTTTAAATTTAGTAAATGAAAGAATAATACCTATAATGGTTGAAATACTTATCATCCAAAAGAATTGTGAACCAAATGATGATAAAGCTGAACTTTTATCACTTACAGCTTCAAAATTTTCTTTTAAAAATTCAGAAACTGCATTTGCACCAAAATGAGCAAAACCAACAACGGTAAAAGCAATAGATAGTATTACCATTAAATCAGCTAAACTTGGGTTTCTTGTTATTTTATCGGCATAAGTAGATACTTTTTCTTTTAAACGTTCAATAGCTGAAGTATCAGCATTTAACCATTTATCAATTTTTTTAGATTTTCCAATTCCCATTAAAACAATAGCCATCCATATATTTGCGACAACAATGTCAACTAAAACCATTCCTCCATATTTCTTAGGGTTGTATTCGTAAATTTCTAACATAGCAGCTTGGTTAGCTCCACCGCCAATCCAACTACCTGCTAATGTTGCTAACCCACGCCAAACCGCATCAGGACCTACGCCACCAACAGTTTCTGGAGAAATCATTGAAATTAGTATTATAGCAATTGGACCACCAATTACAATACCAATGGTTCCTGTTATAAACATAATTAAAGCTTTTGGACCTAAATCAAATACAGCTTTTAAATCAATACTTAAAGTCATTAAAATTAATGCAGCAGGTAGTAAAAATCTACTAGCAACATAATATAGGTTGGATTCATGTGTTGTAATATTCCCTACCGCATCTACAGTTTCCCATTCAGGAGCAATAATACCAATTGATGTGAAAATTGCAGGTAGCATATAAGCCATAAGTAGTGATGGAACAATTTTATAAAATTTTATCCAGCCATTATTTTTGCTTGATGAGGTGTAAAAAACAAAACCAATAGTTAACATTACAATTCCAAAAGCAATTGTGTCTTGAGTAATAAATGGTGTAGTATCCATGTGTATTTTTGAATTTCGGCTAATTTAACATTTTTTATGACTTTAATCCTAATAAAAGAGTTTCCGGTTGCTTATATTTGTTGGATAAATTTTAACCAAATGAGATATATAAAAATCTATTTATTAGTTGCATTATTAATAGTTTCTTGTAAAACAGTCCAAGAAACAACACAAGTTGTAAAAAGTGATGCGCCAGTTGTTGATACTCGTGAAATACAAGGAGGTATGTGGATTCCTTCCTTATTAGAAGGTATTAACGAAAATGAAATGAAATTATTAGGAAGTAAAATGACTGCTGAAGACATTTATTCTGTAAATAATTCAAGTTTAAAAGATGCCATTGTGCACTTTAATGGTGGATGTACATCAGAAGTAATTTCTCCAAACGGATTGCTATTAACAAACCACCATTGTGGTTATGGTGTAATTCAATCACACTCATCAGTTGAAAATGACTATTTAAAAGATGGTTTTTGGGCAATGAGTTATGAAGAAGAACTACCTAATGAAAATTTTTCAGTAACGTTTATTAAAAGAATTGATGATGTAACTGAAGCTGTGTTTGAAGGTGTAACTGCCGATATGGATGAAGCAGCTAAAATGAAACTTATTAACCAAAATATTCTAAAAGTTAATAAAGCAGCTCAAAAGGAAACTTGGCAAGATGCCAATGTAAAATCTTTTTACAAAGGGAATCAGTATTTATTATTTGTAACCGAAGAGTTTAAAGATGTTCGTTTAGTAGGAGCTCCACCAACTTCTATTGGGAAGTTTGGATCAGATACAGACAATTGGATGTGGCCTCGCCATACAGGAGATTTTTCAATGTTTAGAATTTATGCTGATGCAAATAACAAACCAGCTGAATATTCTAAAGATAATGTTCCATACAAACCAGCACATCATTTACCAATTTCACTAGATGGAGTTGCAGAAAACGACTTTACATTAGTTTTTGGTTTTCCAGGTAGAACAAATGAATATTTACCAGCTGTTGGTATAAATCAAACAGTGAATGTTTTAAATCCAGCTAAAATTGAAGTACGTGAAAATGCATTGAAAATTGTTGACGAATTTATGCGTAATGACAATAGTATAAAAATTAAATATGCTTCAAAATACGCTTCAATTGCAAATTATTGGAAAAAGTGGATTGGTGAAAACCAAGGAATTGAAAAATCTAATGCAATTCAAAACAAGCGTGATTTAGAAAGTGAGTTTTCTAAAATTGTTGAAGAGAAAGATTTAGTAGGTTATAAAACATTATTATCAGATTTTGAAACTTTATATAAAGAAATTGAAAGTGTTTCATTAGCACGTGATTATTGGATTGAAGTAGCTTATAGAAATGTTGAATTGTTAGGAATTACATTTAGAGCATTTCAGTTAGAACAAGCATATTTAAGAGGAGGAGATGCAGCTTTTGAAAAATTAAGAGCTTCAGGGATAAATAGATTAAAAGGTACCTATAAAAATTATAGTGCTAAAGTAGATAAACCAGTGTTTGAAAAATTGGTTAGTTTATATGCAGCAAAAGCACCAGCTGACTATGTACCTGAATCTATGAAAAATGTTAATTTTTCATCTTTAACAAATACTATTTATTCAAATTCTAAATTAACCAGTTTAGCTGGTGCTGAAGAATTATTAAGTGGAACAGCAAAAGAAGTTATTGAAAAACTAAATGAAGATCCTGGTTATAAGTTTGGTAAAGATTTACACAGTACTTTCTATTTTAAAATTGAGCCAAAATTTCAAGAATTAAACTTGCAATTAGCAGCAGTTCAAAAAGAATATATGAAAGCATTAATGGAGGTGTTTCCAAACAAACGATTTTTTCCAGATGCGAACAGTACGTTACGTGTAACTTATGGTCAGGTTAAAGGATATGCTCCAAGAGATGGTATGCGTTATGGAAATACAACTTATTTAAAAGGTGTTATTGAAAAATTTGTTCCAGGCGATTATGAATTTGATGTACCTAAAAAATTAATAGAATTATACGATTCTAAAGATTTTGGGCAATATGCTGATAATGGGAAAATGCCAGTTTGTTTTATAGGTACTAATCATACAACTGGAGGTAATTCTGGAAGTCCCGCAATTGATGCTCACGGAAATTTAATTGGATTAAATTTTGACAGAGTTTGGGAAGGAACTATGAGTGATATGAACTATGACCCAGATATTTGTAGAAATATTATGGTAGACGTTCGTTATGTATTATTTATAGTTGATAAATACGCCGGAGCACAAAATTTAATTGATGAAATGACTTTAGTTCACCCAAAAACAGCAACCAAACAATAGAATAATGAGAAATATAAAACAGTATTTATTAATAGCAATTGCTTTTATATCATTAAATATAACAGCACAAAACACAAAAGACATTCAAGGTGGAATGTGGATTCCTTCTTTATTAGAAGGAATGAATGAACAAGAAATGCAGCAGTTAGGAAGTAAAATGACTGCTAAAGATATCTATGATGTTAACAACTCAAGTTTAAAAGATGCCATAGCGCATTTTGGTGGAGGTTGTACTTCTGAAATTATTTCGCCAAATGGTTTATTATTAACAAATCACCATTGTGGTTATGGTGTAATTCAATCTCACTCTTCAGTAGAACACGATTATTTAAAAGATGGTTTTTGGGCTATGAGTTATGAAGAAGAGAAAGTAAATGAAAGTTTAAGTGCAACATTTATTAAAAGAATAGATGATGTAACAACTCAAGTTTTTGAAGGTGTTACAAGTGATATGGATGAAGCTTCAAAAATGAAGTTAATAAGTCAAAATATTAACAAAGCAACAAAATCTGCACAAAAAGAAGATTGGCAAGACGCTAATGTAAAATCATTTTTTAAAGGAAATCAGTATTTGTTATTTGTAACAGAGAAATTTACAGATGTACGTTTAGTTGGTGCGCCACCAACATCAATTGGAAAATTTGGTGCAGATACAGATAACTGGATGTGGCCTCGTCATACAGGAGATTTTTCAATGTTTAGAGTATATGCTGATGCTAATAATCGCCCAGCTGATTATTCAAAAGATAATGTACCTTATAAGGCCAATCATTATTTGCCAATATCATTAGATGGTGTTGAAGAAAGTGATTTTACCTTGGTGTTTGGTTTTCCAGGAAGAACAAACGAGTATTTACCAGCTGTTGCAGTAGATCAAATTGTAAATGTATTAAATCCAGCAAAAATTGAAGTGCGTGATAATGCATTAAAAATTATGGATTCTTATATGCGTAAAGATGCTGATATAAAAATTAAGTATGCTTCTAAATTTGCTTCAACCGCTAATTATTGGAAAAAATGGATTGGTGAAAATCAAGGAATTCATCAAACAAATGCAATTGCTAAAAAGAAGGAATTAGAGCAAGAATTTTCTAAAATAGTAGCCGAAAAAGATTTAGTTGGATACACTACTTTATTAGCTGATTTTGAAAAATTATACAAAGAAATTGAAAGCGTTTCAAAAGCACGTAATTATTGGATTGAAGTTGCTTATAGGAATGTTGAACTATTAGGAATTACCTTTAGAGCATTTCAACTAGAACAAGCTTTTTTAAGAGGTGGAGAACCTGCATTTGAAAAAGCTAGAACAGCTACTTTAAATAGATTAAAAGGAACATATAAAAATTATAGTGCAACAGTAGATCAACCTGTATTTGAAAAATTAGTTGGTTTATATGCTGAAAAAATGCCAAAAGAATTTTTACCTGAATCTTTTAATGAATTAGATTTTGGTACACTTTCAACTTCAATTTATGCAACTTCAAAATTATTAACTTTAGAAGGAGCAGAAGAATTATTAAGTGGTACTTCTGAAGAGGTTATTAAAAAGTTAAATGAAGACAAAGCCTATGCTTTTGGAAAAGAAATTCACACTATTTTTTATACTAAAATTGAACCTAAATTTCAACAGTTAAATATGCAAATTGGAGCAGTTCAAAAAGAGTATATGACTGCACTTATGAAAGTGTTTCCAAATAAACGTTTTCCACCAGATGCAAATAGTACGTTAAGAGTAAACTACGGTATGGTGCAAGGTTACGAACCAAAAGATGGTATTTATTATACAAATAAAACGTACTTAAAAGGTGTTATGGAAAAATATGTACCAGGCGATTATGAATTTGATGTACCTCAAAAATTACTCGATCTATACAAAGCAAAAGATTATGGGCAATATGCAGAAAATGGTAAAATGCCTATTAATTTCTTATCAACAAATCACATGACAGGAGGGAACTCTGGAAGTCCAATGATTGATGCTCACGGAAATATGATTGGTTTGGCTTTTGATACTACTTGGGAAGGAACCATGAGTGATTTGTATTTTGATGCCGATATTGTTAGAAGTATTTCAGTAGACATTCGTTATGTATTATTTATTATTGATAAATATGCTGGAGCTCAAAATTTAATTAATGAGATGACTTTGGTGCATCCAAAAAAGAAATAATATTATCAAAAACTTAGAAATTCGTCATTCTAAATTTAATTCAGAATCTTATCTGACAGGTTATTAATTTTTATGAGAACTTGAAATAAATTTTGGTTGATGTAAAGTTTACTTATAAAAAAAACTCCAAATTTTCATTTGGAGTTTTTTTTATTTTTCTGAATCTTCAGAAGTAGGTTTTTTAGGTGAGCGTTTTGCATCTTTTAAGCATTTGTTTAGCATCCACTCTAATTGTCCATTAGTAGATCTAAACTCATCTGCTGCCCATTTTTCAACAGCTTTAAGCATATCTTCGTTTATACGTAAAGCGAATGCTTTTTTCTTAGCCATAATTAGTCTATTTCTTTAACAAAGGTTGTAATTATTGTTGTTAATTCTTTCATAACAGGTAAAGTTGGGTTTGTGTATGAACTCATATTTTCATTTAAATCACCTTTAATTTCTTTAAATAAGTGATTCATATTTTCAATAATTTTCAACTGTGAATTTTCTTTTGCTTTGTGTAATAATTCAGCATCCAAATTTTGAACTTGAATATCTTTAGAGCCATTTATAATTAATACGGGAGTTGCTAATTTATTTATTTCTTCTTGAGGATTGTATTTTATCCAAGAAATTAAAAATGGTTGAACAGATTTTCTAAATACTGAATTTAGCATAGGATTAAATTCTTCAACTGTGTTTCCTTTTTTTAATTCAGTTAAAATATTTACAGTTTCATCTTTTAAAAAAGGTGCTTGTTTTTCAATTTGTTCAACTAAAATAACATCAATGGATCTGCCTGCACCAGCTAATGAAATAAATCCATCTACAGTGTTTTGAGAGGCAATAATTCCAACTAAACTTCCTTGGCTGTGGCCTGCAACTATAATTTTAGAATAGTTGTTAGTATTGGCGAAATGACTGATAACAGTTTTAGCTTCATTAATAAAAACATCAAAAGTTAATGAATCTACTTTCTCTTTATCTTCTTTTGTATAAGAAAGTACACTTTTATCATATCTATAAGTTGCAATATTATTAGTTGTTAATTCTTCAGCTAAAAATTTTAATGAATTATTTTTCATTACACTATTATTACCATCTCTATCTGTTGGTCCAGATCCTGGAATAAAAATAACCAATTCACTTTTTGAGGTAGCATTAGGTGATAATAAAGTTCCGTTTATGGTAACAGTATTTGTAGGAATGCTAATTTCTGTTTCTGAATAATTTTTTTCTTGTGCAATTGCAAAAGTTGAAACCAATAGGATGAATAATGTGAAGTATTTAATTTTCATGGCTGTTAATTTTATCTTGATATGAATTGAGAACACGTTGAAGTTCTTCTTTTTTTTGGGTGCCAATTAAAATTTTATTTGCGTTTGTTAACTCAATTTGCAATCCAATATTTCCTTTTGTTGTAAAAGATTTTCCGGTTTTTCTAAAAAAATTATATTTCATACCCCAACCTCCAAATTCATAAACTGCATTATATCTTCTAACATAGCAACTTGCAATTGTTTCCCAAGTTATTAATTTATAGGATAGATGAAGAGGGAAATATTGATAATAAATACCTTTTTCATCAACTCTTGTTTTTAATTTTAATTTTAAAAATAAAAAGGCAACTAATAAAATGATAATTAAACCACTTAAAGAGCTGATTTTTTCATTAAAAGTACCTTCTGAAATTGTTTCCCATTCATTATAACTAGAAATTCCAACAACAATAAAAGCCATAATTAACCCAATAATTACTAGTGGTTGATTGAATTTTTGTTCTTCAAGGTAAACTTTCATAAATGATTAATTTATCTGTTTTTATCGCGTTCTAATAAAGCTTTGGAGAAATGACCTTCTGTGTGAGTAACACATTTTACAGACCATCCTTCTCTGGAATATTGATTGAGTAAATTTTCAAATACGTCATCCTTTTTCCAAAAATCTTTCTTAATTATTTTGTATTCTTTCATAATAACTACTTAAAAAATTAAATTTAAAGAGATCAATGTTATTGCAATTATAATAATTTCAATTATATAAAAAATCATTTTTTAGTGGTTTAAAGTTCCTGTATTTACAATTGGAGACGCATCTTTGTCAGAACATAATACAACCATTAAATTACTCACCATGGCAGCTTTACGTTCTTCATCTAAATCTACAATATTATGTTTGCCTAGTTTATCAATTGCCATTTCAACCATACTAACAGCACCTTCAACAATTTTATGGCGTGCAGCAATAATTGCAGTAGCTTGTTGTCTTTTAAGCATAGCACTTGCAATTTCTTGTGCATAAGCTAAATAACCAATACGAGCTTCTAAAACTTCAATACCTGCCATGTCTAAACGTTCAGACAATTCTTGTTCTAAAGCTTCGCTCACTTCATTTACGCTTGCTCTTAATGTAATTTCTTCAGCTTTTCCGTCATCTTCAAAATTATCATACGGATATAAACTAGCTAATTTTCTTACGGCAGCATCAGATTGAACACGGACAAAATTTTCGTAATTATCTACATCAAAAGCGGCTTTAAAAGTATCTTTTACTTTCCATACGGCTATGGTGCTAATCATAATTGGATTTCCAAGTTTGTCATTAACTTTAACACGTTCACTGTCAAAGTTACTGGCTCTTAATGAAATTCCTTTTTTCTTATAGAAAGGATTAGCCCAATAAAAACCATTAGCTTTTACAGTTCCAATATATTTACCAAAAAGTAAAATTACTTTTGATGTGTTTGGATTTACTAAAAAGAATCCTGGTAATGTAAGTATAGTTAAAAGTAAAAAGACAAAACCCCACTCAGAAGATTTAACTAAACTAAAAATGGCTCCTGCTATAAATAGGATTAGCATAAACAACATGAAGTACCCATTTTTTACATTTATTATTTTTTCTTGTGTCATAATATTAAATTTTATAAGTGATATTAAAATGATATCATAAAGATATAGATTATTTTT
>Ga0209121_10006572_pt1 | contig 10183 bp, 6 predicted proteins | sample Cruoilmetagenom3_FD_187292 | JGI IMG/M metagenome (GOLD analysis project Ga0209121, IMG submission 187292) | Oil polluted marine microbial communities from Coal Oil Point, Santa Barbara, California, USA - Sample 3 (SPAdes) (version 2) | ecosystem: Environmental > Aquatic > Marine > Oil seeps ...
CAGATGCATTGGTTGTAAAGTGACTGAGATGCATTCATGGTGTTCTATCTGGAATTGTTGCGTGAAAAAATACGGGTTCGGGACTTGTGCTGACTGCAGTGAGTATCCATGCGAAAGATATGAAAGAAGATTGGCTAAGTACCCAGAAGACCTGAAAACTGCTCAAGAAAATTTAGATGAAATTAAAAAGTCGGGATTGGACAACTGGCTAAAGGGTCAAAGAGAAAGGAGACTATTGGTAGAAAATCTACTCGATAACTACAATGACGGGCGGTCAATGCGTTTTTATTGCAAGGTGTGTATAGTATTGCCGGTTGAGGTAATTAATAATGCAATAGAAGAGGCGAGGGAAAAAATTGTGAGCAATAAAATCTCTGATTCTGATATGAAATCAAGGGCAAAAATATTGAAAGCGATTATCCAGGAACTGTTTTTAAATTTGGGAATTGATCTAAAGGGGTGATGCTACCATGAAAATGCCTGTTGAAATAAAGGAAATGATAAACGAAAAGGCAAGAGCCCCAAGGATTCATTTTGCAACCTCAACCAAGGATGGAAAGCCGAATGTGGTTTCTATCGGGTATGTTGAAGTTATAAGTGATGATGAAGTGTTGATCGTTGACACTCTAATGGACAAGACGAGGAAAAATTTAGAGAAAAATCCTCAAGTTGCCATAGCTGTTGAGGTGATGGATGAATTCAAAGCATATCAACTTAAAGGAAAAGCAGAAATCTTCACCGGGGGAAAGGTATTTGAGAAGGCACTCGAAATCCAAAAAAGACGCGATAATAGGCGAAAGTTGCGTTATGCCGGAGAAAGGAGCGAAGAGCCTGAATGGCTGCGTGGAATTCATCAAAGAAAGCCGAAAGCTGCAGTGGTAGTGAAGGTGGAAGAAATATACTCCACAATAAACCCTGAGCAAAAGATAGAATAAAACGAAAAGATGATATGGTAAAAATCGTTAAAATCGAAGCGAAGAGCGTGCTACAAAAACAGAAGTATAGGGACAATTGGTTCTGGAACCGTTACAATCTCAATCCTTACAGGGGTTGTCAATTCGCCTGTAATTATTGCGATGCCCTAACCGAGAAATATCTCGTGCATAAAGATTACACGGATTTCTCAAGGATCATCTATGTAAAGAAGAATGCTCCTGAAGTATTAGAAAAAGAGGTTAAAAAGGTCAAACCAGACGTTGTAGCGATGTCTGGAGTTACTGACCCCTATCAGCCCGCTGAGAAAAAATATGAGTTAACAAGAAGAATATTGGAGATTTTAGCGGAACATGGGTTTCCCGTTCATATTGGCACGAAGAGCGATTTGGTTTTGAGAGATATTGATTTACTGAGAGAAATAGCAGAACAAACGTGGTGCACGGTTTCCTTAACAATTATAACCTTTGATAAGAAGTTGTTGCCCTACCTGGAACCGTTTGCCCCTTCTCCGGAAAGGAGGTTAGAAGCCGTTAAGAAATTAAATGAAGCGGGTGTGCAAGCAGGCGTCAACTTTACACCCATTGTGCCGTATCTTTTGGACACCCCAGAGAATATTGAAGAAGTGATCAAACGAGCTGCAGGGTATGCAGAATATATTTTAATCGGTGCAGGAATGACCTTAAGGAGCAATCAGCGCATAAGATTCTTAGAATTATTAAAGACGAACTTCCCGGAATTTGTGGAAAAATACGAGAACTTATATGGCGTGCAGGAGAGCCCTCCACAGGATTACATTGCGAGGTTGAATAGATGTGCATTTGAGTTTTGCAAGAAATACAGGATAAAGAATTACATCCCACCGCCAAGTTTTGAAAGACACCCGAAACAGAAAACTTTGATACCGACAGAGAGCTATGAGAGGGATAATTTTGAGGTAGCAACTCTTTTATTACAAATGGCTTTTTTCAAAGAGTTTAAATCGGCAAATCCATATTCAGCATGGGCGTATCATAAAGCCTCGAATGCGATAGAAAATTTAGACGAAAGCATAAGGGATATTTATAGGAGAGGCAAATTGAGAGAGATTCCCGGCGTGGGAGATACTATTGCCAAAGTCATTGAGGACTTTTTAGTAACCGGAAGGGATGAGAGATTGGATAAGGAGATAGATAGCACGTCAAAAATTCTGTATTGAATGCAAAAGGAGGAAATAAGACAGATGACATTAACAAATCCACCATAAAGGAACTTAAATATTAATGCAGGAAATAGATAGTATGAGAATTCCATTTGATGGTAAGAAATATGAACAAGCATCTCAATGCCAGAGGGAATGGGGTACTAAGCTCGCCGAAGAATTGCCTTTGAAAGGAAATGAGACCATTCTTGATCTCGGCTGTGGCAACGGAGTGATAACAAGAGAACTTGCGAAAAGAGTGCCTTATGGAACAGTTATAGGGATTGATAGCTCACCGTCAATGCTTGCCGGCTGCAAAAGCACATAAAACACAAAATATGGAATTACTGCTTCTTGACATAAATGAAATGGCATTTGAAGACGAATTTTATGTCGTATTCTCAAATGCTGCTCTTCACTGGGTGTTAGACCATGAACAAAACAGCGAGAGGGGACTTATTTTGAAACGTTTAGAAGGATAAATGTATATGCTGAAAAATAGGGTCGCACAATATTGAAGATCGAATCAATCATGAAAGCGGAAAAAGAAAAGTTGATAGCGCCGGGATGTAGACGTATGCTGGTCTTACATGCGGTATGGGACAAAGACAGACTTTATCTCTGGGCTGAATCTTCCACCCTGCCAGTAGCAGCCCCAAGAAGTCGCGGTCGGAAGCCTAAGAAGCACAAAATAAAAGCACATCCTTTTTCTCTCGCCGGAGATGAGTTGAGAGAAGTTATTGAGAACATTTCCGAGCATTTGATTTGTGAATACGCAGGGTTTGAAACGAAGACTTATCTCTTACCTTCCACACAAAGAGGTCCACAGCCATCGCCATGGCTGATTCGAGAAGATGAAGAGGATTACAGCGCTGATAAAGCAACTGGGTTAGCGGGATGGGATATTGAGACATTGAGTTTCGACCCCTATTTAGCATTTGATTTCTTACTCGGGCTGCCGGAACAGCCACCTCATGGCTTTGCTTTCGGCAGTTCACTTCGTTTCTGGATTGAAGTAGCTAAGTTCTCGCTTGAACTCATTGCGAGACAGCAGTTTATACCTTCAATTCGAGAGGATGATGACGGTTCCACCTCATTTCGAGCCGCGTGGGGGGTGGTTATTACTGAAGAGGACGAAGAACGAGTGCGTATGCTGGCAGAGGCGATGCCTCCGAGCTGCCGAGCGTTCTCGGACATAGATAAATCGCAGTTGGCATCACCCACAGACCTGGTCTTGATTTTTATCAATCGAACTGTTGATGCATTTATACGCAAAAGTTTAGTTTCTACTTCGCTACTCCCACCCCGTCGTGGTCGCCGTCCCAAGGTTGTCCCCTTACCGAAACAATGGCTTCAAGCTCTTTCAACTGATAATCCTGTTCTTTTGGCGTCACCCGAAGAATTAAACTCCTTTTCCAGTGAGATACAGGCATGGCTCGCTCAACTTCGACCTGCTGCACCTGCTGCACCGTTTCGCACTTGCTTTAGACTCGACCCGCCATCAGATTCCGGCGAAGAAGAAAATGGAGAAGGATGGGAAGTTCGTTTTTTCCTTCAAGCAAAGGATGACCGGAGTCTACTGGTTCCAGCGGAGGAAGTATGGAAAACGAGGTCAAGCACGCTCACTTTTCTTAAACGGAGGTTTGAAAACCCACAGGAACAATTGCTCGCCGACCTCGGTAAAGCATCTCGAGGTTTTCCCGCTATTGAGACGAGTTTGCAAACTGCACGTCCTGTGGGACTGGAACTGAACGCAGAGCAAGCTTATTCATTTTTGCGGCAGTCCGCACCTCTTCTGGAACAGAGTGGTTTCAGCGTCCTTCTCCCATCGTGGTGGGAAAAACCTGGTACACGTATAGGTGTAAAACTCAGGCTGAAGCCCGTGAAGGATGCAAGCAGCAAAGTGGTGACTTCAGGGCTTCTTGGTGTTAAAGGCATTGTCGCTTATGACTGGGAAGTGGCTATTGGAGATGAAACGCTTTCTGAAGCGGAATTCGAGCAGTTAGCCTGTTTGAAGGTGCCTCTGATTCAGGTACGAGGACAGTGGGTGGAATTGCGACCAGAGGACGTGGAAACTGCGATTGAATTTTTCAAAAAGAAGCATGGTAGCGGCGAGATGACTCTGGGCGAGGCGATGCAGCTTGGATTGGGCGCAGACGCCGAGGATATAGAAACCGAATTGTGTCTTCCCGTAGTGAAAGTGAAGACAGAGGGCTGGCTCGAAGATATGTTAAGCAGTCTCTCCGAAGGGCTTAAGATAACACCCATTAAGACGCCGAAAACCTTCAACGGCAATCTTCGCCCTTATCAGGTAAAAGGCGTTTCCTGGCTCGCATATCTCAATAGATTCGGTCTTGGAGCCTGCTTGGCAGACGACATGGGGCTGGGAAAGACCATCGAGCTAATTGCCCTTCTTCTGCATGAACGTTCCGGTAAACGAGCAAAGCGCCCAGCTCCAACACTCCTAATATGCCCCATGTCAGTGGTAGGCAACTGGCAAAAGGAGGTTGAACGTTTCGCACCATCGCTAAAAGTCACGGTTCATCATGGCGCCGATAGACTCACGGGCAAGAAGTTCGCTAGGGATGCGAAAAAGAACGACCTCGTTATCAGCACTTACGCACTGGCACATCGAGACGAAGATACGCTTTCTGCGGTTCACTGGCAGCATGTCGTACTGGACGAAGCGCAGAATATTAAAAACCCGGCTGCTAAACAGACACAAGCGATAAAAAAGCTCAAAGCTGAGCACAGAATCGCACTCACCGGGACGCCAGTAGAAAACCGTCTGTCTGAACTCTGGTCAATCATGGACTTCCTCAATCCCGGATACCTAAAATCCATGCAACATTTCCGCACTAATTTCGCCTTACCAATCGAGAAATATCGAAAAAAAGAGCGTGCAGAAATACTTCGTCGCACAATTCAGCCTTTTGTCCTTCGACGTGTGAAAACAGACCCTAAAGTTATCAAGGATTTACCTGAGAAGATGGAGATGAAAGTCTACTACAACCTCACGAAAGAGCAGGCTTCGCTTTACGAAGCTGTGGTTACGGAGATGATTGAGAGAATAGAGGAGTCCGAAGGAATTGAGCGTAAAGGACTGGTGCTCGCTACTTTGATGAAACTGAAGCAAATCTGCAATCACCCTGCGTTGTTCCTCCAGGATGGTAGTATCTTAGAAGGTCGCTCCGGGAAGCTCGCTCGAGTGGAAGAGATGCTCGAAGAAGTGCTTGCGGAGGGCGACAAAGCACTGATTTTCACACAGTTCGCGGGAATGGGCGTTATGCTGCGACACTATTTACAAGAGAAATTAGGATGCGAGACGCTATTCTTGCATGGAGGCACACCAAAGAAGCAGCGAGATGCTATGATTCAGCGTTTCCAGACTGATCATTATGGACCACCGCTATTTGTTCTTTCACTCAAAGCAGGTGGATTTGGACTCAACCTGACTGCTGCGAATCATGTTTTCCACTTTGACCGGTGGTGGAATCCCGCAGTAGAAAACCAGGCAACGGACCGCGTTTTCCGCATCGGACAGAAGAAAAATGTCCAGGTTCATAAGTTCGTTTGCATTGGTACGCTTGAAGAGCGCATAGACCAGATGATAGAGCAGAAGAAGGAGCTTGCAGACTCTATTATCAGCACTGGCGAGGCATGGCTTACGGAATTATCAACAGAGCAGCTTAAAGAGATGTTCACATTGAGTCGTGCTGCTATAGGAGTTGATTAAAAATGGGATGGGGAAGCTATTGGGGCTATTACAAACCCGCGAAACCGAAAGAAGTAAAAGACGGCGGCATAAAGGCAAAGAGCAAACGAGGCGCGATTGGTGAGACCTGGTGGTCAAAACGATGGATTGCCGTGCTTGAATCCTTTAATATGGGTGCACGACTGGGTCGGGGACGCTCTTATGCCCGTAAAGGACAGGTAATCGCAATTGATGTCCAGAAAGGCATGGTCACCGCAAGGGTTCAGGGCACACGAGCAAAGCCCTACGAAGTCAAAATGCAATTGAACCCGATTTCTGAACCAGATTGGGACAAAGTAACGAATGCCATGGCATCAAAGGCGATATTTGCGGCTAAGTTGCTTTCAGGAGAGATGCCGCTCGATATCGAGGACGCATTTAGCGAAGTCCAGGTATCGCTATTTCCTGCATTGAAGAAAGAACTCAAGACCGAGTGCTCATGCCCCGACTGGGCTAATCCGTGCAAACATATCGCCGCCGTTTATTACCTCCTGGCAGAGCGATTTGACGAAGACCCATTTCTTATCTTCAAACTACGAGGTCGAAAAAAAGAGGAGATTATTGACGTGCTTCGTGAAAAGCGTGCTGCTGCCGCAACTGCGGAAGAAGAATGCGAAGCGGAGGGTGCTGTTTCTATCCCTGGCGAGAAAGCCAGACCATTGGGGGAATGCCTGGATTCGTTCTGGCAAGCTGGAGATGCGCTGGATTCCTTTTCCGTGAATCCTGCTCTTCCGGAGGTAGAGAATGCGGTTCTTAAAAGACTGGGGGATGCTCCTTTCTCCGTTGGTAAAGCCAATCTCGTATCGCTGCTGTCAAAGGCATACGAAGTAGCGAGCAGTAGGGCATTGCAAAAGGCATCGGGGGAATTGGACGAGGTGCAGGAAGCAGACACGCTTAAATAACAATGATTAGCCACCGATTACACAAAACCTTTAAATTCTTAGCAAGAAAAGCTTTGCCAAAAGAATACTTCTTTTTCGCGAAAATAATAGTGTTAATCTCGTGAAATCTCGCGGTTTATTCACTCAACTGTATTTAACATCCTATTCACCAGAACACTTATTACGAAAAACGGTTAAAGGGAAGAAGAGAAAATAAGATTAGAAATGGAGTCAAGTACTTGATGAAATGCTATTGAAAACGCTCACGTTGAGGAATTACCGCAAGTATAAGGATGCGTATGTTGAGTTCCCGGATGGTGTTATAGGCATTATCGGTCTGAACGGAGTGGGAAAAACGACTCTAATAGAGGCGATAGGCTGGGTTCTGTTCGGTCATCATGCGGCGCGGACAACAAAAGAACTGATAAAGCGGGACGGTGCATCGCCTCATGAGCCGTGCAGTGTAGCCCTGGAATTCGAGCTGGAAGGTGATGGGTATAGCGTAGTACGCGAGATGGTAGGCAAGAATTTAATGCCAAAAGCAAGTCTCTTGATCAATGGTAAGCTCATAACGAACAATGCTGATGAGGCCACCGAAGTTATAACGGAAAAAATCGGTATGGATTACCTGTCCTTTTTCACGTCGGTATTCGCACGGCAGAAAGAGTTGAATGCGCTCTCTATTATGAAAGCTGCGGAGCGCAAGAAGCTTGTGCTTCGAATGCTCGGTATAGAACGGATAGAGAAGAGTATACAGACGATACGAGAGGATAAACGCGATAACGAGAAGAGAATAGAGGGTATAAAAGCGGCGACCGTGGATAAAGACGGTAGGAAGAAGATAGACGTGCTGAGCAGTAAGCAGGAAGAACTGGAGAGAACGCAAGAGGGGCTTTTACCGATTATCAAAGAAATCGAAGCCGCTACGAGCATTAAAGAGAAGGAGGCAGAGGACGCGAAAGAAGAATTGGAAATCGGCACAAGGAACTATGAGAACTACGTAGCGTTGAGCGGTAAGCTGAGCGAGCGGCGAAGTGACCTGGAGAATGTGAAGAAGAGAAAGGAGGAGAAAGAGAAAGAGCTTGCAGATTTGCTCGTAAAGAAAAAACGACTTGAAGAGATTGCGGATAAAGAAACACGCTATTTCCAGTTTCGAGAGAAGAAGGAGCAGCTTGATGCGCTGCGAGAGAACTATCAGCGAAAGCTGGAGTTAGTAAAACGGGAAAAGAAAACCGCGCTCGAGCTGCAGAAACGTGAGGAGAAGATAAACGATTTAAAGGAGCAGCGGGTAGAATTTGAAGGCGTAGAAGAGCAGGTGAAAGCAGTAAAGCGTGAGATCGAAGCGGTACAGAAACAAAAGGAGCGTATACATGCTTCGCTCGGCGCTTTAAAATCTCAGGTCGTACAGACTAAGAAGGAGATAGAGGAGCGCACCAGGAAGAAGAAGCGAGTAGAGGCGTTGGGCTCTGAGGGCGAATGCCCCTTGTGCGAACGGAAATTAGGATCGCATTATGAATGGTTACTAACGAAGCTACATGAGGAGCTACAAGCCAAGAAAAAAGACCTTCTTACTGTTTTTAACGAGTACAAGCAGATAAAGAAGGAACGTGCTTCTCAGGAACGTGCGGAGGAATTGCTCATACAGAAGGATAAAGAGCTGGATAAGCGTGTAATAGATAAGCGTGCAGTGGATACGCGAATTGTGCATGAAGAACGTGAGTTAGAGCGGTGGAAAACTGAGTTGGAATTGATACAAGCCGATTTGACGCCCATCAGGGATGTGGAATTTGATGCTAATGCTTATAAAGACGTTATTTCTGCTCTAAATAATCTTGAAGTGGTTTATAGGGAGATACTCGGGTTACGAGCAGAGATAGGACGGATTGAAGACGTGAAGAATAACCTGCGAACGTTGCATGAACTGGAACGCACAACGTCTGAGGCTATGTTGGTCTTACAAAGACAGGTAGAGGAATTAGCATTTGATAAACGTGAATATGAGGCAAAGAAGGCGAAATACGACCTTAAGAAGGAGGAATTGGCCGAATCGAAACTCAGACTTTTGGCAAAGCGAAACGAGTTCGAGAACGTGTGCAGGGACATAGAGCGAATAATGGAGGATATAGAGGAGCAAAGGAGGTTGCTGAAGGAGAAAGAGAAAGAAGAGACAGAGATACTGTATCTGAGTGTGCTGGAAAAGCTCATGAACGATTTTAAGGTTTATATGGTCGGCAGGATTCGTCCAATGCTCTCCGATTACGCATCAGAGATGCTCAGGAGGTTAACTGATGGTAAATACAGCGCGATGGAGCTGGATGAGAACTATGATGTGTTCATTTATGACGAAGGGACACCGTATGAACTGAATCGGTTCTCAGGCGGTGAGGAGGATTTAGCAAATCTATGTCTCCGACTTGCGATTTCCGCTGTGGTTACCGAACGAAGCGCGATTCAAACGAATTTTATCATTCTCGATGAGATCTTTGGCTCACAGGACGCGTTTCGGAAACGAAATATTATTCAGGCATTGAATGCGCTTTCAAAGAAGTTCCGGCAGATATTTTTGATTACGCACATAGAGGATGTGCGGGATTATATGGAGTACGTGCTGCGGGTGACGGAAGATGAGGAGGGCGTAAGCTGGGTAAGGATGGAGGGGTAAATTTTTAAGCCACTATTTCACATCTCTAAAAAATATCGAACTTCGTTCCTTTATTGTTCCATTTTTTCCTTTAGCATCGTACGAACTTCTTTTGGCTCTGCCCTACCTCTGGTATGCTTCATCACCTGTCCAACGAGGAAATTCAGAGCTTCTTTTTTGCCCGCTTGGTAATCCTTAACTGCAGCTTCATTCTCCGTTATCACGGTAGATACCGCCTTTACAATCTCTTCTGAAACGAAAATTGCCAATCCTTTCTTCGTTAATATCTCCTCGGGCTTACCGCCATGGTCGAGCATCTCCCGTATTATCTCAGTCGCCCCTCGGTCGGTAATCACACCATCTTTCAAAACCATCAAAATAGTGACGAAATCATGGGGCGAAATCCTTGTTGACGCCTCTCGCATTGATATAGAGCGATAATTCAGCTCTCCTTTCAGCACATCCGCAATCCACGCGGCACTTAACTTCGGATCTATTTTTGAGGCAACGGCTTCATAAAAATCCGCGGTATGTATATCGAACGTGAGCGAATTCGCATGCTCCCTCGTTATAGAATACTGCTTGATGAATCGCAGCTTCTTCTCGTCCGGGAGTTCGGGTATTTCCCGCCGTACCTCCTCTATATACTTCTCAATGCGAATAGGCACGAGGTCAGGCTCCGGGAAATAGCGGTAGTCATGCTCAAACTCTTTCGTCCGCATGGAAAGCGTTATGCCACGCACTTCATCGTAATGCCTCGTCTCCTGCTGAACGGTGAGTCCACGCCGCAATAA
>Ga0209121_10006573_pt1 | contig 10181 bp, 8 predicted proteins | sample Cruoilmetagenom3_FD_187292 | JGI IMG/M metagenome (GOLD analysis project Ga0209121, IMG submission 187292) | Oil polluted marine microbial communities from Coal Oil Point, Santa Barbara, California, USA - Sample 3 (SPAdes) (version 2) | ecosystem: Environmental > Aquatic > Marine > Oil seeps ...
TGGGCCTTGCTCTGACATAATGACATACTCGTCATCGTATACGCGGACCTCGATCTCCTTGTCCTCGGCTACATTGAACTGCCCAGACCACCGCATTTCTCCCTCCCCGGCAAAGGACATGACTCTGACAACACCGGGTCCGCCCTCCTCGCTGCTCTGATTGCGCGTTGAGTGGGAAACAGCTTCAATTTCATAGGGTGGGGCAGCAACATTGTCGTCGGGTTTGTAAATAAGAAGACAGTTCGCTGGCTTGGAGAACAGCTCTGGGACATATCCCATCATACCCGTCCCGCTATCGCGCTTTTCAAGAAGGGCCTGGAATTCGGCATGCGTGTAAGGACTGTCTTTGCTTCGCTGCTGAATATACTCCTGCACGCCCCATACCCACAGGTGAGAGTTACTGAAGCCCTTCACAATCCCTGGTTCTGTTGGCAGGTCCCCGAACCTGTGAGATGCAATCACCGGGCGTCCCTTTTCCACTTGAGCGAGGATCTGATCTACACGCCAGTAGTGATCCTCGACAATGAAACCTCGAGGTCCAACGAATTTGATGAGGCGCCTGAAGAACGCAACATCTGCGTAGACGGCACCTGGAGGTTGGCCAACCTCTCTACAGATATCTTCGAACGTAACGGGATCTCCGTAGTATCGCATGATCGCGACGATCGCGAAAGTCTTACAGTCGAGACACCGGTGTTCCTCAGGCGAGAACGTGATCCTCGGGATATACAGGTAAGTATCTGGCGGGGGTGGCTGGGCGCCGACTACAGCGCAAAGCAAAGCTAGAACAACCACGGCGACCGCAAACCACAGAACCCTGAACTGGAGTCTCTTCATGCTGTCTCCATGAAGGAATTATAGGAGAAGGAACCGTGTGAGTAAAGAACCTGAACCCCGCAGCAAGCTGCGGGGCGTTGAAAGGTAGAAGCCCAAGATCTAACTGGAGTTGGTCTTCATGCTACAATGTCATGTAGAGCTTTGTTCCATCGAAATCAACGTCGCACACAAGGTACGACGCTCCATCCATCTTTTCGTCGGAGCTTGTCTCCGACGTTTAGGGGTTTATTCCTGAGAGAATTTATGTAACCAGTACGAACAACAAGCTCTTTATGAACCTGGTGAGTCTGAGTGATCGATTCTGGAACCACAACATGCTGTTGTCATCAGCATTTCAGGATTGGGTCGATTCCGAGCAGGAAGAAACAGAGCTAAAAACGCCCATTGAAAGGGCGTTTCGTGATTTCTATGGTCCCGAGGGGATTCGAACCCCTGTCGCCGGGATGAGAGCCCGATATCCTAGGCCACTAGACGACGGGACCGCTAACACAACCAATTATGCCGTATGCATCCCTCCGCATCAAGATAAAGAGAGGGAGATACAGGGTTGAAGGCTTAAGGAGCAGGGATTAAGAACGGGCCATCTTTTGTCATGATCGCCTCTTGTAGCTCGGGCTCCTTCTCATTTCGAGTGGGTAGACTCCTTCGTGCTCTTCGTGTCCTTCGTGGTGAAATAATCCTGCCCGAAATGAGCAGCAGCCACCCACTAATAACAGCGAAGGGGTCCGCTTTAAGTGTGCTCGCGGCTTGGCTGTTCTCTTGGCTGTGCCAGGTGGGCCTGCGCGAGGAAGAGCACGGCCCACAGTGAGATCACCTTCACGATGAAGCAGAGGATCGTCCACGCTGCTTTTACTCGTCTCGGTTGATGGAGTATCCGGTAGAGCCATTCAAGCCCCAATCTCTGCCAGCGGTTCGAAGCGCGCAGGGAATCTCCGGCAAAGATATCGAGGCCACCGCCGAGGCCGATCATCACCGGAACGTTCAGCTTATTCGCATAACGGGTCATCCAGCGCTCCTGCTTTGGGACGCCCATCCCCACGAGAATGATCTGGGGTTGAGCTGCCGTGATATGGGCGAGCGGGCCCTCATCGTCCGTGAAGTACCCATGGTGAGTGCCAACGATATTGAGGCCCGGGAAGCGTTCCTGCAGACGGTGAGCCGCCCGCACAGCTACCCCGTCCCGCCCTCCAAGGAGGAAGACGCGGTACCCGTCCGCGCTCGCTCGTCCCAGGAGAGCCTCCGTGAGGTCGATCCCTGTCACCCTCTCGGCCAACGGGACCCCAAGTAGGCGTGCTGCCCACACGATTCCAATCCCATCTGCCATCACCAGATCGGCATTGCGGTAGTTGTCGAGGAGCGCGGGATCTTTCTTCGCGTTGAAGAGGGAGACGCTGTTCGGCGTCACGATCACGTGCGTCCGGCAGGGGTCATGGAGCATATCCAAGACGCGGCCCGTCGCCTCGTCGAGGGTGAGGTTGTCGAACCCGACCCCACAGAGGTACGACCGCTCTCCCCTCGCATCGATCGATAGCGACTGATACCAGTTTAAGGCGATCGGACGCAGCGCGTGAATTCCCACCAAAACCGGAACGATCAACAGGGATAAGAGGCCGTACGAGAGCGACCGGGTGACAGAGAGGACCGCTCCCAACGCGACCGCGCTGGAAAGGAGAAGGACAAGAAGGGTGAACGCCCCTTGTGTGTACCCATGCACCACGAACCAACGCGGGAGAGGACGCGGAGAAAGTCTCCTCACTCCCTGCGCGAGCAGGGCTTGCGAGGCTGTCATCATGGGAAGACTGAGCGCCGCCAGCGGTATCACCAGGGAGAGGGAGAGTGGTCCTTTCATTACCCCGCCGATTGCATACAGGGCCAGGCCAAACGCGATGCTCCGATGGATGATGGTGAAGCGCTCCTTTCGCAAGGATACGATGTTTCCCAAGAGTGCAACTCCCAAGATAACAAATGGGAGGGCGTACGCCAGGCTATCGACACGCGCCTGAGGGGAGATCAGGACAAGAAAGACAGCGTTAAGGGAGAGGATGAGATCGATCGCAAACTGCCGCGTTGGCCGAGGGGCCACCCGCTGCAGCCCTTCCCGCAAACGAAGGATGACAAGGACCCATAAAATGGTGAGAGGGATCGCGAGGGCATGGAGGTAGAGGTACCCCCCTGCAGGATTCGTCACGAACTGAATCCGAAACCCGGCTGCTACGGCCACACTCGCGGCGGCGACCCCCTGTATCCATGAACCAATCCCTTCTTTCGGCGTCTCGAATGAGAGAATCAACAAGCCCACAAAAAGACCGAGAAGCTCGATCCGCCCCCCAACAAAGGGAAGGAGGACAAGGGAGGGGAGTAGCGACCACGAGACTCGCCTCCAGAGGCCTATCATCGAGGTGCTCGACAGGGATAACATAACATTACCCATCTTAGTCCCTCTGTCTGAAAAGAGAAAGACTCGCGTCGTCAGAGTCTGTCACGCCCTGTCCGCTCTGCGCGGGACAGGTGTCACTTCCCCACGCAGAAGCGTTGGAAGAGCTGGTCGAGAACCTCCTCGCTCACATCGATCCCCTGAAGCTCACCGGTGATCGTGTACGCGTCACGCAGCTCCTCGCCGATCATGTCAAGGGATAGGCCGTCACGAACGGCATCGCCCGCCCGTGTCAGGGAGGTATCTACCCGGCGCAGGAGGTCCCTCTCCCAGGTGTCGAGTAGGAGGACCGTATTCCTGGTTGGAAGATCTCCTCCCACTAGGCTATCAAGGATCCCCTTTGTCAATCGCTCGATCCCATCCTGCTCTTTTGCCGAGATCTCGTAGATCGGGTTTTCAGATCGCTTTTCGAGCGGTTCGAGTCTGCGAGGGAGATCGAACTTATTGAGAACGAGGAAGAGGGGGCGATCCCAGTTTCGCGCGAGGAGGTCCCGGTCCTCTGTCGTAAGCGAGGTGCTGCGGTCGAACACGAGGAGGAGAAGATCGGCCCGCACAACAGCATCCTCCGCTCTCTTCACCCCCTCCGCCTCCACGGGATCGGTCGGTTCGCGCAGCCCAGCGGTGTCGATGAGGCGAACCGGGATCCCCTTGATCACTGCCTCTTCTTCGACCGTATCGCGCGTCGTTCCCGGGATCTCGGTTACGATCGCCCGTTCCTCCGAGAGAAGGGCGTTCAACAGGGTCGACTTCCCCACGTTAGGCCGCCCGATGATCGCCACGGTGAGTCCCTCGCGCACGACCCGCCCCTGCTCCCCTTGAGCGATGAGCTGGCGCACCCGCTTCGAGAGGGCGAGGAGTCGTGGGAGGAGAGGCGGCGTCTCCGCGTCCGCATCGGGAAAATCGATCTCCACCTCGATCTCGGCCAGAAGCGCGGCAAGATCCTCCCGGATCGCGGCGATCGCTCGGGAGAAACGCCCGCCAAGCTGATCGACCGCCGCCTCCAATCCGAGCTTCGTCTTGGCGCTGACCACATCGGCGACCGCCTTTGCCTGGTCGAGCGAGATCCGCCCATTCAGGAAGGCACGCTTGGTGAATTCCCCTCTCTCGGCAAGCCTCGCCCCGTGAGCAAGGACGAGGTCGAGGACGGCACGAGTGGCCACGATCCCCCCATGACAGTTGATCTCCATGATCTCCTCGCGGGTGTAGGTGTGCGGGGGGTGCATCACCGAGACCAGGACCTCATCGACCCGCTCACCGTCCGAGACAATGTGCCCGTAGTGAATCGTGTGGGTGGGGACTTGCGAGAGGAGGATCACTCTTGCGGGCCGAAAGATCGCTTCCGCAATCCTGACCGCACGCGGTCCGCTCAAGCGGACAATCCCGATTCCGCTCTCTCCCAACGGAGTGGAGATGGCAACGATCGTGTCGCCGGAGAATGCACCGTGCATCACGTTTCGTCGGGCTCGATGACCACGCGACGGACGTCGCTCTGACCGATGCTGTAGGTCTTGATGCCGGGGAAGTTGGCAAGGGTAATGTGGATCGTACGGCGCTCACGTGACGGCATCGGGTTCAGGCGGACCCGCTTGTGCTCCTGACGAACCGACTCCGCCGTGGAGAGGGCGAAGCGGATCAACTCGGCCCGCCGCCGCTTCACTGCGCCGTTTACGTCGATCACAATCGCGCAATCCTTCCCCATCTTGCGGTGGATGGTCACGCGGAGGAGGTGTTCGAGCCCGGCCAAGATCGGGCGTTCGTCCGGGAGGAAGAAGAGGTTCCCCGTCAGGTCGATGTAGATCTCATCGTCGGGATCACCCTCGATCTCGAAGCTCGCCTCCTCCTCCAGGATCGCGAGGAGGTCCGTGAGGTAACCCTTAATCTCCGCCTGAATCGCTGGGTCCATCGCCATCACCGTCACCTGTTAGCTCCTCGGCCTCGATGTCGACCAGATCGTCTGACACAGGCATGCCTGGGATCACCCCTCCATCTGCCTTTGCCATCTCCCAGTTGACGAAGTACTGCTGGCCAACCTGAAGGAGCGTCGTCAACAGGTAGTAAAGCCACATCCCTGCCGGGAAGTTGTACAGGAAAAAGGCCATCATAACCGGCATGAAGTAGCCCATGTACTTCTGGGTTCCTTTCGTTTCACCGGTCGTCATCGGGGTCATCAGCTTCTGCTGCAGGATCATCACTGCGGTGGTGAGGATCACGAGAATGAAGTACGGATCACGCAGGCTGAGGTCGGAGAGCCACAGGAATCCGGGTGAGAGGTGAATCTGCTCGCCGGAGTAGAGGATCGCCCGCCACAGGAGGATGAGAATCGGGAGCTGGACGAACATCGGAAGGCACCCGCCCATCGGGTTCACGCCTTCCTTCTTATAGAGTTCCATCAGCTTCTGTTGCATTAGCTGGCGGTCGTCCTTGAACCGCTCCTGGAGCTTCTTCATCCGCGGCTGCATCTTCTGCATCTTGGCCATGGAGTGGTACTGCTTGCGCATCAACGGAAAGAGAACCACCCGTGTTATGAGGGTAAACAGGATGATCGCCCAGCCGTAGTTCCCGGTGTAGCGGTAGAGTATGTCGAGGAACTGAATCACTGGAATCATCATCCGCGCTGCGGTCCCTGGATCATCGAGCTTCCCAAGGCCGGAGTGTTCCATCAGGAGGTAACGCCGCCGCCCTCCGTAGAGGGAGAAGGAGTAGGAGGTCGTCCCCTGTGACGCGGAGAGCTCAACACCGAACTGCCGGGTCCCAGAGGGGACCCGATCAACGAACGGACTGACCCCAGAGGTTAAATTTGCCTTGAGGAAGAAGACCGTTGCTTTGTCCATCAGACCGAGGCCGTCGAAGGACGCGTACGATCCTTCGGCGAGGATGCTCCCGCCAGGGGTCTCGTCAAACTGGTAGACCAACGATCGTCCCTTCTCTGTCGGAGTGTAGTCCCCCATCGTCATCCGCAAGGAGGCGGTTTCCGAGGTTCGGTTCTCCACGGTCACCGTAAGATCGATGGTGTAATAAGGGTCGTTGTAGATCACAAACCGCTTGATGATGGTGAGATCATCCGTTTCCCCTCGGAACTCGACGACAAGCTCATCTGGAGAAAGGAGGTCGATATGGGAGGTGTAGGTTCCAATCGTCGTCTCTTCCCCTGCTTGCACGGAAAACGGGTAAAGGATATTGGCGTTGTACTTCCGGCTCATATCCGTTGAGTTGGTCTCCGTCCCCGGCACAAGCTCAACGACCTTCGATCCGTAGGGAGCGAACGAGAGGAAAACGCTCTTCAGAGTTCCTCCATCCTCGGAGAAGAGGTAATTTGCAAGCGCGGTCGTCACCTCGATCTCTTTGTACCCTTCCTGTTCGATCACGCGATAGGACATATCCTTGCTCGTCTCCCCCGCGACTCCGATGACCGCGAGCACGGAAAGAAGAAGGAGCAGAATGAATCCTAAACAGACTCGTTGTTTGCGCACAATGACCTCCTGGCGGATAGGGTACTGTAGGTATAGGGCGTTTGCAACTTCATTGATCAGTCTTCTCGGTTGCGGTACACTCGTTTACGTCGATGTTTACGGGGATTATTGAAGGGATAGGTCTTGTACGTAAGAAGAGCGGGAACGCCCTCGAAGTGGGGCTTCCTCCTGCGTTGCACGAGCGGCTCACCAAGGGCGCGAGTATTGCGTTGAATGGGGTCTGCCTCACGGTCTTTGCCATCACGGAAGGAACCTTCACAGAAGGAACCTTCAGCGCGGATATATCTCAGGAGACGATGTCGCGCACGGCTCTCGGAACTCTGCGCCCCGGGGTGCGAGTCAACCTGGAGATCGCGGTGAGCACGGAGCGGGCCCTCGACGGGCATATTGTCCTCGGGCACGTCGATACTGTCGGAAGGATAAAGGCGATCCACCGCGAACGGGAGAACTGGTCTCTCATCGTATCCTACCCGGCCGAGTTTCGTCGCTACGTGGCGGAGAAGGGTTCCATCGCCGTAGATGGGATCAGCCTCACCCCATACGCACTGACAGGCACGACGTTTCGCTGTGCGGTGATCCCGACCACGTTCAACGGAACGATCCTCAAGGATCGGCATGTGGGGGATCCGGTGAACATCGAGTTCGATATTCTTGCGAAGTACGTAGAGGGGATGATCAGACGTGTTGATTGAGATAGAGCAGGCGATCGAGCGGATCCGTGCCGGTGAGATGATGATCCTGGTCGATGACGAAAACAGGGAGAACGAAGGGGATCTCGTCGTGGCGGCGGAGCACGTCACCCCGAAGACGATCAACTTCATGGCCAGTTACGGCCGCGGCCTGATCTGCATGCCGATCGAGTCGGCGCGGGCAGAGGAGCTCGCCCTCACCCCGATGGTCCCGGAGAACACGGCCCTGCACAAGACCCACTTCTCCGTCTCCGTCGATGCTCGAACGGGGATCACGACCGGAATCTCGGTCCACGATCGTGCACATACCGTCAAGGTGATAATCGACAAAGGGACTCTCCCGAAGGACCTCGCTCGACCAGGGCACATCTTCCCGCTCGTCGCGCAGGAAGGGGGTGTACTGAGGCGTGCCGGCCATACCGAAGGAGCGGTCGACATGGCGCGGCTTGCCGGTCTCAAACCAGCCGCGGTGATCTGCGAGATCCTGAACGACGACGGGACAATGGCTCGCCTCCCTCAGCTCGAGACGTTCGCCAAGAAGCACCAGCTCGCGATTGCCAGTATCGCCGATCTCATTGCCTACCGTAAGCGCCACGAACACCTGGTCGAGCGGGTGGCGACCGCGGCGCTTCCCACCAGGTACGGGGACTTCAAAATCGTCAGCTACACCAGTCCGATCGAGGACGAAGAACACGTCGCTCTGGTGAAGGGAGATGTTGTTGGGAAGGAGAACGTCCTCGTGCGGGTCCATTCCGAGTGTCTCACCGGCGATGTCTTCGGATCACAGCGTTGCGACTGCGGAGATCAGCTCCATCGCGCCATGGAGATGATTGAGGAGGAGGGATGCGGGGTCCTCGTGTACATGCGTCAGGAAGGGCGGGGGATCGGCCTGAAGAACAAGGTCTGCGCGTATCGCCTGCAGGATGAAGGGCTCGACACAGTGGAGGCGAACGAGGAACTCGGCTTCGCGGCCGACCTGCGCGACTACGGAATTGGAGCTCAAATCCTCGTCGACCTCGGACTCTCCACAATCAGGCTCCTCACCAACAACCCCAAGAAGGTCGTTGGGTTAGCTGGCTATGGCCTTAAGATAATTGAGCAGGTTCCGATCGAGATCCCGCCGAACGTACACAACCGCCACTACCTGAAGACGAAGAAGGAGAAGCTCGGCCACCGTTTGCAGGGCGTCTAATGATTGAGTGATCGGCGGATTGAATGATTGAAAGAGCGGGAGAGCGGAATAATTGAATGATCGGAGGAGCAGGGGATTGAATGATCGGGAGATTTTGATGTTCAATCACTCAATGATTCAATCACTCAATCGCTAAATCCAAACGTGAAGGAGGAAGAAATGGGAAAGACATTTGAAGGGACATTCGACGGAAAAGGTCTACGCGTGGGGATCGTCGTCAGTCGATTCAACGACCTCATTACGACCCGCCTCCTCGACGGAGCCCTCGACCGGCTGCGCCGATCGAGCGTGCCCGAGGAATCGACCGATGTCTGCTGGGTCCCGGGAGCGTTCGAGGTCCCTAAGGCAGCAAAGAAGATGGCGGAAAGCGGCCGCTACGACGGAGTGATCGCGCTCGCCGCAGTGATCCGTGGGGCGACCCCGCACTTCGAGGTGATTGCTAACGAGGTGACCAAGGGCCTAGCCAAGGTCAACCTAGAGGCCGACGTCCCCGTCACCTTTGGAGTGATCACTTCGGACACGATCGATCAGGCAATCGAACGAGCAGGGACTAAGCTTGGAAACAAAGGCTCACAGGCCGCGGAGACCCTTATCGAGATGGTGAACCTACTGAAGGAGCTTTAGATGGCCTACGAATCGGTACGCGGTATGCACGACATCCTCCCCGAGGAAACCGTTTACTGGACCTTCCTCGAAGAAGCCATGCGCGAGGTCGCTCAACGCTTCAACTACCGCGAGATTCGCCCGCCTCTGGTCGAGCACACCGAACTCTTCTCCCGCGGCATCGGGGAGGCGACCGACGTCGTCACCAAGGAGATGTACACCTTCCCCGACAAGAAGGGGCGAAGCCTCACCCTGCGCCCGGAGGCGACTGCCTCGGTCGTCCGCGCCTACGTCGAGCACGGATTTCACACCAAAGAGCCGTTTCAGAAGCTCTACTACATCGGACCGATGTTCCGCTACGAGAAGCCACAGAAAGGAAGGAGCCGTCAGTTTCACCAGTACGGGGTGGAGGCGATCGGCTCGCTCAACCCCGCGCTCGATGTCGAGGTGATCGCCTTCGCGTGGGAACTGATGGATCATCTCGGATTGACAGGCCTCTCGCTCCAGCTGAACAGCATCGGCTGCGCCGATGATCGCAAGGGGTACCACGATGTGTTGCGCTCCTACTTCGCCGATCGCATCTCTTCGATGTGCGAGGACTGTCAGCGTCGCTACGATGATAACCCGCTACGCATCCTCGACTGCAAGAACTCGGTCTGTCAGCCGCACATTGAAGGAGCCCCAGGGAGTGCCGACCACCTCTGCGATGCCTGTGCCGAGCACTTCGCCACTGTGCGACAGCACCTCGATCGGCTTGGCCTTTCCTACACGATCGATCCGCGTCTCGTGCGTGGCCTCGACTACTACACGCGCACCGTCTTCGAACTCGTATCGAAGGACCTGGGTGCGCAGGATGCTCTCCTCGGCGGCGGCCGTTACGACGGCCTCGTGGAGATGCTCGGCGGTCCCCCTACCCCTGGTGTTGGCTTCGCCGGTGGGATGGAGCGGTTGATCCT
>Ga0209121_10006575_pt1 | contig 10177 bp, 7 predicted proteins | sample Cruoilmetagenom3_FD_187292 | JGI IMG/M metagenome (GOLD analysis project Ga0209121, IMG submission 187292) | Oil polluted marine microbial communities from Coal Oil Point, Santa Barbara, California, USA - Sample 3 (SPAdes) (version 2) | ecosystem: Environmental > Aquatic > Marine > Oil seeps ...
CAGCCTCACTTGGGTCAGCATATTTGCCAATAACAAGGATCTGCAAGGCTTCAGGAAATCCGCGGCTTGGAGCGATTGGAACTTTCAATATTTCCAAGCTAAATGGAAGACTGACGAGGCCAAAACTGCTCATAGCAACGCCCTAAAAGCAAGAATTGTTGGCGATCCATCAGGCACCGACCTCAACCCGTACGTGCAAATAGGAGCTGAGGAGTCGAGTATCCTTGGGCTTATCTATGACAGCTATGGAGGTGGATTTGGCTTAACAGCTATGAATCCGATAACATATGAGCCGATACCGTGGCTCGCCGAAGACTGGGACGTAGAGGAAGTACCAAGCGGCGCCAAGATAACGTACTATCTGCGAGACGATGTCTACTGGCATGACGGTGTACAGTTCAGTGCTGAGGATGTTAAGTTCAGCCTAGAAAGTTTAAAGGATTGGGGAATGGCGGCTGGACAAGCAGGTCAGGCTTGTTCGAACCTCTGGAAAGTAGAGGTCGTGGATGTGAACAGTGACGGATGGAATGAAGCTGTAGTATACCAGAACGTTACCAACCTTTTCGTTCAGACATACACTTCCATGTGGGGTGGCATAATCGCGAAGCACCTTTGGGAACCAGTGATAGCTGGGGAAGATGAAGTATATGGCACAGAAGATGATGTAGATCCACGAGCAATACCAGCTTGGGATACTCCAAACCCGATAGACCCGTCGCTAACGTTGCTAACTGGCACAGGGCCTTGGATGTTCTACAAGGGTGATTGGCATACAGGAGAGTACATACGCCTCAGAGCCAATCGCAACTACTTCAAGTCCGCTGAGCTCAGCCTAACTGATATCAACTTTGACTTCAGTATTAACATCTTGGATGTGGCCAAAGCGGCATCGGCCTTTGGAACTCAACCAGGATACCCTGCATGGAAACTCAGAGCTGACATTAACTGTGATAAAAAAGTGAACATCCTCGATCTGGCCATGATCGCGGTAGACTTCGGAAAAAAGTGGTAATAACTGGTCATCTATAATCTGAAAACCATTAAATTCCTTCCTTTTTTTGTTCTTTCGCTAATCAGGTTTTATTTTGTATCTATTCATCAATGATTGTGAAGATTATACCATTTAACCATGCGATAGCGTTTCTCTTAGTAACTCAACGATTTCAGGCGAAGTTTCAGATTCAAGATTCGAATTAAATATCTTGATAACCTTTGATGAGCTACTCACTCATGATGATATCGTAAGTTTCTGGTTTTCTTGCCCAGAACAAATCTGACTTTTTCCATATAGCTCCGGGCAGTAGCTGCTTGTTACATGTTGCCGCTCTTGTATCAATTTTTGCATAGATCGTCTCTTCTTTTTCAGAGCTAGCTTCCGCCAAAACTTCCCCGAAAATACTCACAATCTGGCTCCTACCAACTATTCTCCAAGCTATCCCTTTTTCTTCAAGAGTAGCGATTCCATTTGCTCCTACAATCCAGACATGATTCTCCAATGCTCTGGCTCTAAATATGTAATCGAACTCAGAATGAAGCCCAGTGTATGTTGGAACGGCTATGATTTCAGCACCCTTCAGCGCTAACACCCGAGCCGGTTCAGGAAACCAAGAGTCGTAACAAATCATCATTCCGATCTTACCGATGTTTGTTGTGAAGACAGGATAACCGAGATCACCTGGCTCTACAGGTATCTCATCTTCTGAAGGATACCACGGGTGTATCTTTCTGTACTTGCCAACAATACCATCTGGTCCTATCAGAACTGCGGTGTTGTAGAATTTTTCCTTGCACCGCTCAAGAAGGCCCACAACGACGTAGAACCCGTATTCCTTTGCCTTGGCCACTAGTACCTCCGTGCTCGGCCCTGGTACGGTCTCAGATGTGGCCCTCATCAAACCTGATAGAGCTAACTCAGGAAAGACAACGAGCGACGCTTCCTCCGCCGCCGCGGATTTTAGAAGATCACAAACTTTTTTCAAAATTCTATCTTCTTCATATAATCTCGGCTCGATTTGAACAGCCGCAACTTTCACCAACTCGCCAACTGGTTTTCTTACGTATTCATATTCACGTGTAGGAAGAAGCTTAATTTTCCTCATTTTGTGGCTCACGTCATGCAGTTCAGCTTAGAAGCTTTTAAGCTTGCCGTTCTGTATATCTGAAATGGTTCAACAAGACAATTTTTCTGACCTGCCGGCAGATAAATAAAGAACTATCTCCGAAAGGCTCACTCCAGTTACAAGACTGGTAAAACTTACGAACCAGTAAGCAGGTTCCAAAACAAGCACTAAAATTAAAGGCAAAATGAAACAAAGCGTTATCGGGCTTAAGAAAATCAATATTTGTTTCCACTTCCTCACGCGGGTTTTGTCCTCATTTTGTCCAACAGTGAAAAATTGTTCTTTTTTCGGATTTGTTCCTTGCATTCCAAATAGTAGGAAAACTTTGATTTTGAACATCACAATTGTTACAATAATGGTTAAACCGAAATAGCATATCAATAACAGGACGTTGAGAAGCTTCGTCAAAAGAGATACTGAAAAAATCACTGCCAAAACAACAACCGCAGCGTTAAGGTATACTCTAATCTTGCCGAAATTATACTTAACTTTTCTATTCCGACCGGACAAACCAGAAACATCGCCCGATTATTATCTTATGTTTCAAACAAGCACAAATCTATATTTAAGTTTACTATGCTCATCCTGAACATCTTAAAATGTAAGATATTCGTTCCAACTCTCTTATTAAAAGATTTTAGATTAACTAAGGACTTAGCCCCCCTCAACAGAACCATATATTCCGCGCATTTTTTCTTTCTCCACGCCGTTGCACCTAGGAAGTTCTCAGTAGTCTTGAAGGAAGCTGACGGTTTATTCTTCTTTTCTCAACTTTAATACACACATCCTGCCACCCATTTATTTTTCAAGCTATTTTTACAAGATTCAGTCAAGAATAGGTTCTAGGCGCACAAACTTCAACGAAACTTTTCCCAGACAAAACATTAATAAATGAATAAAAAAAAATAAAAGTATGTATCAAAGGTTAAGGGCAGTAATTATTCTAATCATTTTTGTCTCATGTTTACTAAATCCTTTCGGCATGGAATTGCAAGGCTCTTCCTTAAACTACAAAAATACGTGTAGGAAGGTAAATGTAGCGATTTTTGCTGGCCGCAGAGTGTGGTATGAAGGAAAAACAGCCTGTTTAAACATGTTCACGTGGATGAATTTGTCCGTAACCTTTGTATTCGCTGATGACATCAGAAATGGAAGCCTATCCAACTTCGATTTACTTTGTATGCCAGGAGGATGGGCATATGGTTTCTACGAAGACCTTCGGTGGGATGGCGCATCAAAGATTCTAGACTTCGTTCGAAGGGGTGGCGCCTACCTAGGAATTTGCGCTGGGGCTTTCTACACATGTGACTATATCGTTTGGGAAGGAATCAGACATGACTATCCTATAGGCTTGTTTCCGGGATATGGAATCGGTCCATTAGATGAAATCCCATGGCCCAACTATAATATAACAAGAATAGACATAGTTAATCATGCTCACCCGATAACATCGTCAGAACCAGCTTACGAGCATATCCTATATTACGGCGGCCCAGAACTTCATCCTTATGAAGGAACGGAAGTAACCATACTAGCAACATATAACTCCAGCGGTCAGCCAGCTATTGTTGCGTTTGAATATGGCGCTGGTAGAGTTTTTCTTTGTAGTCCACATCCTGAAATCGAGGAAGACAGCCTTAGAGATGGGACTTCTTTTGGAGAAGAATTTGATGATCAAGGCTCGGATTGGCCCCTCATGTATGAAACCGTTAGATGGCTTGTGTTCCATGAAGATATCAATGGAGATGGAATGATTAATATGGTTGATATATCTCTAGTTGCAATCGCCTTCGGATCAAAGCTTGGAGATCAGAACTGGAATCCTGCAGCTGACATAAATAGCGACGGCAGCATTAACATAATTGACATTGCAATGGTTGCAAGAAAGTTTGGGAAGAGCTTATAGATGCCATATAAAGGTTTCCTAACCGAGAACAAAAGACATCTTCCATTCAGCTCCTGATAGAAGTTGATTGTTGCACGTTGTAGCTTTGGCATCTGTTGATGCATGTATTATTTCTTGCTTATTATGAGCTTCCCCAGAGATACTGACGACGTGACTTAGCCCACCGCTGCTTCCCTCGTCAAAAATAACTTTTTTGCTTTACATGGCATCATGCACCTACAAAGAAAGCTCAGCCAATCCATTCAGGCTTCATCTCCGCCTATTTAACTTAAATACTTCTTTAGAAAAAACAATTGGGGGAAATTAAGAATGTTTGCTGATCTAATCTTACTGAATGGCATAATAATAACTATGGATTCAGTAGATACCGTGGCGGAAGCTGTCGCCATCAAAGACGGAAAGATCATTAAGGTTGGAACTAGTGAAGAGATAACAAAGGATGCTGGAAAGGAAACTAAAGTAATAGATTTAAAAGGGAAGACTGTGGCACCGGGATTCATAGATGCTCATCAACATCTATCTATGGCTGCGGAGCATTTAGCGAGTGTAAATTGTACTCCTGAAAGTGTTAAATCTATATCTGAAATCGTAGAGAGGATACGCGAAAGGGCTCTCAGAACACCTAGAGGCGAGTGGATCAGATGTGTGGGCTATGATGATACACGGTTAACGGAAAAGAAACATCCAAACCGATGGGATCTGGACAAAGCCACCACTGAACACCCAATAATACTGACTCATATAGGTGGCCATACTGGCGTCCTTAACAGTAAGGGGTTAGAGTTAGCGAACATAACAAAAAATACTCTGGATCCGGTAGGCGGTCACATTGAGAGAGACCCAAAAACTAATGAGCCGACAGGTGTGATACATGAAGCCGCTTTAACGGCGTTAACACCGTCTAAAGGTAAGCCACCAATAATTCCGCCCTTGAAAAAAGAGGAGCTTATGAAAGGTATAAAACAGCTAATTGAGAGATATGTGAAGGTTGGCTTAACTAGTATTGTAGACGCGTGGGTATCACCAAACGCTATTGAGGCGTATATAGAATTACTTAGACGTAATGAGCTATCTATTAGGGTGTATATGGCTATTTGGTATGAGTACTTACATGAATTAAAGACGTTACGTTTGCTTACTGGCTTCGGGAACGACTATCTTAGAATCGGCCCAATTAAAATCATCGTAGACGGTGCAATGGCTGGACGTACAGCAGCCTTATACAAGCCCTACACTGACAATCCCGACTCCTACGGCATTCTAGCTATAGACATAGAAAAGTTAAATGAGGTAATCTCCGACGCCCATGAGGCTGGTTTTCAACTGGCCGTGCATGCTAATGGAGATAAGGCTATTGATTTGACGTTGAAAGCCTTCGAGAAAGCGTTAAAAGAGTTCCCGAGGAAGAACCATCGACACAGAATAGAACATTGTTCTGTTGTAAACCCCAAAATCATAGAAAGAATCAAAAGACTAGGCATTATGCCGATACTGTTCGCCGTTTATCCATATTACCACGGAGATAAACTGATCCCGGCATTTGGGCCTGAAAGAGTATCTTGGCTTATGGCTTACCGATCCTTTCTGGACGAAGGCGTGAAGGTCGCGAGCCATTCAGATTATCCCTGCTCACCTTATCCTCCATTGCTCGGCATATATAGTATCGTAAACAGAGTGACGATGGAGGGGAATCCGTTTGGCCCAGAGCAACATATCACACCAAAGGAAGCGCTCCACACATACACGACCTATGCGGCCTATTCCACATTCGAGGAGAACATTAAAGGTTCGATAGAACTAGGAAAGCTGGCCGATCTTGTGGTTCTATCCGAAAACCCTTTGACGACACCGCCCAAAAAGATTAAAGATATCGATGTGGAAACAACTATAATAGGCGGAAAAATCGTCTATCAAAAAAGGATAGCAGCGTGAGAATGCTGTTTAACAGCACGGTAGTTTGCAGGAAAGACGGAATTTAGAGGAAGGATTAGAAAAGGTGGCTCTCTATTAACTGGTTAGGGAATAACATGCTACGATGTGTTTCTCTTCAATCTCTATGAGGGCTTGCCTGCTTTTCATATGAAATCTTTAATGTATAAATATTTTTAGAAGCAACTCACTACTTAAGAATAGTTTAAGAAAGTTGTTTTTAAGGTCTTGGAATGTTACGGTAAACTTCTTGCTACAAGATGCCGGAACTTCTTCAGATCATCTATTATTGAATAAACCTCTCTGGCTTTGGTACATGTTGACAAATCAACATCCTTTACCAGTACCCCTTCTTCCCCAGCCAGATTTGAGATTGACCCATAGAAAGGTAGAGCAATTTGAGTATGACCAGATAATTTATCAGAATATCCATTCAGTTGCCAAGTTCCACAACCGTTGACAAACACAAAAACCAGTTCATTCTCGATAGCTCTAGCGCTGACACATGAATCTATAAATATTGACTCTGTGCTGAACCCTAGTTTGGAATAAATTGGATTATCTCCTTCCGACCAGAAAGCAGGACAGAAAACAATATCGGCCCCTTTAAGTGCTAGCTCCCTAGTTATTTCAGGAAAGGCTAAATCCCAACAGATTTCAATTCCTATTGTTCCAAACTTTATTTTAAAAACGGGGATTTCGTGCCCTCTTTCAATGTAATCCTTCTCTGGATGCCATAAAAATATCTTTCTGTACTTTCCTAATATGTCTCCTTCAGGAGATATAAGAACGGATGTATTATAATATTTATCCTTTTCTTTTTCAATTATAGAACCCATTACCACATAGAAATTATGTTCCAAAGCAAGTTTACTAAAAATCTCTGTGTACTTTCCTGGTATGGATTGGGCAAACTTACTAATGTAGTCTCTTAAGGAACCTGTAATAAAAATTTCTGGGAAACAGATGATATCTAGTTCTTGTTTAGAAGCCTTCTCTAACAATTGAAGTGCCTTTTGAATATTTCTCTCCGGCTTTAAACATTCTATATTCATCTGTACTGAGGCTATTTTAACCATTCTTCATTCACTGTTTAATTTTTAGACTTGAATATAAGAAACTTTTTATCTTAAGGTTTTCTATGAAAAAATTCATGTTAGAAGCCGCAATTTAGTTACAATTAAGCTTAAAAAAAGGGGTTCTCAAGAAAGGAAGAGAACAAGAGACGTGGATCTTTTCGCTGTGTGGCGAAGAAAATCTTGGTGAGGCAAAAACTTCTGCATTCCTTAGTGAGTTTCTTGGTTTCAACCGTTTATTTTATTCCTATTTAATTATGCGCCCTTGATTTTAGATGTCCTTTTTTATCGTTACTTCTCCATTGCTGGAAATTGTTGCCTTTGCATGTCTGAGAGCCCAGCAGCTGATGACTACTCCTACTGGTAGGGATGCAGGGTGTCTTGCAGCTATCTCAAAGTGAACATCAAACGCGGTTGGTCCCTCCCCTAAGCCCATGGCTCCTATGTTGAGCTCATTTATTTTTTCCAGCAGCTCTTTCTCTATCTGTGCGACCTTAGGATTAGGATTTCTTTCTCCCACAGGCTTTAAAAGCGCTTTTTTACCGAGATACATGCAGATGTCCTCTCCGCCACCCACCCCTACCCCAACGGAGTAAGGCGGACAGCCCAGCGATCCAGCAGCTGCTACGGCTTCTATCACAAATTTCTTTACGCCTTTAATTCCGACTCCAGGCTTCAACATTTTAAGAGCTGCTACGTTGCTAGACCCCCCGCCCTTCGGCACAGCTATCAGCTCGAGCTCGTCACCTTCCACCAAATCGATGTAAAAGTGCGGTACGTAACCGTTTTTTCCTATGTTGTTGCCGGTGTTGCCTTCGAATATGTCAACAGCGTTAGGCCTTAGGGGGACTTCTTCTGTCGCTCTTCTGGTGGCTTTCATCAATATCTCTTTCAGTTTTGAGCGAATTGGAAATTCGTCTCCCAACTTGACTACGAAGCTAACTATGCCAGTGTCTTGACACATCGGTAGCGATTTTTTCCTCGCGCTCTCGATGTTTTTCAAAATGTTCTCAAGCTGGGATCTCCCTAGCGCCCCTTCCGTTTGCTCTTTTGCCTTTTTCAACTCTTTGACAACATCTTTATGCAGGTCTGTCGTAGAGATCCTAAGCAACTCCACCGCGGTATCTTTGATTATCTGTTCTAGTTTTTTCATTCTTTATCACTCCAACGCTTCAATGATTTTCGCTTTATTTTTCATGACCTTTCGCTTCACGTCTTCTGTGAGATTGTGTCTATGGGTGTCGATAGTTACGAGCATTGGACCGAAGTTTTCAGTCTCGCAGACCCATAGGCATTCAGGCATACCCAGCTCTTCTAGCCAGTAAACCGCCCTCACCCCCTTGATTCTGTTAGCAGCTAAAACAGCAGCTCCTCCCGTGAAATATCCGTAAACGCATCCAAATTTTTCGCACGCCTTAGCTGTCCTCTCCCCCATCCCGCCTTTACCAATTATCATCGCCGGACGAAAGGCTTCGATGAATTTGTCTTCGAAAATTCCCATACGAGCTGAAGTCGTGGGGCCAGCTGCTATAACCTTCCATTCGCCGCCTACTTTCTTCATGACAGGGCCGCAATGGTAAACACCTCTCCCTTTGAAACCCACAGGCAACCGTTGACCTTTTCCATGCAGTTCTAACGCTTTAAGGTGAGCTTCATCTCTTGCGGTGATAACTGTGCCGCTTAGGAAGACGAGGTCGCCCACCTTAAGTTTCCGAATGTCCTCTTCTTTCACCGGAGTTTCTAGGTAGTACTCCATTTTTTTCAACTCGATTATTTTTTAAATATTCTTTCTAAAATATTTTTATTGTGTGCGAGAGAACTTGTTCTCCTCTATACTCTGGTAGCAGAATTGGTGCTTTTCTATCGGTTTCTACTCCTGCTTCTTTCAACATTCTTTCATATTTCGTTACGTGATCTAACGTCAGTTTGCCTATTTTAGCGTTTTTAGCATGTTTTGCCGCGTTTATTCCTACTATCCTTCCGAAAACACTGTAGTCAAGTATTGAATTCCCCATTAGCCTGTTCTTTCCATGGGTGCCGCCTGTTACTTCCCCTGCTGCAAACAATCCTTGAACCGTTGTCTCAGCATTTTCTTTTATTATTACGCCACCATTTTGGAAGTGCAAAGTCGGAAATACTAGAATCGGGTCTTGGGTCATGTCAATGTCAAACCGCTTGTACTGTCTAAGCATAGCTGGAAGCTTCTTCGCTATTGTTCCTTCACCTTGAAGTATCTCTATCATCGGTGAATCCAACCAAACTCCTCTCATTCCCGTGGGAGTCTCTATGCCGTTGTTTCTCTCATAGCATTCCCTGATTACTGCCGATGCTTCTACATCTCTCGGCTCACGAGGGTAAACAAACTGCTCGCCATTCTTGTTCACGGGTTGAGCCCCTAACCCCCGCACTTTTTCCGTAACCAACAATCCCACTATCTGTTCCGGGTATGCCGCGCCAGTGGGATGGTATTGCACAGCGTCTAGGTCTCTTAGTTTTGCGCCTACGCGGTAGGCAAGAACGATTCCGTCGGCTGTTGCTCCGTAATGGTTTGTGGTTGGAAAGCCCTGTATGTGAAGTCTACCGAACCCGCCGGTAGTCAGTATTGTTGATTTCGCTTTTGCGACATAGTATTCCTGTGTTTCCATGTTGTATAAGACGGCTCCAGCAACTTGTTTATTTTCATCTGTGAGCAGTTCCACGGCGGAGGTGAACTCTAAAATCGAAATGTTTTTGTTTAAAACTTCGTCTTTAAGGCTTCTTACTATTTCTAAACCTGTATAATCTCTTGCGGAATGCATTCTTTTTCTACAAGTGCCGCCTCCATGTATTGTAACCATTGTACCATCGTCTTCTTTATCATAAATTACTCCGAGCTCTTCATGCCATTTTATTAGCATTGGGGCGTCTAGTACGAGTCTTCTAGCGAGTTTCTGGTCGTTAGTAAAGTGTCCACCACCCATAACGTCAAGGTAATGAAGCACTGGGCCGTCATTAGGTTTATCTGCGGCTTGTATGCCTCCTTGAGACATTATAGAATTAGAGTCACCAAGCCTTAGCTTCTGTACAATAAGTACGCTTTCCGCATCCATCCCGCTGTAATTCGCCCACAAAGCCGCTGTCATTCCAGCTCCGCCGCCGCCGATGAT
>Ga0209121_10006576_pt1 | contig 10175 bp, 11 predicted proteins | sample Cruoilmetagenom3_FD_187292 | JGI IMG/M metagenome (GOLD analysis project Ga0209121, IMG submission 187292) | Oil polluted marine microbial communities from Coal Oil Point, Santa Barbara, California, USA - Sample 3 (SPAdes) (version 2) | ecosystem: Environmental > Aquatic > Marine > Oil seeps ...
CAAGAGTGAAGTTATATTGCCAATAGGCAAAACTGCTAAAAATATTCACATTCTATTTAAAGGAATTGTTATTGCCTATTTTTTAGATAAAAAAGGAAGTGCTTACAATAAAAATATTTTTTTTAAGCATAATTTTGTTGGATCAACTGTTTCCTATTTGACAAATTCACCTTCAAATTTCGCTCTGGAGGCCCTTGAAGACTGCATAATTATTAGTTTTAACTATAAACAATATAGAGAATACTTATTTGAGAAGAATGATTTAAAAAATTTCTATATAGCCTATCTTGAAAAGCAATGGGTGATTGATAAAGAAAAAAGAGAGATTGCTATTGTTATGAAAGAAGCATCTACAAGGTATTTGGATTTGTTAGAAGAGCAACCAAATATAGAAAAAAGAGTTCCACTTAATCATATAGCATCTCACCTTGGAATCACACCTAGACAGTTCAGTAGAATACGAAAAAGTATAAAAGATTAATTCGGGTTTCACATTTAAAATTTAACGCTTAGTTTTTCTACCTTAAAATAATTTAATAATTAATTATTTCTTAATAGACATATGTCCTTTTTCTTCACTTCAATTCGCCTTTAATTTGTTGTATAAATTCTTTTCGAGCAAATAAAACTTCCTTTCGAACAAAAATACTATTGGGATTGTTTTGAACTTTGTTGGGAATCACAATTAATAACAGTTTAAAAGAATGGTATATTTAAAAAACAACAAATGAAAAAACATAAAAACACCCTCTTTGTATTAATTGTTGCTTTTATGCATTTGAATGTAAATGCTCAAATTGCAGAAAAAATTGAATTAACAAATGACAATCAACTTTTAGGCTTAGGTACTCAGTACATGTTAAAATCTGAGGTATTGCAAGAAAACCGACCAATTATTATTTCATTGCCTTTAGGATACAATGTTAATGAAGCCAATTATCCAGTTCTTTATCTAATAGATGGTTTAGATAACATCAAACATCAAGTTGGTACAGTAGAGCTATTAACACAATCAGGAATTCTCCCTCCAATGATAATTGTTGCTATAGAGAGTTTAAATAGAACAAGAGATTTAACACCTTCAAATGCAGGACAGAATGTTTTTGGAGGAACGGGTAATGCTGGGATTCCTCAAAGTGGAGGCGCTCCTAAATTTATTCAATTTATAGAAAGTGAATTAATTCCATTTGTAGAATCAAAATTTCGAACTCATCCATATAGAATTTTAGAAGGGCATTCTCTAGGAGGTTTGTTTAGCACATATGTACTAATGGACAAGCCAGAGTTATTTGATGCATTTATAGTTCAGTCTCCGGCTTTATGGTGGAACAAAGAAGAAATGACTAAGAAAGCAAAAGAGTTTTTCAAATCTTATACTAACTTAGATAAAACAGTTTACTTCGGAATTGGCGGAGGAGATGGTTGGGGAATGCGCCAAGAATTGATCCGTTATGTCGAAGTTATTAAAGAGAATAAACCTGAAAATTTACGTTGGAAGCATGAAGAAATTGGCGATGAAGGTCATGATGATGCTCGAATACTATTGAACTATTATGGATTAAAATTTGTGTTTTCAGATTTAAAAGCTTCTGAAGATTTACTAAAAAATTACAGTGACGAAACATTTTTAAAAGGTGAACAATATATAGTTGATAAGTATGGCGAGAATGCAAGAAGACCAGCTGGAGATTATTTTGATATACTAACTAAACTATTAGAAGATGAAAACATTTTTGAGGCAATAACAGTACTTAAAAGAGCTTCAGAAGCATACCCGAAATATGCAATGCTCCTAAATAAGTTAGCTCAGTTGTATGAACAAACAAATCAAATAGATAAAACTATTGAAGCTTATAAAACTGGGATTAAAGTTTCAAAAAAATTAAAATTAGGAAACGAGGAAGGTTATCAAAAAGAAATTGATAGGCTAATTAAAAAGAAGGGCTAAATAAATGAAACTAATCATTAAAGTATTACAAATATTTTCTTCTAAACTTGTTTCTAGGATAGCTTACAACTTTATGAGCAACCCAAGAGTTAGAAAATTAAGAGATTCAGAAGAAAAAGTTCTTAGTAAATCTACCATGGAAAAGATAGCGTACAAGAATTTTCAAATTCAAAAATATCATTGGGGAAATCCAAATGATAAAACAGCTCTTTTAATTCATGGATGGGAAGGTCAAGCTGGAAATTTTGCAGCGATTATTGAAGTTTTATTGCAAAAAAAATATAGTGTTGTTGCTTTTGATGCTCCTGCTCACGGCAAAAGTACAATAGCAAAAACAAACATGTTTGAATTTGCCGAATTTTTAGAATCTCAATTCTCTATTATAAATCCAAGCTTAATCATAAGTCATTCTTTTGGGAGTGTTAATACCGCTACAATTTTTAGAAATAATCCAGATTTTAATTTAAATATGTGGATTATGGTTACCACTCCTCATAGGTTTTTATCTCGTATAAATGAAATATCAAATCATTTTGGAATAAAGGATAAGGCAAAAACAAAATTGATAAAACGTATCCAAAATGACACTAATGAAAACATTAATCAGCTTGATATGGCTGTTTATTGTAAAGAACTCTCTAATGTGAGAAATACCATTATTGTTCATTCAAAGACTGATAAAGTATTACCCATTGAAGGAGCAAGAGAAGTTGCAACAGCTTTTGTAAAAAGTGAACTAATAGAATTAGAAAATTTAGGACATTATAGTATTCTCTGGTCAGATGAGTTAAAGGAAATATTATTACAAAATATCAAATAAACTAATTATCAAAATTAGAAATAAATGCCTCATGGTAAGAAACAAAATAAAAGGACTTGGAGAAATAGTGTTAAGAGTTAACAACATGGATTTGATGAGAGAGTTTTATCAAAACATTTTAGGTCTGGAATTACTTAGGGGATCTAAAGACTATACTTTCTTTAAAATAGCGACTGGATATGGAGGCCACAACCAAATTATAGCCTTATTTGCTAGGACAAACTTAAATGCTTTTAATGAAGAATTGGGTCTCATTGATGCAAGTAATTCAAGCCTACATCATATAGCATTGGAGATTGATAAAAGTGATTATCAATATATCGTAAACCTTTTAGATGTTCACGAAATTAAGTTTCAAACTGAGATTTTCGAATGGGTGAAGTGGAAATCTATCTTTATTAAAGATCCAGAATTGAATGTCATAGAATTTGTATGCTATGATTCAAATTTATAACCTAAAAAGAAAGAAGAATCAAATATATTATTTACTAAAAAAATGAATCATAAAATCACAAATCACTATGAAAAAGTTCGCATATAGTTATCCAATATTGAAAGAAAAAATAGATGAATGGTTGGTCTTCGTTGAAGAAATAAATACTATCAGAAACATAGAATTCACAGAAATGCATGCTCGAATTGGAGTTACCAAAGAAAGTTGGTATTTGCAGAAAACCAATATTGGATATGAAGTAGTTGTTTATACTGAGGCCAAAGATGCAAATTTTGTTAAAAATTTTAAAAACGACAATACTGAGTTTTCTAACTGGTTTAAAAATGAAGTTGTAAGAATTCAAAACATTGATTTAGATTACCAAGGAGAAATGCCTGAAATAGTGTTGGATTGGAGTGAGTAAAAAGTATTATATATTATACCTATAAAAAGTACCATGAAATTTAGAGAAGCAACAGAAAAAGATGTTATAGCAATTGTAGAAATGATTGCAGACGATGAGCTTGGTAAAAAAAGAGAGAACTTTCAATTACCATTGCCAAAAAAATACATGAATGCTTTTGAGAATATTAGTAAAGACAATAATCAAGAGCTTATCGTAATTGAAAATAGTGAAAATGAAATAATAGGAACTTTACAATTATCATTTATTCAGTATCTAACCTATCAAGGAGGAACAAGGGCGCAAATTGAAGCTGTTCGTGTTAGAAAAGATCAAAGAGGAACAGGTTTAGGAACTAAAATGTTTGAATGGGCAATTAATAGATCAATAGAAAGGAATGCACATGTTTTACAGCTTACAACTGATAAAAAACGTCCAAAAGCAATTAAGTTTTATGAAAACTTGGGGTTTGTAGGGTCACATGAAGGAATGAAATTACATTTTGAGGAATAAAATTAAATACTGTTTTATAAAAAAATGAATAAAAAGCACATTGTTATTATAGGCCTTGGAGGTGTTGGTGGTTATTTTGGCTTCAAGATGAATCAATTTAACAAAAAAAATAACCAACATAAAATATCTTTCATAGCAAGAGGTAAAACATACGATATTGTAAAAGAAAATGGACTTACCTTATTGTCTTCTGAACATTCAATTAGTAAAACAAAGCCCGATTACATTTTTCATAATATTTCAGACATTTCTAAACCTGATCTGGTGATTGTTTGTGTTAAAGAATATGATTTAGAGAATGTATGCAATCAGTTATCTAAAATTATTACAAACACTACAGTAATACTACCTATGATGAATGGAGCAGATATTTATGATAGAATCCGTTCAATAATACCTAATAACATTATTTTGCCTTCCTGCGTTTATGTTGCTTCACATATAAAAGAAAAGGGAATTGTTGAACACAAAGGGAAAGCAGGTAAATTAATCTTAGGTAAAGACCCCGAGAATATTTCAGAAAATATTGATTGGATTATAGATTTTATAAGAAGTAGTGAAATAAATTTTGACTTTAAAGAGAATTCTAGAATTGATATTTGGACGAAATTCATTTTTATTTCAAGTTTTGGGTTGGTAACCGCAAAATTCAATTCATCTATTGGATCTGTTTGTTCTGTAGAATTACAAAAAATGGAGGCAACAAATATTATGAATGAAATAAAATTAATTGCAGATAGAAAAGGAATTCAGTTAGAAAATCAAATTATACAAAAGACATTCAATAAAGCACTAACATTTCCGCCAAAAACGCCAACTTCTTTACAGCTTGATGTAAATTCAGGAAGAGAAAATAACGAATTAGAATTATTCGCTGGCGCGATTATTAAATATGGAAAAGAAATGAATATTAATACGCCTTTTACTGAAAGCATATATCTTGAAATAAAAGCGATACAAAGAAGTTAAGATTATGAACACATTAAAAATCAACAATCTAAGTCTTACTTATAAAAACGGTCATCAAGCAATAAACAATATTTCTTTGGAAATTAATAACGGAATGTTCGGGCTTTTAGGACCTAATGGTGCAGGGAAATCTTCTTTAATGAAAACAATAGTGGGACTTCAAAAACCCTCATCTGGCAGCATAGTATTCAATGATATTGATATAGTTAGTAATCCCGATTATATCAAAAAAGATTTAGGATTTCTTCCTCAAGATTTTGGGGTTTATCCGAAAGTTAGTGCATATACCTTTTGAACCATATAGCCATTTTGAAAGGTGTAAAGAATGATACTGATCGTAAAAATCAAATTCAATATCTATTGGAAAAAGTAAATCTTTTTGATTTTAAAGACAAAGAGGCACATACATTTTCAGGTGGAATGAAACAGCGCTTTGGTGTTGCTCAAGCCTTATTAGGAAAACCAAAAATCATCATTGTAGATGAACCAACGGCTGGACTTGACCCAGAAGAGCGTAACCGTTTTAACACTTTACTAAGTGATATTAGCACAGAAATTATTGTGATTCTTTCGACGCATTTGGTGGAAGATGTAAAGAATTTATGTTCGGAAATGACAGTTATGGAAAAGGGTCAAATCTTAAAAATAGGCAAGCCGAAAGAGTTGGTTGCTGAACTAGAGAATAAAATCTGGTCAAAGTCAATCAAAAAGGATGAATTGGAATACTATCAGTCAAATTTCCATTTAATTAGCCAACAACTAATTGAGCGTACGCTGCATATTACGATCCTTTCTGAAACAAAACCTAAGGGTTTTGATGCTGTAATACCTTTACTAGAGCACGTATATTTTCAAACACTTGCTTAAAAGAATTTAATATTATGAATGCCATATTTCAATTCGAATTAAAACAAATCTCAAAGCGTTGGTATGTTTACCTAATTTCTTTAAGTCTAGTGTTTTTAGGTGTTTTTTTTGGTAATAAGTTCAATCTGACTGCTGGAGATGGGATTTATCTCAATTCATCATACACCATTGGTTTTATGATGGGAATGTTAAGTCTGTCTATTATATTTTTCGCCATTCTATTTTCAAACCAATTACTATTTAAAGAATGGGATGCAAAATTCGACCTTATTATTTTTGCACTTCCATTCTCAAAAATGACTTATTTAAGTGGGAAATTCTGGTTTTTTTATCTAAAAACATTTTTGAGTTTTGGACTTTTGATGTTAGGTTTTGTTATTGGTCAAAATTTTCGAATTGGGAGTGAAATGCAGGATGGTTTTAATTTATGGCATTATGTTTATCCACTTATAGTTTTTGGGCAGCTCAATTGTTTTTTTGTATGTAGCTTTTTATTTTTCATATCCAATGCAACACGTAAAAAACTATTGGTAGTTGTAGGTGGTCTATTACTTTATGTGCTTTATATGGTGCTTTTATTGTTTTCTAACTCACCATTCATGTCTGGCAGTTTACCGCAATCTTTAGATACACAACAAATTTCTGCCTTATTGGATCCTTTTGGATTATCTGCGTACTTTTTTGAAGCAAGAACATTTTCAGTGAAACAGAAAAATGAACTTATCGTTCCGTTGTCAGGAATGCTATTCATAAACAGAATGGTTATGGTTCTAATTTCTGGATTCTTTTTATGGAATAGTTATAGACTATTTTCGGTTTCAACAAAATCGAGTAAAAGAGCTATTAAAAAAGTAGAATTTAAAGTTTCTCATATATCTGTTAAATTTAAAAACCTCATTACTCCTAATCTTAATTTTAAAAGTAGGATGAGTTTTAAATCTGTTCTATCATTTTCAAAAATAGATTTGATTTATCTTTTTAAAAGTATCACCATAGTTGCAGTTTCCATTCTACTCGTGTTTTATGTAGGAATGGAAATGTTTGCTGAGATAGACAAAGGTATTAGATTGCCAGAAAACTACGCAAATTCTGGACTTTTGGCCACCTCTATTTCCAAAAATTTTCGTTTATTAGGATTATTGATCCTAGTCTATTTCATCAATGACTTGTATTGGAGAAGTCAGTCTTCTGGTTTCAATTTGATTGAAAAAAGTGTTTATTTTTCTAAAAGTAAGTTGAAAGGACATTTTCTTTCAGTAACCATTTTGTTATGCTTTTTCACCATACTTTTAATTGCTGAAGGATTGGTGTTTCAATTAAGCTATGATTATATTAATATTGATTGGAAAGCATATTTAGGAGTAATTATTTTCAATACTTTTCCATTGATGCTATTTTCAGCATTTTTGTTATTAATAAATGATAATGTCGGTAATCAATTTGTTAGTTTGGGAGTTTCCACAGCTTCCGTTTTTGCATTAGCTACTCCTTTATCAAAATATATTGTTCCTTATCCATTACTACAAATATTTTCAGGCTTCAAAGGTAATTACAGCAATTTTAACGGTTATGGAATTTACATTACTGCTTTCTCACAACGACTTTTATTCGGATTGGGTTTCATCGCTTTATTATGGTTTATAAATGATTTTTTAAAAACTAAAGTTTGGAATAAGAGGAAATCATTTTTAGTATCTGTATTTGTGATTTTCGGAGTTTTTAGTAGTGTACTTTTTATGGATGGTTATGTTCCTCAAGATGAAGAAAAATCTATTTTAGAAGCAGTTCATTATGAAAAGGTTTTCCGTAGTTACGAAAATATACCACAACCAACAATTACAGATGTCGATACTGAAATCCATCTTTATCCATCTAAAAATGCGTATCAAATTCAAGGAAAGTATGTTTTTAAAAACCAAACAAATAGTCTTATTGATAAAGTATTAATCAACTTTAATCCTGATTTAAAAATTGAATCTGCTGAATTTAGTGGCACTAATAAAAATTTAAAGATAGATGATTATGTGACTGAGATTAAGTTAGACAGTCCATTACAGCCAAATGAAAAATCTAGTTTAAACTTTACTTTATCGTACAAATGGGTTGCTGTAAACGGACATCAATCATTCAATGCAATAGTCAGAAATGGGTCTTTTATGAGAATTAGCAACTATTATCCCTCCATTGGTTATCAAAAAGATTTTGAAGTTGAAGATGAAGAGAGACGTACAAAATTTCAATTAGGTAAATCTTCAGGATTAAAAAAATTGGAACATCCAGAGGTATTCATAAACGATTTCATCAATTTAAATATGATCGTTTCTACAGAAAAAGACCAAACTGCAATTGGAACAGGAGATTTAATAAATCAATGGTCTAAAGAAGATAGAAATTATTTCAAATACAGAGCTAAGAATATTCCTTTCCGTTTTGCTGTTTCTTCTGCAAAATATCAACATAAATCTATTCATCACAAAGACATTGAAATTAATATTTTTTATAGTAAAAATCATTTTGAAAATGTAGATCACCTTCTCAACAATGCAATTACTACATTAGATTATTGCATAGAAAATTTCGGAAACTATCCTTTTAAAAACATCAATTTTGTTGAAGTATCTTCTTTCACTATAGGTTTTGCCGCCACGGCTTATCCATCTGCCATATTTATGACTGAGGATATGATTTTTCACGCAAATATTCAAAGTGATAAAAAACAAGATGTCATAAATGAATTGGCAGGACACGAGCTTTCCCATCTTTGGTGGGGAAACAGCCAAATAAACCCAGACGAGAGAGAAGGAGCTACAATGCTTACCGAGACATTAGCTATGTACACAGAAATGATGTTGTACAAAAAAATGTATGGCAAAGAAAAAATGATGGAGCGATTAGAAATTCATCAACAAATTTATGATAACGAAAAAGGGTTGAATGGAAACCAACCGCTTTACAAAGTCACTAATGAAAATTTACATATAGCTTATTCTAAAGGTGCGATAGCTATGGTGAAATTGAGTGAATTAATTGGTGAAAATCGAGTAAACCTAGCCCTTAAAAATTTTCTTATAAACAACCAATATCCAAAAAAGCCAACTTCGTTAGATTTACTCAATGAGTTTTATAAGGTTTCGTCAAACGAAAAAGTTAAATCCAAAATTGATAAATTGTTTAAGGCAATATAATTAATGAACACAATTGAAAAGGCATAGTTTTTTACTCTGTAACTATCTTAAAATTAGACTTATAAATTAATGTTATGAAACAAATAGCAAAAATTTCTGGACTAGCATATTTAATGATATTTATAACAGGGATTTATTCAAATTTCTTTATCCTTGAGAAACTTACTAATAGTACTGATTCGGTTATTATTGCTGAATCTATATTGAACAATTCTCAACAATTGATTTATGGATTAATTGGTTTTAGCATAATGTTAATTTTCGATATTTTATTAATTTGGAGTTTATTTGCATTTCTATTTAAAGTTAATAAACGTTTAGCATTTTTAATGTCTGTGTTTAGATTTATAAATGCATTTGCTTTTGGTGTTGCATTGCTTAGTCTAATAGAAGTCTACAATGTTGTTGTTGAGCATAGTTCTCTTTCAATGATAATTGCACTTGATTTACAAGATCAGGTTATGTTACTTCTTAATCGTTTTGATACTATATGGGCAATAGGGCTTCTTTTTTTTAGTATTCATTTACTATTTCTAGGCTGGTTGATACTTAAATCGAAACATATCCCTAATGTTTTTGGACTTCTTATTATATTGGCAAGTTTGGGATATTTAATTGACACTATTGCTGCTCTACTTTTAGATAATTACTCTGCTTATGAAGATATCTTTGCAATTATTGTCATTATGCCGGCATTCATTGGAGAACTATCTTTTACAATTTGGTTACTGTTTTATGGATTTAAAAGACGAAGTAAAAGCATGAAGATATCACTACTGAATTAAATACTAATCATGGTCATAACAGTTTTTAAAATATGTGGAGCATCTATTTTACGTTTTCTAGCTTGAAATATTCTAAAAAACATCATTTATTAATTTAGGAATTAGCAAATAAGATAAGTATTTATTCCATTCCACACACATTATGCTTCCCTCCTACGTCGTCGCATAAAAAGTGTTTACTCGCTTCATTCCTATTTGATAAATAGGAGCTCGTGAACCGCAAGCGGTTTCATTAACATTGTAGAAGAAACA
>Ga0209121_10006577_pt1 | contig 10173 bp, 11 predicted proteins | sample Cruoilmetagenom3_FD_187292 | JGI IMG/M metagenome (GOLD analysis project Ga0209121, IMG submission 187292) | Oil polluted marine microbial communities from Coal Oil Point, Santa Barbara, California, USA - Sample 3 (SPAdes) (version 2) | ecosystem: Environmental > Aquatic > Marine > Oil seeps ...
GCCGTAAAGGTCGCTATCTTCAAGGAACTGCTTGAACACTTGCAACCACACACGATCCTGACTTCAAATACATCATCGATCTCCATCACACGGTTGGCCGCTAGCACAGATCGGCCCGAAAAATTTCTGGGCTTTCATTTCATGAACCCGGTTCCACTGATGCAGCTGGTCGAGCTTATTCGCGGCATTGCAACGGATGATGAAACCTACAAAGCCTGCCTGAATGTCGTGGAACGGCTTGGGAAAACCGCCGCCACGGCGCAGGATTTCCCGGCTTTCATCGTTAATCGCATCCTAATGCCAATGATAAACGAGGCCGTTTACACCCTTTTTGAGGGTGTCGGGTCGGTCGAATCGATAGATTTATCGATGCGCTTGGGAACCAATCACCCGATGGGTCCGCTGGAGCTGGCGGATTTCATCGGCCTAGATACTTGTTTGGCCATCATGCACGTCCTGCATGATGGAATGGGCGACACCAAATACCGGGCCTGCCCTTTGTTGACCAAATATGTTGAAGCTGGCTGGTTGGGGCGCAAAACCAAGCGGGGCTTTTACGACTATTCTGGCGAGACACCGGTTCCGACGCGCTAACCTTTTTTCAGTGACAGCGTATGCTCTCGTAACCAGGCGATGAATTCGCGGGTATTTCCGGATTTTTCTTTCAACGCATCGTGCGTCAGGGGTTTTCCAACGATCGGCGCCTGTGGTTTGTTCAGGGCGTGGACCACTTCGTGCAGCAACAAACCTTGGCGTAGTGTCGCAGAAATCCGCTCGCCCAACAGGTAGAGCCGCGAATTCTGCCCGGGAAAGTAGATCGGTAACACAGTTGCGCCGGAACGCTGGATCATCTTGGCAGTAAAGGGATTCCACTCGCTTTCAATCGCCGGACCAAACCATGTTTCGGTCGCCGCCACCTCGCCTGCCGGAAACAGGATAATAACACCTCCGTCTTTAAGGTGTTTCATCGCCGTTTTCCGCATCTTCAGACTTTCGTTGAAGCTGTCCTTTTCATGGGGAAATGGCACCGGCAACATGAACTGGCTGATTTCCTGCACGCCGGAAATAAGCGAACGGGTCAAAATCAGAAAATCGTCGCGTTTGCGTCCAACCAGCTCTGCCATGACCATGCCATCGACCATGCCATGTGGGTGGTTGGCAACGACAATCAAAGCGCCGGTTGCTGGAATATTGTCAACCTGATCGTCGGGCGTCACCAAACGAATTCCCATAAACCGCAGCGCCTGAGAAAAGAACTCCAACCCTTCGGTGACACCAGAACGTTCAAATGCACGAATCTTGCGCAGCAACGTTATTTTGCCCGTCATCCATTCGAGCGCGCGAATAGCATAGATTTTTTTTGGATCAGTAAATGTCGTCGCATACGACAGCTTGCGCTTGTCATATGGCACGTATTTCTCAGGTGCATCCTGCTGATCTGGCAGCGGTGTTTCCTGAAAGCTGTCTACCAATTCGTCCGCCTTGTGTATCCAGGTCGTTCCAGTCACGGATTCAGAATTCTTCGCCAAATCTGTCCGCCACAAGCAAATCCACCGCCTCGGCCAGTTTTTCAGCTTCGGCACCGTCTGTCGCGACCTCAATAAATGTTCCTTTGGACGCTGCCAACATCAAAAGCCCCATGATGCTGTCACCAGATGCCGACAAACCGTCTTTGGAAACCGTAGCCCGAGCATCATGAGCCTCGACCACCTCAACAAGTTTTGCCGACGCCCGCGCATGCAGGCCTTTTTCATTGATGATACGCAAAGTGCGAAGGTTTTCCTGGGCCATAATCTTAGCATCATACCGGAGAGTTATCGACACTGTCGATGTATTTACGGCCCGCAGCCTTGGCACATTCAACCGCATCCGGAACACTCAGATGGCGGGATTTCGCCAGTTTAATCAACATCGGCAAATTAGCACCATAAATGATCCGGCGGTTGGAACGGCGACACGCCAACAACGAAAGATTTGATGGCGAGCCACCAAACATGTCAGTGACAACCACAACACCGTCACCGGTATCAACGTCGTTTGCTGCTGCACATATCTCTGCCTCTTTCTCAGAGCGGTCATGGTTGGCTTCAATTGCAACTGCACGCAGGCCATCTGCCTTGCCGACAACATGTTCGACAGCGGCCAGATATTCTCTGGACAGACCACCATGAGCGACGATCACGATTCCGATCACGTCCGTTCCCCAATCTATGCGCTTGGCGGCGATGACCCAATGCCACGCCCTTCAAGTTCCCGGTGCCTTTTAGACACCTGCCATCCCAATGCTGCAAGTGCATTCGCCAGTTTTTCCGCGACGAAAACTGAACGATGTTGGCCGCCGGTGCAGCCAAATGCAATTGACAGATGCGATTTTCCTTCGTCAGCGAAGGCTGGCAGCAGTATAGCAACCAAATCGCTGACTTTTTCAAAGAAATCTGCGAAACGCTGATCCTGCTCAACATACTTTGCAACGGCAGATGATTGTCCCGATAACAGTCGCAAATCGGCGTCCCAGTAAGGGTTTCGCAGAAAACGGCAGTCAAAAACCATATCCGCGCCGCGCGGCAATCCACGCTTGTAAGAAAACGACTGAACTGACACTGCCAATCGGGTTTCGCCCCGAGTATCAAACCAGCTCGCGATTTCGGCCTTTAGGTTATGTGGCGTCAAACCTGATGTGTCGATCAACACATCTGCACGCGACCTTATCGGCTCCAACAATTCAAATTCCCGCTCAATCCCCTGCAATGGCGTTTCAGCAATCGCCAGCGGATGGGGTCTGCGCGTTTCCGAAAACCGGCGCACCAGCACCTCCGCCGAGCAATCAAGATATAACAGCTCGATATCCAGATCAGGGTTTGCGTTAGATTTTTCTATCGAATCCAGCAGCCGGATAACGGAAAAATCACGATTGCGGATATCCAGACCAAGCGCCAACGGTCGACCGATGGATGGGCCTTCCAGAAGGCGCGGCAGCAAACTGAGTGGCAGGTTATCGATCACTTCAAACCCAATATCTTCCAAGGCGCGCACGGCTGTTGCGCGCCCTGCACCAGATGGTCCCGTGACAAAAACCACCTTTTCACCGTTCCGGCGGTCATTTTTATCGTCACTGTCAGGAATAGGCATCAATCGCTCCTTCCGCCTTTAAGGTATTGCAAAATGGCGGCCGGAAAATGTCCGCGCGATGGGGTATGAAGCATAGGCAGTGTCTGCCCCAGTATAACGGTATGTCGCTCCGGCGGCAGGCGCTGATCCTCTTGTTTTCCCAAATCGATCACAACACGCAGCATCGCCGATTCTTGAGTTTCAGCAGCCAAAATACCCACGCCCCACGCCTCGATCCGCCCCCGGATCGTATCGGGGCAACTGGCCTGCAACCCGTATTCTGTCCGCCTAACCACCGTGGCATCATCGGCAACCAACGTCGCGCCCAGCGCCATCATTTCCAAAGCAAATGCGGACTTGCCGGAACCGGACGGTCCGACTATTAGCGCCGCCACAGGACCACAGGCCACGCAGCTGGCGTGAACGATTTCAGATTGATCCAACTTTTCAGACATGGCTACCCCGAAGATCGGGCAAACATAGGCGGGTCCAACGCCTGCCCATTACTGCCCTATATCAGGAATAGGTTCCCGTCGCTGTTGCAACCTTTAAACCGGAATACCGACAACAAACCGCGCGCCAAGAGGTTCTGACATTATGTCCGCATCGGTCGGGCGGATGTTTTCTGCCCAGATTACGCCACCGTGCGCTTCGACTATTTGCTTGGAAATCGCCAACCCTAGGCCAGAGTTATTGCCGAACTGGCCCACCGGCCGCGACGTATAAAACCGGTTGAAAATCTTGGTCAATGATTGCTCTGGAATGCCGGGGCCGGTGTCTTCAACCACAACCAATACCCGGTTTTCACGCTTGCGGGCCCATACCCGAATTGCGTCGCCTTCTTCGCAAAAAGAAATCGCGTTCGAAATCAGATTGACAAACACTTGCGCCAATCTTGCTTCCAGGCCCTGAATTTCTATCGGATGGCTTGGAAGATCCGAGATGAATTCGATACCTTTGCCTTTAGCTTCAGTGCCCAGATAGTCGTTAATGTTGGTCATCATGTGAGTCAGATCGAAGGTTTCTTCTTCTTCCTTCACCAACTCGCTGTCCAACCGCGACGCATTAGAAATATCGCTAACCAGCCGGTCCAGGCGCCGCACATCGTGTTCTATCACATCTAACAGCCGGCTTCGCTGATCATCGCGTTTTGCAATGCGCAATGTCCCGACAGCAGATCGCAAGGAAGCCAAAGGGTTTTTGATTTCATGCGCAACATCAGCAGCAAACTGTTCGTTTGCGTCAATTCGGTCATAGAGCGCCGAAACCATCCCGCGCAGGGCCCCCGACAGACGGCCAATCTCGTCAGGGCGGGCAGACAGATCCGGAATTCGTATCCGGCCCGGGCTGACCTTGCGCGAGTTCTTATCGCGACCAACCTCTGCGGCGGCTGCAAGGTCGGACAAAGGGTTGGCAATGGTCGAGGCCAAGACAAGGCTCAGCCCAATTGACACCAGAATTGCAATCACAAACATCTGCAAAACCTGTTCACGCTCGCTTAAAACCAAGGCGTCGATTTCGCCGGCCGCACTTGATATAGCGACGGCTCCGACCGCCCGACCGTTTTGCATAATCGGTGTTGCAACCGAAAAAATTGTGCGGCCATCTTCGTCATGAGCGGTCAGAACCTGCGTTTTTCCCTTTAAGGTTCCGGCGATCAGGCTGCGCAACTTTTTCTCAGAGTCGAAATCCTCAACGGCCAGCATTGAAGGTGCCAGCAACCCTGACAGGCTTTCGAAAACGGAATCCAGAAAATCTGTAATGATTGTCTTACGTCCGCCATGCAACAGCCCCTCTATCTGGTCCTGTTCGGCGCGCGCTTTGCCCACAATGGTAGCCACAATGTTTTCGTTTCGATCAAAAACATAGACCTCAGAACCTTTTTGCAGGTCCAGACTGGCCAGCAACTTGGCGGTGTTAAGGCCATCGTTGGTTATCAGGCTGAAAGCACCATCGTCTGGCAGCAGTGCTTCCATGACATCCGCTATCAACTCGGCCTCGGCCGCCAGACCAATTTCGCGCTGAGCAACCAAACTGTCGCGGAATGGATTAAGATAGAGAACCCCGGAAACCAGGATAATCAAGGCCAACAGGTTGAAAGTGACAATCTTGCGGGCCAGAGGTGAGCGATTGATAGAAATCAGACCGCGCCGAGCGCGTTTGGCACGCACTTCGGACGACGAAACTGTCTGGGGGGCGACCCAGTCGTCTCCCAGCACAATATCTGCGTTTTTTGTCGACCTTGATTGGCGCACGTCTACCCTCGACGCGAGTGTCATTATTCTTCGTTATACCTGTAGCCAATGCCATACAATGTTTCGATCGCCGTAAACTCATCATCAACGGTGCGCATTTTTTTGCGCAGCCTTTTGATGTGGCTGTCAATCGTGCGGTCATCCACATAGACCTGATCGTCATATGCTACATCCATAAGTTGATCGCGACTTTTTACAAAGCCCGGACGCTGTGCCAGCGCCTGTAACAGCAGGAATTCTGTGACGGTCAGCGACACATCGCGACCTTTCCACATTACCGCGTGACGCAACGGGTCCATGCTTAGGTCACCACGCGACATAACTTTGTTTTCTTCGCCTTCAGGCGTCTCACCGGTTTCAATTGCTTCCTGTCGGCGCAGCAATGCACGAATTCGTTCAACCAGCAGCCGTTGCGAGAATGGTTTTTTCACATAGTCATCTGCACCCATCCGAAGGCCCAGAACTTCGTCAATCTCATCATCCTTGGAGGTCAGAAAAATCACCGGCATCGCGGTCTTCTGGCGCAGTCGCTGCAACAGATCCATGCCATCCATCCGGGGCATCTTTATGTCCAACACCGCCATGTCAGGCAAACGCTTATTAAATGCATCAAGGGCAGCTTGCCCATCATTGTAGGTTTCCACTTCAAAACCCTCGGCCTCTAGAGTCATAGAGACCGACGTCAGGATGTTCCTGTCGTCGTCAACCAACGCAATCCGCGACATTTTTTGACTTCCTTATTCTGCTCTGTATCTGTTATTTTTTTGCTATATTCCCGTTTCCGCCCTTTAGAATCAACTGCTAAGTGCGAATCACCCAAAAGCTTCGCCAATATCAGAGATCAAAAGTCGTAACCTTTGACTAATTTGTCTCACTTGCGGACTATGCGATTGGCCATTCAATACTTGATTGCGCTAACTTGACATTGATTGCGCTAACGGCGACGAAGCGTCCTGTTCGTGAGTAAAATCCGTATGTTATACTATTTGGGCTGGGTCAGAGTTGGCCCGGCACTGCGCAGTGATTGTTATCTAGAAAGCTGTCTGCGTATCTGAAAATTGCCCAGCGACGCAGGAGAGCGGGAAAATGACAACTGGCAGAGTAAACCCATCAAAAACACTAGCCGATCAGGGCATTTTGGATGTTGGGAACGTTTTTTATAATCTGCAGGAACCGTTGCTGGTTGAGCAGGCTTTGCGGCGAAACGAGGCTGCTTTGGGAAACGGCGGCGCTTTGTTGGTTACAACCGGCAAACACACCGGCCGATCACCAAAAGACAAATTCGTCGTCAGAACTCCATCAGTAGAAGATAATATCTGGTGGGAAAACAATGCGCCCATGGATGAAAAATCCTTCGACGTTCTGCATGGCGACATGCTGGAACATATGAAGGGCAAGGACTACTTCGTTCAGGATTTGTTTGGCGGTGCAGATCCGGCACACCGTCTGGATGTCCGGACTATTACTGAATTGGCATGGCACGGCCTTTTCATTCGCCACCTGTTGCGGCGTCCTTCCCGTGTGGAATTGGAAACCTTTGATCCGGATTTCACAATCATCAACTGCCCCAGCTTCAAGGCAGACCCAAAGCGCCATGGCTGCCGATCTGAAACGGTTATTGCGATCAATCTTGATAAAAAGATCATCCTGATTGGCGGCACTGCCTATGCGGGCGAAAACAAAAAATCTGTCTTCACCCTGCTGAATTACCTGCTGCCCGAAAAGAACGTCATGCCGATGCATTGTTCGGCAAATCATGCAGTCGGAAACCCGATCGACACGGCAATTTTCTTTGGCCTGTCGGGAACCGGAAAAACGACGCTGTCGGCCGATCCGTCTCGGGTGTTGATCGGCGATGATGAACACGGCTGGTCCGATAGCGGCACGTTCAATTTCGAAGGGGGCTGTTATGCAAAGACGATCAACCTGAGCGCCGAAGCAGAACCTGAAATCTACGCAACCACGTCGAAATTCGCGACCGTCATCGAAAACATGGTGTATGACGAAGAAACCCGGGAACTGGATTTTGATGACGACAGCCTGACGGCAAACATGCGCTGCGCCTACCCGTTGCATTACATTTCCAATGCATCCGAGACTGCGCTTGGTGGGCACCCCAAGAATATCATCATGCTGACATGTGACGCTTTTGGTGTCTTGCCACCCATTGCGCGCCTTACCCCCGCGCAGGCAATGTATCATTTCCTGTCAGGCTTCACGTCCAAAGTTGCCGGAACTGAAACCGGAGTAACTGAGCCGGAGCCGACGTTCTCTACCTGTTTCGGGGCACCATTTATGCCGCGCCGTCCCGAGGTCTACGGCAACCTGTTGCGCGAAAAAATCGCTAAACACGGCGCCACTTGCTGGTTGGTGAATACGGGCTGGACCGGGGGTGCATATGGCACCGGGTCACGGATGCCGATCAAAGCCACACGCGCCCTACTGACTGCTGCGCTAAACGGATCGCTCGCAGATGCAAAGTATCGCAGCGATCCCAATTTTGGGTTTGAGATACCTGAATCCGTAGCTGGTGTCGCCGACATCTTGCTTGACCCGCGCCGCACATGGGATGACGGCGAAGCTTATGACCGGCAGGCGAAAAAGCTGGTGACAATGTTCGCTGACAACTTCGCCCAATATGCCGATCACATTGACGACGACGTGAAGGCGGTAGCAATCGGCTAAGTCGCATTTTCAGGTTTGACGCCGGGCTGTTTAGACCCGGCCTGGCGTCACCCAAACAGCCCGCGACGAACCAGATTAAGCCCGGCGAGCACCAAAACAGCCAGCGTCAAGCGACGAAATTTTTTCTGGTCTAACCGATCCTGAAATTGGAAACCGATCACCATTCCGATCACGGCCGGAACCACCATCCACATTGAGAACTGAAGTGTCAGCGCATTCAGCACACCGGATTTCAGATGTGCAAAGAACAGCACCACTGCCCCGGTTCCAAAAATTACGCCCTGAACGCGGATTTGTTCGGCCTTTGGCGTGTCGATCGCGGTAAGATAGGCCGTTGTCGGCGGACCCCAAACGCCAGCGATACCGCCAATGATACCGGCAAATACCGCCACCAAAGCTTCAGTCCGCTTTTGAATTTCCGGGCGAATATGCGGTCGCCATCCCAACAATTGCGAAAGCGAAATCAAAGTGATCGGAATACCGACAACAAGGAACATTGTTGCTGGCGTCAGAACCGATACCAATTGCGCGCTTAGAAGTATGACGACCAACAGGATCGCCAAATAGCGGCGAAACCGCTTCATTGACGCCCATGCCTCGGCCAAACCACCGCGCAATGTCTGCATCACATTGGACAAAACTGTCGGAATGATCAGCGCCGCCAGCGCAAGTTCTGGCGACAGGAAGGATCCGAGGCCAGAAATCATAATCATTGGCATCGCGAAACCCACGGCACCCTTTACGAAACCTGCAAGCAAGGTGATCGACAGCGCGAGCACCCAATAATACGGATCAATCAGTCCGAATACTGCGTCCATTTCAGCCTCCTGTTCAGAGCCCGCTGTTTTTACCAGAAACTTTGGCATTGAACATGCGGTATTTTCCCTATCACGCAGCGCCCGGCGCAGTCATGCGTATATACCTTGTGCAGACGGCCCGGTCGGGCCAGACTGGCGTTATGTTTCGATTGTTTTTTGCACTACCTTTCTTGTTGGCCAACTGTGCCACTGACGAAACCATCTCGGGGTATGTCGAGCCATCGGTCGTATTTATGTTGGCAGAAATCGACGGCAAACCATTCACCGCGACCGCAACGATCTCGTTTCCAGAAGAAGGGCGGATATCCGGCCGTGGGCCCTGCAACAGCTTTTCGGCCAACCAAAGTTCGCCCTATCCTTGGTTCAAAACCGGCCCGATCCTGGCGACCAGACAGGCCTGCGCGGATCTGGCACTGGAAATTGAGTTCTTTGAAAAACTCGCGCAGATGACGCAGATAGAGGTGGCCGGAAATGTGCTTATTCTTCGGGGCGATGCAGGCGGCAAACTGATATTTCAATCAATCGCCGAGTAACGCGCGATCCGGTCAACCAGCCGCTGGCGCGCATGTGGCAATTGATTACCACCTAATTGGGGTGCCAACCGATTCATAAGAAAATACCCGGTGGTTCTTAATCCCTGTGCAACATCGCCAAGTTCACCGGTTCCGTGCCCCAACAGGCTTTCGGGCAACGGCAACATCCGGTCGGCCCATTCACCAGCCGCCTCGGCGCTGACAGCGCGCCCGGTTTTGGGCGACACATATGCCAAATCATCCAGCGCACCGGTCACTGCACATTTGCTCAGATCCAGACCAAAGCCCAGCTCATCAAGCAAGGCCAGTTCCCACCGGAGATAGGCCAAAGGCCAAGCGTCAGAATTTCCCAACAAATCCAATAAGGTAATTGTGTGTCGATATAGCAGCGGGTGGTTTTCGCGTTCTGGCAGGCTGAAACAAAGCAATCCGGTAATTGCGTTCAGCCCGGCCAGCGCCAATCGATCCCCCATAACGACCGCCGCCCTGCTTTTCACCGGCTCCACCTTGAACGCACCCAAATGTTCGTCCAATCGGGCGCGCCAGGTGACGTCCAGCTGCGCTCCGGGTTGCAACACGGGTGCAATTTTGCGACCCGCGCCCCCGCGCACCACACCTGCGTGGCGACCGTGCTCGGCGGTGAAAACCTCGATAATAGCCGAAGTTTCGCCATGCTGCCGCACGCTTAGCAATGCACCCTGATCTCGCCACTCCATGGGCTGAACGCTACTCTGACAATCCCGGTTCGTCGAGCAGATGTCGCCCCTGCCGGTC
>Ga0209121_10006579_pt1 | contig 10173 bp, 8 predicted proteins | sample Cruoilmetagenom3_FD_187292 | JGI IMG/M metagenome (GOLD analysis project Ga0209121, IMG submission 187292) | Oil polluted marine microbial communities from Coal Oil Point, Santa Barbara, California, USA - Sample 3 (SPAdes) (version 2) | ecosystem: Environmental > Aquatic > Marine > Oil seeps ...
TCTGATCTCGCAGCACCAACAATAAATACATTCGGTTTTTGAATTATTTTACTCATGACTCTCTCTCAAATGGTGTTTTTTATTATTGCGCATACAAATACTTTCAAGTATCATTGATTGTTCTTCGGTTAACTGGTCTTTCCATCTGTCATTTTCGTTTTTTAAGGAAAATTTATTCAAACTCTTTTCATAATTATTGGTCCATTCAAGATTTGAAAACTCGAAAATCTTTTTCATTATATCAATAGTATTATTGCATAATTCTGAATATTTTACCTCCAGATAATCTATGCTGTTAATGGCAGCTGCCCGATCAAAAGAATCAATGCATTTGTTCCAATAGATACCCGCAAGAGCCACAAATGATTGATTACACTCTTCAAACAACCGCTCCTCATCTGAAGATAGTGGTCCCAAATTCCATTGACCGGGTCCACGCCATCCCCTCCAATGCCTAACATTTAATAATGAATTAGCTGCCGAACATCCATCACGGATTATATGAACAAATTTCGCGTCAGGAAAAATCTCTTTCAAAAATCCCATACGTGAATAACCCGTTATTTTAATAAGCATTCTCTTTCGATTCTGATTGCTCAATTGATAGAACATATCTCGGATTTCATTTTTAACTTTTTTTGAAACATCTGTTGATTCCAAATCACGTATCGGACGACTGAACCCACGATAATAGGTATCCCAAAAGTGATAACTCTCATCAGGTATGATTTTCTTAATATTTATTGGGCTTTGATAAAACCGGACTGCCATCTGATTTAATCTGAAGTTTTTGGGCCACTTATTCAATGTATTTGTAAACCACATCAATTGCTTCTCTTTAGCCATCATTTGATGCAAAATACTACTACCACTGCGTCCGGAACCAACTATAAATATAGGTTGAGTTACTTCCATATTGTCATGTCCTTTCCTGTTATTTTTTCAAATTTAGTAATCGAATTTATAAAATAGTCTTGAAGCTTTTTTCTATCGTTGGGTAGAATATCAGGATTCTTTTGATATTTTAAACCAATCAGTTTTCTTAAATAATTCTTTATCGTCCCATTAGATACAATTTTTCGTATAAAAGCAATATTGCTAAAATATTTCACATACCATCCAATTAGAGACTGATTTCTCGTATAGACTTTTGAAGCCCCTCGATTAACATTCAGATCAATTGAATCGGTTTGATCCTCAATTTTTAGAAATTTAAAAATCTTTCTTAGTTCATTTTGTGGATTGTTTATTAGCTCCTCAAAAATCACAATATATATCTTTTCCCTGCTAAAATATTCTAAATATCTTTTTAAAGCTTCATCATAAAGGCTCTCCCCGAGGTAATTATTGCCATATACATGTTTGAAATTGTCAAGTGATAAAGCTATCCTTTCGCTTTCCGGTCGAAAGACAGCATCTAAAAAATCTAAATTTTCAAATCCGTAGCGCTTGTCCATATGATATTGTGAATAAAGACGATCAATCGGATTTCTGAAAATGAAAATCAATTTTACTTCATCACCTAAAGTTTGGTAGATCTTCTTAGGTACTGTGGTATCAATCAAGTAAATTGGGGAGAAATCTACACAGTATTTAGCTCCTTTATCTTCATTGAAGTATTTTCTCAAATAGTAATCTTTGCCCTTTTCACACTCATAAGTAAAAAACTTCGTTTCCTTGACTTTTGACATATTTAATTGTGTATGTTGTTTGAGTAATCCAAAAAACCAGGTTGAACCAGACTTTGAAGCACCTGGACTAATTAGAAATTGTGACATAAAATTCCTCCTAAAACTGAAAATATATAAATGGATTAAGGGTTGTCGGATTCCAAAAGAAAATGGCAAAAATCACAAAGACAATTACAAAAGCTCCCGAAAGTGTATTCAGATTGATAATTGGATACCGGTTATTATTTTTTTTACGCAGCCAGGTTCCAATAGCAAATACGATCAACAAAGGTATAATTGGTGGATAAATCCAGGCAATTCCTGGCTCTCCAGTAATTATTCTCTTAAAAACATCTATAAACATACTTATGTTTGTAATGCGGAAAATTGCACCACTAACATTTAGTAAGAAATATGTCAATAACCATGCTAAAAAAGTAGGTAATCTAAATTTTTTTCTTTTATTTATTTGAAAATGAATTATTTGCCATATACCTAAATATGTTCCCCATAAAACAAAATTCCAATTTGCTCCGTGCCATAAACCACATAAAATCATGGTGAATAACAACACCAAATATTTCATTTTATATTTTGTTTTCTTACGTAATGGAATGTATACGTAATCACGTAACCATCGTGACAGTGTAATATGCCATCTAGACCAAAAATCCGAAATATTAATCGCTGTGATTGGCAATTTGAAATTAACAGGTATTTTAAATCCCAACATCTTACCTAAACCAATGGCCATATCTGAATATCCTGAAAAGTCGCAGTACAATTGAATTGTAAAACTGACAATCGCCAGTCCTATTGTCCATCCGCTATAATAGGCATAGTTTTTTAAAACACTGTCAACATAATATCCAAGTCTGTCTGCGATAATTAACTTTTTTACTAAACCAAATAGAAAAATCTGAAATCCAATTTCTAAATTCTCCCTTTTAAGCTCAATATTATTTTTTAATTGGGGTAAAAACTGTCTTGCTCTGACAATTGGTCCCGCAATTAATTGTGGAAAGAAGGAAACATAAATTGCAAAATCCAAGAAACTTTTTTCTGGCTTAATTTTTTTTCGATAGATGTCGATTGTATAACTCATCGTTTGAAAAGTGTAAAATGAAATCCCGATAGGTAAAATCAAATCCAGATTTTTAAGACTTCCACTAAAAACAACATTGAGACTATCAATAAAGAAGTTATAGTATTTGAAGATTCCCAAAAGCCCTAAATTTACAAAAATACTTATTAGTAAAAAATATTTTTGTTTTCTTTCGGAATCTTCTTCAAATATTTTTCTTCCACAATAAAAATCTACAACAATTGAAATCATCAGTAGTAATAAATATCTATAGTCCCAATAACCGTAAAAAAACAGACTTGAAAACAATATCACCTTTTTTTTACTTACGTTGTCTTTGATTAAATACAATATATATAATAGAATTGAAAAAAATAAAATAAAGTCTACGCTTGAAAATACCATAATACACCTTTCTTAATTGTTCTGAACCCATCTGTCTTCAATATACTGTATAAAATAGTCGTCAATCACTTGTGCAACTACCCGATGTCCTTCTAAGTTGAGATGCCCGGTCCCAATTCGATGATTAACAAAACCATTGATTAGTTTTCCTGTCTTATTAAAATGAGTTAACATTGAATACGTCGTATCGATAAGATGAATTTGATTATTGATGCAATACTGCTTGATAAATGTATAATACTCATAATAGATATCATCATCAATTTGCCCATTATACTGTTCCTCTAAGCTAATGTTGTGAAAATAAAGAATAATTAATTTTTCGCCATAGACCTCTTTCAATTTACTTAATACAAAATTTACTTTTTTTTCATCGATAATATTATATTGATCTATATCTTTTTGAAGAAGCCTTAATCTAATACCTTGTTGATTGGAGCGGTTTATTAAATAACTTTTCAATTTTACATAAGTATTGTAAAACAAGGGATTCATTGTTGTAAATTCATTTTTATATTTAAATAATGTCGAGAAAGATTCATATGGCACGAGACGACTCTGTTCATCAATATAGATATTATTGTTATACGGATGAAAAGAATCCAGTATATCATTTACAGTCAATTGGATGATGACATACTCCGGGTTGAATTCTTCCAAATATTTTGGGCCAAAGTATATATAATCTGCAGCGTTTTTCCCAGCTACAGCAAAGTTATGTACTTTAAGGTCAATTCCTTTCCCTTCCCATTTTGCTTCTAATCTCTGAACATATTTTTCTTCTTTCCTAACTTGATTTGCTTCCGTAATCGAATCTCCCAGTATAATAATATTGTCTTCTTCTTTGATAAAATCATCATCAAGATAGCCATAGTTGTTTGTATAATTAACGGCATTCCCTTCAATTCGATTGACAATTTTTGCATCAGAAATGAAATGTCTTCCAAATGTCAAGTCATCACTTGTCTTGGGAAACATATTATATGTGCCCAAAATAAAATTCCATATAATTATGTTAAGAATTAGCGCAATTAGGTACTTTTTCATCTTTTTATAAAAATCTCCTTAAGTAAAACAAGCATTAACGCTCCGTAAATTGAAGTAGCCATATATAACATATAAAACACCATCTGATATTGATTTGATGAATTATCTCTATACTCTTCGCTAACAAAGTTATAACTTTTAATATAGTTTCCATAAAAATCACTTGCTAAAATAGTATTCATAAACAATGAAATAGTTTCACGTCCTTTTTTAATATCCCTACAGACTACTTCAATAAAAATACAATTTTTATCGTAATACGCGCTGATAGAGTAGAATGAATTAATATCATAACGGTTGTTATTGTCGATAACCTTTTGCTTAAACCAATCCCAGTCCAATTTAGATATAACAATATTTATCTTCCCTTTGGTCTCAATACTATTATAAACAGACTCATCTACTTCAACAGTATATTTCGTATTTAAAGCATAATAATTTGGTTTATTATCGAAATTCTTATTAAGATAATCAATTCCCAAAAAAATAACCATTAAAATCAGCATAATTATAAGAATGAGAAATATGTTTTTTTTGAAAATTATCAATAGTTCTCTCATTGTCATTTTGAAACTCCATATAACTCTTCGTATTGGTAAGCTGTAGTCTTTATATCATAAACATCTTTTAGCTCTGAATACGCATGATTTGCTAACTTGTTAGCATAATTAGCATCTTCTAAAACAACTTTAATTTTCTCTGCCATTTGAACGGCATTTTTACTATCATGGAAGAATCCTGAAACGCCATCAACAATTAATTCACTTGCCGTTCCGGTATTCGTACAGATGACTGGTGTCTTTGAAGCGATTGCTTCCATCAATGCAAGTGACATCCCTTCATATAGTGAAGGGAGAATAAAGACATCAGCCATTTTTAGAATTTCTACTATATCATCGCGCTGCCCAATAAACAAAATGATATCCTCTACCTCTTTCTGGTGAATGAGTTTTACTAATTCCCGGTAATATTCATCATTTTCTTCATATCGGCCTACAATCAACATTTTAACATCAATTGATTGCTGTTTTAATATCTCAGCGGCTTTTATCATTAAACGGTGATTTTTTTGCTCGGAAACTCGGCCTACAGTTACAATGAGATATTTTGAAGAGATTCCAAAGGCTTTTCTTTTTTCCTTAATATCAATTTTAACGCTCGAAAAATTTTCTAAATCGATGCCATTGTTAATAGTAATTATTTTTTGGTCTGCTAATTTCAATTCTTTGTTCATGTATGTCTTGACAGAATCAGAAATTGCAACAAATTTATCTACTACAGCACAATAAATCCATTGAGTAATTCGGTTATAACCTTCTGTATTGTGAATAGTAGTAAAGACTCTTCGATTTGTAAGAACCGCTGAAGTTATTCCATAAAAATCCGGGCTCTTGCAATGCGTGTGAATAAAATCGATCTCTTCTCTTTCTATATAGCGCGAAAGTTTGATGATTCCTTGCAGGCGCTTCTCATTTTTGGGTTTGTCAAGTGTCATGTATCGTATCCCGTTACTTTCCAATCTTTTGGTCATCTCATCATACCGAGACCCTCTTACCACGCTTCCTACATGTATCTGAATACGATTCATATGTTTAGCCATATTATATACTAAAATTTCAGATCCACCTATGTCAAAATGAGGAATCAAATGCAATACTTTTGGCTTTTTATCTTTTTTGCCTTTAGCGTAGTTATATCCTATTGCCAAACTCAAGACAAACCAAAAACCTTCTTTATAAACAATTGGCGCAGTAATGCCTCCCACAATAGCGATCAATGCCGCAGTAGACAATACTTGATTTATTAAAACTTCACTTCTCAAGCCTCTCAAAGCCCGGTATAAAATGAAACCAAACACTGTTAAACCGAATATTCCCAATTGAATTAGGTTTGTTAGGAATATGTTATGAGCAACTTTATCTACTCCAATATATTCTTTCATTACTCTTATCTCAATTGTATTTGAAGCACCATAGCCAAACAAAAAATTGTAAATGTTATCAAATATGATTTGAGGAAAAGACATCCACATTTTAAAACGTGCCGGAGATAGACTCATCCATTCACCATTAATTATTGGCGTTATTATTCGTACATGTAAAGCCGTGAACATCGGCAAGTCGGAGGTCATTACAATAATGGCTCCGGTTATTAAAAATATGGAAAATACAATCTTTATTTTCTTGTCCTTATTTAGAATTAAAAAATAATAAAAAACTGCTAAAGAATAGGTAATTAATCCGATTCTGGAACCACTGACTAAGATAACATAAAGAATAAATAAACTTGCACCTGCCAGTAACAGTTTATGATAAATCTTTGTGGAATAACATTTCAAATAATAGCCTATTGCAATAATGCTGAACGATAGTAAAACAGCATACTTACCAGGTTTGTGAATATCCATCATTATTCGAACATTACCTTGATTCCCTTGGATTAGATAGAATATTCCTGAAACTACACCCGCAGTAATTATGGATGTAATTAAAGGTCTTACCAGGTCTTCACGCTGTTTCGCTGTTCTATGCGAAATATCTAAAATCATCATAATTGAAAAGATTATAATAACCAACTTATTCAAATTTTCTTTAATGAAAAATATTGTTTTTGTAAAATCGTAATATTCGCTGAAAATAGCATTTATCATTCCTGTCATAAATAAGAATATCAGGATCAAAATCGGTGCAACAATTTTAATGTTTATCTTCTTATCAAAAATAATCATCAGAATAATTTGTCTTATGATATAAAAAACATAGATGATAAAACTGCAGGATAATCCAAAAACATTAGCCGTATTGGCTTCCAAGAAAATCAGTCCAATTGCCATTAACAAATAGTAATCCCCATATACCAGTCCAATGATAACGGTCATAATTAATCCCGCCAAAGGATGCAAGACATATAGAAACAAGTTAATTATGTATATGACGAATATCCACTTCTTTAGGTTTTCATTCATAACAACATTATCCAATTCTACGGCAGTAATTCTTATATAAATATCTCCTGTATTCAAATCAATGATAATAATTCCTGTTTTATTTTCATATAACTATATTATTATACATCAATCTCTCTGATATAAATCCTTTATATAAGCATTCTCAACATCATCAATCTATTCAGTCAGCCGATTTGCAACGATGACATCCGACATTCTTTTAAATTCAGCGAAATCTCTGATAATTTTTGATAGGTATTAGAAAACAATTTAATTGCTTCACCTTCACTTGAATCGGTAAATAGTATGGGAATATCTTTTTTATTGCTCCCTGTACTAATAAGTCTGCAAATTTCCTTGCTCTTTCAGACTGTTTTCTAACAATAATTCGTGAATGGAGATATGTTAAGTAAGATTTTAACTTCACATACTTTAATAATATTTATAATCGCTATCGAGATTCCTGTTGACAAGCTGCTTCTAAGATTCTAATTTTTGGCATTAAAATTATATTATATTTTACCCTTCATTACATTGTAGTAATAAAATAAGGATTTAATAAATTTTGTTTATTGTATTTCATGAATCCTTTGGTTTTATATTTTATTATCTTACCCCCTGATTGCTCTACTATGGCTTGTCCTGCTGCAATATCCCATTCCATGGTGGGGGCTAAGCGGGGATAAATATCTGCTTTTCCTTCTGCAATAAGACATAATTTTAGGGAACTGCCAATGTTTACAAAATCAATATTTTTTTTATATTGATTTTGTAAATTGTCAACAAATTCTTTTGTTTCTTGATTATAATGTGATTTAGAAACGATGACTTTAAGAATATCATCATTAGTGTGCTTATGGATTGGTAATCTTTGAGGTCTTTTATCTTTCTCTTGTTTAAATGCCCCTTGGTCTTTTTGGGCATAATACAATATTTCAAGTACGGGAGCGTATATTACACCCAATACTGGGGTATCTTTATGAATTAGGGCAATATTTACCGTAAACTCTCCGTTCTTTTTAACAAATTCCTTGGTTCCATCAAGGGGATCAATTAGCCAGAAATATTCCCAATTTTTTCTTATGTCGTAGGGTACTTCTTGGCTTTCCTCGGAGAGAATGGGTATTTGAGGATATAATTTTTTTAGATTTTTGGTGATTATTTCATTTGATTTGATATCTGCTTTGGTTAGAGGGGAATTATCTGCTTTATAATCTACATCAAAATCATGTTGGTAAACCTGCATGATTTTATTGCCTGCTTTTTTGGCAATATTGTTAATTTTTTGAATATCTATTTCATTTAGCATGTAACTTCCTATTCTTTTTTAATCTATATTTTATTTGGTAAATAAATAATATTACAAACAAGGTAATTTTATTACTCATTATACTATAAAAATATTTTGGCAATACACCAAATACCGGAAATTATTGCTAACACTCCGATAAGTTTTCTCATTTTTTCTGTTTTCATCTTAAAAGTAACCCAAGGTCCAACAAGAGCACCTATTGCTGCTCCAATACACATGGTTAATGGATAAACATAATCGATTCCGCCATTAAAGATTATCCAAAAAACAAAAGCCAGAGCACAGATAGGAACCTCTGCATAAGTAGTGGTAGCAATAGATAATTTAGCATCTATTCCTCCTACAATCTTTCCCGTGGAAGTCAGAGGACCAAAACCACCGCCGGTGAGAGCTTTATTAAAAGCTGCTACCAATCCTATTCCATAAATTTTCCACCAGGAAAATTTAAATGAATATTTTTTTACACAAAAAAAGCCCATTATTATGACCAAAAGTCCAATGTACAATTTTAATATCCAGCCGGGTACTGAAACACCAATATAAGCTCCAAATACACAAGCTACTATTCCCGGGAGTACTATAGCCAGAACTATTTTTGTATCTTTGGTTAAGCCATTGAAGTTTGCGGAATTATATTTGTGATGCATTACGGTTCCAATTGCACCGCCAACAGCCTGTGAAATTAAGATGGAGGGAACAACTACTTCGGGTCTAAACCCCATACCGATTAATAAAGGACTTAGAATAGTACCATACATCATACCCATCGATGAATCAATAAATTCCATAATTATTGCCAGTACACCTATTAGCAGCAATGTTTCCATGTATATTTGCTCCTTTTTTTTATTAGAACCACCCATAAACAGCCTTGTGTTCATCAGGCATTTTAAGTCTTATTTCTTACCATTCATATATTTAATAATCTGCTTCATAATTCTATTAGTCGCTCTCTCAATAGAAATATTGCTTGTATCAATGGTTATTTCAGGATTCTTTGGTTTTTCGTAAGGACTATTGATTCCGGTAAAATTTGGAATTTCTCCAGTCCTTGCTTTTTTATAAAGTCCTTTACTATCTCTTTTCTCACATACATCTAACGGAGTACTAACAAATATTTCAATGAAATCATCACCAATAAGCGCTCTAGCATTTGCTCTATCTTCTTCGTAGGGTGATATAAAAGAAGTAAGAGTAATAAGACCAGCTTCATTCATCAATTTTGCTACTTCGGCTATTCTACGAATATTTTCAATTCTATCTACTTCTTTAAATCCAAGATTCTTGTTTAAGCCATGCCTAACATTATCGCCATCGAGAAGCATAGTATGTTTACCCATAGTAACAAGTCTCTTTTCTACTTCATTGGCTAGTGTTGATTTACCGGAACCTGAAAGTCCTGTGAACCATAACGTAAGCGGTTTTTGGTCTTTTTGTTTCGCACGAATTTCTCTTGAAATATCCGTATTTTGCCATACCACATTTGTTGATCTTCTTAGGTCATGGTCTATTGTTCCGCAAGCAGACGTCATATTGGTAATACGGTCTATTAAAATAAAGCTGCCTATCGATTTACTGTTTTTAAATTTGTCAAATACCATGTTCTCAGATAAAGAAATATCGCAAATTGCCATTTCATTCTTAAATAATCTTTCTGCTTGAATACGTTTTCCATTATTGATATCAATTTTATATTTGATATCCATAA
>Ga0209121_10006580_pt1 | contig 10172 bp, 10 predicted proteins | sample Cruoilmetagenom3_FD_187292 | JGI IMG/M metagenome (GOLD analysis project Ga0209121, IMG submission 187292) | Oil polluted marine microbial communities from Coal Oil Point, Santa Barbara, California, USA - Sample 3 (SPAdes) (version 2) | ecosystem: Environmental > Aquatic > Marine > Oil seeps ...
CTACGGGTGCTTCGGGCACTCTAAATTTTTATGCATGAATTTAGGTAGAGCAAGGCATGGAGCAGTTTCCGAGAGCGCAGAATGTAGGTTGGGTAGAGCGCAGCGAAACCCAACAGATGTACCAAACAGCACGATCTTCGCCATCCTGCAAGGTGTTGGGTTTCACTACGTTCTACCCAACCTACGGGGTGCTTTAGGCCATTTTAAATTGTTATGCGCTGCGGAGTTGAATTCAGCGCCCAATTAAACATCGATTATTAATTGAAAATTATATTGCGGCAGCATGTACGTTGGTTACGAATATATGGATGCAGGAGCATGTAGGTTGGGTACGACTGCATGGATGCAGGAGGTAGAGCAACGCATGGAGCAGTTGCCGAGAGCGTAGCGAAACCCAACAGGCGTACCAAGCAGCAAGGCCTTTGCCATTCTGCGAGGTGTTGGGTTTCACTACGTTCAACCCAACCTACGAGTGCTTCGGGCGCTCTAAATTTTTATGGTAAATGCTCACGCATGAATTTAGCTAGAGAAAGGCATGAAGCAGCTGGCGAAAGCGTAGAATGTAGGTTGGGTACGACTGCATGGATGCAGGAGGTAGAGCAACGCATGGAGCAGTTGCCGAGAGCGCAGCGAAACCCAACAGATGTACCAAGTGGCAACGCCTTTGCCATCCTGAAATGTGTTGGGTTTCACTACGTTCAACCCAACCTACGGGGTTCTTTAGGCCATTTTAAATTGCTATTCCATGCGGGTAATTATACTGAATTTATTAACTTAAAAACCATATCGCTACAGCTAAATAGCTGTCATACACAGGGGTTTCTATGTCACCTGATTTTATAATTGATCTTTTTCGTGAGGCAACCTTTCTTACTATCAGTATTGTGATCGTTGTCATACTGCCAAGTCTTATTGTCGGACTAATTGTTTCGATGTTTCAAGCCGCGACGCAAATTAATGAGCAGACGCTGAGTTTTTTACCTCGATTTATTGTGACCTTTGTTGTTCTTGTTACGGCTGGGCCATGGATCGGGAGTCAAGTATTGCAGTTTACGGAAAAATTAATTCTCATTGCACCCGAGTTAGTGCGGTAATTCTAGGCTTGTATATTCCCTCCGTATTTTCAGGAAACCTTAAGTGCTGGAAATAACCTACGCAGAAATCATGCTGGCAGCAAATCGTTTCTTGCTCCCATTTTTTCGAATCGCTGGCTTCTTTATGGTTGTGCCTATTTTCGGCAGTAACCTCGTGACGGTGCGTGTTCGATTGATGATTGCAATCGTTGTTACATTGGCGATAGCTGCTCAAATTGAACACGTCCCTCAATACGATGCGTTGAGTTTACGTTCTGTACCGATTGTATTTAATCAGATAATTATAGGAATAGGCCTTGGATTCTTAGTGATGGTGTTTATCCAGGTTGCGGCATTAGCGGGCCAGATTATGGCGATGCAAATGGGCTTGGGTTTCGCCATGATGATGGACCCCGTTAATGGTGTAAATACGGTATCTATTGGTCAGCTTTACTTAATGTTGTTCACCTTGCTCTATCTGGCGGTGGATGGGCACCTAATTACGATGGCAATTATGATTGAGAGTTTTAATACCTTGCCGCTGCATCGTTTGGAATTAGATGTAGGGTTTTACCGATACATCACTGAAATAGCGACTTGGATGTTTGAAAGTGCTCTAAAAATCGCACTGCCAGCCATTATTGCACTTTATATTGTTAATTTTACCTTTGGTGTGATGAGTCGTGCAGCACAGCAGTTGCAGGTATTTAGTATTGGTTTCCCCTTCACCATTATCTACGGTTTGGTCGTTGTATGGATTGTATTAGGTGTATTGCTTCCGCAGTTTAACCAGATATTTTTAGAGCTACAGGAATGGATGCATAATTTAGTAACACCCGCGTAATTTTATTTAGCATATTACGATAAACTAAAAACTGGAGGTGCGTCGAAGCTATGGCTGAAAAAGACAGCAGCCAGGAAAAAACCGAACAACCCACAGAGAAACGAAAACAAGACTCCCGGAAAAAGGGCCAGGTGGCACGTTCCCGTGAGCTGGGAACCGCTGTTGTTATGATGGCAGGCGCGATTTCTCTGTTGTATGCGGGCTTTCCGATTGTAGACAGCTTAACGGAGTTATTTCGACACAATTACTCCCTTTCGCGTCAGGAAGTATTTTCTCGTGACAGTGGCTCTATGATGCTGATTTCTGGCAGCAAAGAAGTTCTTGCTTCCATGATTCCCATTTTTTCAATTTTGTTTGTGGCCAGCATTATAGGCCCAGGCATGGTCGGTGGGTTTTTCTTTAGTGGCGACTCGATAAAACCAAAATTATCAAAGTTAAACCCCGTGGCAGGGATGAAACGGATATTTTCCGTCAAAGGCTTGATGGAAATGGTAAAAGCCTTTGCAAAATTTTTGGTGGTGTTGGCCACTTCAATGGTGTTGATTTATTTTCTAACGCCAAAAATACTGGATTTAGCTAAGCAGGATTTGTCCGCTGCCATTTTGAATGGCAGTGAAATTACTGCTTGGTGTTTTCTTATATTATGTAGCTCTCTGCTGATCATCGCTGCGATAGATGTGCCTTTTCAGATATACCAGCATACCAAACAGCTTAAAATGACCAAGCAAGAAGTAAAAGACGAAATGAAAGACTCCGAGGGTAAGCCGGAAGTTAAAAGTCGAATTCGACAAATGCAAATGGAGATTGCGCAGCGCAGAATGATGGCAGATGTACCCACTGCCGATGTTGTTATTACCAACCCGACACACTTTAGTGTGGCCCTTAAATACAATGAGCTAATGGCAGCACCTATTGTGGTGGCGAAGGGTGTCGATAATATCGCGTTAAAAATTAGAGAAATCGCGGTTGAAAATGATGTGGTTATTGTAGAAGCACCACCTTTGGCAAGGGCGGTGTATCATACGGCGGCTATCGGGCATGAAATTCATGAAGATTTGTATGTCTCCGTTGCGCAGGTTCTGGCTTATGTGTATCAGTTGAATATGTATACCAATGGCGAAGGCCCGCTGCCGGATCAAGTTGTTGATTTTGATATTCCCAATGATATGCAGTTTGATGAAGAGGGGAATGTATAAGGGCGCTTCTCAATAATTTATAATTAATCAGACCTAGTTTGATTTTCTCGTTTTGATTTTTTAGGCAGAATAATTGCAGTACTACATCTGGAGGTGCTTTTTCTATAAAGCGTCAAAAAAATATCCAATTTCCGGGTGAGAATAAAGTTGTATGGCAATAGCTGCAGAGGAAGTTAAAAGGGGCATAGCTACAGGCTTGGGTGCGCCACTGCTCCTTGTCATCATGCTTGGCATGATGATGTTGCCTGTTCCACCTGTTTTTCTCGATTTCTTTTTTACCTTTAATATTGCGCTCGCTCTCGTTGTTCTCCTTGTTACGGTTTATACCCTGCGGCCGCTTGAGTTTGCTGTTTTCCCCACAATTTTGCTTGTCGCTACCTTGCTTCGTCTCGCCCTAAATGTTGCCTCCACCCGTGTTGTTTTGATGTATGGACACGAAGGCGGTGCTGCTGCCGGTAAAGTTATTGAGGCCTTTGGTAATGTCGTCATCGGCGGCAATTTCGCGGTGGGTATCGTGGTATTTGCCATTTTGATGATTATTAACTTCGTCGTTGTAACCAAGGGCGCAGGCCGTATTTCAGAAGTGACCGCGCGTTTTACTCTGGACGCCATGCCCGGTAAACAGATGGCAATCGATGCAGATTTAAACGCGGGGCTTATTGATCAGGAGGAGGCGAAGCAGCGCCGTACTGATGTGTCGGAAGAAGCCGACTTTTACGGTTCGATGGATGGTGCCAGTAAGTTTGTGCGGGGAGACGCGATTGCCGGTATTTTAATTTTGGTGATTAATATTATTGGCGGTTTAGTCATCGGAATGGTGCAGCATGATTTAGAGTTTTCAGATGCCATAGAAAAATATGCGCTACTAACCATTGGCGACGGCCTTGTTGCACAAATACCTTCGCTTCTATTGTCGACCGCCGCTGCTATTATTGTGACGCGTGCATCCGGCTCCAGCGAAATGGGTGCCCAAATTTCGTCACAAATGTTTAGCAGCCCAAAAGCCGTTTATGTTGCTGCCGGTATTTTGGCGATCATTGGTATTGTTCCCGGTATGCCGCATTTCGCCTTCCTTTCCCTTGCAGGTTTGGTGGGGGGGGGCGCTTATCTTTACCGTAAAGATCAGTTGAGTGATAAAGAAGAGCAATTAGCGACAGAAGAACAAGTTACCGAACAGGAAGCATCGGGGCAGCAAGAGTTAAAAGAACTGGGCTGGGAAGATGTTCAGCCGGTGGATATGCTGGGTTTGGAAGTGGGTTACCGCATGATTCCCATGGTGGATAGCAACCAGGGCGGGGCCTTATTAAGCCGTATAAAAGGCGTTAGGAAAAAACTTTCTCAGGAACTTGGTTTTCTCGTTCCCTCGGTTCATATCCGCGATAATCTCGACTTATTACCCAATGCCTACCGCATTACCATGATGGGCGTGACCATTGGTGAGGCGGAGATTCATCCGAATATGGAGCTGGCTATTAATCCTGGTCAGGTTTTTGGCGTCTTAAAAGGCATCGAGTGCAAAGACCCCTCGTTTGGTTTAGATGCGGTATGGGTTGAGCCAAGTCAGCGTGAGCAAGCTCAAACACTCGGCTATACCGTTGTGGATGCAAGCACAGTGGTGGCAACGCATATCAATCAGGTGATGAAAACCCACTCTCACGAGATTCTTGGGCACGAAGAAGTGCAACAGCTATTGGACCAGCTTTCCAAAACCTCTCCTAAATTGGTGGAGTCTCTGGTGCCAAAACTTATCCCCTTAAGCAAGCTGTTAAAGGTGCTGCAAGCACTGCTGATGGAGGATGTGCCCATACGCGATATGCGGACAATCGCCGAGGCTTTGGCGGAGGAAGCAACCAAGAGTCAAGAGACCGACTCTTTGATTGCGGCGGCCCGTGTCGCCTTGCAGCGATTAATTATCCAGAATATCAACGGGGTAGAGCCAGAATTACCTGTTATTACGTTGACGCCAAACTTGGAACAAATGTTGCTGCAGTCAGTACAGGTTGCAAAACAATCTGGTGGTACTGAAAGTGATGCCGTACTTGAGCCAGGGTTAGCAGAACAGCTACAAACATCCCTGGGGGCGGCGTCGCAAAAATTGGAAATGGAAGGCAAGCCAGCGATTCTTATTGTTAGCGCTGGCGTTAGACCGATGTTAGCGCGCTTTGTACGTTACACGCTTCCAAATATGCATGTGCTTTCTTACTACGAGATTCCGAATGATAAACAGGTCAGCATCGTTTCGACGGTGGGTGATCAAGAGTGACTCGAATAACGAGCACTCTGAAATTGTGAAAAGAGCCAGTGGCTCTTTGTTGAGGTGGCAGAATGATGCAAAAAACCTTTTTCGCTGAAGATATGCGCAAGGCACTTCGTTTGGTCAGAGATGATATGGGCGCAGAGGCGATTATTCTCGCCAATAAGAAGGTGCCGGGAGGAGTCGAAGTGGCCGCAGCGATAAGTGCTGAGGCTGCCTCCAGTGTTCAGCCCGTGAGGGTGAGTGCGAAAGCGGGCCAATCGGGTGTAGGAAAAACACAAGTGATTGCGGATTCTGCTTCATCGGGCCAGAGAACATCTCAACAGGTCGACAAATTAAAAGCACAAAGAGCAATAAAGGAAGCGCAGCAATTAAAAGCTGTTGCGGGTGAGAACATACAAGCCGTACCCCAAGCCGTAACCCAGGCAGTCGTAAAGGACGAAGAGCGCCCTTCGCGCTCGATTGTCTCCGCCTACGATTACTACAATACGAGCAGACCTAGCGAGGTCGTGCCGGAGGAAAAGGCGCATTCTGATATACAGAATAATCTGCCAACCGAGCCAGAAAACCCCTCTGCTCCGGTGCCAGATGAACTAGACGTGATGGCCGAACGCTATGAGAGCGAGTTATCAGAGGTACGCAAGCAGCTCGAAAGCCTTAAAAGTACGCTTGATAAGTCCCAGGCCCAGCCGAACCCACAAGTGATACGCCTTAAAGAGCAGGCTTCATTAAAGCTGACGCATCTGGGCTTTAGTTCAGTGGCGAGTGAACATCTTGCGCAGAAAATGGCCGATGCCGAAAGTGAAGCAGGGGCCTGGAAAAATGCCTTGGCGGCGCTTTCGGAAGATGTCGAATGTCATCAAGATGCTTTTGATGCGCGCCACGGGTGTTTTAGCTTTATCGGATCACCAGGCGTGGGAAAAACCACCCTCATCACCAAACTTGCAATTGAGCATATAAAAAAATACGGCCGCGATGACTTGGTGCTCGTTACACTCGATAACCAGAGGCTTGGTGCCAGTCACCAGATCATCCACTTGGGTGAGCTGTTACAGGTTCCGGTATTTGTTGGCGACAAAGCAGAGCGCTTGATATCGAAGGTTGAGCAGGCGGGCAGGAATAAAAAAATACTCATTGATACGGCGGGCGTGACAGCAATAGACGATTATTGGCTGGAGCAGGTGCATTTACTAAAAAAACTCCCCGCGGCGAGCAAAACTATTTTGGTTGTATCCTGCACCCAGCAGTTAGCCGTACTAAATGCCATGGTACAGGATTATTTACTTCTTGATGTGAGCGGTGCGGTGCTTACAAAAGCCGATGAGGCCACCAGTATTGCCGAGGCGCTGAGTATTGTGGTGGAAAATAAATTACCCGTGTGCGCCATCAGCCACAGTCAAAAGACCAGCCTACCGCTTCTTAAGTTATCCGGTGCGGCGATTGTTGATATGTTATTAAACAAGTCGCGGAGATGGAGTGTGTTAAATGATATTTCCTCCCTTGCGATAAAGGGGGAACATCGTAGCCCAGGCAGCTTGACGCCGAGTGGTGATGCGGAACAAGGGAGTGTCGCTCTAGCAGAGTCAGAACACGCGCCATTCAATGCCTGCGTGGATTAGCAAGCCATGCCTAAGTACGACAGCTTTATTTGTTTCGTACTTAAATTTTGTAAAAAGCACTAAACCAAGCTAGTTTCTATAAATGCAGGGCAGTCCGTAAAAGCACGGGTTGATTCAAATAAGAGTAAGATGTATGAGTTTTCACCCAGTACAAGTTATTGCTGTTACCGGAGGTAAAGGCGGTGTTGGAAAAACCAGCACCTCCGTTAACCTTGCGATTGCAATGGCGAAAAAAGGGCGCCGGGTCATGTTAATGGATGCAGATCTCGGGCTGGCAAATATCGATATTATGTTGGGTATAAAAACAAAACATAATATATCCGATGTATTAAACGGTAGCTGTGATATTCAAGATGTTGTGGTGGAGGGCCCCTGTGGCATTAAAATAATTCCCGCTTCATCTGGCGTGCATGAAATGGCGATGCTGGGCGCACAAGAACACGGCGGTTTAATTCATGCCTTTAGTCAATTTGGTGATCAGATTGATGTGTTGGTTATTGATACTGCGGCAGGTATTTCTGACACGGTGGTGAGTTTTGTGCAAGCCGCTCAAGAAGTACTGTTGGTGGTTTGTAACGAGCCAGCCTCCATCACGGATGCTTATGCACTGATTAAACTATTAACGTCAGAGCACGATATTTTTCGTTATCATATTCTTGCTAACCAAGTAAAAAATCTGGTCGAGGCCCGGCAGCTGTTCTCTAAACTCTGTGGCGTCACAGACCGTTTCCTTGATGTGGCCTTGGATTTTATGGGAATGGTTCCCTACGACGAACACGTTAAAAAAGCTGTAAAGCGTCAAAAAGCGGTTTCCGATGCTTATCCACGCTGCCAAGCGAGTTTAGCTTACAAGCACTTGGCAGATAAAATTGATGAGTGGCCTTTACCAACAAGCCCTCGTGGACACCTGGAGTTTTTCGTCGATCAGCTGGCTCTCGGAGGTCAGCATCAGTAAGTTTCCGCAATATTGTTTATAGTAAATAACTATGTATAGTCAGCGTGACAAAGACCCGCTGCACCGGCTGGTAGAAGAACATTCCTCATTAGTGTCTCGCATCGTTCATCATATGATGGCACGCCTGCCAGCGAGTGTGTGTGCCGATGACCTGTATCAAGCGGGAATGGAAGGTTTGCTGGATGCCGCAAAGCGCTTTGAAAATGACAAGGGTGCAAGTTTTAAAACCTTTGCCAGTATTCGCATTCGTGGTGCTATTTTGGATGAAATGCGCAGAGGTGACTGGTGCCCGCGCTCCGTTCATCGCAACGCAAGGGAAATTGCGCAAGCAATGAACCGTGTCGAAGGGCGAACGGGCTACAACTCCAAAGACAGTGATATTGCCAAAGAGCTCGACATTACGGTAGGGCAATATCATTCCATGCTAAAAGATATGCGTGGAAGCCAATTATTCAGCCTCGATAGTTATTTGGAAAATCACGAAGAAGGCTTTGAAGCCGCAAACTTCCCTTTGTACCAACAAGACCTTAATCCGGACGAGCACGCCGAACGCCACTCTTCTATGAGTGAGTTGGCGGATATTATTAAGAGCCTACCCGAGAAGGAACAGTTGGTGCTATCCCTCTATTATGACGATGAACTTAATTTAAAAGAAATTGGTGAAGTGCTGGGTGTCAGCGAGTCACGGGTGAGTCAAATACACAGTCAGGCCGCAGCGCGCATTCGATCAAAAATAGAAGGTCCCTAGTTTCCCTCTCCCTCCTAATCAGAGTCCTTTTTTTATTACTCTGTATTTCTGTGCGCGTTTAGAATTTCGAATAGCGCAATTAGCCCCATCGTTTGTGGAAAAACATCGAAATATAAAAAAAAGGTGGATAGCTTAGAAAGCGCTACTAGACTTTAGATAGAACGCACTATAGATGTCTCGCCGACTTGTATTCCACTGGAGAGAAACTTGGATAAGAATATGAAAATCCTCATTGTTGATGACTTCTCAACAATGAGACGAATTATTAAAAACCTACTTAGAGATTTAGGTTTTACCAATACCACCGAGGCCGACGACGGTCAGACGGCGCTGCCGGTACTCAAGTCAGGAAGCTTTGATTTCCTGATAACGGACTGGAATATGCCGGGCATGACGGGCATTGAATTATTGAAAGCGGTAAGAGAAGACCCCGATCTTAATTCCTTGCCGGTGTTGATGGTGACCGCCGAAGCCAAAAAAGATCAGATAATAGAGGCGGCACAGGCTGGGGTAAACGGCTATGTTGTTAAGCCTTTCACCGCTACGGTTCTTCAAGAAAAAATCGAAAAAATATTCGAGCGAATAGAAGGAAGCTAAACCGTGTCGGAAACTACCAATCAGTTGGCAGGGAATGATGATCCTAATGATTCCAAATCGGAAATAATGGCCCATGCTAAGGCCATGGTTGAAAATTTGGAAAGAGGAGATTCTCATGAAGCTTTCAAAGTATTAGAAGATTTAAACAAAGCGCGAGATCGTACCTTGTTTTCAGAGGTCGGTCGGCTTACGAGAAGTCTGCACAACGCGATTACTGACTTTCATATTGATATAGAGATGAATCAGCAAAGTCAGAAAGAAATTTCCCGTATCTCCGATGCTTCCGATCGATTGAACTATGTCATAAATTTAACAGAAGACGCCGCAAATAAAACCATGGACAAGGTGGAGGAAGCGATTCCCGCGGCAAATATGATTCAGTCGGCTGCTGAAGAGTTAAAGCCCGAGTGGGAGAGTGTTCTTAAGGGAGAGGTTGATCCTGATCAATTCAGGGAGCTCCACAAAAAAATGGGCGCATTTATCGATAGCACCATTGTTTCTTCGCAGGGCTTAGGGACCAATCTCTCTGATATCCTCCTGGCACAAGATTATCAAGATTTAACCGGGCAGGTTATAAAAAGAGTGATTCAGCTGGTGCAGGAAATCGAAGGCAGCCTGGTTGAACTTGTTAAAACGGCAAGTACTGTTGAGGAATTGGCGGGCATTGAAAAAGCACAGAAAGTAGAAAAAGACGCTATAGAAGCTGAAGGCCCAATCATTAATAAAGAAGAGCGTGTAGATGTTGTTTCCGGGCAAGATGATGTAGACGACTTACTATCAAGCCTTGGATTTTAGGGAGTTAATGGATGAGCTTTGATCCTGATGAGGAGATACTGCAGGATTTTATAATTGAATCGGGCGAAATTTTGGAGCAGTTGTCCGAACA
>Ga0209121_10006581_pt1 | contig 10172 bp, 7 predicted proteins | sample Cruoilmetagenom3_FD_187292 | JGI IMG/M metagenome (GOLD analysis project Ga0209121, IMG submission 187292) | Oil polluted marine microbial communities from Coal Oil Point, Santa Barbara, California, USA - Sample 3 (SPAdes) (version 2) | ecosystem: Environmental > Aquatic > Marine > Oil seeps ...
GTAATATTTAGTAATACATACAAGTTTTTAATAAAAGGTTTAGAACACTCTGATTCTTTTAGCGTAAATGCGCATAAAATGTTGGGTACGCCTTTAAGTTGCTCTATTATTATAACACAACACAGAGATCAACTGCATCACTCGTTTTCTAATGAAGCTGACTATTTATACCAAACAGATGGCGACGATTTCAACTTAGGTAAAACCTCTTTACAATGCGGGAGACGCAACGATGCGCTTAAACTTTGGACTTTATGGAAGTCTGTAGGCACAAATGGTCTAGAAAGAATTATAAACAATCAGTTTGAAATGGCTCAAATTGCTAGAGATTACATTAAGCAAAACGAAGATTATACACTGTATAGTTTTGAGAATTCTATTTCTGTTTGCTTTAATTATAAAAACATTCCTGCAAATGAAATATGTACTGCATTATACGAAAATTCAGAATTAATGGTAGGTTTTGGAAAATTCAAGAATGAAGAATTTGTTAGAATGGTAACTATTAATAGTGTTTTAGAAAAAGATGATATTTTAGCCTTTTTTGACACTTTAGAATCCTTTGTTTCTAGTCATATGTTAAAAATATCGACCACTTAACAAAAAAATTAGTGCTTCATTCAAAAAATATGCTACATTAGCATACACTTTTAAAAAATTAATGGTACAACAAGTTACAAGCGGCATTAAAATTTCCGTAGAAACCAATTTTGAAGGCACATTTTATAAGAATTATAAAGTGCACTTTGCATTTGGATATAAAGTAACAATTGAAAACCAAAGTAAAGATTCAGTACAATTAAATTCTAGACACTGGAAAATTCTTGACGCTCTAAATAATGAAGAGATTATAGAAGGAGAAGGAGTTATCGGCAAAAAGCCAGTATTAAAACCAGGCGAATCGCATACATACAATTCTGGTTGCTTATTAACATCACCTTTTGGTGCAATGCATGGTCACTACAATATGGTAAACTTTACTAAAGCTAATAAATTTAAGGTATATATTCCTTCATTTAAATTGAGTGCTCCTTTTGCACTTAACTAAGCGTTGTAATTTTTCACAAATTCGAATCTATATTTCATTGAATTCTGTTCTATAAAAAAGAATGAGCAATTTGAATAATGGACAAATCGATAGTCTATCATTATATCAAATCCAACTTTATCAATTATATAAATTCCATCAGAATCAATATTGCCATATGGTGAAATTCGTCTGAATCTAAATTCTGTTTCAATTTCTAAATCATAAATCTCAAACCACGCTCCAGCAGCAATGCCGCTCAACCATTGTGCATGTTCAACTTTAACCTCATTATGTTCTGGTTCCAAAGTACCAGACAAACTGGGATTATAACCCTTAAGTGTATCTAAAAACAATTTTCTATTTTCTTTACTTACCGTCGATTGAAATTCACTTATCTCACCTTGTTCAGAAACTGAATAAACATCATTTTCGGTATCTGCAATAACAACATTACCAATTGTACTTGGTGTAAACCATTTAGAGTTTTGTAATTTCTTTTTTATACCAGAATCGGTTACCGAAGCAATTAAAGTATCTGTAACAAAACGTGCACAATTACAAGCATCTTTTATAAATGCTGCATACCTAATAAAATGACGATTTTGCATCATGGTAATATGTGCTCTTGCTAAATCATAATTAATAGCATTACATACCGAAGCATATAATTGACCCTCGCCATGAGTCAATTTTGGATGTGTCCCCAAAAACTTGAGAATCTCATTTAAGTTTTTAATTGTATCGTCTTCAATTTTAGCAACAATAGGAAAATTAAGTTCAAAATCCGTTTCTCGTCCTCTCACTCTTCCATTTGGAGCTGCTGTAATATATCTACCAAAATCGCGATATTCCAGGACTCCTGTTGACTTATCAATTAATACCAATGCTGCATGACCTGCTCTAACATGTTTTTTACTTCCAACAAATAAAAATCGTAAAAATGGCGAGTACCATTCTTCGGCATGAGAAACAATAGTCTCAGGATAGGCAAGGGTTAGAATAAGAGCATCGTTTTTAGGCATAAACGTTATCAAATATTTGAATCAGCAACTTACAAAAATTATCTTTTCAATCTTCACATAACTACAAGCATTGAAACAAATAATATATTATAAATATCGTAACTTTGCACATTCAAAAATTAATCTAATAAAACAAAAAATATCATGGGAAAAGGATTCTTTAATGTACCTATAGCAGTGAACGAGCCTGTAAAGTCTTATGCTCCTGGTTCGCCTGAACGTAAAGCTGTTCAGGACACATATAAAGCAATGTTTAACTCTAAGGTTGAAGTTCCTTTATATATTAATGGAGAAGATGTAAAAACTGGTAAAACTAGAACAATGTCTCCTCCTCATGATCACGAACATATTGTAGGTGAATATCACCTAGCAGAACAAAAACATGTTGATGCTGCCATAGCAACTGCCTTAGAAGCAAGAAAATCTTGGTCGCAAATGCCATGGGAACAACGTGCTGGTATTTTCTTAAAAGCTGCTGAATTAATTGCTGGTCCGTACAGAGCAAAAATAAATGCTGCAACGATGATTGCACAGTCTAAAACCATACACCAAGCAGAAATTGATGCTGCTTGTGAGTTTATTGATTTCTTACGTTTTAATGTTCAGTTTATGACTGACATTTATATGGAACAACCTGAAAGTTCAAGTGATGCATGGAATAGAGTAGAATACAGACCTCTTGAAGGTTTTACTTATGCTGTGACACCTTTTAACTTTACAGCAATTGCAGGAAATTTACCAGCTTGTATGGCATTAATGGGTAATGTTGTGGTTTGGAAGCCAAGTGATAGCCAAGTGTATTCTGCAAAAGTAATTATGGATGTCTTTGAAGAAGCTGGTGTACCTGCTGGTGTAATTAATGTTGTTTTTGGTGACCCAGTAATGATTACAAATACTGTATTGGCTAGTCCTGATTTTTCAGGTTTACATTTCACAGGTTCTACATACATCTTTAAAGAATTATGGAAGCAAATTGGAAATAATATTCACAATTATAAAACCTACCCAAGAATTGTAGGTGAAACAGGTGGGAAAGATTTTATTATAGCTCACAAAACAGCAGATGCTAAACAAGTTGCTACTGCGATTGCTCGAGGAGCTTTCGAATTTCAAGGACAAAAATGTAGTGCAGCTTCTAGAGCATACATTCCTAAAGGCATTTGGGCAGATGTAAAGAAATATCTTTTAGAGGATTTAAAATCATTCAAAATGGGATCACCTGAAGACATGAGTAACTTTATTACGGCAGTAATTCATGAAGGTTCATTTGATAAATTGGCGAAATTTATTGACGATGCAAAAGCAGATAGCGATGCTGAAATTATTGCTGGTGGTAATTACGATAAATCTAAAGGTTATTTCATTGAACCAACCGTAATTGTAACGTCTAGTCCTAAGTACACAACCATGTGTACTGAATTATTTGGACCTGTTATGACTATTTACGTATATGAAGATGATGCTTTTTCTGAAACTTTAAAACTTGTTGATGAAACTAGTGAATATGCATTAACAGGAGCTATAATATCTAAAGATCGTTATGCAGTTGAAGAAGCTACAAAAGCACTTCAAAACGCAGCAGGTAATTTCTATATTAATGACAAACCAACTGGTGCTGTTGTTGGCCAACAACCATTTGGTGGAGCTCGAGCATCTGGCACAAATGATAAAGCTGGTAGTGCTCAAAACCTATTACGTTGGGTATCTCCGAGATTAATTAAAGAAACTTTTGTAACACCTACAAATTACAGATATCCTTTTTTAGGATAGACACATAACAATTTGATAACTAAATCCTTAGAAACTTAATGTTTTTAAGGATTTTTTTGCTTTTAACAGAAATGACGTTAAAAAATTTTAATGGCAAATGTAAACTTTGTATCTTTTCATTCTATTAATTTAAATTCTGTAGCTATGAAGAAAAAATACTTTTTTGTTTTATTCTTATTTCCTGCTTTTTTAGTCGCCCAAATTCCTTTTACATCTACAATTACTCCAGATTTATCTGCTTATGGAGAAGGGACTAACTATCCTGGTGAAGGAGAGTATCAAATATTTTTAAGTGCTGATAATATTTTAGATAAACCCATATTTGTTGTGGATGGTTTTGATCCTGGCGACACTAGAGATATTGCAGGTTTATATAGTAGTCTTGATTTTACAGGAACTTCTGGACCTCAAAATTTAGCTGATTTAGTAAGAGCTGAAGGTTTTGATATTGTCATCCTAAATTTCCCTACATATGTAAGAGCTGCCGATGGAACTACGGTAGATGGAGGAGCCGATTTTATGGAACGTAACGCAATGCTTTTAGTAGATCTAATCAATATTATTAATACTGACAAGGCTGCGAATAGCCCTGAACAAAATGTAATTATTGGTCCAAGTATGGGTGGAATAATTTCGCGCTATGCATTAAATTATATGGAGAATCAGACTTTAAACGCAGACACAAGACTCTATATTTCTTTTGATTCTCCTCATCATGGTGCTAATGTTCCAATAGGACTTCAACATCAATTGAATTTTTTAGCAAACAATCCATTAAGTCCTGTTGCAGAATTAGACCCTATAATTGAAGGTTTTCTTAAATCACCAGCTGCTCGACAATTATTAATAGATCATTTTGAATCTCATTTGTCTGGTGCAGATGAATACACTTTTGATTCTTCTTTAACACTTCCTGAAGCACATCCTTATAGAACAACATTTGAAGCTAACATTAATAGTTTAACAACAACTGGTTTCCCTGAAAATGTACGTAACGTAGCTATAATTAATGGAAGCGGTATAGGCAGTGCTTACTTAGCAAAAGATGGTGTAACACCAGTAACTAACGGTTTTACTATTGCAGATATGACGCTACCTATAGATTCTGGCTTTATCGGAGTAATTAATGTAGAAATAGGTTTAAATATGACACCAAGTGCAGGTACAGCGCAACAAGTAAGTCGTTTCTTTGCACCTCTTTTACCTCCAATAGTTCCAAATTTAGAATCCATTGCAGATTCAGGCACTACAAATTTTGACGGTGTAGATGCTGCACCAGGAGGATTATTTGATTTATCTGGAATAACAGGTGACATAGGAGCTGGAGGTGGAATAGCAGGAGATTTTTTAGCTGCATTACAAATTGATAAGTTTAGCTTTATTCCTTCTGTCAGTGCTTTAGCTCTCGAAATTACCAGTGAGACTTCTGGAGATAACATCGATTGGTTTCATGATATTAATATAGCAAGTAGAGGCACAACAGATATTACACCATTCGACAATACTTATTTACCAGATGATAACGAACCACATGTTCAGTTAACCGAGTCTAATGTTGCATTTGCTTTATCTGAAATTTTAACTCCTCCTTTGAGTATTATAGATGATGTAGCTTCTGAGTTCAGGTTAGAAAAAAATCCGATTGAAAGCGATTTAGTACTCCTAAATAATTCTGTATTAAATGAAGCATATATATCTATCATAGATATGACAGGAAAAGTTCTTTTTAATTCCAATCAAGAACTAACAGAAAGAACTGTATTACCTGTTAATTTAAACTCTGGATTATACCTATTAAATATAGCTACTAGAAATGGTCAAAGCCATAGCATTAAGGTGCTCGTAAAATAGAACTACATATAAAATAAAAGGCAGTAACTGAGTTACTGCCTTTTTTATATTAATCTTTTTTAGAATACTATTCGTATGCCTTATCCTCATTTATATGAGCAAATTGTGCATTTTTGGCAGAATTATCCTCATTAACTACCATTGCAACTATACTAAGATTTTCGGTCATATAGTTTGAAGGAATGTTAATCGTAAATGATGTAATATATTCGTTTAATGCCTCTGTACTAGGAATGGCATTTCCCAATATACTAGTTAATGATGCTCTTAGAACTTCGTTATGTTCAAAATTAGGAATAGGATTTCCTAAGTTATAGAATGGACTTGTGTTATCTTCATTGTAATAGTTAACTTGATCATATATAATATGGTCTTCTAATAAATAAACTACTAATTTATCACCCTGAACTGAACCTTCTTCATACACCACATTTACTTGAACAAGCAATTCATTATCAGTTAATTCAGAATTTAAGGCAAGTGCCAAGTTTGTGTCTAAACCAGCAATACTCGTAATATCACCATTAGGATGTGGTGTTGGCCAATCTGAAATTCTATTGATTCTAGCAGCAGGAAATCCTTGTACACCAAAGGCATCCTTTAAAAGTTGTACCTGATCGAAATGCATTGGATCTGGAAAACTATTTGCAGTTTCATGTATTGCTACAACTGCAATATCATCAGTTTCACCACTTAATGAGGATAAAGCACCTGATACTCTTGGACAAAATCCACACCAAGTCCCAGTATAATCTTCAACAACTATTTTACGCTTAGGAATAATTACACTAAATGATTCTGTATTGGTCGTTATTTCTACACCGTCTTCAACATAAACACCATAAACTTCAAAATCCCCAATTATATTAGAAGAAAATGAAGCTCCATCAACAGCCTCTCCATCTACATAAAATGTAGCTAATGATGTAACATCAACCCCTTGATCATTTATAATCTTAAAAGGTATATTTTGATTAACCAGTGAAGCCTTTCTAACTAATTTATCTACAGTAATTTCTGCTGTAGGAATGGTTAAAGGAACGTTCTCTTCTGTTTTACTACAAGCAACAATTATCAACGTTATTACTAGTAGAAATAACTTTGGCACTTTTTTTGAAATCATAACAATTGTAATGTTTTTCGCTAAATTAATTAATTTTTAGAACAACACTGCATTTGAAAATAAATTAACTAATATTGTGAATCACAATCTCAAAATTCAATTATGAAAAAACTAATTTTCATCCTATGTCTAGGCTTATTTAGCACTATTTCTTCAGCTCAAAATGAACTTCCTAATGTAGATTTAACTTCAATAGATGGAAAAACTGTAGCTTTAAAAGATGCAACAAATAAAGAAGGAATTACAATCGTTTCACTTTGGGCAACATGGTGTGTACCTTGTTTAAAAGAATTAGATGCCATAAATGATATATATGACGAATGGCAAGAAGAAACTAATGTACAACTATTAGCAATTTCAGTCGATGATAGTAGAACCGTTAAAAGAGTAAAATCTATGGTTAATGGTAAAGATTGGGATTATACTGTATTATTAGACACTAATAACGATTTGAAACGTGCTCTAAATGCTTCGAGTATTCCGCTTACAATTTTGGTGAAAGACAACAAAATTGTCTATGAACATTCTGGTTATAGTCCAGGAGCTGAATTAGAACTATATGAGAAAATAAAGGAGTTGTCTAAATAACCATATTTCAACCTATACTTTTTACCGCTAACAACCACAATAAAATGAAAAAATCACTTTTTCTAACTGCTGTATTATTTCATATCTACTGTATTAATGCCCAAGAAAATGGCAATTTTTATGGTGGATTAGAATCTAACTCTCAATGGCTACAAACTGATGAAGGTATTAATTTCTTAGCTCCAGAAGATCAGTTTAGAGCTAACAATTATCTCTTATTAAATTACAATATGGGCAATTTTACCGCAGGTGTTCAATATGAATCTTATTTACCTTCGGCATTATTGGGTTATGACCCTATCTATAATAATAACAATGATGTTGCAACATATTATTTCAATTATAAGGATGAAAGACTAAATGTAACTGGAGGTTATTTCTATGAACAATTTGGAAGTGGCCTAATTCTACGTTCGTGGGAAGACCGTCAATTAGGCCTTAATAATGCCTTAAAAGGACTTAACGTAAAATTTAACGCTACAAAAGACCTAAGTATTAAAGCTGTATTTGGTAAACAACGTTTTGGGTTTGAAGAATCGGAAGGTACTATACAAGGAATAGACACAGATTTAAGTCTAAGTGGAGCTTTAAATATTGACGCTATAGATATTCAAATGGGACTGAGTTATGTAGGTAGAAACCAAGACACCAATGGAAGTGAAGCTCTACCAACAACAGTTGGCGCTTATGGAGGTCGTTTAGATTTCATAATCGATAACTTTTATGCAGGTGTTGAAGCTATCATAAAAGATCCTGATGCAATTGTTAATGAAGGACAATTATCTTCAAATAAATTATATGATGGTACGGCATTACAGGTTAATGCAGGATTCGCAAAAAAAGGTCTTGGTATCAATGCAACATTTAGAAGATTAGAAAACTTTAGTTTTTATGCCGATAGATTATCTGAAGGTAATATTTATAACCAACAAGTAATTAATTATGTACCTGGTCTTACAAAGCAACAAGACTATTTATTAACTAATATTTATGTTTATAATCCACAACCAAGATTAATAATAGAATCATTCGATCAACGTGCAGGAGAAGTTGGCACGCAATTCGATTTGTATTATTCTTTTAAAAAGGGAACATCATTAGGTGGAAAATATGGTACAAAACTAGCTATGAACTTTTCTTATTGGGGAGGTTTAGATGCTGAATATAATACTGAAAACAGATGGTATAAGGCAAAATTTATTGGTAATGGTCATCAGTTATTTAGAGATGTTAATCTAGAAGTAAAAAAGAAATGGTCTAAAAAATGGAGTTCGGTTTTTACTTATCAAAATGTACTAGTTGATAAGGGAGTTGTAGAAGGCGGCCCATTAGGCAATTCTTCTATTAATGCAAACATTGCGATTATTGAATCTACAAGACGATATGAAAAAGGAAAAGCATTGCGTTTAGTTGCTCAACATCTTTGGAGTGAAGACGATAGAAAGAATTGGGCTGCAGGAGTTATAGAATATAATTTTTCTACGAGACTAGCAATTTATGCTTCAGACAATTGGAATTATGGAGGTCTTAATGAAACGCACTATTATAGTATTGGTGGAAGCTATAGTAAAGACAATACAAGATTAGGTCTTAATTACGGAAGGCAGCGTGGAGGTCTTATTTGTATAGGAGGAGTTTGTAGATTTGTTCCTGAAAACACAGGTTTGAGTGCAAACTTAACAGTCGCTTTCTAAGTTTATCCGGAAAAAAAAGCATTTAAACGGTATTTGATTAAAAATACCGTTTTTTTTGTGCCATATATTTGTGATAATTGACCAATTAATTATCTTCAAACTCATTTTTCAATGATAGTTTTAATTAATTCCTTATACAACATGATTAAAAAAATTACTCTATTACTAACACTTTGTTTTGCTTGTACACAAATTGGTACAGCACAAACACTATTATCTGAAGGTTTTGAAGGGGCAACTTTCCCTCCTGCTGGTTGGACTTCTTTTATCGGTACAAATGGATTGGGCACAACTAACAATTGGATTCAAACAAGTTCATCAAATACAGGAAACAATGCAGCTTACAATCAATATGAAAATGTTACTGGCGGTATTGCAGAAGATTGGTTAGTGACTAATCAAATAGATTTAACCAGTGCTACAAATGCGGAATTACTTTTTTATTCTAGACAAACTTATGGAACTAATTATGGCTCAAACTATGAAGTAAAGGTTTCTACAAATTCTCAAACCAGCCATGCAGACTTTACGACTGTTGCTAGCTATAATGAAACCAATATTGGTGGTGCTACATACGAGCTAAAAGCTGTAGATTTATCAGCTTATGATGGTATGATGGTTTACATTGCTTTTGTACACTTAAATGATGATGGTGACGATTGGTATATTGATGATGTTGAAGTTAGATCACCATTAAATTTAGATGCTAAAATGGACAGTGCTAGCTTAAATAGGTATTCTTTAACATCTACCGATAATCAACTTTCTGTGGACATAACTAATAATGGTCTCAGCACTATTACTTCTCTTGATATTTCTTGGAATGATGGCACAAACAATTACTCAGGAAATTTCAGTGTTAACCTTTCATCAGGACAGACTGCAACGATAAACCATACCGAACAAGTTAACTATAATTCTGTAGAAGAAAAAACTATTTCTGTAACTATTGATGGAGTAAATGGAGTTGCAGACGGTGATAGTTCAAATAACACAACCAATACAAAATTTAACACATTATCTCAATCTGGAACAAAAGCAGTACTTATTGAAGAAGCTACCGGAACTTGGTGCCCATGGTGCCCTAGAGGTGC
>Ga0209121_10006582_pt1 | contig 10171 bp, 7 predicted proteins | sample Cruoilmetagenom3_FD_187292 | JGI IMG/M metagenome (GOLD analysis project Ga0209121, IMG submission 187292) | Oil polluted marine microbial communities from Coal Oil Point, Santa Barbara, California, USA - Sample 3 (SPAdes) (version 2) | ecosystem: Environmental > Aquatic > Marine > Oil seeps ...
CAATCCCCAAAGCATGGAAAAAGATGTCGCCAGCGTCGAGCCGGGCGGATACTTTCTTTATGATTCCACCAAGCCGCTGGCGCAGCATCTGAGGCGCGACGACATTACGTATTTCGGCGTTCCGCTGACCGAGATGTGCATGCGTGAATTCGACAACCCGCGCCTGCAGCTGCTGTTGAAAAATATGGTTTACGTTGGCGCATTGGCGGCGCTTTTGAACATCAAGTTTTCGATCCTCAAGGACCTGCTGAGCGTTCAGTTCAAAGGCAAGGAAAAGCTGATCTCTTCGAATGTGCAGGCCCTGGAAATGGGCTTTCAGTACGCGATCGAAAACTTTGACTGTCCGCTGCCGATCAGGTTGCAGAACGGTGGCAACGCCGCACCGCATATTCTGGAAAGCGAGCATATCCTGATGAACGGCAACACCGCGGCCGCCTTGGGGGCGATCTATGGCGGTGCTACAGTTGCGGCCTGGTATCCGATCACGCCGTCGACCTCGGTCGTGGATGCCTTTGCGCAATATGCCGAAAGACTGCGGATCGACCCGGGAAGTGGTACGAAAAACTTTGCGATTGTTCAGGCCGAGGACGAGCTTGCAGCCATGGGCATGGTGGTCGGCGCCAGCTGGAATGGTGCGCGCGCCTTCACCGCAACCTCGGGCCCCGGATTGTCCCTGATGAGCGAATTCCTGGGCCTCGCGTATTTTGCCGAGGTGCCGGTGGTGCTGATTGATGTGCAACGCTCGGGGCCGTCGACCGGCATGCCCACCCGCTCACAGCAATCCGATGTTCTCGCCGCCGCCTATGCCAGCCATGGCGACACCAAACAGGTGTTGTTGTTCCCGGCCACCCCGCGGGAATGCTTTGACATGACGGTGCAGGCCTTTGATCTGGCCGAGCGGTTGCAAACCCCGGTGATCATCATGTCGGATCTCGATCTGGGCATGAATGACTGGATGTCGCCGCCGTTGGAATGGGATGACACGTATCAGATGGACCGGGGCAAGGTTCTGGATGCCAAGGGGCTGGACGACGCCGCGAAATGGGGGCGCTATCTGGACGTGGACGGCGATGGTATCTGCTATCGCACCCTGCCCGGTACTCATCCCGAAAAAGGCGCTTACTTCACCCGCGGCTCCTCTAAGGACGAAATGGCGGTATATTCCGAAAGCGGCGAGGATTACGTAAAAAACGTGGACCGGCTTTTGCGCAAGTTTGAAACCGCGAAAACCTATGTGCCCAAGCCCAAGACCCACCCGCCGATAGAGGTGAAGAAATCCAAGACAAAGCTAAAGCTGGGGGCGCTGTTCTTTGGCACTTCTGCCTCGCCCGCGTATGAAGCGGTCGAGATGCTGGCGGAAGAAGGGTATCCCCTTGATACCATGCGGATCCGCGCCTTCCCTTTTGACGAAAGCCTGGATCAGTTCATTCATGACCACGACCTTGTGTTCTTGATCGAACAAAACCGCGACGGACAGATGCGCCGCCTGGTCATCAATGAATGTGAAATCCCGCCTGGCAAGCTGACCCCGGTGCTGAATTACTCCGGCACCCCGATTACCGCGCGCACGATCGCAGGCCAGATCCGCGAAGCTTTGAACACCAAAAGCGCCGATGTGGTCGCGCTGCACCCGGAGACCGCCTGATGTCTTACAACAAACCAAAATTCCGCCACCCGAACCTGCCGATCAATACGTTGGGCTTTACCGTCGCGGATTATGACGGGGCGATTTCGACGCTTTGCGCGGGCTGTGGCCATGACAGTATTTCCGCGGCGATCCGCAACGCCTGTTTCCTGTCATCCCTGCCGCCGCATCGGATCGCCAAACTCTCTGGCATCGGCTGTTCCTCAAAGATGCCGACCTATTTCCTGGGCAAAAGCCATGGCTTCAACTCGGTGCATGGGCGCATGCCGTCGGTTGCCACCGGTGCAAGCCTTGCCAATACCGAGCTGACCTATATCGGTGTCTCGGGTGACGGTGATACCGCGTCAATCGGCATGGGCCAGTTCATTCACCTGATCCGGCGCAACGTGAACATGACCTACATCGTGGCCAACAATGGCTGCTACGGGCTGACCAAGGGCCAGGACAGCGCCACCGCCGATCTGGGCTCGGTCAGCAAACTGGGCCAGACCAACCCGTTTGATGGTATTGATTTGGCCAGCCTGGCGCTGTTGCAGGGCGCCAGCTTTGTCGCCCGCAGTTTCTCGGGCGACAAAGAACAGCTTGAACCGCTGATCCGGGCCGCAATGGCGCACAAAGGTTTTGCTTTCATCGACGTGGTGTCGCCCTGCGTGACGTTCAACAATCATGTCGGATCAAGCAAAAGTTATGCCGAGACCCGCGAGCATCTGGATGTCATGCCGCTTGATTTCGTGCCTATGCGCGAAGAGATACGCACCCAATACGAGGCCGGGACCAGTCAGGGCGTGACGTTGCATGATGGCTCGGTCATCCACCTGAAAAAGGCCAGTTCCGACTATCAGGCCGATGATCGCAACGCGGCGATGACCGCAGTGCAGACCGCACGGAGCGACGGCCGGATCCTGACCGGTCTGCTGTTTCTTGACCCCAATTCGCAAGACCTCAACCAGAACCTCAAACTGGCTGCCAAGCCGTTGAACGAATTGGGCAAGGATGAGCTTTGCCCCGGTAGCCGTGTCCTGAACAGTATTAACGAAGGTTTGCGATAAGTCTTTTGCTCCGCGTCGCATCTGGAAGGTGGTGTCAGACGAATGCGAACCAGTCCCTGCAAGGGCGCGGGGCGCATAACCAGACGGTTGCCGCGAAGGCTGTGGCCGACAGGAATGCCTTGGGGCACCGACCGTATCATGTTGCCACGCGCCGCCAATCTTTCAATCTGTCAAACATCCTCTCGATCCTGTTGCGCCTTCGCTAGCGGCACTTTGAGATGCCCTATTTGGGCCCATAGGCGCAGACGTCAAACACTTCTGAAACCCGCTCAGCATTTGAAGAGGCGACCGTGCCATCTGCATTCCAAAGTGAGTTTTCGAACCCGACTCGAACGCAGCCCCCTTTGCGATGTGCTGTCGCCAGGCATTCGGTTTCACGTTTCCCAAAGGCGCAAACAGCCCACTCAGCCGAGGGGCAATTAAGTTTCATCCAATCGACAAAGGGATCGATATCCACCGGGGCACTTTGTTGGTGTGGGCTATAACGCCCCAATACAAAGAGAAGCTGAAGACCGTCGCGTTTTATATCACCGCTGGTTAACAGGCTCGTCATCGACTTCAAATCGTGCCCGCCATAGAGGATATGTTGAACTGCAATATCCGCCTGCGCACACCGGTCGTAAAATGCAACCGCTCCGGACGTGTCCCCACCGTCAAGCATTTCAGCCAATGCGACCGACGTGGCCTCTGGATTGACCTGTTCGACAACTTCACGCTGCTGCGCCGCCGAATACAGCCCAACTGCTTCGGTTGTGATTTGAAGTACCATACCTGGAACTGCCTGACGTAATTCGGCCAAGGCTTCGCGATAAAGTCCGGCATCCAAGATGTGACGACCGTTTTCATCGCGCAGATGCAGGTGCAACCCATCAGCGCCAGCTTCACGACAGCTAACAGCCGTCGTGACGATCTCGTCCAAAGTCATAGGAAGGGCGGGATGGTCGGCCTTGGTTTTCCGGGCGCCGTTTGGTGCAACCATCAACTTTGGGAGGGGCATCATAGGACCTTCGCAATTGCTATTTGCAGTTTGGAAATGACTTCGTCGATGTGATGTTCCTGCATGATGAAAGGCGGCGCAAGAAGGATGTGATCGCCGATTTTCCCATCAACTGTGCCGCCCATCGGATAACAGGCCAGCCCGGCTTCGAACGTCGCTTTTTTAAGGGCCTTGTGAATGGCGTGTGACGGATCGAAGGGACGTTTGGTCTCGCGATCCTCGACAATCTCGATCCCGCGAAACAGTCCGCGCCCGCGTATGTCGCCAATGTTGGGATGCTGACCAAAAGCCTGCTGCAACGCGTCTTGCAGTTTTCCACCCATGGTCGCGCTGCGTTGAACAAGCCCACCATCCGTCAGTTTGGTCAAAACAGCCAAAGCAGCGGCGCACGCAGTTGGGTGACCAACATAGGTGTGCCCGTGCTGGAAAAAGCCGGTACCCGTTTCAATTGTTTCGTAGATTTTTGCAGAACACAGCATCGCACCGATGGGCTGATATCCCGCACCTAATCCCTTGGCGACCGCCACGATGTCAGGGCTGATCCCATCGTGTTCGCTGGCAAACAAGGTGCCCGTGCGCCCCATGCCGCACATGACTTCGTCCAAGATCAAAAGCACACCATATTTGTCGCAGATCTCGCGGATACGTTTGAAATAGCCTTGTACTGCAGGCACCGCCCCTGCCGTTGCCCCAACGACCGGCTCTGCGACAAATGCGATTACGGCATCTTCGCCAAGGCGGAGGATTTCTGCTTCAAGTTCGTTGGCCACCCGCAAACCATAGTCTTGTGTTGTCTCTTCTTCACGTTTGCCGCGATATTCAAAACAAGGTGAAATGTGGGTTGTCGCGACCATCAAAGGCGCAAACGGAGCACGCCGCCATTCATTTCCACCTGTGGCCAAAGCACCTAATGTGTTGCCGTGATAGCTTTGGCGACGCGCGATGACGTGGCGGCGTTGTGTCTGGCCGGTTTCCACAAAATATTGGCGTGCCAGCTTTAGCGCGGCTTCCATTGCCTCGGACCCACCAGACACAAGATAAACCCGGTCGATGCCGTCTGGCGCATGACTGATCAGCTTGTCTGCTAGTTGCTCAGCTGGGTCTGAGGTAAAGAAACTGGTGTGCGCATAGGCAATTGCATCAAGCTGTGCCTTGATCGCGTTGATCACATCCTGATCCCCGTGGCCAAGGCACGACACCGCCGCGCCACCAGAGCCATCAAAATACTGTTTGCCAGCCTGATCATATAGATAGACCCCTTCACCACGTGACACAGTAGGAAGCGCGGACTTGGTATGTCTTGGAAAAACGTGTGACACGATGCCGATCCTTTGGGGTGCAAAGCCCCGGCAGTGAAACATAGTACTCCATTATTGACAAGATGTGAAACAAGTGAAACATTTCCTCAAGGCGATTTCTGGGGGGGAATCAATACTTGCAACCGTCGTTCGAACAACAACTGTCTGGAAAGTACGCATTGCTCAGCACCAAGCTGAAGGAAGCGGCTGACTTTGTTGTCGCCAACCCCATTGATGTCGCCACCAGAAGCCTTCGCACGATTTCAAAAGACGCGAAATTGTCGCCAGCGACTTTCTCGCGCATGTCCAAAGCCCTTGGTTATGACAGCTACGAAGACCTGCGCGAGGTCCTGCGTTTGGCGATGGAGCATCGGGTAAACACATTCTCGCATCGTATCGAGGCGCTGCAGCAGCGTCACGGCGATGGTGATCAAGGGTTCTTTAACCAGCATATCCTGGACTGCTCGACCAACTTGCAAAAACTAAGTGCCGCCATCGACACGGTATCGCTGGAAGCCTGTGTTGATCAATTGCACAATGCCCGGCGCGTGTTGGTTCTTGGGGCCTTGGGGTCGACCGGCATCGCAGAATATCTGACATATATGGCCAGCTTCATTACCGATAACTGGACTATGGCCAATCGAATGGGTGCATCATTGGCCAGCGGTCTTGTCGGCCTGTCTGACCAAGACGTTGTTATCGTGATGACCAAGCCACCTTTTGCCATCAATGCAATCAATGTAGCCCGCGAGGCACATGAGGCAGGTGCGTTTATCATCGTGATCACTGATACGCACACATGTCCGGCTTTAATCTATGCATCCGCCAGCTTTATTGCGCCGACGGAAAGCCAACACTTCTTTTCGTCCTATGCTTCGACACTTGTTTTGTGCGAGATTATGATTGGAATGCTTGCTGGCCGTGCCGGGGCACCCGCGCGATCACGCATTGCCGATGTAGAATTAAGAAACCGCCGTCTCAACGAGGTTTGGGACGGTTAACCATATGAAAACATCAACTCAGGGAGACGAATGATGTCGAGTAAACTGAAACTGTCAATTGCGGCTTTTGCTGTCGGGGCCATGATGGCGCCAGCGGCATTCGCAGAAGAGTTTATCACCATTGGCACAGGTGGTGTCACCGGTGTCTACTATCCGACCGGCGGCGCGATCTGTCGTTTGGTCAACAAAGGCCGCAAAGAGCACGGTATCCGCTGTTCGGTCGAATCCACCGGCGGCTCTGTCTACAACATCAATACCATTCGCGAAGGCGAGCTGGAGTTTGGCGTTGCACAGTCTGATTGGCAGTACCACGCGTACAACGGCACATCCAAATTCAAAGACGCAGGCCCGTTTGAGGGTCTGCGCGCTGTCTTTTCCGTGCATCCAGAACCGTTCACTGTTGTGGCCCGCGCTGATGCTGGCGTGACAACGTTTGACGACCTGAAAGGCAAGCGAGTCAACATCGGCAACCCGGGCTCGGGTCAGCGCGGCACGATGGAAGTTCTGCTGCAGGCAAAAGGCTGGACCACTGACGATTTCGCTTTGGCAACAGAATTGAAAGCGGCAGAGCAATCCGCAGCCCTTTGCGACAATCAAATCGATGCGATGGTCTATACGGTTGGTCACCCATCCGGGTCGATTCAGGAAGCAACAACAGCCTGCGATTCCGTCCTGGTCACGGTCAGCGGCCCCGAAGTTGACAGACTGATCAACGACAACTCTTTCTACCGGTCTGCCGTGATTCCAGGCGGCATGTATCGTGGCAATGACAATGACACTGCAACATTTGGTGTCGGCGCGACCTTTGTCACATCTGCAGACGTATCTGATGAGGCCGTCTATGTTGTTGTGAAATCGGTGATGGAAAATATCGACGACTTCAAAAAGCTGCACCCAGCATTTGCCAACCTTGATCCAAAGGAAATGGCGACGGCTGGTTTGTCCGCTCCTCTGCACGCTGGTGCGATGAAGTACTACAAAGAAGCTGGCTTGATCGACTAAGCTAAGACAATTGGAGGGGCACACACTGCCCCTCCATCACTACCCAGAACAAAAAATGCAGTTTTAACTGCAACTCAGGGGGGCATAGACCATGGCCAATAACACATCGGAAAACCGCGCACTCAGCGAAGAAGAGCTTCAGGATCTTGTTTCCTCCTCTGACGCGGGCGCACGTGATCCGGCTGGGGCGGTTGGCACCTTGCTTGCGGTTGTTGCCGTTGTCTGGTCGCTGTTTCAGGTGTTGCTTGCCTCGCCGCTTGCCAATTACGTGTTCCCCGGCGACATGATCAACAACTCGCGCCAAATCCACCTTGCCTTTGCCGTTTTCCTTGCCTTCATGGCCTATCCCGCATTCAAGTCGAGCCCGCGTAAGTACATCCCCATAGCGGATTGGCTCCTTGGATTGATCGGCGCCTTTATCGCCATGTACGGGTTTTTCTTTTACCAAAAGATCGTCGATGCAGGCGGTCTTGCCGATGACATAGACAAATGGTTCGCCCTCGCTGGCTTGCTGATCTTGTTTGAAGGCGCACGACGCGCCCTTGGGCCAGCCATGGCGATCATCGCGACAATCTTCCTGGGGTATGTGTTTTTTGGCTCGTCCGAGGTGATCCCCGACGTCATCCGCTGGAAGGGTGCATCCTTGAAAAAGGCGATGAGCCATATGTGGATCACGTCCGAGGGGGTGTTTGGTATCGCCCTTGGGGTGTCGACGAAATTTGTGTTCCTGTTCGTTCTGTTCGGGGCCTTGCTGGATAAAGCAGGGGCCGGGAATTATTTCATCAAAATGGCGTTTGGCGCGCTTGGCCACCTTAAGGGTGGACCAGCCAAAGCCGCGGTTGTTGGCTCTGCTGCGACTGGCCTGATCTCTGGTTCTTCGATCGCAAACGTTGTGACCACCGGGACATTCACCATTCCATTGATGAAGCGGGTTGGCTTTTCCCCTGAAAAAGCGGGTGCCGTCGAAGTCGCGTCTTCGGTCAACGGACAGATCATGCCACCTGTCATGGGCGCCGCGGCGTTTTTGATGGTTGAATATGTGGGCATCTCTTACGTCGAGGTGATCACCCACGCGTTTCTGCCTGCGACGATCTCCTATATCGCTCTGGTCTACATCGTGCATTTGGAAGCGGTGAAGAACAACATGCCAACCTTGGGAAATCGGGTTGTGTCGATGGGCAAGACCATTGGCGGTATGGCGGCGTTCTTTGTCGGTTTCGCGGCCCTTTGCTATGGCGTGCAATATCCGGTCAGCTGGGTTGTTGCGGCCGTTCCTGGCGCCTCCGGAACGGTGATGTCTTCCCTGATCTTCCTGGGTTACGCCGGTTTGTTGTGGTTAGCCTCAAGCGTCCCTGATCTGGAACCAGACGATCCCAACGCAGAAGAAGTCGAGCTGCCGGTTGTTGGCGAAATCTACAAATCGGGCCTGTACTTTTTGATGCCCATCATCGTGCTGGTCTACTTTTTGATGATCGAGCAAAAATCGCCCGGCCTCTCGGCGTTCTGGGCAACCATGCTGTTGTTCGTAATCCTGCTGACGCAACGCCCGCTCAAGGCGATCTTTCGCGGTGAAAACGATATGGCGAATGCCTTTAAACAAGGTTTTGGCGATTTGATCCAAGGTCTGATCGACGGCGCGCGCAACATGATCGGTATCGGCCTGGCAACGGCAACGGCTGGTGTGATTGTTGGCACGGTTACACTGACCGGTGTGGGCCAGGTGATGGCTGATCTGGTTGAATTCCTGTCGGGCGGCAATCTGATTTTGATGCTGGTGATGGTGGGCCTGCTGTCCCTTATTCTGGGTATGGGATTGCCGACCACAGCGAACTACATTGTTGTGTCATCCCTGATGGCAGGTGTTGTTGTCGAACTGGGTGCCCAATCTGGCCTGATCGTGCCGCTAATCGCGGTGCATCTGTTTGTGTTCTACTTTGGCATCATGGCCGACGTAACACCGCCTGTCGGCTTGGCAAGCTTCGCCGCTGCCGCTGTATCCGGGGGCGATGCGATCAGGACAGGCTTCGTCGCGTTTTTCTACAGTTTGCGCACTGTGGCCTTGCCGTTTGTGTTTATCTTCAACACAGACCTATTGTTGATCAACGTCACCTGGGTCCAAGGCATATTGGTCTTTATAACAGCTTCTATTGCTATCCTTGTGTTCACTGCGGGCACAATGGGCTGGTTCCTGACCAAAAGCCGCATCTACGAAAGCGTCGCCTTGATCTTGGTTGCGTTTGCTCTGTTCCGACCGGATTTTGTGATGGACCGTATCCAGCCACCGTTCGAGCAAATCGAACCTTCGGCATTTGCCACCGCCCTTGGGGCCGCCGCCGAAGGGGACGAGTTGCGATTGGTTGTATCGGGTCCAGACTTTGATACCGGCGACATCAAGGAAACCACACTGGTGCTGCCGGTTGGGGCTGGCTCTGGTGACGAACGCATGACGGCTTCGGGCTTGCTCTTGATCGAAGAAGACGGAGTGACGAAAATGGATGAACCTTCCTTTGGTTCGCCCTTCTCTGCGTCTCTCGGCAGCTTTGATTTCTATGGTGACGAACCCGTGCAGATCGCTTCGGTTCAAGCACCGGCAGATCAGATGCCCAAAGAACTTGTTTTCATTCCGGCGCTGATCTTTCTGATGTTCATCGCCTTCCTGCAACGCGCCCGCATGTCCCGGCAAGGAGTTCCCGCATGACCAATTCGGTTTTATGTGCAGTCGATGTCAGCAACGATGACGACGACATCAACGTGATCCAAAAAGCCGCGCAACTAGCGGCACTGGACGGAGCGAAACTCGACGTGATCGCAGTTGTTCCAGATTTTGGGATGAGCCAGGTTGGCACGTTCTTTGGCAAAGATCACCACGACAAAATGGTGGATGAAGCAAAGGGCCATCTTAATGCGCTGGTAATCAAAGCGTTAGATGCCGCGCAAAACGAAAAAGTCCGACATGTGATCGCCACTGGGCGGGCCTATGAAGAAATTCTGGACCTTGCAAAAAGAACCAAGGCATCCTTGATTGTCGTGGGCGCGCACAAGGCAGATCTAACAGATTACTTGCTGGGCACAAACGCCTCGCGGATCGTCAGGCATGCAAAATGCTCGGTCTATGTGGTCCGTTAGGCCATGAACCGGTGCTGGTAGACGAATGCGAACCAGTCTCTGCTAGGGCAGGG